>ENA-OSEO01000726-OSEO01000726.1-sediment-metagenome-genome-assembly--contig:-NODE-726-length-76439-cov-7.591708_pt1 | contig 76439 bp, 60 predicted proteins | sample MGYA00237883_ERZ534232 | MGnify/ENA metagenome assembly ERZ534232
ACCCCGGACCCCGGATCGAGTCCGGGGCAGGCTTTGATCCGGGGTCCACGCTCAACGTGAGGTGTGCTCTGTGCACGCAAAGCGTGAATTCCCGCCCGCCAGGGCGCGTCGTCGACCTTCGCGGGAATGACAAAAAGGGCCCGTTGCTGCGGACCGTACGTTTTTCAGCGGACTGTTAGGGCAGGCCCGGCGATACGGCCTTCCAGGAGCCGGCCAGCCACGCGAAATCCAGCATATCCACGCGGCCATCGCGATTGGCGTCGATGCGTTCGTGGTAGTCGTTGCGTCGGCAGGCATCGGGCCGGAGCCAGAACCGGACGAATCGTGCCAGGTCCGCCGGTCCGACATGCCCATCCACGACGACATCACCGGGTGGGGGATCGCGAAGAAACACGATGGTCACCGGCTCGGAGGGTTCATACAGGGTGCCGCCCTCCAGATCGTCCCGGATGCGAAACGTGACCCAGGCCATCTCGTTCGGGTCCAGCACCCCGCCCGGGGCCGGCAGTCGGTACTGGAGATGCAGATGCGGGTCGGACAGGACGCTGTGATTGATTGTATCCCCCGGTGATTGGATAGACTGGCCCACATACGTGTGGGCGATGAGCCCGGGCGAGATCGACACGCACTCGATCAGGAGGCGGTAGTCCTGGTTCGGCACACCCTGCAAGGCGTGATTGGGGTCTGCCACCGGAAACACATCGAAGCCGGGCTCTCCGATCTGGTACCGCTGGTATCGGGCGCTGTAATACATCGGGTAGTGCCAGTTCCGCCAAGTGGGGTCGCCGGAGTGTTCGGGGTCACTGTGACGATACTTCTGCGTGCAATCGAGAAAGAGCCGGTTGTCGTCGGCCGTGCCCCAGACGCCGTCAGGGTTGCATCCGATCAGGAAGTGGTCAAGCGGACAGTCCGCCGTGACAGTCCCGGCAACCACGAGCATTGTGGTCAATACCAGAAGATGCGCTCTCATTGTCTTCGTCCTTTGTGCGCGGTTTTTAATACTCATCCGGCGGCCAGCCCGGGGCATAGTCGGGAAACCAGAAGCAGTCGCCCGGCCAGGACCAGGTGTCCTCGACCTTGAGACATTCGGCGTGCCCGTCCGCGAACAGGTAGTTGCTCTTGCCATCGTGCCGGTCCCAGGCGATCTGCCCCTTGACCTCTTCGACCGATCCCCAGTGCTCCGGGTGCAGGTGATCGTAGTGCGTCCACGAGTCCGGAGCCTCGCACAGGTACACGCAGTAACGTGGCTGCCGCATCTGGTCAACGCGATTGAACTGGCCGCGGTTCAGGGGGCAGCCGGGATCGGTCAGAGAATTGACCGCGTAACTGGACCATCGCAGGTCCTCCTCCTGCTCGGCCAAGGGCCGATTCCAATCGACGAACCGCCTCGAGCTGTCGCTTGGACAGCGGTAGAGCAAATCCGCGTCGGAGTAACGTGCCAAAACATGCAGCCAGTATTGTTGCGGATTGTCCAGGTGGCACGAACTGGGCGGCAGACGCTGGTCGTTGTCCATCGTGTACGCGCTCAGGGCGATCCCGAACTGCCGGACGTTGCTCGAGCAGATCAGCTTCCTGGCCGCGTCTTTGGCTTTCTTCAGCGCAGGCGTCAGGATGGCCAGAAGCATGGCGATGACAACGATCACGATCAGCAGCTCGATCAGCGTGAAGGCCCGGATTTTGGATGCGTTTCTCAAATGACCCATGCCGTTCTTCATGGCGGCCTCCTGCCAGGAAGGCTCGGTGGCAGGTTATGCCGCCGAGCCGCTTTCCCATGGCGGATATCAGGTCGACTCAGTCCGTCGTTGCACGATCCCGTATCGCCGCCGGGCCACAATCCCGGCGCCGAGCGTCAGGAAGAGCAAGGAGGCCGGTTCCGGGATCGTCTGGAACGCAATTGTGTAGGGTGCCGAGGCCGCTAAGCCGGTCGCGCCCAGGTCCAACGCGGTGAAGGTAGCGTCGAAATACGCGCCGGGGCCGGGGGCCAGAGCCAGGAACTCGGTGTGAACGTGGTAGTGCCACGCCCCAAGAGTCCCATTCTCGTTATGCAAATCCTCTGCCCAGACGGGACTTCCAAAGGCCAAGATATCGCCATCGCTGAACAGGATGTCCAGGCCGGTCGCCTCGTCCTGCATCCAGAAGTGCACCGGATCCGAGACGCTCTCTCGACGGATTCCGATTCGCCAGTCCGGCATGATGGCCGGATCGGAGCCGCCAAGCTGAAACGCCCCCGTGGGCGGATGGGCGGTATGCCAGCAATCCAGTTCGGCCCGGTAGACTTGCAGGCCGCCGATGAACTCGCCCGTGGGCGCCATGTCGATGGGGCCCCATTGCGGATCGTCGGGCGTGGCGAAGATCCACAGTTGATCGTCGTCGGCCGTTCCCCAGAGGCCGTCGGGGTTTCGGCCGATGTGGGTATGACCGTGGCCATCGTGCCCGGCCAGGGCCGGCCTTGTGCCTGCAATGACCCAGGTGGAGAGAACAAGGGCCACGATATGTCTTCGGCGCAGCATGATATCGCCTTTCTGCAAGGGGGTGTGTGCATGCAACCCGCACGCTCCACACGTCAAGGCGTGGGGCGATTGGATACGAGGACGCACATCGGAAGATCAGGCGATAGGAGGGCTGCGGGGCATGCAGGGCTGCTGCGGCCTTTGCACGAGACGGCGGGTTGCCACCGGCAGGGCCGGGCCCCGCGCCGGCTCCACGCTGACCGTTGGTGCAATGCCATCCACGATGTACTTGCCGCCCGGACCCAGCAGAATCGAGCAGAGCGGACACCGGGCATGATTGTGGGTCTGTCCATGTCCACCCGGCTCTGAAGCGGCCGTTCGGGCGTGCTGCTCGGTCCAGACGTGCAGAGCCAGGGTCGCGCCCGTGGCCAGGCCCAGAACGCCCGTCAATGCTGTCGCAAGGATGAGCAGGCGCCGTCGGCTTGTCACGCCGGGTCGGTTCATTTGCGTTCTCGGCATGTAGGACACAGGCCTTCAAGCTGCACGCGCTGGCGTTGGATCGTATAGCCCTTATACGACCGGGCCACGGCGGGCAGACGCATCTCGGCCAGGCAGGTTGTGCGGCCACAGCCCGTGCACGTGAAATGGGGATGGCACTGGTGTTCGGTGCAGCGCTCGGCCGATTCAAAGTACCACGTGCGCTTCTGGACGAACGCGCGGTGCACGATCCCCGCCGCGCACAGAGCCTGCAGGGTGCGGTAGACGGTGACCTTGTTCGGGGCGTCCCGGTCGAGCCGCGCGGTGATCTGGTCTTGGTTAAGCGGCTCGTGGGCGTTGAGCAGGACCTGCAAGACGGCGATGCGCGGCGGTGTTCGCCGCAGCGCTGCCTCGGCGAGCAGGGTCTGTGCCTTGCATCGCGTCGCCGGGCTCATGAGCCGGGGCCTCCGGTTTCGTCATCGGTCTTGGCCGCGTGCGGGTCGTGGCACAGCCAGCAATGCGTGTGACCCGGCGAGGCATCCACGAACAGCATCGGAAACACAATGTCGCTGATGCAGCAGGGTAGCCATACGGCGATGAAAAGCACGATGAGCATGCCCGCCAGCAGTTGGGCCGACCAGTCGGCCTGTGTGTTCATGAGGATGTGCGCCGACGAGGCCCACGTGCTGATCAGCACGTGCAGTGCGTGGGGGAATCGCGTCCGCGGCAGGGCGTACGCGATGAGCACGCCCAGGATCGCCGCCGGATTGACCAGGTACCACTCCTCGATAAAGCCCAGGTGCAGGCGAGGCCGATGATTGTGGTCCTCCAGGGTGGCGTGGTCGTCGTCGGTCGACGTCAAGGCCTCGTGCTCGTGTTCGGCCGCCTCGTGCTCGTGTTCCGGCTCGGTCTCGGGGGCGGCATGATCATGGGCCGCGGTGTGTGTCGGCACGGCCACGCCCAGCACGGACTCGCCCAGGAAGGGTACGATGCAGTCGCTGAGCGTGGCGATGCCGATGGAGCCGAAGTACCCGATCAGCAGGATACGCACGAAATCCCGTGCCTTGCGATGAAGCTGGAATAGCGAGGCGGTGACCATGGCCGAAAGCACCACGTGGGCCGGGTGAAAGATGGCGAACAGTCCCCGATGCACCGCCGGGTCGGCCCGGCGGAACAGCAGCATCAGAACGATGCCCGTCACCGCACCGGCCAGGGTGAACGGGGCGTGCGCCCGCAACTCGGCAAGAATATGCCTGCCCTTATCCGATACCGTCATAACAGTCTCCTGCGGTCCTCTCCGGGCGGCCGGCCACGAGCATCCCCGATGCCCGTCCGGATCGCACCCAGTCCGAAACGGTCATTATGACGGTACACTAAATGCAACTGAGTTGCAAGAAGGAGGCCGCCGGATTTTGGACTTTTTTCGACAGGCGCAAGAATTGGGGTTTGTGGGTTGCCCGCGATGGCCGCAGGGCTAGAATCGATGCAGCATGTGAATCGGGAGGCGCCGGCCCTGCGGGTTGAGGTTGAGCCCCGGATGGCGTATTTGCGATGCGGGGCGGTCCGGTTCGCCTGGGCGTGTTGTTTTGGAAATTCGGAAAAGCGGACTTTTCGGGACCGCGAAGGAGATGCAGAATGCGGGTTGTCATGGAGACGATCTCCCCGGTGATCTGGCTGTGCGGTGGGGCGCTGGGGGTGGGGCTGATCGGTCATTTCGGGGTGTTTCGGCTTATCCTCCGTCTGACGACACGGCTCAAGTGGCGTATCGGGCATGCCTTCGTGAAACACTGCTATCGCCCCATTCAGTGGACCATTATCCTGCTGGTGGTGCGCATCCTCAGCAAACTGCCTGCGATGGAGCCCCACGTGCCGGATGCGGCCCAGCACGCGTTCGCCCTGGTGATGATCGGGCTGGTGGCCTGGCTGCTGATCCGGACCGTTGCGTTCGCCGAGGAGTACGTGCTGGCCCGGTTTGACGTGCGGGCGAAGGACAACCTGCGGGCGCGGAAGATCCACACGCAGTTCAAGGTCTTCAAGCGGATCGCCGTCATCGTCGTGGTCATCCTGGCCTTCGGAACGATGCTGATGACGTTCGAGCGCGTCCGGCAGTTGGGCACCACGATCCTGGCGTCGGCGGGCATCGTGGGCATTGTCGTGGGCATGGCCGCTCAGAAGACGATCACCACCTTCATCGCCGGCGTGCAGATCGCCCTGACCCAACCGATTCGCGAGGATGACGTCGTCATCGTCGAGGGCGAATGGGGCCGCATCGAGGAGATCACTTTGACCTACGTGGTCGTGCGGATCTGGGACCTGCGGCGGCTGATCGTGCCCATTACGTACTTCATCGACCAACCTTTCCAGAACTGGACGCGTATCTCCGCCGACATCCTCGGCACCGTGTTCCTGTACACCGACTACAGCGTGCCCGTGGAGGCCGTCCGCGAGGCGTTGCAGCGGTTTGTCCGGGCCTCGGAACACTGGGACGGGAAAGTCTGCGGGTTGCAGGTGACCAACGCGACGGATCGCACGATGGAGCTGCGGGCGCTGATGAGCGCCGGCGACGCCTCAGCGGCGTGGAACCTGCGCTGCGAGGTCCGTGAGAAGCTGATCGAATTCATCCAGCGCGAGTATCCCCAGGCACTGCCCCGTCTTCGAGCCGAACTCGAACCGCTCAAGGAACTCCCCGTCGCCCGCGATGCCGGGTCGGGTAATAGCTCGTAGGCCGGTGGTCCGGTCGCTCCTGCGTTTGCACACCGAAATCCTTGGCCGACAAGCGACTTCAGGGCGCACCGCCGGCTCGGGGCTGCGGGATTGCCGGGCCGTTCCGAAGGAGGATGAGGCGCTGAGGTAAAGTCTTTTTTAACAATGGATTTACGGCGACGCCGGGATGTCCCGTAAGGCCGGGTCGGTACGCATTTCGGTGGACTATCGCACATTTCGGGCAGGCCGACGTATGCATAGTGCGGCTGTGGTTGACCCGGGCTGGGGGGCCGGGTCGGCCAAGTCGTTTCAGCCGAAAAAAATTTTCATCCAAGGCGTTGACGTCCACGCAAAAGGGCGTACTATGCTACGTGCAGGCGTGAATATCGGGCGATCCGATGCGTCCTGCTGGGTGGGAGATGAGTCACTGAAGAAAAAATTCAGAAACTCGTTTTTTTGGTCTTGACGCTCAGCGCGGTGAGCGGTAGTCTTACGCGTCTCAGCCGATGTCGCTGAGGGTTAGACCCGGCGGCATTTTTTCTTGCTCTTTGGTAAACGCAGACTCCGCTGAGTCCGAAAAGAACTCTTGCCGGCGGGCCGGGGTGTCCTCGACAAGACGGCAACCTGGGCTCGTAGCTCAGCTGGTTAGAGCGCACGCCTGATAAGCGTGAGGTCGGAAGTTCAAGTCTTCCCGGGCCCATTCTCGTGCGGCGATACAGGCCGCCGGCCTTGATGACGGGGTCGGCGCCGGCCGCCCGCGGGTCCGGGGACGTAGCTCAGTTGGGAGAGCGCCGGCTTTGCAAGCCGGAGGTCGTGGGTTCGAATCCCATCGTCTCCACTGCGAAGCGGAAGTCTGAAAGCGATCTTCGCCGGACGCGGCATGGCCGCGGTCCGATTCTTGAAGAGCTCTGTGACAAGTTCATAGCAGAGGTATCTGGGTAACTACATATCCCAGCCGATCCTGTCGCGGCGTTGTGCGGCCGGATCGGAAGAGCGCTCATGTGATCCGAACTTGTGTGCCCGCTCGCAGGCGGGCATCGGATCGGCGAGGCCATGCAATCTTTGATTGATATGGTCAAGTTACTAAGGGTGTATGGGGGATGTCTTGGTGCCGAGAGGCGATGAAGGACGTGGCAGACTGCGATAAGCCCGGGGCAGGGGTCTAGCACCCGTTAATCCCGGGATCTCCGAATGGGGCAACCCGTCGGGACGGGGCAACCCGATCCCGTCACCCATGGCTGAATGCATAGGCCATGTGGGGCGAACCTGCGGAACTGAAACATCTCAGTACGCAGAGGAAAGGAAATCAACCGAGACTCCGTAAGTAGCGGCGAGCGAAAGCGGACAAGCCCAAACCCCGCACCTATTTTTGTCCAGGAGAGACGTTCATGTACTACGTTTACGTCATAGTACAAGACGTGACGCACAACAGCTATGTTGGCTTTAGTTCGGATTTAAGAAAGAGACTAAAACAGCATAATGCGGGCGTCGGAGCCAAACGTACACGCAAAGGCGAATGGCGATTGGCGTACTATGAAGCGTTTGTGAACGAAAGCGAAGCCCGAACGCGAGAACAGCGATTGAAGCAGGACGGACGGGCCAAGCATCAGTTGTTCAAGCGAATCGAGAAGTCTCTTGCTGGCCAAAAATAGGTGCGGGGGGTTGTGGGCGTCGATCAGGAGTTACAAAGGCACCACCAGTCGAACGGTCTGGAAAGTCCGACCATAGAAGGTGATAGTCCTGTAGGCGACGGTGTGTGCCCTCCGTTACGGTCGACGTACCAGAGTAGCACGGAGCTCGTGGAACTCCGTGTGAAGCTGGGGGGACCACCCTCCAAGGCTAAGTACTCCTCGGCAACCGATAGTGAAGTAGTAGAGCGATCGAACGATGAAAACAACCCCTACTAGGGGAGTGAAAAGGAGCTGAAACCATACACCTACAAGCTGTGGGAGCCCTATGGCGGGTCTTCGGGCCCGCAACGGGTGACCGCGTGCCTTTCGCATAATGAGCCGGCGAGTTACTCTTTGTGGCAAGGTTAAGCACTTCAGGTGCGGAGCCGCAGCGAAAGCGAGTCTGAACAGGGCGATCCAGTCGCAGGGAGTAGACGCGAAACCAGGTGATCTACCCATGGCCAGGTGGAAGGGGATGTAATAATCCCTGGACGACCGAACCCACTAACGTTGAAAAGTTAGGGGATGAGCTGTGGGGAGGAGTAAAAGTCTAATCAAACCTGGAGATATCTCGTTCTCTCCGAAATAGCTTTAGGGCTAGCCTCGGGATTTTGCGATGCGGGGGTAGAGCTACTGATTGGGGATGGGGGGCTACCCGCCTACCCACTCCTACCAAACTCCGAATACCGTATCGTGGACCCCGGGAGTCAATCCGCGGGTGATAACATTCGTGGTTGAGAGGGAAACAACCCAGACCGTCGGCTAAGGCCCCGAATTCCTGCTGAGTTACTAAGGAAGTCTGACCGCTGTGACAATCAGGATGTTGGCTTAGAAGCAGCCACCATTTAAAAAGTGCGTAATAGCTTACTGATCGAGCAGTTGGGTGCCGATAATGACCGGGAATAAGCAGGAAGCCGAAGCCGCGGCTCAACACGTACTTCCATCCTGTCTCGCCCACGGCGCCATGTGCGCGGTCGGCGGGATGCGATGGAGGTACGGGTTGGGGGTAGGAGAGCGTAGCCGTCAGCGGCGAAGCGGTACGGAAACGAGCCGTGGAGCGGCGGCTAGTGATTATGCCGGCATGAGTAACGATAAAGCAGGTGAGAATCCTGCTCGCCGAAAGCCTAAGGTTTCCTGGGGAAGGGAAATCCGCCCAGGGTTAGTCGGCCCCTTAGTCGAGGCTGAAAGGCGTAGACGATGGACAGCAGGTTAATATTCCTGCACCACGTGGGGAAGGTTTGGACCGGGGGAGTGACGCAGTGACAAAGGTTGGAAGCTGATTAGTCGTGGCTATTGTGCCGGAGGTCCCGCGGGTAGGCAAATCCGCCCGCATTCAGGGATCGAAGGACCGCGAGGGGCAATTATGATCCCCGAGCAACCAGCGTTGCTGCCGAGAAAAGCTTCAACCGGGACGACTCCGCGTGACCGTACTAAAACCGACACAGGTAGGTGAGGAGAATATCCTCAGGCGCTCGAGAGAACCGTCCTTAAGGAACTCGGCAATTTGACCCCGTAAGTTCGCGATAAGGGGGCCCTCCAGCACTGTCTATTCCAATAGCCGGTGGCTGAGGGCGCAGGAAAGTGGCTCTGGCGACTGTTTACCAAAAACACAGTTCTCTGCTAACACGTACAGTGGACGTATAGAGAATGACGCCTGCTCGGTGCCGGAAGGTTAAAGGGATGGGTCATTGTCTCTTCGGAGATGAGAAGCTCCTAACTGAAGCCCCGGTAAACGGCGGCCGTAACTATGACGGTCCTAAGGTAGCGAAGTTCCTTGTCGGGTAAGTTCCGACGTGCATGAACGGCGTAACGACTGGAGCAGTGTCTCAAGGACGGACTCGGTGAAATTGTAGTTGTGGTGAAGATACCACGTACCCGCGGCAAGACGGAAAGACCCCGTGAACCTTTACTGTAGCCTGGTATTGATGCCTGGCATATCATGCGTAGGATAGGTGGGAGGCTGTGAAGCGGCGCTCCTGGGCGTCGTGGAGCCATCGTTGAAATACCACCCTTGCTATGTTAGTCACCTAACCATGACCCGTGAATCCGGGCATGGGACCGTGCTAGGTGGGCAGTTTGACTGGGGCGGTCTCCTCCCAAAACGTAACGGAGGAGTTCAAAGGTACCCTCAGCGTGGTTGGCAATCACGCATCGAGCGTAAGGGTAGAAGGGTGCTTAACTGCGAGACGGATAGGTCGAGCAGATGCGAAAGCAGGACCTAGTGATCCGGTGGTCCCGTGTGGAAGGGCCATCGCTCATCGGATAAAAGGTACTCCGGGGATAACAGGCTGATCGCCTCCGAGCGTTCATAGCGGCGAGGCGGTTTGGCACCTCGATGTCGGCTCATCACATCCTGGGGCTGTAGGCGGTCCCAAGGGTTTGGCTGTTCGCCAATTAAAGTGGTACGCGAGCTGGGTTCAGACCGGCGTGAGCCAGGTCGGTCCCTATCTGCCGTGGGCGCAGGAATCTTGAGGGGATGTTTCCTTAGTACGAGAGGATTGGGAAGCACTGACCTCTGGTGTACCAGTTGTCCCGCTAGGGGCACCGCTGGGTAGCTATGTCGGGACAGGATAACCGCTGAAAGCATCTAAGCGGGAAGCCCACCCCAAGATAAGGATTCCGTGGACCTTCGGGTCCTGAAGGGCCCTGGAAGACGACCAGGTTGATAGGCCGGATGTGTAAGCAGCGAAATCTGTTCAGCTAACCGGTACTAACGCCCAACGACTTGACCATATCAATCATGGGTTGATGACCGCGATCCGTGGTTCGGATGACGAACGTTCTTATACCTCTGCTGTGACTGTGCCAAGGGAAAACACCCGACGCCGCCGCGTCGGTGTTACGAGCTTCCTGGTGACCACACGGACGGGGAAACGCCTGATCCCATTCCGAACTCAGAAGCTAAGCCCGTTCGGCCGATGGTAGTCCTTCGGGGCGAGAGTAGGTGATTGCCAGGATTATGAGGGCCTGTTCCAAACGGAGCAGGCCCTTGCCTTTGGGGGCGGCAAGCGATAGGTCTCGCCGCGGTTCGAGCGGGAAAACTGCCACCCGCCAGAAACGCTACCCAGAATCACGTCGCCCGGCCATGCGGTTGCGGTTGGGCTGAACATTGCCGGAGGAGGGACTCGAACCCTCACCCTGTTGCCAGGACGGGATTTTGAATCCCGCGCGTCTGCCAATTCCGCCACTCCGGCGACGGTGCATCCGAGGGCCGGATTATGGTCGGCCCGCGGCGCGTTGTCAACGCAAAAAGCCCCTCTTGCGCCCGTTCACGATGCGCCGGCGGGGTCCAGAAACACGATGTCTTCCGGAATGGCGACCACGTCCGTTCGATCCTGCCCCAGGATGCGGCGAATCTCGCGGCTGTGCTTGCCGGCGACCGCCCGCAGCTCATCGGCCCCCAGACGCGTGACGGCCTTGGCCTGGTCGTTGACGGAGACAACGTCTCCGGCGACAAAACGGCCCTCCACGGCGATGATGCCGCTGGGCAGCAGGCTCTTGTGCTGTCGCAGGGCGGCCACGGCGCCGTCGTCCACGCGGATGGTCCCCGCCGGGGCGCTGTTGAGAATCCAGCGGGCCCGATGGCCGAGCTTCCGCTTGGGCATGAAGAGCGTTCCCAACTCCTCGCCGGCCACGATCCGGGTGATGACATCCGGCTCCCGGCCGTGGGCCAGGACCATGCGGCAGCCCGCTTGGGCGGCGATGCGGGCCGCGTCGAGTTTTGTCTTCATGCCGCCGGTGGCGCCGGCGCTGCCGCGTGGGCCCGCAGAGCGAAGGATATCGGGCGTCAGATCATAGACGACCCTGATCGGTCGGGCGTCGCGTCGCCGCCGCGGGTCTTTGTCGTAGAGCCCGTCGATGTCGCTGAGCAGGATCAGCAGATCGGCGTCCAGCTTGCCGGCGATGCGGGCGCTGAGGCGGTCGTTGTCCCCGAAGGCCGAGCCGATCTCATCGGTCGCCACGCAGTCGTTCTCATTGACGATGGGCACCGTGCCCATGTGCAACAGCCTCTCCATGGCGTTGCGCAGGTTCAGGTAGGTCTTCCGCTGGTTGAGCACGTCGGCGGTCAGGAGGACCTGGGCCGTGGTGACGCGATGGCGGGCGAACGCCCGGCGATACTCGGCCATCAGCAACGGCTGACCCACGGCGGCGCAGGCCTGGCGGGTCTGCGTGTCCTGAACGGGCAGGGGCAGGGCCAGTTGGCCGGCCCCCATGCCGATCGCGCCGCTGGTGACCAGCACCACCTGGCGTCCCTGGCGGCGCAGCCGGGCGACCTGCCGCGCGACGGTGCGGACATACTCGGTGTCCACCGCACCCTGGCGGCTCAAGGTGCTGGTGCCGATCTTGACGACGATCCGCTTGGCCCGGCTGAAGTCACGCACTAGAGGCGACACTCCTTGTCCAAAGGCTTGTGGGTGAAGGGTTTGGCCGTCGGTCCGCTGTAGTCGGCGACGATGTGCCCCTCGCCGATCAGCTTGTATTTGTAGATGAGCAGGCCTTCCAGTCCGACGGGCCCGCGGGCGTGAATCTTGTTGGTGCTGATGCCCACCTCGGCGCCGAGGCCGTAGCGGTAGCCGTCGCTGAAGCGCGTCGAGCAGTTCCAGAACACGTCGGCCGAATCCACCCCGTCCAGAAAGGCCGCGGCGGCCCGCCGATCCTGCGTGACGATCGCGTCGGTATGACCCGATCCATAGGTGTTGATATGCTCGATGGCGGCGTCGAGACTATCCACCACGCGGATGGCCAGGATCTGGTCGAGGTACTCCGTCCGCCAGTCGTTCTCGTCGGCGGGCCGGACGTCGATGATGCGGACCGTGCGTTCGCAGCCGCGGACCTCGACGTCGCGGGCCTGCAGGGCCTCGAAAAGCCGGGGCAGGACGGTCTGGGCGATATCCTGATGCACGAGCACGGTCTCGGCGGCGTTGCAGACGGCCACGTACTGGCACTTGGAATCGACGCAGATCCGCACCGCCATATCCGGTTCGGCGGTCGCATCGACGTAAACGTGGCAGATGCCGTCGGCATGGCCGAGGACGGGGATGTTGGTGTTGTTCATGATATGGCGGACGAACGCGTTGCTGCCGCGGGGCACGATCAGGTCGATCTCATCCTCGAGCCGGAGCATTTCCGCGACGTCGGCACGCGTCTCGAGCAGCCCCAGCCAGCCCGTGGGCAGACCGGCCTTCTCGCCGGCCCGGCTGATCGTATCCGCCAGGGCGCGGTTCGTTTGGGCGGCCTCGCGGCCGCCCTTGAGCAGCACGGCGTTGCCGCTCTTGAGGCAGAGCGTTGAGATCTGCACCAGGGCGTCCGGGCGGGATTCGAACACCACGCCGATGACGCCGATCGGGCACGTCACGCGGTACAGTTCCAGACCGGCATCCAGCTCCGTGGCGCACACCGTCCGGCCGACGGGGTCCGGCAGGCGGATCAGGGTATCGATCCCTGCGCACACGTCGGCGATCTTCTCGGCGTCGAAGACCAGCCGCTTGCGCAGCGGCGGGGCGAGGTTGTCCCGGTCGGCCTGGGCCAGGTCCTGCCGATTGGCCGCGATGATCGCATCGCTGTCCTTCTGCAGGGCCTGGCGGATGGCGTCCAAGGCCGCGTTTTTCGTCGCGTTGTCGATGGCCGCCAGGCGCCTGGCCGCGGCCCGCGCCTGACGGGCGATGTCCCGTATGCTCATGGTCGGCTCTCCTGTTCCGGACCTCATCTGATATCGACCCGTGGGTGGATTCTATCACATCGCTTCCCCGTCGCCAGCGTTTTCGGGCGGACGCGGCGGCGCCGATCATAGGCGTCACGCCGGCTGTGCGGGTCGTAGGACGTGGGCAAGTTCTGCCGTATCGGCGCTTAAGCGGCCCGTGGTTCAAGCCGATGAGACGGCGAATTTGGCCTGAGGGAAAGGATAGACCTATGATGCGTCGGCTGGTGTGGGTGTGTGGACTGATGCTGCTGGCTCCGATAAGCGTCGCCCGGGCGGGCCTGTTGTCGGGGACCGGCCTCGTGGGCGGCGGCGAGGCGATCGCGACGGCGGACGTGGGGCACATGGTGACCGCGGACTATGTGACCCGATCGGACTACACATTCGACTTTCTGTACGGCTCGAAGGATATCAGCGACGGCAGTGATTTTGCCTCGGTGCTGCGGGCGTTCGACACGTGGACGAGCCTGCCGGAGGCGGATTTGACCTACCGTTATCGGCCCAGCCGAGCGGCCGCCAACCTGGGCGGCATCAACGGACACAACGACATCACCTGGGTCTCGGCCGACCACTTCGGCGCCGACGCCTGGACGGACGTGCTGGGCTTTTCCGAGCGGTCCATTGCGGTGACCGTGACGTGGTACTATCCCGACACGGGGCGGATCAGCGAACGCGACATCTACTTCAACGATATCCACATGAGCTGGCGAACCGACACGGACGGCGTGCACCAGGGGGGGTATCTCGTCGAGCATATCGCCCTCCACGAAATCGGTCACATCTACGGTCTGCGAGACGTGTACAATCCCGGCCAGAGCGGATATGCGTCGTGGATGGGCTCCGGGAACGAGGGCCTGACGATGTACGCCTATACCACGTGGTGGAGCGACGACGTGACGCTGTCGGCGGCGGATATCCTGGCCGTGGCGTCGGCACATCCAGGGGCCGTGCCGGAACCCGCCACGCTGGTGCTGTTGGCCTTGGGGGCGGTCCTGCTGCGGCGCAGGCGATCGGCGCTCACCTGAACCCACACCGTCTTGCCGCGGGGGAGGCGTCATCGGATCGTGGGGTGCTTTTCGCGCAGGGCGGTTGACAAACCACCCGCGCGGCCGCTATCCTACGCTCCCGTCGGAGCCGGCGGCCTCCACGATGCGGGCGTAGCTTAATGGTAAAGCCCCAGCCTTCCAAGCTGGTCATGTGGGTTCGATTCCCATCGCCCGCTTTGTCGATGCAACCCTTTCCGGACCCGCCGTTGATCCGCCCTTCTCGTGCTCAGTCTTCTTCCCGCTTCTTGGCGTACTGAGCAATGATCTGCTGCTGGGTGTTCGGGGGCACGGGTTCATAGGCGGCCAGCTCCATGGAATAGCTGCCCTGACCGCCGGTCACGCTCTTGAGCTGGCTGTTGTACTGCATGACCTCGGCCAGCGGAACCTGGGCCTTGATCAGCACCATGTTGCCGGGCAGCATCTCCTGGCCCGACACGCGTCCGCGTCGCGAGGCCATGTCGCCCGTGATGTCGCCCATGTTCTCGGCCGGCGCGGTGATCTCGATGTTCACGATCGGCTCCAGCAGGACGGGCTTGGCCTTTTGCACGGCGTCGATGAACGCACCCTTGCCGGCGGCGCGGAACGCCACCTCCTTGCTGTCCACGGGGTGGTGCTTGCCGTCGTAGATGCTGACCTTGATGTCCTGCATGGGGAACCCGGCCACCACGCCGGATTCCATCACGTCATTGATGCCCTTGACAATGGCCGGCTCGTATTGGCCGGGAATCGACCCGCCGAAGATGTCCCACGAGTACTGCATGGGCGGGTCCATGTCCCGCTCGCCGGGCTCCACGCGCAGATAGACCTCGCCGAACTGCCCGGCGCCCCCGGTCTGCTTCTTGTGCCGGTAGTGCCCATCGGCCTTGGCGGTGATCGTCTCCCGATAGGGGATCTTGGGCGGCTTGGTGTTCACCGACAGTTTGTATCGCTTCTCCATCTTCGAGAGCATCACCCGCAGGTGCAGATCGCCCAAGCCGTGGATGACCAGTTCCTTGGTCTGCTGGTCGTGCGTCACCCTGAAGCAGATGTCCTCTTCGGTGAGCCTCTCGAGCGCGCCGCTGATCTTGGCCTCGTCGCCGCGGCTGGCCGGCTCCAGGGCCAGCGCGAACATCGGATTGGGGATCGGCGGCATAGCGAACCGGCCGGTCAACGATCCATCGTGAACCAACGTGCCGATCTTCAGTTCATCCACCTTGGCCAGGGTGACGATGTCGCCGGCGGCCACCTCGTCCATTTCCTTCGTTTCGGCGCCCTGCATAGCCAAGGGATGACCGGGTCGGACGGGCTTCTTCTCGTGGTCGATGTACAGCGGCGTGGAGGCGGTCAGCCGACCGCTGAACAGCCGGATCGACGCGTACTTCATGTTCGACCGCGGGTCGAAGTTGACCCGGAACACGTGCCCGGCCAGCGGCCCGTCGGGATCGGGCGCGATCGGGGTCTCCTGTTCGCCGTCTCGAAGGACGGCGGGCGCGGCCTCGGCGGGCGAGGGGACAAACCCAACAATCAGGTCCAGTAACTCCTGGACCCCCAGTTCCTGGCGGGCATTGGTAAACACAATCGGGACAATCGTGCCGGCGACCAGCGCCTTGACGAAAACCGAGGCAATCTGGTCAGGCCCGATAGCCTCGCCGCCCAGATAGCTTTCCATCAGGGCGTCGTCGGCCTCGATGACGCTTTCGATCAACTCGGTATGGGCGGTGGCCACGTCGAAGACGGCGCCCTCGCCGCTGTCGTTGACGATGCAGTCCACCACGCCCGACCGATCCGGCAGGGGCAGATTCGCGCAGCGGCACGCCGAGCCGAACGTCGCCTGGATCTGGGCGATAAGCTGCTCGAAGTCGGCGGTGTCCGTATCCATCCTGTTGATCACAAGCAGCTTGGGCTTGTTCAGGGCCGTGGCGGCCTCGAAGAGCTTTCGTGTGCTGACCTCGATGCCGGCCGCGGCGTTGACGACGATCACGGCCGCCTCGGCCGCGGGAATCGACTGCAGCGCGGCCCCGACAAAGTCGGGATACCCCGGCGTGTCAATGATGTTGATTTTCTTGCCCTTGTAGTTGGCGTACAGCACCGCCGAATGGATCGAGTTGCCCCGCTCCTTCTCTTCCTCGTCGAAGTCGCTGACCGTCGTGCCCTCTTCAACCGCGCCCAGGCGGTTGATCATGCCGGTCTTGTGCAGCAGGGCCTCGGCCAGCGTCGTCTTACCGCTGCCGCCGTGTCCCAGGAGTACGATATTCCGAATGTCCTTAATGTCCGCCACTATCTGACCTCCCTTGCCGCGTGCGTCCGCACGCACTTCTTTCGACTTGCCGACATACGTTACAAACGGGCGAATCTACCAAAGGGGCGGGACCTCGACAAGCACATTCCCCGCAAACCCGCGGTTTTCGGCCCCGGAGGCGGGGTGATCGCCATCAACAGGGGCCTGCAAGCCGCCTCTGGGCAATCGGCCGCCAATCGGCGATAATGCGGACATGCGGTCTTGCGGGACCCGGTTTCCGTCGTCGCAGATTCCGGACGGAGGACGACGAGTATTGCGTTCCATCAGGAAAGGGCAGACCATGCGTATCTCACGAAGGCAGATTCACCTCTTGACCGCCGCGGGCCTGCTGTGGGTCGCGGGCTGGGTCCTTGGCCAGCAATGGACGAGCACCCGCATCGCGGATCCGGGCCAATGGGCCATCCAGACCTCCGGCCGTTACCCGTATCGCGAGCGCAGCGGGTTCGTCCTGGCCGAGCTCGACCTCCGAAGCGGCGACCGCGTGCTCGATATCGGAGCGGGCGACGGGTTCTGGACCGAGAAGCTCGCCCAGGCGGTCGGCCCGGAAGGCAAGGTCTACGCCGGTGAGGTCGAGCAACGACAGGTGGAGCGATTGCAGAGCCGCTTCGGCGACCTGGCGCAGGTCGAGCCCTACCTGTGTCCGATGGACAACACCGGCCTGGCCGAGGACACTTGCGATCTGGTCTTCCTGTCCCAGACGTGGCACCATATCGACCAGGACGTTCACGAGGGCTATCTGAAGCATCTGCGGTCCGTCGTGCGGCCCACCGGCCGGCTGTGCATCATCGAGCGCTATCTGGCGATCTCGCAGACGCGGTCTACGCACGGCACGCAGATCAGCAGGCTCACCGCCGAGGCCGAGTCCACCGGCTGGATCCTGCTGCGACACAGCATCATCCCCGGCACCGACTATTTCATGGCGGTCTTTGTGCAACGGGAGTTGTTTCAGACGGAGGGTCGTGATGCGGATTAACCGACGGGACTTCCTCAAGGCGGGCCTGGCGGGCGCGGTCCTGCCCGTCGTCGGCACAGCGCAGCAGGCGATGACCCAGGAGGAGGCGCCGACGGCTCGCGGCGGCCGGCGTCCCAACGTGATCTTCATCCTGGCCGACGATCTGGGTTACCAGGAGCTGGGCTGTTACGGGCAGAGGAAGATCCGCACGCCCAACCTGGATCGGCTGGCGGCCGAGGGCATGCGCTTTACCCAGCATTACTGCGGCCAGGCCGTCTGCGCGCCGAGCCGATGCGCCCTGATGACCGGCAAGCACATGGGGCACGCCTACATCCGCGACAATCGCGAGCTGGCCGGCGGCTACCAGTTGCCCATCCCCGATGAGACCCTGACCCTGGCGGAGATATTCCAGCGCCAGGGGTACGCCACGGGCTGCTTCGGCAAGTGGGGCCTGGGCGGGCCGGACACCGAAGGCCACCCGAACCGACAGGGCTTTGACGCGTTCTTCGGCAACCTCGGACAGGTGCAGGCCCACTGGCACTACCACCCGTACGTGTGGCACAACGACGAGAAGATCGACCTGCCCGGAAACCACGGCGATACCGGCGACCGGTACACGCACGACCTGATGGCCCAGCACGCCCTGCGGTTCATCCGAGACCATCGCGATGAGCCCTTCTTCCTGTACGTGCCGTTCCTGATTCCGCACGTATCGCTGCACGTGCCCGACGACTCGCTGGCCGAGTATCTCGACGAAGGCTGGCCGGAGACGCCCTACCAGGGCCCCGGCTATCCGCGGGGCTACAGCCCCTGCGACAGGCCCAAGGCCACGTATGCCGCGATGATCAGCCGGATGGATCGCGACATCGGTCGCATCCTGCATCTGCTCAAGGACCTGGGGCTCGATGAGGACACGCTGGTCCTGTTCAGCAGCGACAACGGCACGACGTACTGCTGCGGCGTGGACCATGACTTCTTCGACAGCGTCGGCCCGCTGCGCGGCCTGAAGGGCAGCCTGTACGAAGGCGGCATCCGGGTGCCGCTGATCGCCCGCTGGCCGGGACGGATTCGGCCGGGCACGACGACCGATCATCTGTCGGCGTTCTGGGATTTCGTGCCGACGTGCTGCGAATTGATCGGCGCCCCGACGCCGGACGGGACGGACGGGCTGTCCTACCTGCCGACGCTGCTGGGCCGCCCGGATCATCAGCAGCGACATGACTACCTGTACTGGGAGTTTCGCAGCTACGGGGCGCAGCAGGCCGTGCGCCTGGGCCGGTGGAAGGGCTATCGCAAGAACGTCCACAAGGACCCCAAGCCGCCGCTGGAGCTGTATGACTTGCGGATGGACATCGGCGAGAGGACCAACGTCGCGGCGGCCCACCCGGACATCGTGCGGCGGATCGAACAAATCATGGCCGAGGCCCACACGCCCTCGCCACAATTCCCGCTCCTGCCGGGTGAAGGGTGACGCGGAGGGCGGACGGCGGTATAAGAGCATTAGGTGCATATCGGTCTCGATGAGGGAACGTCCATGACGGAATACAATGGCGTGATGATGCAGTACTTCCACTGGTACACCCCGGCCGACGGTTCGTTGTGGAGGCGGCTCGCCGACGAGGCGCCCGCCCTGGCCCGCGCCGGGATAACCTCGGTGTGGCTGCCTCCCGCGTACAAAGGGGCGGCCGGCCCGCAGGATACGGGGTACGGGGTCTATGATCTTTTCGACCTGGGCGAGTTCGATCAGAAGGGGGCCGTGCGAACCAAGTACGGAACGCGCGAGGAGTACATCCGGGCGATCAAGGCGGCCCAGGCGGCCGGCCTGCACGTTTACACGGATATCGTCTTGAATCACAAGATGGGCGGCGATGCACAGGAGGAGTGCCGGGCGACGCCGTACCATCCCGACAACCGCCAGGAGGCCATCGGCGAGTTGCAGACCATCAAGGCGTGGACCCATTTCACCTTTCCCGGTCGCCAGGGCAAGTACTCCGAGCTGGAGTGGCACTGGTGGCACTTCAACGCCGTGGACGCCAACTCCCTGGCCGAGGACGTCAAGGCGGTGTACCTGCTCGAAGGCAAACAGTTTGATGATGCGGTCGACCGGGAGAAGGGCAACTTCGACTACGTGATGGGCTGCAATCTGGACATCGGCAACCCCGACGTGCAAAAGGAGCTGTTCTACTGGGGGCAATGGTATCTGGAGACGACCGGCGTCGATGGGTTTCGCTTCGACGCCGTCAAGCACGTCAACCCGGGGTTCTTCGTGGACTGGCTGAACCACCTTCGGGGTCATACCGGACGCGACCTTTTCGCCGTCGGGGAGTATTGGTCGGGCGTCCGCGCCGCGCTGGAGCATTTCATCGAGACCACCGAGCGGCATATCATGCTGTTCGACGCCGGCCTGCATTACAACTTCGCCGCCGCCGGGCGCGGCGGTGAGGACTTCGATCTGCGAACCCTGTTCGACAACAGCCTGGTCAAGGACTATCCCGACTCGGCGGTCACCCTGGTCAGCAACCACGATACGCAGCCGCTCCAGGCCCTGGAGTCGGTGGTCGAGGCCTGGTTCAAGCCGCTGGCCTACGCCCTCATTCTGCTGCGGCGGGGCGGCTATCCCTGCGTCTTCGCCGCGGACTATGACGGCGCCGAGTACAAGGGGATCGGCCGAGACGGCAAGGAGTATGACATCACCCTGCCCAGCCACCGCTGGATCATCGACCGTTTTCTCGAGGTCCGGCGGACCTGTGCCTTCGGCGAGGAGCATGATTACTTCGATGATCCGCACTGCGTGGGATGGGTCCGGCTGGGCGATGCCGAGCATCCGGGCGGTCTGGTCGTGCTGCTCACCAACCGCCAGGAAGGCGTCAAGTCCATGCGGACGGGGATGCCCCATGCCGCTTACGTCGATCGGACGGAGCATATCACCGAGCCCGTTCACACGAACGAGGAAGGATGGGGCGAGTTCCGGTGCAAGCCCGGCTCGGTGTCCGTCTGGATACCGGCGGATCGGAAAGACGGCTGACCTGTGAAGAGGGCCCGATCCGGGGCTGCCATGTCTCCGCCCTTCAGCGTGCGGCACACGGCACCATCGGACCGTGCGCCGCGAAAGAAACACTTGCAGTGCCTCTCCCGTTGTCCTATGTTGACGCCCGCCGGGGGGCCGAGTGCATCGAAGGCTAACGGACGAGAGTTTTGCATGGCAGACACGAACAGCCGCATACGAGGTATCGTCGAGTCGGTCCGCAGCACGGCAACGGGCGGCCCCGCCCCAGGCGGGCTCGGCGTCGGCCCTTCGACCGCCCTGCCGCCGGCTGTCGTCGTGCTTCAATGGGAGGACGGCCATGACGCGGCCGGGCGCACAGGTTCTTGAGGACGGGCGTTGTCGATTTCGCGTGTGGGCCCCCCACCGCCGTCAGGTGGAGGTGCGTCTGTTGGGCGAATCGCCGCGAACCGTGAGCTTGGAGAAGGACCGGGACGGGACCTGGCAGGCCACGGTGGAGGGCGCCGCCGGTTGCCGTTATGTCTATCGCCTGGATGGCGAACTGGAACGGCCGGACCCGGCCTCCGGCTATCAGCCCGAGGGGGTGCACGCGCCCAGCGAGGTGGTGGACCATCGGGCCTTTGCCTGGGGCGACGACAAGGGGGCGGGCGTCGCCCTGAAGGACATGATGATCTATGAACTGCACGTCGGGACGTTCACCCCGGAGGGGACGTTCGACGCGGCCATCGCCCGGTTGACGGACCTGGCCGCCCTGGGGATCAACGCCGTGGAGCTCATGCCGGTCGCGCAGTTTCCCGGCCGACGCAACTGGGGCTACGACGGCGTCTATCCCTATGCCGTGCAGAACTCCTATGGCGGCCCGGAGGCCCTCAAGCGCTTCGTCCGGCGGTGCCACGAGCACGGACTGGCGGTCATCCTCGACGTGGTGTACAACCATATCGGGCCCGAAGGCAACTACCTTCGGGATTTCGGCCCGTACTTCACCGCGAAGTACTCCACCCCCTGGGGCGAGTCGATCAACTTCGACGACGCCTGCAGTGACCGCGTGCGCGAGTTCTTCATCGAGAACGCGCTCTACTGGTTCGACGAGTACCACCTGGATGCCCTGCGGCTGGACGCCCTGCACGCGATCGTGGACCTCAGCGCCAAGCACTTCATCACGGAGCTCGCGCAGGCGGTGCACAGGCTCTCGCGGCGGCGGGGTCGATCCATGCTGCTGATCGGCGAGAGCGATCTCAACGATGTCCGGCTCATCAAACCCCGGCGAAGCGGCGGCTGCGGCCTGGATGCCCAGTGGTCGGACGACTTCCACCACAGCCTGCACGCCCTGATCACCGGCGAGCGAAACGGCTACTATCGCGACTTTGGCCACCTGCACGACCTGGCCAAGGCCCTGAAGGAGGGCTTTGTCTACGATTGGCGGTATTCCGAGCATCGCAAGCGCCGTCACGGCAGCAGCTCCCGGCACCGCCCGGCCGAGCAGTTTGTCGTGTGCATCCAGAACCACGACCAGATCGGCAACCGCATGCGCGGGGAGCGGCTGGGGCACCTGGTCGGTTTTGAGGCGCTCAAGCTCGCGGCCGGGGCGCTGCTTCTGAGTCCTTACGTGCCGCTGCTGTTCATGGGCGAGGAGTACGCCGACCCGGCACCCTTCCAGTACTTCGTGGAGCACGGCGACCCCGACCTCGTGGAGGCGGTTCGCCGGGGCCGGGCCGAGGAGTTCAAGGCCTTTGCATGGGAGGGGCCCTGTCCCGATCCGCAGGCCGAGGAGACGTTTCGGCGCTGTGTCCTGGACTGGGAGCGACGGACGGACGGGCGGCATCGCCGACTGTGGGAGTTCTACCGGCATCTCATCCACCTTCGGCGAAGGTATCCCGCGTTCGTGGATAAATCCGGATTGAGCGTCCGCACCCTGGACGAGAAACAGATCCTCTTGTGGCACCGGTGGATCGGACGGCGGCAGTTGCAGTGTCTGATGAACTTCAGCGCCGAGCCTCAGCCCTTCCACATGATGGCCCCCGACACGATCTGGATGAAGCTCGTGGACTCGGCGGCCCTCCGCTGGGACGGCCCCGGCGAGACGTTGCCCGGTCGGGTGGAGGGCGAGTGCGAGGTGACCATGCCGGCGCACAGCATCGCGCTCTTCGAACCCCGCGCGGACCAGCCGCTGATGGAGGCGACGGCCACGGCCGCGGTCGAGGCCGTGTATCCCCTGTGAAATCATGACGATTCCCCTGGCCACATACCGGCTGCAACTGACGCCGTCGTTCGGATTTGCGGCGGCCGGTCGCGTCTTGCCCTATCTCAAGGCGCTGGGGGTGGACACGGTCTATGCCTCGCCGATCTTCCGCGCCCGCCCCGGCAGCGAGCACGGGTACGATATCGTCGATCCCAACCGCCTCAATCCCGAGCTGGGCGATGAGCGGGCGTTTGAGGACCTGACCGCGCGGAGGAAGCGGCTCGGCATGGGCTGGCTGCAAGATATCGTGCCCAACCACATGGCCTATTGCAGCGCCAACGCGTGGCTGATGGACCTGCTGGAGCATGGGCGGCAGAGCCGCTGCCGCGAGTTCTTCGACATCGACTGGGACTATCCCGATCCGTCGCTGCGGGGACGGGTGTCGGCGCCCTTTCTCGGCCAACCGCTCCGCGACGTGATCGACGCCGGCGAAATGCACCTGGAGCTGATGGGCGATGGGTTTCGCATCGTCTACTATGAGCATCGCTTCCCGCTGGCGCTGGCGACGTATGGCCGCGTTCTGCGCCGGCTCGCCCACGGCCTGGGCGAGCAGCACGCGTGCGGTTCGGGTTCGTCCGCGTCCGCGGAGCTGCCGGCGTTGGCCAAGGCCTTTGACGAGCAGGCGGCCATGCCGTGGAGTCCGGCGAAGGACGACGCCGTGGCCGCCCTCAAGGAGCGTCTGTGGCATCGTGCCCGTCACGAACCGGGCATCCGCAAGAGCCTGGGCCTGGACGCAAAGACCGGGCGGCTCGGGGGATTGGCGGATCCGGCGTTTCTGCACGAGCTTTTGGAGGCGCAGGTGTTCCATCCGGCCTTCTGGCAGGAGGCGCAACGGGCCGTCAACTATCGCCGCTTCTTCTACCTGAATGACTATATCGGGGTCCGCGTCGAGCGGCCGGAGGTGATGGACGAGACGCATCGGCTTATTGCCGAGCTCGTGGCCGACGGGACCTTCACCGGCCTTCGCATCGATCACGTTGACGGATTATATGACCCGACCGCCTACCTGCGCCGCCTGCGGGAGCGGTTTGCCGGGGTGTATCTGGTCGTCGAGAAGATCCTCGAGATGGAAGAGCCGCTGCCGGCGGACTGGCCCATCCACGGAGCGACGGGCTACGCGTTTGCCAATTACGTCAACGGGCTGTTCTGTGACCCGCGGGGCGAAGCGCCGCTGACCCGCGCGTACCATGACTTCATCGGGTCGCCCGTGGACTATGAATCGCTCGTGTTCGAGAAGAAGACGCTGGTGTGCGACCGGTACCTTCGCGGGGATATCCGCGGCCTTGTCGCCTCCTTGAGCCGGCTCCTGGATCGCGAGGCGGCGGGCCCCGCCGCGCAGCCCGATCGGCTCCAGGAGGCGATGATCGCGATCATGGCCGGCTTCGGGGTGTACCGCCGATACATTCGCGGCCGGCACGTGTCGCCCCAGGCCCGCGCGTACATCGAGCGGGCCGTGGAGACCGCGGTCGGCCATTGCCCCGACCTGGCGGCGTCGATTCGTCTCATCGGCGCGGTGCTCCTGCTGGACGACGCGGTCACGGCGGATGCCGCGGCGGTGGACGACGTGGTCCGGTGGGTCATGCGGTTTCAGCAGGTGACGGCCCCGGCCATGGCCAAGGGATTCGAGGACACGCTGCTGTACGTCTACAATCGTTTCATCTCGCTCAACGAGGTCGGCGGCGATCCCTCGCGGTTCGGAATCTCGCCGGACGCCTTCCATGCCTTCAACGCCGAGCGGCGGACGCATTGGCCGCACGCCATGAACGCCACGGCCACGCATGACACGAAACGCGGCGAGGACGTGCGGGCGCGGCTCAACGTCTTGTCCGAGGTTCCGGATGAATGGAGCCGCTGCATCGCGCGATGGCGGGACTGGAATGCCGCCGCCAAGGGCCTCTGCGAGGGACAGCCGGCCCCGGCCCCGAACGATGAGTACCTGCTCTACCAGACGCTCGTGGGCGTCTGGCCGTTTGAGGCACAGCCCGACGAGACGTTGACGCCGCGGATCTGCGAGTACCTGCTCAAGGCCGTTCGCGAAGCGAAGGTCCATACGACCTGGGCCACACCGAACACGGCGTATGAGGAGGCGTGCCGCGCGTTTGTTCAGCGGGTCCTGGCCGACTCGCCGAACAACGCGTTTCTCCCTGATTTCAAGGCGTTTCAATCGCGCATCGCCTGGTTTGGCGTGTTCAACGCGCTGTCTCAAACGCTGCTGAAGATCGCCTCTCCCGGCGTGCCCGACTTCTACCAGGGCACGGAGTTGTGGGAGCTGAGCCTGGTGGACCCCGACAACCGTCGGCCGGTCGACTACGACAAGCGGGCGGCCTTCCTTGACGAGCTGAACGGCTCACCCGCCGATGTGCGGGCCCGCCTCCGGGCCGCTCTTGACCAACCCCAGGATGGCCGCGTCAAGCTCTTTCTCATCCAGCGGGCGCTGGCCGCCCGCGCAGCGCACCGCGAGGTCTTCGAAGACGGCGACTATGTTCCGCTGATCGTCCACGGACGATACGCCGATCACGTCGTGGCCTTCCTTCGGCGGGGCCGGGAGCAGTCCGCGTTATTCGTGGTCCCTCGGCTGCTCACGTCGGTGGTGAACCACGGCGTGCTGCCGCTGGGCCCGGACGTGTGGGCGGACACGCGAATTGAGGCGCCGGTCTCGAACGGGCGATGGCAGGATGCGATCACGGGCCTGGAGCACGAACCTGGCGCTCAGCTTCCCGTCGGCCAGGCGTTGGGGGCGTTCCCCGTGTCCCTGCTCATCGGACCCGCCCGCCGATAGCAGTCCGTTGAAAAACGTACGGTCCACAGCAACGGGCCCTTTTTGTCATTCCCGCGAAAGCGGGAATCCACGCTTTGCGTGCAGATAGCACACCTCACGTGGAGCGTGGACCCCGGATCAAGTCCGGGGTGACACTTTTTCAACAGGCTGCTAGGCCAGAATCTCCGCCACGGTCTGGACATAAGCCGCCAGCCGGCGTTCCAGGCGGGGCGACAGGCCGATCCCCTCGGCGATGCGTTCGGGTTCGATGCCGAACAGGACCACCTCCCGGGGGCATTCGCCCAGTTGCCGCGACAGGTCCAGGATGTTCAGAAGGTCCGCCTCGTGGAGCGACCGGTGGGCCAGCCCCTTGCGGGTCCGGACCTGGTCCGGGGTGAAGCGCCGGATGGTGCCGGGCTCGGCGTCCATCCGCGCACAGTCAATGAAGACCGCCCGGCGGTGACCCGCGATCCGATGCAGCAAACGCATCCCCCCGACTCCCGCATCGACGAAATCGACCTGCGGGAAACGCTCCCCGCAGGTCGATTGAAGCTCCTGCACGATGCGGACTCCGATGCCCTCGTCGCCCATCAGCACGTTGCCCAGGCCCAGGACGATCGTGTCCTTCATCCATGACCCCACTATTTGACGAACTCGACGTCCAACATATGGGTCGAGCAACTGATGCACGGGTCATAGGACCGCACGAGCATCTCCAGACCCAGGCGCAATTCATCCTGGCCGCGATCCATGAACGCGGGCACGAACGTCTCAAAATCCTTCTGGATGTTCGCGTGGTTCTGGTTGGTCGGGATGCAGATATTGCCCCCCGTGCACAGCCCGTCCTTGTCAAATTCGTAGGAATGGAACAGGATGCCCCGCGGCGCCTCGACGCAGCCGGTGCCGCGTCCGGCCTTGGGCGTGACCTGGACCTTTTCACTCTTGAGGCCACGGGTGAGCAGTTCGTCGATCATGCCGATGCTGGTCTCGACCACGTGGGCACACTCGACCAGTTGGGCCACGTTGTTCATGAACGGATTGCAGCAGCCCTTCTTGAGACCGAACATGGCGGCGACCTTCTTGCCCAGGGGGCTGAGCAGATGCGCATTGTTGTTGAACCGGGCCAGGGCCCCCACCGCATAGCTGTCGCGATGCCACCGGGTCCACTTGGCCGTGGACTGGGGATGGACGTACTCGTTGGCCACGCTCTCCCACTGCTGGATGGGCACCGGCCCGTCGCCGTTGCAGTCCGTGCTGGTGATGTCGCCGTGATAGAACGTGTACGTCGGCGGGTTATCCTGCCGCAGCGAGATGTACTCGGTGTCCCGCTCGAACGCGGGCATCTTGTCGGCGACGCTGAGCACGACCTCGCAGATCGTCACCAGGTCCGACACCGTCGCCTTGAGCGTCTCCTGCAGGTCCCGCAACTCCTTCTCGGTGGGGATCTTCGTCAGGCCGCCGGGCGTGAGCGTGGTCGGGTGCGTGGTGCGCCCGGCCAGCAGGTCGGACCAGGTATTCGCCACGCGATGGACGCGGATGATGGTCTTGACCGCATCCGGGGCCTTGGGCACGAGCGGCACCACCGACGGCGCCCGGAACAGGTCCGGCGCCACCAGGTACCCCACGTGTAGCACGTGGCTCTGCAACTGCTCGGAGTAGTGCATCAGGATCCGCAGCAGGTCCGTCTGCTCGGAAACCTCCAGCCCCAAGGCGTCCTCGACGGCCTTGGTGGAGGCCAGCGAGTGCGTGATCGAGCAGATGCCGCAGATGCGGCTGACGATGGTCTGGATGTCGTCCCAGCGGCGCCCGCGGACCATGGCCTCAAAGAACCGCGGCGCCTCGGGCACCTGCCACTGGCACTTTTCGACGGTGCCGTTGGTCACGTTGACCACGATGTTGCCGTGTCCCTCGACACGGGTGACGTGATGCACGTTGATGCGGATATTCTTACTCATAGGGTGGGCCCCTGCTTGCTGCAAAACAGTTCCATCTTTTGTTTCAAGTCCTCAACGGTCAGGCCGTACCGGTCCATCACGTCACGGGCGGCGTCCACGTTGGGGTTGTCAATTAATCCCCGACAGCCGAAGCATCGGAAGTTGCTCGACGGACATCGGGCTCCGCAGCCGGCCCGAATGATCGGCCCGATGCACACCTCGCCGTACTCCCACCGGCAGATGTTGCCCTTGGCCTTACACTCCACGCACACCGGGTAGTCGGGAATCACCGGGGTCTTGCCCAGCAACAGGCACCGGATGACGTAGGTGAATTCCGTGCGGTCGATGGGGCAGCCGTGAATCTTGAAATCCACCGGCACGACCTCGTCCACCGCCTTGGTCATCGCCGTGTCCAGGTGCGGCATCGAGGCGGCCTCGCCGTAGACGTACTGCTTGACCTCGTCCAGGTCAAAGTGGTTCTTGAGCTTGTTGACGCCCCCGATGGTGGCACAGGCACCCAACGCGACCAGCACCTTGGCCCGCTGGCGGATGACCTTGACCCGCTCTTCGTCCTCCGGACGGGTGATCGAGCCTTCGACGAGGGCGATATCGTACTCGGTGCTCTGCTCGCTCATCGCCTCGCGCCACTCCACGACGTCCACCGCGCCGATCAAATCGAGAATCTCCTCCTCGAGATTCACGATCTGAAGCTGGCATCCTTCGCAACAGGCGAAGTCGAATATGGCTACTCTGGGTTTACTCATGCTAGATAGCCTCCGGGACACTACCCAATTCGGAATAACGATATACCGGGCCCGTCTGGCAGACGTACTGGTCGTTCATCTGGCAGTGCCCGCACTTGCCCACGCCGCACTTCATCCGCCGCTCCAGGTTGAGGAAGATGTGCTCGGTGGGCACCTTGGCCTCGGCCAGGGACATCAGCACGAACTTGTACATCACGGGCGGCCCGCACACCAGCACGTGGGCCTTGGACAGATCGGTCTGGACCTGGGGGATGAGCGTGGTCACCACACCCACGCAACCACCCCACTGATCGCAGCCGACGTCCAGCGTCTCGATGAAGTGGATATCCTCGCGTTGAGCCCATTGCTCCAGTTCGTCGGTATAGAAGCGGTCCTCGAAGCACTTGGTGCCCAGGAGGATTTCCACTTCGCCGTAATCGTCGCGGTGGTCCAGCACGTAACGGATAAGCGAGCGCTGCGGGGCCAGACCCAGCCCGCCGCAGATGAAGACCAGGTTCTTGCCCGACAGGTCCTCGACGGGATAGCCCTTGCCGAACGGCCCACGAATGCCGATCTTGGCCCCCTCATCGAGACCATGGAGCGCCCGGGTCACGTTACCGGCGTTGCGCACCACCAGTTCGAAGCCCTCCTGCGTGGGCGAGGAGGAGATGCTGATCGGCGCCTCGCCGATCCCGGCGACGGACACCTCCACGAACTGCCCCGGCCGATGTCCCAGCGGTCGGCCCGAATCCAATGTCACGTGGTAATACATCTCCAGCTTGGTCATGGGTCGCCGAGTCCGGATCGTCGCCGGTTCGGGCAGGTAAATGTCCTTCTGAGTACTGCAACAGTCACACATGCATCGATCTCCTTGGTTGGCCTGTCCCGACGACGGGATTAATCCATTCCGATGTCTTCCAACAAGGCGTTGTAGACGGCGACGGGATTGGCGATATCCGGGATGCACGCCCCGACGCACCGCCCGCACCCCACGCACGCGATCTGCCCGTCGATCTTCTCGGGCACGTACTTGGCCTTGCGATACAGCCGATGGCGGAACCGATCCGCCCGCCGCTTGCGGAAGTTGTGATCACCGGCCACGGTGGCGAAGTTCTCCAGCAGGCAGCCGTCCCAGGCCCGCCAGCGGCGACCCTTCTTGAGGTCCCAGTCCACGTCGTCCTGCACGTCGAAACAATAACACGTCGGGCAGACCAGATTGCACGATCCGCACGAGAAGCACGTTTGTGCCTTCTGCTCCCAGATCGGGTGGTCGTAGGCCCGTTCGAGCAGCTTGGGCAGGTACGACGGCTTGCACTCCAGCGGGTGGCGGTTGAGCTCCTTGCGGTTCTTGTCCTGCACCGCCTGACGCCGCGCCAGATCCTCCTCCGTCGCATCGGGCAATGGGCCCGCCAAGGCGATCAGCTTGCGCCCCTTGTCCGTGGCCACGTCCAGCACGTAGCCATCGCCGACGTCGGTGATGAGCATATCGTAGCCCTTGTCCACGACCGCCGTGCCCATGGACGAGGCGAAAACGTTCTTGCTCGGCCTGGCCACGTCGCAGGCCACGATGGTGATCTGCTTGCGGCGGGCCATGTAGTGAGCATCGTACTGGTCCTGGCTGAACAACTCATCCATCTGGTTGATAGCCACCAGATCGTAGGGATGTACCCCCAGCAGCACCAGCGGCCCGGCCTCTATCACGGAATCGTACGTGCCGCCGGCCTCGTAGGTCAGGAGCGTCTCGCGTGGCGGCAGGACGTAATTCTTTGGCGGCAGGATCGTCACATCATAGTCCAGCCGCAGGTCCGCGGCCCGCTCCAGCGGACCGAACGCGAACCGGTCGTCCTTGGCCTGGACCCCGACCACCTGCCGGTCCGAGGCGATCAGAGCCGTGACCCATTGTGCAAATGCCTCTTGGCTGATCTTCTTCATGCTCGCATGTCTCCAAACATCCCGTTCCTCAAGCCAACACGACCGTCGCTCACACGTAGTAAGGCAGAATACCCAGTTCCATGGCGATGTCGATGGTCACCACCTTGATGCGCTTGGGCAACTTCAGATAACACGGCGCCAGGTTCAGAATCCCGCGCACACCGGCCTCGGCCAGCCTCTCGGCGATCTCCTGAGCCGCACCGGCCGGCACGGCCAGCAGCGCCAGCCGAATCCCCCGCTTGCCGAGGTCGCCGAGGTGCGCGACGTCTTTGATCTCCACGCCCCCGATCTTGCGGCCGATCTTCCTGGGCGAACTGTCAAAAACCTCCACGATGTCAAAGCCGTATAACCGAAACCCCGGGTACGAGGCAAGCGCTTTTCCAAGCCGCCCCGCGCCGATCAGCGCCGCCTTCTGGGGGGTGTTCAGTTTGAGAATCTCGCGAATCCGCCCCAGCAGCGTCTCGACCGGATACCCCGTGCCCTTGACGCCGAAGGCCCCGAAATACGACAAATCCTTGCGGATCTGCGGGGACTTCATGTGCAGACGCTCGGCCAACTCCTGGCTGGACACGTACTTACAGCCCTGCTTGTGCACGAACGAGACCGCCCGCAGGTACTGCGGCAAGCGGCGCACGGTTTCGTCGGGTATCTTCCGGTATCTCATGGCACGACCTAAAAAAACAGTGCTTGTGTTCACATTCACAAGCACCAAAGGAATCATAGGCGTTTGTCATGGCGTTGTCAAGGGCGACCGGCGATTTCGCCGCCTTTTTTGGCCGGCCTTCGACAGGCCGGATCGGGCCAATCGAAACGAAACGATCATCGCGGCGGAATCAGCCGCACCAGGCTCACGCCGTGCCGCCCGAGGTCTGCGGCCCAGGCGCCGTCGACCGTTCCCAGGTCCTTGTGCCGCCAGACATCCCGCACCTGTCGCGGGCCCTCGATGTCCAGCTCGGCCCAGCTTACCTCGATGCGCTGCCCCACCGGCCCCAGATCGAACAATCCGACCGCCAGCGAGCCATCCTCCAGCGGCTTGGCCAGGACCAGGTCGTCCTCGCCACGCCGGATGATCCTCCCCTGGCGGCCTAAGGCATCCTGGTCGATCGCGATCACCTCCGGATTGCACAGCACGTTCAGCGTGAAGGCATCCAGCCGCGTAATATCGCCCGAATAGAACAGCGGCGCGGCCATCAGACACCACATGGACATGTACGCGTACTGCTCGTTGGGCGTCAGGCCGCAGGGGGCGGCCGGGGCGTTCTGCTGTCGCGCGTTGCCCACGTAGCCGATGAGGATATAGTCCGGGTCGTTCCACTCTCCCGGCCTGGCGTAGTCCGCGTGCTGGGCGTTGCGAAGCCCGATATGGTAGAATCCCGGCAGATCCGTCCCCTGCTCAAGACCGAGGTCCCCGGTTGTCCGCCAGCAGTGGCCGCCGACCTGCCCGCCCCACGTCCACACGTCCGCCATGCCGTACTGGCACAGGTTAAACACGATATCCCGCGGCATCTCCTCCAGAATCGCCCCCATGAGCCGATAGGGCCTCTGAAACCGCTCCAGCCCCTCGCCCGTGGCCACCTCGGTGTAGGAGCACCAGTCATATTTGAGGAAGTCGAACCCCCAGCGGGCGAACGTCAGGGCGTCGATCCGCTCGTGCTGCCAACTGCCCGCGTAGCCCGCGCACGTCCGGGGGCCGGGCGAGGTATACAGGCCCGCCCGCAGGCCCTTGCCATGGATGTAATCGGTCAGGGCCTTCATATCCGGGAAGTTGCCGTTCGGCCGAATGCCGCCGTCGGGGTTGCGCAGCTCGCCGCCGATGACCGGGTCGTCCGAGCCCACCCGCACCATCCAGCAATCGTCCAGGTTCACGTACTGGTAGCCCACGTCGGCCATGCCCGAGGCGACCATCACGTCCGCGGCCGTGCGCATCAGTTCATCCGTGGGCCGATGATAGAACGTGTACCAGTGGTTCCAGCCCATCGGCGGCGTCAGGGCCAGCGTGGGCCCGACCACCAGCGTAAAGGCCTTCCGGTCGCGGCCCCGGTCGCTGCGGGCCTGGAACACCATCGCGTATCGGCCCGGCGCCGCGGGCGTCGTGCCGCTCAGGATGCCCTGCTCGGCGTCCAGCCGGAGCGTATCGGGCAGGCCGTCAACCGAGAACCGCATGGGGCGAATCCCCGTCGTGGGGATGCGATACACGAAGGGCCGGCCGGGCCGGGCCCCGTAAACCGATGGCCCGTGAATCCGCGGCGCCGGGTCGGGCGGTGGCGTCAGGAGGATGGGCTCTTCCCGCGGCGGGTCGGTGGCGACGGGCCGCTCGCCCTCGTAGACGATCCGGGCGTCGGCCCAGTCGGCGTGGTCGTAATTGACGCCATCCCCGGCGGAGGTCGCCAGTAGGATCAGCCGCCGCACGCCGCCCAGCGGCACATCCACCATGGCCGCCTTTTGCCGCCCTTTCATGACGCCGCTGTCGAAGAGCCTGTGCCCATCGCCGTAGACCTTGAATCGCACGGTGCCGCGGCCCTGCGTCTCGTCGTCCACGCCGACCTTGGCGGTGAACCGCTCGGCCCGGCCATCCAGGGCGATGTGCATCTCGCTGCCCGCGTGCGAGCCCACGCCCCGCTCGAACGCCTCGCCGGCGATGGACATGGGCTTTTTTTCGATGGAGGCGTCCCGCACCGGGGCGCCCCAGCCCGCCGACATCTTCGACAGGTCCAGCTCGCCCAGCTCGATCACACCCGCCCGCGCGGCACTCAACCCGCACACCACGCCGCAAAACGCCATGCCGCAAACCCAGGCCCTTACCCGTCGCCCGCTTGAACTCATCGGTCTCTCCTCAATCTGTGCCTACCCCTGCACTTCATCATTTGTCCTGGGCCGCATGGGCCTCGGCCTGCCGCTTCAGATCGCCGTAGCTGACCAGCTCGATGCCACGGCGGCGGATCACGTCCTTGACCTCCCGCGACGTGAAGGCGGCGGTCACGCCCGCGCGGTCCGCCGCGACGTGCTCGTAGCCCGTGTGGCCGATGGCCCGCATCTCGGGCGTATCGAGCCCCGGATGGTCCACGAACAGGTACGTGCCGGGCTCGAGGGCCTCCAGGATCGCGACCAGCGCGGCGATTTTCTGCGGCGGCGTGGTCGTGCTGCCGCCGAATCCGCCCGCCGAACGCACGCCCTCGATCCGATAGAGCAGGCCGTACTCCGCCGCCAGCCGCTCCACGATCGCCCGCAGCGCCGGCGTGCAGGTGGGCGTGCCCATGTGCGACGTGATGTGCGTGAGTTGCGGGAGGTGCCGCCGGGCCAGCTCGATCTGGGCCCGCAGCTCGGCCTCGACCTCGTCGAGCTTGTAGCCGCACTGCAGGAAACCCGTGTTCGGGGGGAAGTCCTCGCGCTGGCTGGTCATCGGGTAGAAGTGTCCCTGGCCATCCACCAGGCTGGGGGCCTGGGTGACCGGGCCCCACTTGACGCCCTCCCATTCGCTGGTCAGCGTCAGGTGCACGCCCACGTCGATATCCGGATGCTCCCGGAGCATGCGGACGGCCTCGTTGAACCACGGGCACGGCACCATGACCTCGATGGACCGGGCGATGCCCGCGGTGCACGCCTGGATGCAGGCCACGTTCGCGGCGTGGCTGCTGCCCATGTCATCGGCCCGGACGATCAGCCGGATCGGATCGGGCGCCTTGGCCAACTCGGCCGTCTGTCCCGTCACCCAGACCACGCCACACGCCGCCGACAGCACCACCCCGCACACCACCACCCTTGCCCGCATTATCTGGCCTCCACAAACCCGCAGTCATCCCTCCGCATTCATCGCCAACATCATACACGATTGCCGGAGCCGCTGCTACGCCCTAGGAGCGCACCCTGGAGCATGCCGACGTGGCACTCATAACAGCCCGCCGAATAGAATACAGAGTTGTAGCACCTCGTAAGGAGATATTGACTAGCGGTCAAACTTTTTTCAATGAAACAAAGATATTTCGCTTTTTTTGTTTGACACCCTCTGGCTTCGCCGTAGAATACCGGCATTGACAAGTGAATAGTCCTGTTCGTGGATAGCTCCTACGTCAAGGGCCCCTTGGGGTCCTTTGTCTGTCCTTTTCGGGGCGGACCTGAAAGGCAACGTCGTTGCCTCGATGTTTTGACCGAGCCACGCGGGTGTACGGGTGGTGACTCTGCCCTACTCTTGCCCGTCGGCTCTATCGCTTATCAGAACGCTTCGTTCTGATCGGATTGGCTGGAACGTCCAGCCACCTGTAAGCCTCCGACTAAACGAAAGGAGCAATGATGTTCAAGAAACGCGAACAGAGACTGGTCTTGGAGTTCTGCCGGTACGTTGACTGGCTAGTGACCCAAGACCCCAGAGCAGGGGACCCGGGAGTTCTGGAACATGCCCGGTTACGGATGAACGACCTGCTAATGGCCAAAGAATGGAGGGCCGCTGAAGAACTCGGCTATTCCATTCTTCTGTGTCATTCTGGTTCGATAGATCCGAACGAATTGACAGGCAACAGCGGAAGATGAACTCCCAAAATCCGAAACTGACGGAGAAGGAACCGTGAACATAGGCAAGGGCATCAAATTCGTTCGTATTGCATCAGGGTTACGGCAAGGAGAGATGGCACGCAAGCTCGATATTAGCCAAAACTATCTGTCCTTGCTTGAGAACAACAAGGCTGAACCAAGCGTCGGGCTTCTGCGGAAAATATCAGAGACATTTGGCATTCCGGTAAGCTTCTTGTTCTGGGAAGATGCCATGCCAACAGAGAGTGGTAACCCTGTGATTTCGCAGAAGTACGGACAGATAAGGAGCCTTGTTCACGAACTTCAGGAACTCCGAATCAGAGAGAAGCTCTCGCATGAGGGAGCCTCACCACAAACGCCCGCCTAGAACACTGCGTCTGAGGACGCTGGAGCACCTGGCTAAAAACGTTCAGTGCCCATTAGATCCGCTACTCCACGTTGCCGAAAATGTGGAGCCCTATTACCACGAGTTTGACCGCGAAGTAAAAGGCAAGATGCGCCGCTTGGTCTATGCCCGTCGGCCGCTGAAAGGGATTCAATATCGTATCTTGAAGAATCTGTTGTTGCGCATACCCGTCACGCCGCACTCCTTTGGATCCGTTAAGGGGCGATCCATCAAGGACAATGCCCGCATTCATGCACAAGCTCCCTTCATGGTGAAGCTTGACATAAGAAGGTTCTATCCAAGTATACATAGCTCGCGCGTCTACGACTTTTTCGTCGACGACCAAGAATGCGTTCCCGATGTGGCACGTGTGCTCACGAAGCTCTGCACGCGCAAGCATTGCATTCCTTTAGGTGTCTCCACGAGCCCTCTACTGGCTGACTTAATTGTTCGCAACATAGATACACGCATTGCTGGGCTGGCAGCCAAGCATCATATTAACTACTCGCGATACGTGGATGATATTACCCTCTCGGGCCATTTTCCGCTAAAACGTATTGCCTCGCTCGTCATCAAAATCTTGACGCAACACGGCTTCCGCTCAAACCAAACAAAGATGGTGTTTTACGGACCTGACGATATAGATCGCGAAATAACTGGCGTCGCACTGCATAAAGGCAGACTTACAGCTCCAAGAGATTACGTACAGCGTCTCGAGGCAGAACTGGGCGAAGCAATCCAAAACAACAATGCCCAAATAGCTCCTCGGTTCTTTGCTCCCAGAGAACACTACCTGGGGCAGATAGGGTACGTTCGTTGGCTAGACCAACGCGAAGGCTACAGGCTGATTCGGCTCTATCGCAGGGTTAAGTGGAAACATATCGAGTGGCTGGTACAGACTGGCGCCGTTGGTGGTCCCGGCTTTTCGGAGTAAGGCCCGGTCGTCAGCCGTGCATACAGGCCAAGCCCGGGACATCGGCACCTGGATGCCCGTGCGTCTGGGGAGGGCAGAATCAACGGGGAGGGGGACGGGAGAACGTATGAACGTGCGAACGTGTGAACGGGGTTCGGGCGTGGATTCCTCGATTCGCCCCGGCATGGGCCACCCACTTCACCCTTCGGGTTCCGTGGCTGCCACCCGACGATTTTGCAGGCCCCCAACGTCATCCCGACCGAAGGGCCAAAGGCCCGGAGTGGAGGGATCCGTTCGAATGGCTGTTCGACAAGGCACCCCACGCGGGTCCGCACCATTCTTTCCAATAGGGGGTGAACGTTGATCTGTCCACCCGCCGCTCAACGCCATGACACAACCCACCAGACACCCAACATCATGCCGCAAGAGCATAATCGGTGTCGCTGCGCGACGCTGAAGAACGGGTTCCTCGGCTTCGCGGCGCGTCGCTGCGCTTTGCACCGCTTCGCTCGGAATGACCGTGATGAGGCGCCCCTTTGGGCCCCCTTGACCGTCATCCCGACCGAAGGGCCGAAGGCCCGCAGCGGAGGGACCCGTTTTAACAGCCCTTCCACAAGGCACCCCACGCGAAGCCGCAGCATGCTTTCCAACGGGAGTCACCGCCGATCTCCAGTCGCTCAACGCCATGACGTAACCCACCAGTCGCTCAAAACCGTGACGTAACCCACCAGCCGCCCAATGCTATGACGCAACAACAAAAGCGGTGTCGCTTCGCGACGCTGAAGAACGGGTTTCTCGCCTCCGCGGTGCTTCGCTCTGCTTCGCACCGCGTCGCTCGGAATGACGATGACGGTGCCACCCCTTTGGGGAGCCGGGTGGCAGCCACTGAGCGCAGCGAAGTGGATGGGTCTCTGCAAGAATGCCGGCATGGGCCATCCAGTTCACCCTTCGGGTTCCGTGGCTGCCACCCCACGCTTTCAGAGATGACGCGGCCTGGCCGGCAACCGGCGGCATGGCCACAACCCTCAGGGCTGGCCGCGCGGGGCGGGACGCGGTAGAATAGCTACACGCCACGAATCGAACCCGTACAGCGAAAGGACCTGACGATGCATCGACGCGCGTTTCTGCAAGCGCTGGGCGCGGCGGCGGGGATGGGGCTGCTGCCCCGGCTGGGCCCCGACCAGGCCGCCGGCGTCGTGGGCCGCCCGCCACGGCCCAACGTCATCATCCTCATCGCCGACGACTTGGCGTGGAACGACGTCGGCTGCTTCGGCCATCCCACGATCCGCACGCCCCACCTGGACCGCATGGCCGCCGAGGGGATGCGGTTCACCAGCGCGTTCCTGACGGCGGCGTCCTGCTCGCCGACGCGGTGCAGCGTCATCACGGGCCGCTATCCGCACGCGACCGGCGCCGCCGAACTGCATCAGCCGCTGCCCGCCGACCAGGTGGCGTTTCCGGGCCTGCTCAAGGCGGGCGGCTACTACACGGCCGCGGCGGGCAAATGGCACATGGGCGACGACGCCCGGCGGCACTTCGACCGCATCTACGGCGGCGGACCCAGCGGCGGCGAACAATGGCTGCGGGCCCTGCGCGAGCGGCCCAACGACCGGCCTTTCCTGATGTGGCTGGCGGCGTCCGACCCGCACCGGCCCTACCGGCCCGACACGATCGACCCGCCGCACAGGCCCGAGGACATGGTCGTGCCGCCCTTCCTGCCGGATGTGCCCGAGGTGCGGCATGACCTGGCGCTGTATTGCGACGAGGTGTCGCGGTTGGATGCGTTCGTGGGGCGGGTGCTGGATGAGGTGGACCGGCAGGGCATCGGCGAGGACACGTGCATCCTGTTCTTCTCCGACAATGGCCGGCCCTTCCCGCGATGCAAGACGCGGCTGTATGATTCGGGCGTCAAGACCCCGCTGCTGGTCCGCTGGCCCGGGCATATCGAGCCGGGCACGGTGTGCGACAGCCTGGTGAGCGTGATCGATTTTGCGCCGACGATCCTGCACCTGGCGGGCTTGCCGGCCAGCGAGACCTTCCAGGGCGTGTCGTTCGCGCCCCTGCTGCGCGATCCGGCGGCGACGACCCGTGACTGCATCTTCGCCGAGCACAACTGGCACGACTACCAGGCCCACGAGCGAGCCGCGCGGTCGAAGGACTTCCTGTACATCCGCAACGCCTTCCCGCATTTGCCCGGCACGCCGCCGGCGGACGCCGTCCGCTCGGAGACGTTTCAGATGATGCGGCGGCTGCGGGGTGAGGGTCTGCTGAGCGCCTACCAGCACGATTGCTTCATCCTGCCCCGCCCGGCCGAGGAGCTTTACGACGTGAACAAGGACCCGTACAGCCTTCGCAACGTGGCCGATGATCCGGCGTATGCCGACGCCCTGGGCCGTATGCGGGCGGTGCTGGACGATTGGATCCGGCGAACGGACGACCGGATACCCGCGACGCCGACGCCCGACCGGTTTGACCGGGCCACGGGACAATCGCTTGCACGATGACGGTGATGTCCTGTTGCGTTTGTGCGCTCGAGGACGGCCGGAAGCAACGGGGTAGACAGGGGCATGTATAAGCGTTTTATCTTGTTTGGTTTTCCTGACCGCTTTCTTGACAACGCGATTCGCAATCCTGTAGAGTAGACTATTATCCGGCAGGGTACGTCCATGTCAGCAGGCTACTGGGAAAGGAAGGCGTGATGCCCAAACCGAGAGTGCGTGCCTTTACGCTCATCGAACTGCTCGTCGTCATTGCGATCATCGGGATGCTTCTGGCCGTTCTTGTGCCGTCGTTGAAGAAGGCCAAGGAGCACATGAAACTGCTGGTGTGCTGCACGAACCTCAAGGCCTTTCACACGGCCAACATGCTGTATCTCGAAAACAACGATGATTTCTTCTCTAGTTCGTATGACGCGATGTTCATGGGCTTTACCGGGAATTGCCAGTGGCATGACCGGCGGGCCGCCCCTTGGAACGAACCGGATAAGGCCGGCGTGTTGTGGCCGTACATCGAGACGCAGAAGGTATGCCTGTGCCCGACGTTCGTCGGTTTCGCCATGAATTACTATCAATGTCATACCCCCGGCGATACCAGCGCCCCTGCCTTGGAACCCCAGTATTCCTATAGCCAGAATCACTACCTGGGGGGCGGCTCTCTTCAGGATCCCCTGGGCGTCATGAAGGGATCGGAGGTCAACAACCCCGCGGGCGTGCTGCTGTGGGTGGAGGAGACGCTGTGGACGATCCCCGAACTCTATGCAACGCACGTCTTGAACGACACCTGCTTCTGGACGCGCCATCCCTACGACCCAGCAGGATTTGTCACCAAGGGCAAGGGCGGCGGGGATTGCATCGCCACGTACCACAATACACCGTTACAGAAGAAGGACGAGGGGCTCGGCAACGCCGTCTTCTGCGATGGACACGTCGAGCGGTGTGACGCATGGGAGTTCCGGGACGCGGGGACGCATCAAGTAACGGCCAGCTTCTACCTGGCCTGGCCCAAGAAAGACGGCCGCTTCTCCCAGCAGTGCCCGTACTGACCGGCAGAACGCCCACCTGTCAAGGGCGCAACCGTACGATCCGACACACCGGCCCGTCGCTGCAATCCGGTTCGGTTTGACGACTGTGCGGCGGCGCGCACCCATCTTCCCCACGTCGTCGCGGGCTTGCGGCCTGCGCCATGACGCAACCCCCCTGTATGTTCCGCTGGACGTGGAGACACGAACGCAGGACAATGGATCGGCCGGATTACCGCACGACAATCGCAAGAGAAGGGGAGCAGATGAACACACGACCGTGTTTCCACCGGATTCTCCTGGCGGGCCTTCTGGCGGCCGCGAGCGCGCAGGCCGTCACCCCGCAGCCGGATGAGCTGCGTTTTCGCGATGCGTGGATGGGGCCCCTGCTGGGCCGGAGCCAGGACGCCGCGCCCTCGCACTTGCGATTGCTGTTCGAGGATGTGAGCGAGGCCGTCGCGCGGGGCCAATCGTGGCGGGGCACGCCGTTTCGGATCGGCGAAAAGACCTACGCGCACGGCCTGGCGTTCAACGCCGTCAAGCATTTCGAGGTCGTCCTGGACCGGCCCGGCGAGCGATTCACCGCGGACGTGGGATTGGAGAACAACGATGACACACAGCGCGGCGCGGCCATGGGCAACGGTTCCGTCACGTTCCACGTGCTCATCGAGGGCAAGGAGGTCTATGCCTCCGACGTGCTGCGGCTGAAGGATGGCCCGCGGGCCGTCGACGTTCCGCTCAACGGCGCCCGCCGATTCGAGATCCGCGTCCAGGATGGCGGCGATGGCCGCGGCTGGGACCAGGCGCTCTGGGCCGAGGCCACCGTGCACCTGGAAGACAAGACCCGCATCCGACTGCAAGACCTGCCCATCGAGCATCCCGGCCGGCCCGTCTCGCCGACGAGCCCGCCCTTCTCGTTCGTCTATGGCGGCACGCCCTCGAGCGAGCTGCTCAAGGACTGGTCCATCGCGCAAAACACGCGAAGGCTCGATGCCGACCGCACCGAGCACACGCTGGCCTATACCGATGCCGCGACCGGCCTGCACGTTCGGTGCGTCCTGATCGCGTACGAGGACTTCCCCACGACCGAATGGACGCTCTACTTCAAGAACACGGGCTCGGCCGACACGCCGATCATTGAGAAGATCCAGGCCCTCGACGTCGCCCTGAGCCGCGGCGAGGGCGAATTCGTGCTGCATCATAACATCGGCTCCCCGGCGAACGGCAACGACTACGGCCCGCTGGAAACACCGCTGGGCCCCGGCGCAGCCAAGCGGCTTGGCGGCGCGGGCGGCCGGCCAACGAACGCGGACTGGTCCTACTTCAACCTCGAATGGGGCGGCCAGGGTCTGATCGTCGCGGTCGGCTGGCCGGGCCAGTGGGCGGCGCAGCTCCAACGCGATGGCGCCCGCGGCCTGCACCTGCAAGCGGGCCAGGAATTGACCCACTTCGTCCTGCATCCGGGCGAGGAAGTCCGCAGCCCGCTGATCGTCCTGCAATTCTGGAAGGGCGACTGGATTCGCGCCCAGAACATCTGGCGCCGTTGGATGATGGCCCACTCCATGCCCACGCCCGGCGGACGGCTCCCCAAGCCGCTGCTGCTAGCCTCCAGCTCCCGTCAGTACAACGAGATGATCGACGCCGATGAGGCCAAGCAGATCATGTTCATCGACCGCTACCTGGCCGAGAACATCCCGCTGGACTACTGGTGGATGGACGCCGGCTGGTACGTGCATCATGGCGGCGGCTGGCCCCGCGTGGGCACCTGGGAGGTGGACAAGACCCGCTTTCCGAACGGCCTGCGGGCGGTATCAGACCATGCCCACGCCAAGGGCCTGAAGGTCCTGGTCTGGTTCGAGCCGGAGCGGGTCACCGCCGGCACGTGGTTCGCGGAGAACCACCGGGAATGGATTCTGGGCGGGGCCAAGGGCGGCCTGCTCAACCTGGGCAACGATGACGCCCGCAGGTGGCTCACCGAGCACATCGACACGCTGATCACCGAACAGGGCATTGACCTGTACCGTCAGGACTTCAACATCGACCCCCTGGCCTACTGGCGCGGAGCGGATGCCCCGGACCGCCAGGGCATGACGGAGATTCGCCACGTCACCGGCTACCTGGCGTACTGGGATGAGCTGCGGCGGCGGCATCCGGATATGCTGATCGACTCGTGCGCCAGCGGCGGGCGACGTAACGACGTCGAGACGATGCGCCGGGCCGTGCCGCTGTGGCGAAGCGACTACGCCTACGAGGCCATCGGCCATCAGTGCATGATGTACGGCCTGTCGCTGTGGCTGCCCTATCACGGCACGGGGACGGTGTTCACCCGCAACGCATCGTACTACGGCAGCGGGCCCACGCCCGTCGAGCCGTATGCGTTTTGGAGCAACGCCTGCCAGGGCACGGGCATGGGCATTGATGTGCGGCTCAAGGAGCTGGACTACGCGGCGATCCGGCGGCTGCTCGATCAGTGGCGGCGCATCGCGCCGAATTACTACGGCGATTTCTACCCGCTGACGCCGTGGACGTGGGACCCGGCCGCGTGGATGGCCTGGCAGTTTGACCGGCCCGAGGCGGGCGCCGGGGTCATCCAGGCGTTCCGGCGGCACGAGAGCTTCTACGAGGCCGTACGCCTGCGGCTGCGGGGCCTGGATGCCGACGCCGAGTACATCGTGACCGACCTGGAGACCGGCCATGACCATCGCCACCCGGGCCAAAAGCTCCTGACCGACGGTCTGCGGATCACCCTCGACGAAAAACCCGCCGCCGCCGTCCTGACCTATCGCAAGGCCAAATGACGATAAACCCGGATTCCTGGCGCAACAGCCCCGCCGGGTCAAAAAGACGCCGTGCGGCAAAAAGGCATTGCGACCTGCGGGCCGAGCCTACTACAATGGTACCTGAGCGCCCGAAGGTTTCGTCCTTGTGGCGGTACGGCCATCATGAACGACGGGCTGCAAGGGCAAGCCCGAGTACTTGGGTCGACGGGAGGACTTGCATGAGTGAGATCTGCGAGAACTGCGGCAAGCAAATCGGTGACCTGGAGACACCTCACGTATTTCAAGGGCACATCGTCTGCACCGAGTGCGACAAGAAACTCCGCACTGGTGGCTCACCACCTGAAATGCCCGACGCAAGCAAGGAGCATTCTGAACGCAAGGCCCTCGGAGAGGAACGTGTACTGTATGCCGGGCGACCGTCCATGTGGCGCAATCGACCCGTTGGCTTTGTGTTGAGTTTGTTTCTCATCGCGGTGTTCGGAGTAGGTCTCGTGATCCTTGCTATCTGGTACCTGAAGGTACTTGGGACGAGATTGACTGTCACCAACGAGAAAACAACCCTTCGCCACGGCATTCTGTCAAAACACATCAGTGAGGTGCGACACCGAGATATTCGACACGTGCAATTGAGGCAGGGGCCTTTACAGCGGCTCTTGGGGGTGGGGACTATCGAGCTTGGCTCGGCTGGACACGCCGGAGTTGAGCTCGCCGTAAGCGGGATCACTAATCCCGACAAAGTCAAGCAGATCATCGACGAGCAGCGACGCTACGCATGACACGGCCAGTACGGGCGCGCTCGCCCAGTATGGGCAACACGTGTGGATGCAAGCGCATCGGTTCAGAAGCAAAACGGAACCAACATACAAATCCAAAACATGGGAGCAACTCAATGACAAATCTTGTTAGCTATCTCGAGTCCATCGCCGGGACTGGGGAAATCGTGACGATCGCGTACGCGGGAGGCAGCAGGCCTGGCGAAGCGCGTGACGTGGTGGTGCTGAGTTGTTCCGGAGACGATCTATGGGTTTCAGAACTCAATGCGACGCATAGAAAGCAGTTCAAGCTGCGCAAGATCCTCTGGGTACGAACGAAGGCAGGGAAAGTATTTGAGAATGAACAAGTTACAGTCGGGTTAGAATTGCTGCTTCCCAAGTACGACACACTGGCTGCTTATGCCTTGCACTTCCGGACAGAGTTCGAGGCAGCGGGTTGGCACGTGCACGAGTCCGAGTCTATGCTTGGGGTGGGTGCCTACTTCAAGAATGGCAAGCCCAGGAAGACACCGAGTATAACGATCTGCTTCATTGACCGGAGCACAGAACTGGTATGTGATTATGAGACAGGCAGACTGACTGAGGTCGAGAAAACACTTACCGGCAAAGAGAGGCCTTGGTGTGTCGACAGCTGGCGATTCAAGACAGCCCGATCGTTTCGGCTACTTGAACATGCAATGAGAGTGTTCTTGGAAGAGGTGCGGGCCAGCAGTCCAGGCGAAGCCAAGGGAATGTTTGCGGGGCACTGAGGCGGGTGGCATGGCCACGCTCGCGTGGCCACGGGCGAGGCGCTTGGGCGTGAGCGGTGAACCGACCGCATGGGTTTAAGCACAGGGCTGAACCGGTTCGACGGGTCTGGAGGCCTTTATGGCTGAATCAGCAGATACCTCCGGTGAGCGTCTGAAGAAGTCGCTTGGCTCCAGGGCGCTGGGCCTGTTGATGGGAGCCTTGGGCCTGTACATCGTGTTGACGATATGGATTCCGATGGCTGCCAACTGGCGACCGTTCGGTTTTTTTGACATCTTCTTTTTGTTTACGTTCCCCATACCCGTTACCCTCGTCGGAATCTACTTTTTGCATACTGCTGGCCATTTGTGGCGTGGACTTTCCTCCAAAGGACTTCGTAAGGCGTCGGTGTGCTTGGCTTTTGTTTTTGGGGCATTCACCCTGCTGCCGAGGACGTTCATTGATCGAGGCGACACTGTCTGGACAGTGATCGCCATCGCCCTCGGCGGCCTGTTCTATCTGGCTGTAAAGCACTGCCTCTTCAAATGGTTCGCCCTGTCCGAGGTGGTGGATTATGCCGCCCATCGAAGGGCGACAAAGGTGTATCTCGGGGTTTTCTCACTCGCCTTCTGGACTGCAATAGCAAACACCACGGAACTCCTCCCAAGGGACCCCGACTATGAACACGTTCCGGCCAACGACTGGCTTGCCGGGCTGATTGTTTTTGGGTCCATACCCCTGGCGTTCGGGTGCTATCGACTGGGGTTGCGGTTCTTCTTGAAGCCGCCCCCGGAGACAGGCAGCAACAACGGCCCGGCACCGGAATCCGTGCCCGCCGGATCAGACCCGGGGGATGACAAGGGCGAGCTTCTCTGTGACCTCTGAGTGCTCTGTGGCAAAGCCCAAGACCGGGCCCAGCGAGAAAGCCACAGAGGCCACCGAGAACACAGAGAGAAGGACGAATCTGGATTTCCACCAGAGTCTGCCCCGGCTGGAATCCGGGCGGGTGGCATGGCCGCGCTCGCGTGGCCATGGGCAAGACATCTGGCCCTGAGCGCTGCTCAGACCGCATGGGTTCGGGAGCAGAACCGAGCCTCCGGCAAATCCGGCGCGTGACAGGGCGCCGGCGTCAGGCCCGCCAGGGGCGCTGGCGTTGGCGGTGCTGGTCGACCATGGCGCGGGCGATCTCGGCGTCCTCGGCGACCTGCCAGTCAAACATGCCCACGCAGACGAAGTCCGCCCCGCCCTTGAAGGCGTACTCAAAGCCGCTCTGCGGCCGGATCGCCCCGGCGGCGAGCGTCTTGAACGCGATCCACGGCACGGTGACCGTCTTGAAGAACTCGATCGTCTGCTCGGGCGTCATGGACCAGTAGTTGTCCGCGCCGTTCTCGATGACGTCGAGCTGCTGACCGGGCCGACGGGCCGACCAGTAGTCCTGGTGGTGCAGCGTCTTGACGTAGAAGTCGGGCGTGTAGCCGCTGGTCTCGGCGGCGATGATCACGTCCAGCATGTGGGCCCCGATGCCCGCGGGCAGGCCCTGTCGCTTCACGTAGTCCACGATCTTCGCCAGCTTGTCCATCTGCCCGTCCCGCAGCCAGCGGTCGCCGATGACGCCCTGGATATAGACGGCCGAGGCGCCCCAGTCGATGGACCGCTGCACGTTGGTGAACAGGTCGCCGGGCGTGGGGTGCCCCTCGGCGATCCATTGAATCTTGCCGCCGCGGTCCCAGTGCTTCTTGAAGATCTCCATCGGCTTGTCGCGCGGATCGGCGATGATCGTGTTGATGCCGTTCTCCTCGCACAGGGCGAGCGTCTCGAGCACCTTGGCCTCGGTGTTGTAGCGGCGCTGCAGCTCCGAGACGTAGTGCAGGTCGCGGGCGTGCGCCCAGCCGCTGATGAGGTTACCGCCGGAGATGAGCCGGCTGACCGTGAGCGTGCCGATGCGGCCCATGGGCATGCCCTTGGCGCCCGGCGGCGGCGCCGAGGCGTTCGGCGTGGCCGGCGAGCCCGCGGCAAGACCCCATCCCAGACCCGCCCCGGCGGCGACACTGTGCTTGATGAAACGGCGGCGATCCACGTGTGACATGCCCGGCTCCCTTTACCAAGACCGCGACGAATCTGCATCTGTGACCCGTTACAGCATAGGCCGCCGTGGTGGAAAACGCAAGCTCTCGGCGGGCCGACGGCGCCAAAAAGAGGGCCGCGAATCCAAAGACCCGCGGCCCCGGCACCTTCCTCCCGACGATGGACGCCTATTCAACGCCCATCAGGTAATTTTGACTGAAGATCACCCAGTCCAGAATATCGATCACGCCGTCGGCGGGCATGCTGATATCCACCGCCGGGTTCCAGTTCGCATCGCCGCGCCGGCTCAGCCACGCGGCGTCGAACACGGCCAGGTCGGCGTCGTCCACGTCGCCGTCGCCGTCGAAATCGCCCGCGTAGCCGCGGCCCGCAACGAGATCGTCACTGTGCAGCCACTCCTCGAGCATGATGAGGTAATCGTCCATGTCCACGTCGCAGTCGCCGTCGGCGTCGGCCCGCAACGGGCAATGGAAGATTCGGAACGCCCCGCTCTGAACGGCCTCGCCCACGGCCGGCGTGACCCGCACGCGGCACGCGTCGCTGTTGCTCAGCGGCACGAACCAGTCATACTGCGTGATGCCGTTCGGGTCGGTCACGGTCGTCTCGGGCCGCGCCGGCGGGGACACCTCGTACCAGTTCGTCCCATCCAGCGTGTAATCGACGATCACCGCACCCACGCCGCCGCCGACGGCCTGCCAGCGGATCGGCTGGACCGAACCCGTGGCGAACGTCTCCCCGCCCACGGGACTGAGCAGTTCGAGGTACCCGAATTGCTCCAACGCCAGGGCATGATCCGTCCCGGCGGAAACCTTCACAAACGCGTTGCCTCCCGGAACCGACATCGCCCCGTCGGCGTTCCAGGCGTACAGCGAGCCGTCCTTCTTGATGGCCACGCAGAAATTGCCGCCCGCGCTGATCGCCGTGTATCCGGCATCCTGCGGGGCGTTGGCTTCGAGGGCATCGTTGTTGCCCCAGACCGCGATCGAGCCGTCGGCGCGAAGGGCCATCGCGTGCTGCACGACCGCGACGCCCTCCCTGTAGCCGCCGGCCGAGACGGCCACAAAGTTATTGCCCGTAGGCAACTCATCGGTCAGGGCGGCCTGGTTGCCCGTTACGCGACCCCACACCTGCAACGAACCGTCGGACTTGATGGCCACATTAAACGACAAACCCGCATCGACGGCCTTGTAATTGGCTCCGATCGGGCTGGTGCCCTCGCCATAGAAATTGGAGCCCACGGCCACGATCGCCCCGCTGCTGCGCATGGCCACGCTGTGCCAGCCGCCGGCGCTGATCGTGACGTAGTCCGTCCCCGCGGGAAAGTTGAGCTGTCCTTCGATGTTGCGGCCGGCCCCCACGATGCTGCCATCGGCCTTGAGGGCCAGGCTGTGGAATTGCCCGGCGGCGACATCCTTATAATCCTCGCCGGCCGGGAAGTTCAGTTGGCCGTTCGTGTTGCTCCCCCAGCCGTGGATCACCCCATCGCTGTCGACGGCCAGGCTGAACCCCGTACCCGCGGCGATAGCCGTGAAGGTGTCCCCCTCCGGGGCCGTCGTCTCGCTGCCCCAGGGGTAGATCGTGCCCGCCGGGGCCGAAAGACCCAACGTCAGAATACAACCGGCCACCAGCAGCGGAATGAATGATCGCGTGCTATTCATCTGCCAACCTTTCCTTGCGTGTGCAACGTAGACAATTCCCCTCACCCACCGGCGGGCGGCAGGCCGCCTGCGCCGGGACTATTGGCGTTGGACCAGTGCATTCGAGGCCGGACGTGAACCGGAAAGGCTGCAACGGGACCGTCACCACTCCTCTGCACACCTTGCGTAATTTACCGCAATCGGCTCTGAAAGTCAACCCAAACTCACAGTTTAGGCACATTTGGCGGCTCCAGGACCTGGATTTGCCACCTGAACCCTGAATCACGGCCTCGCGCCTCCCGACGGCGACCTGCCCCCGTGGTGGGAATATAGGGAATCCCGGCTGTCGGCAAGCGGGCAGAAGTGACCTCCGCCGGGGCTCTACTCCCCGATCAGCACGTACTGCGGATTGGGCCGGGCCTCAATACGCAGGCCCTGCGTCCAGGAGGTCTCCCGGCGTCCCCCCAGCATATCCACGACCACGGCCCGGCCCGCCTGGACCGGCAGCGTCACCTCGTGGGCCTCGCCCGTGGTCCATACCGCGATCGCCTGCTTATCGCCCCTCACAAACTGCAGGGCAAAATCCGCCGGATTCGCCAAATCCAGCCCTTTATCGAACGAAAAGCCCCCCAGCGTCTCGGTCAGGACCTTGGCCGCGTCGTAGGCGGTCTTTGGCCGCAGATCGTGCTCCACGGTGCCAAAGTTGTGCTCCCTTTCCTGTGGATCGGTCCCATCGTTCTTCCAGTCATACCAGATGTTCACGGCCACGCGCTGGGACAGGTTGGTCAGGTACATCCGCACCAGGTAGCGGGCCTGCTGCTCGTCGGTCAGCGGTTTCTTGTCCCAGTTGACGTTCGAATAGCCCCACTCGCCCGAGATGATGGGCACCTTCTTGTCGGGGGCATACTGTTTGATGAGCCTGCGGAGCCGCTCGTAGTCCGGGATCACCGTCTCCGGGGCCTGGGGCCGATACGGATGCACGGAGACCACGTCGATCCACTCCAAGAGGCCTTTTTTGAAGCAGGCCTCCAGCCAGTCCATGGGGATGCCCGACGTCGCCGGGGCCACGACCAGGCCGGACGGGTCCGCGGCCCGGATCATCGGGGCGGTCTGCCGCACGATGGCACAGTAATCCTCGACGCTGGGCTGCGGGCTCCAGAAATGCTCGAGGTTCGGCTCGTTCCAGATCTCCCACAAGATGCCGTGTCCACGGTAGCGCGTGGCCGCCGCCTCGGCGAACGCCGCAAAGGCCGTCCGCCCCTCGGGCGTCCGTACCGAGCGGTCCTCCTCATAGAGCTGGTTGCTGTAATCCAGAATGTAGAGGATGCGAATCCCGCGATCCACGCAGCCCTTCGTCAGGTCATCGTAGCCGGCCCGGTCGAAGCCATGAACGCCCTTTTGCCGTTCCACGCCACCCCAGGCCAGGTCCATGCGGATGAACCGCATGCCCGCCTGCCGGATCATGTCCAGGTCCCGTGGTTGGCCGGTGAAGTGAATATTCACGCCCAGCCCGTCGGGAATGACCAGATTGGGCAGGGGTTCGGCCCCGAACGCAGGCCCCAGCCCGCACCCAAGAACGACCAAGAACAGCACGTTGCACGCGAAACTGCGGGTCTTCATGGGTCGATCCTTTCCGAGAGTCCAGGAATCAGCCCATGTATTGTCCCGTCAAGCGGCGGCCTTGTCAACATGGCCACGTCGCCCACAGGTCTCGACCAACGGTCATCTCAAGATCAGGGGGCGGCCACGATCGCCAGCTCCATGGTCCCGACAAGATAGCTTCCACCATCGGTCTGCTGCCGTACCTCAAGCGTATACGCCCCCGGCTCGAGCGGCCCCAGCAGCGCCCGCACGGGGTATTCGCAGATGCAGTCACACGGGGCATCGGGAATCTCAAGTTCCAGCAGGTGGATGGTCCGGCCCTCGATGTCCATCACCAGTTCCATCCGCTCGGCACAGCAGTTGGCCGGCACGCGATCCTCGAAAAACACGTATTGACCCCGCACTTCGAATGGAAATCGGGGCGTGTAGTCAGGCTCCTGTGGCGCGTTGTCACAGCCGCTCCATCGGGCCTCCAGCCGCGGCTCACCGGCGCCGCTAAGCCAATACTCAGCGAAGACAATCGCGTCGGCGAGCGTCACGCGGCCATCCCAGTCCAGGTCCGCCCCGCCACACTCGATGCACCAATCCCGCAGATGCCACCCGGCGAGCACCGCGAAGTCGTCCAGTTGCACGTCGCAATCCACGTCCAGATCGCCCGGCAGCCGCACCGGGCCCACGTGCAGGGCATCAAGCCCGAAGTCGGCCAGGTCTTCCAGCGGCCCGAACGCGCGCACGAGATCGAGATTGCGCATCACGATCCTCCCTCGGTCACTGAGCAGGTCCCCCTCGCCCACGTGCCCCAGTCGGGCATCGGTGAAGCTCTCCTCCACGCTGAACCAGACCTCCCCGTGAGGCCATACGAATACCGCATCCAGCCCGAAACCCTTGGGCGTCGCGTCGATGGGCTCAAAGCCCGCCATCAACTCGGCGTTGGTCCGATAAACCGTGCCGTCGCTGCACAGCAAATCCCCGTGGCCGATCGTTTTACCCAGTCGCTCCGAGAAGAAATCCTCCTCCACGCTGAACCAGAACCGCCCCGCCGCGCCGGCACCATCAGCTCCGGCGTTGTGGCTGACCGCATCCAGACCGAAGTCCGGCACCGGCGGCATGGGCTCAAACGGCCCGATCAGGTCGCCATACGGCAGCACCACCCAGCCGGCGTCACTGAGCAGATCGCCCGCGTGCAGAAGTCCCAGCGTCTCGCTGAAGATATCCTGCTCGATGGAAAACCACACCTGGCAGGGTCCGGAACCGGAATCGGCACCCTCGGTCGGACGCAGCACCGCGTCCAGACCCACGTCCGGCACGATCGGCTGGATGCCCAGACGACCGGTCAGGTCCGCGTTACGGCGGATGACCCGCCCATCGGTGCACAAGAGGTCTCCTTCACTGATCGAGCCGCGCGCCTTGTCGAACGAGGTGAACCCCACCTCGGTGCTGAACCAGACATCCGGCCACGGGACCGCCACCAGGTGCAGCGAAAACACCTGAAGCGGGAACTCCTGCGGGTCGGGCGAGACCTGGGTCAGGTCGATCTCGATCCACGGCGGCGCGATGGTCAGCTCCTGCATCCCACTTCGCAACTCCACTTCCCCGGCCCCGAGTGAACCGGTCAACCGCATTTCGTGGACCAGGGGCTCCAGGCCGCCACGGATATAGGTGCCCGCCAGCTCACCGGTGTACCGGAATACGTCCGGACCGCCCACAAACCGCAGATTCTCCACGCGAAAGCTGTCAAACAGCGATTTGGACGGTTCGGGAACCAGGACAAACGTCCCCTCGATGGGGACCAGGATCGGGGGACGACCACAAATAGTGCAATCGTCCACGAACCAGCTTCCCTCGATGAGCCGATAGCGAACCGATCCTGCCGGAAACCCGGTGTCGGCGGTCACCGCGCCCCCCAACATGACCACCGCCAACCCCCCAAGAACCACCCCTCTCGTCCATCGACATGTATCCTGCCTTCTCATACCTCGCCCCTTTCTTTGCCCCGCGAATGGACCTTCGGCCTCATCTGATCCTGGGGAACCCCAACCAAGGAACCTCCCGACTGATTCCCGCCTGCCACGCCTCCTGCCGCTCTATCAAAGTATACACGCATCCCCGTCATGGGCAAGTCTGATAAAAACCCGTACCTTCCGCCCCGGCCAATGCGTCATCAGAAGTGTAGAAATCACTTTGTGGTGATTTCCCGTTGCCAAGCCACAGTGTCTATGCTATAATCCTGACCTGAAACGACAGAGGAGAAGGCCAATGACATCGGTTGCCGGCGGCGGCACTGTGCAGGGTGTTTTTGCGCAAGGGGTGGACTTCTACGGTCCGGAGGTTCTGGACACGTCGCGGCTGCTGTTCGGACCTTTCAAGATTCTGGGCCTGATCGTCTGGATCTACCTGTGTATGTACTGCGCCCAGCGGGTCGAGTTCAGCCCCCTGATTGACCGGCGGTACAAGCCGCTGGCCACCGCGGCGTGCCTGCTGATCGGGCCGTTCATCTTTTTCGTTCTGGTCGTGGCGGACACGGCCGTGAAGTTGCAGGATGGCACGCTCGGCGCGGATCATATCCTGAGCCATCTGTTCGGCGGCGCCTTCGTCCGACGCCGTCACCTGTCGGCCCGGGGCCGACCCCATGAGGACTTCATTCAGTTGCTCGACTCGGCCGGGCATGACTATTTCGGCGACACCCTCGCCCGCAACGAAGGCCAACCGCCCGACCAGGAGGCCCTGGAACTGACCCGCCGGCTCATCCTCGACGGGATCCGCCGCCGCGCCAGCGACATCCTGATCGACCCCAAGAGCTCCGGAGTGTACACCGTCCGTTACCGCATCGACGGTTTCCTGCAGCTCGCCCAGGAGGTGGACGTCAACACGTGCAAGGCCGTGGTCAATTGCGTCAAGGCCATCGCCGGCATGGACATCTCCGAGCGGCGCCGCGCTCTGGATGGAGCGTTCATGGCCCGCATCGCCGAGGGAGACGTGCACTTTCGTGTGGCCAGCGCCGGGGTCCTGGGCGGGGAGAAGCTTTCCATCCGCGTGCTAAACCAGGCCACCGGTATGCTCGGGCTCAACGAGATCGGCCTCAGCGAGGACAGCTACCGACAGATCCGCGCGGCGATTGATTTGCCCCAAGGGATGATCCTGGTGTGCGGACCGACCGGCAGCGGCAAGACCACCACCCTGTACGCCATGCTCACGGAGGTCGATTTCTACACGCGCAACGTCGTCACCGTCGAGGATCCCATCGAATACGTTCTGCCCCACGCCAGCCAGATCGAGGTCAACCCCAAGGCGAATATCACCTTCGCCAACTCCCTGCGCAGCATCCTGCGGCAGGACCCGGACATCATCTGCATCGGCGAAATCCGCGACGGGGAGACGGCGCAGATGGCCGTTCAGTCGGCCCACACGGGCCACTTGGTGCTGGCGACCCTGCACAGCAGCAGCAATCTGGCGACGCTGGCCCGCCTGATGGACTTGGGCGTACGGCCGCTGGTCCTGGCCTCGGCGCTGAGCGTGGTGATCTCGCAGCGGCTCGTGCGCCGGCTTTGCGAACACTGCAAGGAACCGGCCGAGCTGACCGAGGAACAGACCGAGGCCCTGGTGCGGGTGGGGCTCCATCCCGCCGGGGTCTGCCGGCCCGTGGGCTGCGGCCGATGCAACGATACCGGTTTTTACGGACGCGTCGCGATCGTGGACGTGCTGTACGTGGACGACGCCCTCCGTGCGCAATTGACCACCGGGCGGCTGAGCCTGGCGAATCTCAAAAACGAAGGCGACACCAAGGGCCGCTCGCACCTGCGCAAGGAAGGCCTCATCAAGGTCGCCGCGGGCATCACCACCCTGGAGGAAGTCTACCGCGTCACGACGCACTTGGGATAACGGATCATGCTGTTCTGGCTGACCATCTTGGGTGGATTCGCGTTTGTGTATCTGGCTCTGCGCATCGGGTTCTACATGATCTGGCAGAGCCTGTTCAACACGCTCGTGGCCGTGTACCTGAGTGTGATGCTCACGCCGCGATTGATCGGCCTCGTGCCGGAGCTGGCCGAATCGGGGTACTATTTCGCCCCGTGCGTGCTCGTGTTGGCGCTGCTGTTTTTCCTGCTGCTGCAAACGATCACCGCCTGCTTTTTGACCGGCATCAGCGAAGTGGCGCTGCCCCGCGCCGTCGAGATGTTTGGCACGCCGCTGCTGGGTTTCGTGCTGGGCTACGTGATCGTCGGATTCGTGCTGTTCCTCGTTTACTTGCTGCCCCTTTCGCACACGGACTTCGCCCAACGGCACGTGTTCAAGACGACCTCGCAAGTGGGTCTGGAAACGAGGCCCCCATTGCCCGTGCGCACCACGATCCAGACCTGCCGGTTCATCGGCTTCGTCAGTCTGCAATACCACGAGGGCACGGTGGAGAGAACCGTACACTGGTTGATCCAGTCGGCGCGTCCGTCGCCGCCGGAGCCGGAACGGCAACCACCGCCCGAGTCCCGCTGGCGGGCCGGCCCCGAGGTTGCCCCCAGGCAATGAAGTAGTCTCGAAGGTCGCAATCGCGGTGCTCACGCGCCCAACAGGAGGTGCTCGATCAGAATCTTCAGTCCGATGCCGATCAGGATCAACCCGCCGACCACCTCGATCTTCTTCTCGAAGAAGTGGCCCAAGCGGCGGCCCAGGCAGCAACCCAGATAGGAGATCACAAACGTGATCGCCCCGATCAGGGCCGCCGCGTAGACAACGTGCTCCGTGACGAGCGACAGGGTCACCCCGACCGCCAGGGCGTCAAGACTGGTCGCCAGACTCAGTCCGAGCACCGTGACCAGGCTTGCCGGATCGCCCGCCGCCGATCGCGATTCGGCCCGCTCGATCTGGAACGCCTCGTAGATCATCTTGCCCCCCACGAACCCCAACAGACCGAAGGCAATCCAGTGATCCCAGGCCGCGAGGTACGTCCGCAGCGACGCCCCCAACAGATAGCCCAATAGCGGCATCCCCGCCTGAAACGCCCCAAAAAACAGGGCCATTCGCACCGCGTGCCGGATGCGCATCTGGCGATACACGCTGCCGGTCGCCACCGATACCGCCAGCGCGTCCATCGCCAGCCCCACCCCGATCAGGGCGACGGTCAGCAGTGCCATCAGGTCGGCTCCGGTCCGGAGGGCGGCTTGGGCTGCGTGCAGATCAGCCCCGGACCGGTCACGTCCTCGGCAATGACCCGGCCGGGTTCTACGACCAGAAAGTCATCGTCCTCCCAACAGCCGTTCACCAGCCGCTGCAACAGGCCCGGGTCGCCCGGCAGCTCATCGTAGTTCCAGCCCAGATGCGCTGCGCACCGCCGGGTGTACTCCTTGTAGGTCTCGCTGCCCGGCAAGGGCCAGTCAATGTACGTCGCCCAGGCGTATTCGCGGATCCAGGAGGCCTCGACCTCCATCAGGTAGCGGGCGTTGTCCTCGCCGTACTTGCGCGTGTATTCCTCCAGCGCCGCCTCGAAACGCTCGCGGCCGGGCTGTGTGCCCGTCTCGATCCAGCCGGGGCTGTACCAGTACACGCCCCGATGTGACTCGAAGTAGTCCTGGTACCGGCGACGACTGCCCAGCAGCAGGGTGACGCAGTCATGGGCCCGCGGCACCACCAGCCGCGGCTCGGCGTGCAGCCCCACGATCCCATTGGAACACAATCCATAGCCCAGGAGGATCGCATCGTAGGGCCGGCCCTGCACATCGGTTGTCCCGGTCAGCGCTTGCTGCAATTCCGTGCGCAGACGGTCGGGCTCATTGTGCAGGCCCTGGGGCATGAGGTGGACGTCCACCACGTGAGGCGAGCGGGCGGCGCACAGATACGCCTCGCGCTGCAACACCTTGCACACAATGAACTTGAGCCGCATCTGCGGCAGCGCCCGATGGTCCGAACCGGCCGCCGACAGGGGACGGGGTTGATCCTGCGCAGCACTCATGGTGCGTCAATTCCCCCCGATGCGCAGGGCGTCGAGGTGACGCTGGAACACGTCGCGATGCTCGGCCTCGATCCGGGCCAATTCGCCGAACAGATCCTTCAGCATCGGTTCGTCCATGCTCGAGGCCAGCAGCCGATAGAACGTGAACGACCCCTTCTCCTTGTCCACCGCCAGCTTGAGCGCCTCCAGGTAGCTCATGCCCTCCACCGAGGCCGCCGCGACGTAGCCGCCCACGGGAACCGCCGGCCACGAGGTGCCGGTCCGCGGCCCAGGGCACCCCCTCATCGCCTCGAGCCGCTCGGCGTGAAGCAACTCCTCGCGGGCCAAGGCGCGGAACAGGTCCCGCACGTCGGGCCGGTCGGTTCGCTGGGCCAACTCCACGTAGAATTGGTGTGAGACGCGCTCCATGGAAATCGCGAAGTCCAGCACCTCGTCCAATGAGTTAAATTCCTGCACGATGGCGCTCCTGTACACGGCCCGGCGGCCACTCGTCAGAACCCGTTGAAGTACTCCGGTCGGCCGTCATCGCTGTCATAACCCGGCCCCTCCGGCTCGGGATGCGGGATTTGAATGCGTTCGATCCGCTCGGCCTGGCGGCTTTGGGTATCGACCGTGACCACGATCCCCGTCATCCGCACGTCCTCGGTGGCGACCTCGAACGGATACGGCATTTGCGTGCGAAAGGCGCGGATCACCGACTCGGTTCGGCGACCCAATACCGAATCGTGGGCCCCGGTCATGCCGATGTCGGTGATGTAGGCCGTGCCCTTGGGCAGCAGCCGCTCGTCGGCCGTCTGGATGTGCGTGTGCGTGCCGAAGACCACGCTGACCTTCCCGTCGAGGTAGTACCCCATCGCCACCTTCTCACTGGTGGCCTCGGCGTGCATGTCGACGACGATGATATCCGCCGACTGTTGCAGGCGCGGCAGCAGGCTGTCGATCTTGGCGTACGGGCAGTCCGTCGGCTTCATGAAGATCCGCCCGATCAGCGCCACCACCGCCACGGTCGGCCCCTTGGCGGTCTGGTACAGGGCGAAATCCTTGCCCGCCGCCGCCGGCGACAGGTTGGCCGGGCGCACGATGTCCGAGGCCGATTCGAGCGTCGGAATGATGTCCCGCTTGCGGTAGGCGTGGTCGCCGAGCGTCACCAGATGCACGCCGTACTTGAGGAGCTTGTCGTAGATCTGCGGCGTCAGACCGGACCCGCCCGCGGCGTTCTCCGCGTTGGCGATGACGCAGTCGATCGCGTGCTCGCGGACCACCTGCGCCAGACGCTGCGAGAGCACGTGTCGGCCGGGTCGACCCACGATGTCGCCGATGCACAGCAGATTGATTTTCATGGAATCCGACCCGCCTCAGATCACATCCCGCTCGTCCGTGGTTACCTAGCGTACTCGATGCAACGGACCTCCCGCAACAGCGTGACCTTGATTTCGCCCGGATACGTCATCTCTTCCTCGATCTTCTTGGCGATGTCGCGGGCGATCTTGGTGGCCACGCCGTCGTCCACCTTGTTGGCGTCGACGATCACGCGGACCTCGCGGCCGGCCTGGATCGCGTAGCAGGTCTCCACGCCCTCGAAGGCGCCGGCGATCTCCTCCAGCTTCTCGAGCCGCTTGATGTAACGTTCCAGCGTCTCGCGCCGGGCCCCGGGCCGGGAGGCGCTGATGGCGTCAGCCGCGGCGATCAACGGCGTGTAAGGGTTGTCCGCCGGGATGTCGCCGTGGTGCCCCTCGACGGCGTTCAGAATGATCGGCGATTCCTTGAACCGCTTAAGGTAGTTCACCCCGATCACCGGGTGGCTGCCCTCCATCTCGCGGTCCATGGCCTTGCCGATGTCGTGGAGCAGCCCCGCCCGGCGGGCGATGCTGCCGTCCAGGCCCAGCTCGTCGGCCATGACCTGCGCCAGGAACGCCACCTCCACGCTGTGCCGCAGCACGTTCTGTCCGAAACTCGTGCGGTAGTGCAGCGAGCCGAGCATGGTGAGCATCTTGTTGTTCAGCCCCCGTACGTCCACCTCCTGAGCGGCGGCCTTGCCCATGGCCAGGGCCTTTTGCTGTACGTCCTTGCGGGTTTGGGCCACCAGCTCCTCGATGCGGCTGGGGTGGATCCGCCCGTCCTGGATCAGCCGCTCCATGCTCAGCCGTGCGATCTCCCGGCGCATCGGGTTGAACCCGCTGACCACGATCACGCCCGGCGTGTCGTCCACGATCACATCCACGCCCGTGGCCTTCTCAAACGCCCGGATATTGCGGCCCTCCCGCCCGATGATGCGGCCCTTCATCTCATCATTGGGGATGTCCACCATCGACACGCTGACCTCACAGGTCTGCTCCGCGGCGTAGCGCTGGATGGCCGTGCTGATAATCTCACGGCTCTTTTCCTCCGCGATCTCGGTGGTCTCCTCCAGCCGCCGCTCGATCAGGGCGTTCATCTCCCGCTCGCACTCCTCCTCCAACTGCTGCAACAGCAGCGCCCGGGCCGACTCGACGTCCATCGAGGTGATTTTGAGCAACTGGTTCTTCTGCTGTGCGATCAGGGCCGACAGCTCCTTGGCCCGGGCGTCGCAGCTCTGCTTGCGCTGCTCCAGCAGATGTTGCTCGCGTTTGAGCTCGTTCTCGCGCTCCAGAAGCTGCTCGGCCTGGCGGTCCAGGGTATCCTCCCGCTTGCTGAGCCGCCGTTCCTGCTCTCGCATCTGCTCCTGGGTCTTCTCCATCTCCTCGTTGAATCGCTCGCGTTTCTCCATCATCTCGCGCGTGGCGTCCAACTCGGCGGTCTTGCGGATGTTGTCGGCCTCGCGACGGGCCATCTCGACCTGGTTCTGGAGTTCCTGCTCCAGCGTCCGGGCCCGGATGCGGCCAAGCACCTGATGAACGACGAAACACCCCCCTGCTCCCGCGATCAGACACACCACCGCGATGATCACGGTGGTCGCGGTCCCCACTGCCAGAATCTCCATGGTCGATCCCTTTCTGTATATAGAACTCGCCCCGTCAGAACGGCGCAAGGGTTCGCAAGGGAGCTTCGGCAATCGAAAAGCCCGCGTCAGGAGTGCGTACGGCAGGATCGTTTAGAAACTGATCAAGCGGGGGGGGTACATGGGAACCGCCCCCACCGGCCGATCAGCCGACGGGGCGATCCCCCAACCACACCGAGGACAACACCTCTTTCGTTCGCCTGTTGGACCACGTGTCTGACAGACATGTTACCGCGTTTCTAATCGATACGACATTACGACCGTACTCACCGCCCCACAAGACTTCCGGACTTGGCGGCCTGCTTTGCGGCGCCTTTCGCCCCATCTTGTGAAGCCGGTGTCCTTGTGGCTTCAACTGCCTCCCGCCCGCCTTCCGGGCGACTGCTCCTGCCTTCCCGTTAGCCGATCAACGTTGCCTTTCAAGGGCACCCGGCCCCGGTCCGCAATCACCCCGCGGACCGGACACACCGAGTCCTATGCTCATCTTAGATAATTCATCGGTTATCGTCAACAAAAAAGGCCAAAGGAACCCCCCGCAATCCGTTCCGGGGGTCATCCGGCCGGGCTATTTTCTCTAAATCCCAGCATGTTTCGGGGCAACGAACGAGGTTCTTCCGCTCACGGCCGGCCCCGCACGGGACGCGGAAAACACTTATCGGACCTGCGGAGAGGAGCGTAGGTGGATCAACCCCCTCTCCGTCGGCCGCACGGGACGCGGAAAACACTTATCGGACCTGCGGGCCCGCACGACGTGCGGCGTTTTTTGCGAAATGACGCTTAAACGGGCCCTGGAATGGGCCGATTAGACTCCTGCCGAAGGAGCAGGCGGCGAACCTGGATTGTATGGACGCCGAAATCAAGACTGCGGCTCATTCTTTGTTCCGGTCCGTCCGGGACATGGGTACCGGATATGCATAAGCGAAAAGACGTGTTGACCACCGGACAAGTGGCCCAAATCTGCAACGTGGCGCCACGGACGGTCACCAAATGGTTCGATTCGGGCCAGTTGAAGGGTTACCGCATCCCGGGCTCGCGGGACCGGCGGATCCCCACCAGCGAGCTGGTCCGCTTCATGAAGGCCCACGACATGCCCATCGACGCCTTGAATATGGGCAGCCTGCGGGTCCTGATCCTGGATTCCGACGCCTCCCGCGCCGAGGGCCTGGCCAAGGCCCTGCGTGACAAGCGGGACTACGAGGTCATCGTGGCGGGCAACAGCTTCGATGGCGGCCTGGCCGCCCAGCGCGAGCAGCCCCACGTGATCCTCATCAACCTCATGGCCCGCGACATCGACGCCGGGCAGATTTGCCGGTACGTCCGCTCCAACGAGGACCTCAGCGCCATGCGGATCGTCGCCCTCGCCGGGCAGATCAACGACGCCGAGGCCCGCGCCTTGCAGCACAAGGGTTTCGATGCCGTAGTCACCCATACCACCGACCTGGCCGGCCTGATCCGCACCATCGAACAGGTCACCAGCATCCTCTACTGAGGCGCCAAAGCCGGGACCGCGAGAATTCGCTTCGCCGATGCGCTTGAATCCTCCGCCGTTCCTGTTATTATCCCGGCATGGCAGGATTGGTCAACGAGATTATCTGCGGCGATTGCATCGAGGTGCTGAACGGAGTCGGCGAGCCGTTCGCGGACTTGGTCTTTGCCGACCCCCCCTTCAATATCGGCTACCAGTACGACAAGTACCACGACAAGCTCGAGAAGGACCGGTACCTGGCCTGGACCCGCGACTGGATGGCCGCCTGCATAAGGGTGCTGAAACCGCACGGATCGTTCTACATCGCGATTGGCGACGAGTATGCCGCGAACGTGCGGCTGATCGGTGAGGAATTGGGCCTGACCCTGCGCAACTGGATCATCTGGCACTACACGTTCGGCCAGCAGACCAAGACCATGTTCGCCCGGTCCCACGCCCATATCTTCTACTTCGTCATGGACCCCAAGGCGTTCACGTTCAACGATTTCGCCGTTCGCGTCCCCTCGGACCGCCAGCTCATCTACAATGACAAGCGGGCCGATTCGCGGGGCAAGCTGCCCGACGATGTGTGGAACACCTTCTCCCGCGTGTGCGGCACGTTCCGCGAACGGTGCGCCTGGCACCCCTGCCAGATGCCCGAAATGCTTCTGGGACGGATCATCGCGGCCAGCTCAAACCCCGGCGACGTGGTCCTGGACCCGTTCCTGGGATCGGCCACGACAGCGGCGGCAGCGGTCAAACTCAACCGATGCTTCGTGGGCATCGAGATGTCGGCCAATTACGCCTCCAAGGCTCGAGAGCGAATCGACGAAATCCTCAAAGGGATCGAACACCCCGAGTCGGTACCTCCTTCCGACCAGCCGACCCTGTTCGCATCTCAGCCGACCGGGCCACTGAGCCCGTGGGAGGTGTTCGAACTGCAACGGCTGTACGTCGAAGTGGGCATCAACGCCGCCGAGGTTCTCAATAGGCCGGCGCTACTGGACCTGTACGCCCAGCAATTGGCCCTGCGCATGAACAATGGCCGCCAATACGCCCCCGGCGACTTGGTGGGCGTCTTGAAGGAAATGACAACGTGGGTACCACAGAAAAACCCAAAGGTCGGATCGGTGCGGCGGGCCTGTGCACCATCTCGGCCGTGATACTCACGGTTATCCATCCGCCCTTCAGCCTGGGATATCTCGCGTGGGTGGCTTGCGTGCCCTTTGTGCTGGCGGTGTTCTCCTCCGTGCCGACGTACCCGCTGGCATGGACAGCCTACGGCATCGCCCTGGTCTACTGGCTGGCGAACGTGTATTGGATCGGCTTCGTGGCTCCGCCGGCGTATGTGCTGTTTTGCCTGTATCTGGCGATGTACTGGCCGCTGCTGGTGGTGGGCCTGCGGTTTTGCGCCGAGCACACGCGGGCCCCCTGCCCGTGGCGATCCGAGTCGGGACCCCGCCGTGGCGTGTCCGTGCCACTGTTTCTCACAATCGCCCTGTTGATTGTCGGGGCCGAGGCCTGGCAGGGCATCATCTTGACCGGCTTCGAATGGCGGCTGCTGGGCCAGAGCCAATACGCTTATCCGCAACTTATCCAGGTCGCGGATGTGTTTGGCCATTGGGGTGTCTCTCTCCTGGTGGCCCTGGTCAACGGACTGATCGTTCAACTGATTTTGGCCGTGCGACAGCGTGGGCCACGAGCCTTGGCCGCCCCCGCTCACCTTACGGCGATCGGTGTGGCGGCCGTCTTGCTGGCCGGCACGTGGGTCTACGGCGGCTGGCGAATCGCGCAGACCCCCGCGTGCGTTCGGTCGGGGCCGCGGATCGGCTCGGTCCAGCCAAACATCCCCTCGCAAATCAAGGAGCTCAGCGAGGCGGCCGAACCCATCGTCCAGGATCTTATCGCGCGCAGCGAGTCGTGCTACGAGGCGGGCGCCGAGTTGGTGATCTGGCCGGAGACGATCGTGCTGACCGCACTGAACCCCGGTTACGTAAATCATTGCCGGCCCGACACCGCGCCGGTGCGACTGGATGCCCTGCTGCGGGATTTCGCGAAGGGCAAGGGGTATCTGTTGACCGGCGCGCACGGGGTGGATCTTCATTTTGAAGGGGCCGAGCCCGTTGTCACGAACCGGTATAACTCGGCGTACCTGTACCGACCCGACGGCACGCAGGACCCACGCCGGTACGACAAAATCCACCTGATCCCCTTCGGGGAGTACATCCCCTTCCGCTACAGCCTTCCGCCCCTGTATCATCTGGTCGTGCAGCTGAGTCCCTACGATTACGACTATCACCTGACCGCCGGCCGGGACTACACGGTCTTCGAGATGTCCACGGAGGAACATGCCTGGCGGTTTGGCGTACTGATTTGCTATGAAGACACCGATACCGAGGTCACCCGACGTATCGTCCTGGGCCGGGACGGCGGCAAACGCGTCGACTGGCTGGCCAACATCAGCAACGACGGCTGGTACGTCCGCTACGAACCGCCGGCCGCGGCGAGTGACGGCGGCATGAGTCCGGAGGGCTACCGCCTCAACCAGGGTCGTGTCCTGCCGAGCACGGAGCTGGCCCAGCGGACGGCGATCACGGTCTTCCGGGCCGTGGAGAACCGTGTGGCCATCATTCGCAGCGTCAACACGGGCATCAGTTGCCTGATCGACTCCGTGGGACGCATCCACGACGGCTATGCGGCGGGGGACTTGCCCCGCGAGGCGATGAAACGTCAAGGTGTCGCGGGGTGGTTTGTCGATACAATCCCGGTGGATAGCCGGGTGACGGTGTTCGGCCGCGTGGGCCCATGGCTCAAGTGGCTTTGCGCCGCGGTCTTTGCCGGGGTCATGGGTGTCGGCCTGTTCGGCCGAAAGGAGCGACGTATGCGTGTGAAACTGTTCTGGGCGGCGGTGCTCGTGCTCCTGGGCGCGGTCACGACCGGGTGCACGGATCAACAACGAGCCGGCGGCCCGGTGATACCCGGTGTCGGCCCCGCTGAGACATCTCAGGAACGGGCGCTCGAGGTGGTCCGCTGGGGGTTGACCCACGAGAACAGCTACGTACGGACGGCGGCCCTGCAGGTGGTATTGACGGCCAAGCGGCGGGACCTGATGCCCATCGCCGCCAGACTTCTCGAGGATGAGGTGGCCCCGGTGCGCTTCGTGGCCGCCCTGGCCGTGGGTGAGCTGGACTACTACGCCGCCTCGAGCCTCCTGAACGCGAGGCTGAAGGACCCCGACCCGAGTGTGCGCCTGGCCGCGGCCTATGCGCTGGCCCGGCAGGGTCAGCGAGAGCACCTCGCGACGATTCGCGAATCGTTGAAGGACACCAATCCCAAGGTCCGCGCCAATGCCGTCATGCTGCTTGGCAAACTGGGGGACGCCTCGGACATCCGCCGACTCTACCAGCGCCTCGGCGCCGATGAAAGCGACAGCCGTGTCCGGCTGCAGGCGGTTCTGGCGATCGCGCATCTTAAGGACCCGAACATCTACCGCGAAAAGCTCTGGCCGCTGCTGATCAGTGTCTATCCGGACGACCGGGTCGTCGGCATCGAGGGGATGGCCGCGTTGGGCACCTCCGACGCCAGAAACGCCATGCTCACCATGCTGGACGATGACCTGATCGAGGTGCGGCTGTTCGCCGCCGGGCAGTTGGGCAGGTTAGGCGACCCCACGGGCCGGGAACTGGTCCAGGCCTACCTGGAGCGGAGGCCGCCCACGCGGGAGCAGACCCTGACCGCCAATGAGCATGCGGCCATGGCCATCGGCTATATCGGGGGCCAGCCCCTTGAACAGCATCTGCCGGCCCTGCTGCGGGATGATTCGCCGATGGTGCGTCTGGCCGCCGCCCAGTCCGCCCTGCTGCTGGCGGGCAAACGCCCGTGAGTACGACCATCATCAGCCGCGAGCCGCCGCGCCAAGAATGCTCAACCGACCCCCGATCAGGCGGGCGGAACGACCGTGCGGGGCCTTTTGGCAACTTTTTCGTAAGGGTAAAATTGCCTTGACCTTATGCGGATAATTCCATAGAATCCATCCCGGATTGCGGCCAAACGGCTGCGCCGGGGCGGAGGGAAGAGGCGGTATCTGTGCTGATATCGGCACGGGCGTTGTGTATGCGACCCAAAGGCGATGAAAGGAGTTAGTTTTGAGTGCCCTGACGAAAGCCCTCATTATTCTGCTGTGTTTCTCCTCCCTGTTCCTGTGCGGGGTGGTGGTCACGTACGTCGCCACGGCGCATAACTACAAGGCCCGCAGCGACGATCAGGCGACCCAGATCGACGCCCTCAACGACCGCCTGACCCTGCTGACCGAGTCCGCCCGCGAGCAGCAACTGGTCACAGAGGAGAAGGTCAAGGAGTATGAGAACAGGATCCTGCAACTGACCACCGAGAACACACAGCTTCAGGCCGACCTGAAGAACGCCCTGCGGGAGAGCCGCGGCCATCAGCATCGGGCCGACCAGTACCAGGGGATCCTGGAAAGCTACGCCCAGACGCTGGCCAATCAGGAACAGACGATCAAGAACACCCAGGCCAAGCTGGATGAGGCCCGGGGGGCCCTGATCACCAGTGAGAAGCAGCTCAACGAAAAGACCGCTCGAATGTACGAGTTGACTGTACAGCTCGACGCCCTTGAGGCCGAACGTCGCCGGATCGTGGAAGAGAAGAAACAGCTCGAAGACCGGCTCAGCCAGATCGCCCAGACCGGCGGGATGGACGTCACGCGGCCCCGACCGGTGACTCCGGAACGAACGACCGTTACGGCGGTCGAGCCCCTGCCGGCGGGCGAGGTGGACCTGACGGCCCTGATCAGCGAAGTCCACGAGAACCTGGCGACCATCTCCATCGGCTCGGCGGCGGGCGTGACGAGGAACATGCGGTTCCACGTGACGCGGGGGGATGAGTTCATCTGCGACATCGTCATCACGGACGTGGACACGGACAAGGCCGCGGGGGTCCTGGAGCTGAAGCTCCAGCAGCCCCAGATCGGCGACAACGCCAGCACCAAGCTCATGTAGGACCGGACAGCGCTATGGCAGAACCCAGACCCAGTTCGACGACCGGTTTGTACACCGCGCTGGTGGCCTTGACGCTGCTGGCCGTGTTGTTTACGGCCGGTTTCGTGGCGTATCAATGTTTGACGGACTACGGGACGCTCATCAAGATCGCCGGGTAGATTCGGCCCGAGCGGCCCGTTTCACACATTAAGACGCACGATGGAAAGTGTCGGCCCGGAGGCGGGACGTCGAACGGCGCGCGGTCCGAGTTGAAGGGAGTCAAAGTGCTTTTGTGGGACACGATCCTGGGCTGGTTCAGCGTCGATATGGGCATCGACCTGGGCACCTGCAACACGCTGGTCTGTGTGCGAAACGAGGGGATCGTCCTGAATGAGCCCTCGGTCGTGGCCGTCCGCAAGGGAACCAACATCGTCCTCAACAACGGCGAGGCCGTCGGCCTGGTGGCGCGGGAGATGCTCGGCAAAACGCCGGGCTCGATCACGGCGATCCGTCCGCTCAAGGACGGTGTGATCAGCGACTTCGAGATCACCGAGGCCATGCTGAGCTACTTCATTCGAAAGGTGCACGGGCGGGGCGGCCTGCTGCGCCCGCGGGTCGTGATCGCGGTGCCCAGCGGGATCACGGCCGTGGAGCGTCGCGCGGTCATCGACAGCGCCGAACGAGCCGGAGCCCGCAAGGTGTACCTGGTGGATGAACCGATGGCCGCGGGCATCGGCGCGGGGCTGCCCATCACCGAGCCGACCGCCTCGATGATCGTCGACATCGGCGGCGGCACGACGGAAGTGGCCATCATGAGCCTGGCTGACATCAGCACGTGCGAGTCCATCCGCGTGGGCGGCGACAACTTCGACGAGGCCATCATCAACCACCTCAAGCGCACGTATAACCTGTTGATCGGTGAACCCCGCGCCGAGCAGGTCAAAATCCAGATCGGTTCGGCCTCGCCGCTCGAGGAGGAGCTGACGATGGAAATCGCCGGTCGGGACACCATCTCCGGCCTGCCGCGAAAGATCGTCATCACCAGCGAAGAAATCCGCGAGGCCCTGCGCGAACCGATCAGCGCGATCATCGAGACGGTGATGCGGACCCTGGAGAAGGCCGAGCCCGAACTGGCGGCCGATCTGATCGAAAACGGAATGCACCTGTGCGGGGGCGGCTCCCTGCTGCGGGGGATGGACACGGTCCTGTCCAACGCGACGGGCCTGCGGGTGGTCCACGTGGACGATCCGCTCTCGTGCGTGGCCCGCGGCACGAGCGTCTACCTCGAGAACCTGGAAATCTGGAAAGACACCCTGGATCAGACGGGCTACGCGTGGGAATGAGCCCGCTTTGGCAGCACCGCCGCTTCCCGTGGTCCTGCAAACGCCGGTTTCTTTGCCGCTGGCCGCGGCCCGTGCCGATAGTATGGATATGACGGCCCGTCGTTGGAACATGTCGAGAGGCACGCTGTTCGTGGTGCTGGTCCTGGCCGGAGCGGTGCTGCTGCTCCTGCCGGAGGGTTACACGCAGGTGTTTCCGGAGACGTTCCGCCGAACCTTCCGTGTGCTGCTGAATATCCACCCGGGGCGTTCCGAGGCCCCGCCCCTTCGCAAGGCCCCGACAAACGGCCAGGGCGTGGCGCAGGCCGAATACGAACGGCTGTACACGGCGTACCAAAACACCTATGCCCAACTGCTCGAGATGCAGCGACGCCTCAGTGCCCTGCAGCAGATTCAGGCCGCCCTGCCCGTGGCCGGCTCGCCCCTGCTGTTGGCCTCGGTCACGAACGTCATTCTCAGTCCCGAAGAGCAGGGCCTGCTCATCCAACCCACCTCGCGCATTGAACTGCTCCGGCCGGGGCAGTATGTGCTGGGGCGAGACAGCGTGATCGGGTCGATCACGGCGGTGTATCGGACGACGGCCCGGGTGCGGCTGGTGACCGACGCCCAGCATCGGATGCTTGTCGCCATCGCTCGACCCGGCCGAAAGACGCTCATCCGGGCCCAGATGGAAGGCGTCGGCGATGGAACGGCACGGATCGTGAACCTGTCGCGCAAGGAACACGATGTACGCCCCGGGGACACGGTCTATGCGGCGGCCCGGCCGGGCTTCCTGGCGACGGAGGTCCTGGTCGGCGAGGTGGCGACGGTTCAGGCCGATCCCGATCATCCCCTCCTGTGGAACATCCGCGTCCGGCCGATCTACCGGCCTGAAACACTCAGGGACGTGGCGGTCGTCGTGATGGAAACGCCCGCGTCGGTGAATGGCAACTGATTATGCGGTGGATCCGATTCTTGTTCGTGCTGTGGGTGATGGCGATCCTGGACGCCGGGCACCTGTTGAATACGATCGCCATCCCCCCCTTCCATATCAAACCCGATCTGCTTCTTATTTTTCTGGTGTTCGCAGCCTGCCATCTCCCCGTAGAGAGGGCCCTGATCGTTTCCTTCCTGATCGGCTTCACGGCCGACGTGTCCAGTGAAACCGGCCTGATGGGCCCCTATACCATCGCCTTTGCCGTGTTCGGGGCGATTATCTGCCAGCTTCGGCGGGTGGTGCTCATGCGTCGCATGGTCTACCAGGGTCTGACGATCTTCGTGCTGACGATGTTGATCCGGGGAACGGCTCAACTGCTGATGCTGCTCAAGGGCCGAGAGATCGGACCGAATGCCTATACGATGCTCTGGGGAACGGCGGCCTATTCGGCGGTGCTCGGCCCGTTCATCTGGATTGTGTTGTCGGGCCTGAGCGGTTGGCTGGGTCTTGACCCGGAGTTTCATTATCGACGGCGATCCATGAGGCGGTGATCGTGTACGGCCGGCGACTTCAAGCGTTTATTGTGGTGTGTCTGGCCCTGTTGGCGGCGTGTGTGGCACGGCTGGCGTATCTCCAGACCGCGGAGCACGAATCGAGCCTGCGGGCGATTGAGGAGTTGCGGACCCGCCCGCCGCGCCACCTGCCCACGGTCCGCGGCACGATCTACGACCGCGGCGGCCGTGCCCTGGCCATCGACCGGCCGGCGTTCTTCCTGCACGTCAACTACGAGCTTACCCGCCTGTTGGATGATCGCTTCTGGCAGGCCGGTATCGAGCAGCTCCGCGCCCGACAGCCCGATATGAACCGTGAGCAGACCGAACTGGCCTTCCGCCGCGCCCACCAAAAGGCCTTGGCCGACCTGTTGCAGACGATGGACGCCTGTGCCCAGCTTACCGGAACCGACCCGGAGGAGATCGACCGACGGGTCCGTCGAATCAACGAGGACGTCTGGCGTCTGGCCCGGTATATCGCCGCATGGCGACGGCGGGCGGCGGCCGGCGAAGCAGATTCGTCTCTGCAAACCGTCGAGGTCGGTCTCACCGAAGTCCTCGCCGCCGACATTCGCGAGATGCATGAGGATTACCCCTTGGTCGAGCTGGACACCGACAGCGCGCTGCTCGAAGCGCAACTGGAGTTGGAGCGTATCGAAGGGGTCTCGATTCAACCACGGGCCAAACGCGATTACCCCTACGGCTCGGCCGCTTGTCAAATCATCGGCTGGGTGGGACCGGCCGAGCCGCAATCTGAGAATGAACTTTTTGACAAGGACGAACACTCACACTATCTGGCCGGAGAGGTCTCCGGGAAGGAAGGGGTTGAGCGGGTCTGCGAGGTGATCCTGCGGGGTCGTCGCGGGGAGATCACGGTTAACCTCGACGGCGAGCTGGTAGAGCATAAGGAAACGCTCTTCGGACAGGATGTCCGGCTGTCGCTGGACGTCAATCTGCAACAGCGTTTGGAGGCGATTCTCAGCGACCCCAACACGAATCCGAACGCCGACCGGGGGATCGGCGCAGTCGTGCTGGACGTGGCCACGGGCGACATTCTGGCGATGGCCTCCATCCCCACGTTCGACCTGCGGACGGTCCGTCGCGACTACAATGCCCTGTTGAATGACCCTAATCGTTTCCCCAACCGCCCCTTGCTGAACAAGGCCCTGGCGGCGGAGTATCCCCCCGGTTCGACGGCCAAGCCGTTCATCCTCGTCGCCGGCCTCGAAGAGAACAAGATCTCGCCATGGACGGTCATCTCCTGCCCGTTTGAGGACCAGCAGGCCAAGTATGGATTCCCCAACTGCCTCTTGTTCCGCTTGGGCGGGTGTCATGATTGGCGGTGGGCCAACGAGGGCGGCAACCACGCACGAAACGCCATCCGGGGCAGTTGCAACGTATATTTCTCGCGGCTGGCCGAGCGGATCGAGGAAAGGACGCTTCAGCACTGGTTGTTCCGATTCGGCTTCGGGCGGGATATCCTGCCGGGACCGGATTTCGACCAGTACCTCGGTGACCTGGATCGAACCGAGGGTATTGATCGTAACCTGCATCAGGCCACCGGTCAGATCAGCCGGTCACGGCCCGTGCCTCCTGTCCAACGGTTCGAGGACATCCCCCCGATTCCCACATCGCTGACGACCGAGCGGCGCTACATGGGGATCGGCCAGGGGTTGTTCACGGCCTCGGTGTTGCAGGGCGCCAACGCCATCGCCGCGCTGGCGCGGGGGGGCATCTACAAACCGCCCCGGCTGTTCCTCAGCGACGCCGACCCGCACAACGATGCAGGTCACACGGACTTGGGGCTTGCGAAAACGACGATCGAGACGGTCCGCGACGGGATGGAGGCCGTTGTCTACAAGACTGGCGGAACCGCTCACACCGCCTTTCGGGAATCGGTCTTGAGCAAGGACGACCGGGGCCTGAAGCTGTTCGGCAAGACCGGCTCGACACAGCGTCCGGACTGCGCCTGGTACGCCGGCTGGGCGGAGGATTCCACCGGGCGGGCCGTGGCGCTGGCCATCGTGGTCGAGAGCGGGCAAAGCGGCGCCCACGATGCGGCCCCGCTGGGTTTTGCGGTGATCCGGGCGTGCAACGAGGCGGGCTACGTGGGCCGCAAGCCGGCCGATTGATCGCCTGCATCCACCGTGGGCGGTGCCTGCGACGCATCGGGCGGCGGAGTCGGCCGGCCGTCACGCAGGTATCGCAGGGTCTGTTCCATGATCTGCCGGAAAACGGGCGCCGCGACGCGACCGCCGGAATACGGCTGGCCTCTGGAGCGGTCGGGCTTGCGAATGGAGACCAGAATGACGACCTCGGGCTTGTCGGCCGGGGCGCCGCCGACGAACGAGGAGATGTAGTTCTGTTGGTCGTAGCCGCCGCCCTGCTCTCGCGGCCGGGCGATATTGGCCGTGCCCGTCTTGCCGAAGGCCTGGACATCGGGCAGCTTGGCCAGAGTGCCCGTGCCCTCGTTCACCACAGCCACCAGCGCGGTCTGACGAATCCATTCGGCCGTCTTCGGTTGAATCACCTGCCCGACCAAGGGGCCGGTGGGCTGGACGTTCTGCACGCGGCCGTCGGCGTGGACAACAGCCCGAACGACATGCGGCACAATGGGACGGCCGCCGTTGGCGATGATACTGTATGCCCGCGCGATTTGAATGGTCGTCACCGAGATGGCGTGTCCGAAGGGGATGCGCGTGACGGTGTACTTGTCCCACACCCGCGTCGGCCACACGACTCCGGCGTCCTCGCCCGGCAGATCGATGCCCGTCTTCTCCCCGAAACCGAACAGCCGCACCCCTTCGTACAGGCGCTTGGGTCCGATCTTGAGGCCGATCTTGGCCATGCCCACGTTGCTGGACTTGGCGAGGATCTCCCGAACGCTGAGTCGTCCGTAAGGATGATTGAGGAACTCTCCGATGCGGTATTCCGAAAAATATCCATTCTCGCAGAAGAACACCTCATCGGGACCAAACGCGCCGCAGTCGATCCCGATCGCCGCCGCGATCGGCTTGAAGATGCTGCCCGGTTCATACGGGTCGCACAACGCCCGGTTCTTCATGGGCAAAGCGGGATCGTCCACGGCCTCGGCGTAGCGGTTCGGATCGAAATCCGGCAACGACACCAGCGCCAGAATCTCACCGGTCCATGGATTCATCACCACCCCCACGGCGGACTCGGCATTGTGGCGGTCAATCGCCTCGATCAGAGTCTGGCGGAGAAACTGCTGAATCGTCGCATCCAGCGTCAGGATCAGGCTGTCGCCATGTTGGACGTCGATGCAGTCACCCAAGGCCATGCCGATCGGCCGTCGGCCGGCGTCGACCACGAAGACCTCTCTGCCGGGCCGCCCCTGAAGCACGGGATCATACCGCAGTTCGACCCCCGCGCAACCCTGGCGACGGTCTTCGATGTAACCCACGTAGCCCACGACGTGACTCGCCAGCCGACCCGATGGGTAGATGCGCTCCCAGGCGCTTTGGACCCCGATGCCCGGCAGGTTTTCATGGAGGATTTCCGTCCGCTGATCAACCGTCAGGTCCTCGTGCAGCTTGATGTAACCGGGATTGCGGCCCGCGTGAATGGCGGCGCAGATCTCATTGCCCGGCACCTGGAGGATCTCCTGCAAGCGCCAGGCTGCCTCTTTGAGCGTATCCGGATTGTGGAAGCCGTGGCGATCGGCGAACAGGATGAACTTCCGGCTGCTGTCGGCCAGCACCCGCCCGCGGCGGTCCCAGATGCGACCGCGGTGCGGCAGGACGGGAACCTGCGCGTGGGTCTGCCGATACGACTGTTCGCGGGCCTGCTCGGCCTGGGAGAATTGGAGCTGAAAGAGGCGCCAGCCCAACAGGCCAAACGCCAAGCCCAGCAGCGAGAGCACCACCAGAATCGTTCCACATTTCTGCGATGCGGCGCTACTCATGCCGGGGTCCCCGGGGCTGGTCTGATGCCTCTGACGGCTGCACGGCGACGACCGCCGGACTGAACAGCCCTTCGAGCTCAAGCTGCACGTTGCGTAACTGCTCCACGAGTTGCCGCTGCTCGACCTTGGCCCGTCGATAGCGGTGGAAAACCCGCCGCGTGGCCGTTCGCAGATGTACCGTTCCCACCAGGACGGCAGCCACGAAGAACACTACGAAGATCAATCGCGCGCGTGAGATCATCGCCTTGCCTGCGGACTCAACGGGCCGGCAGCCGAATCTCCTTGCCCGCCGGGACCTGATTCGGGTTTTTGATGTCCGGATTTAACTGGAGAAGCTCCCGATACCGGCTCCCGTTGCCCAGCTTGGTCTCGGCGATGTCCCAGAGGGTGTCGTTCTCCTGAACACGATACGTGCGGACGGCGGGCTCGTCCGGCTTGGGTTCGGGATTCTTGCCGATGCCCAGCAACCGCTCGAACAGACCCGGCGCCGGGTTGGCCGCCGGCGCCGCGGTGTCGGCCTTGACCGGCACAAAGGCCTCCTCGAGCGAAGGCACCACAAGAACCTGGCCGGCCTTCACGTCGTCCATGGAGTCCATGCGATCCTTGTTGGCCGCGTACAGCTTTTGCACGGTGGCCCACTTGTTCCCGAGAACCTCGCCGTAGATTTCCTTGGCGATGACGCTGAGGTTCTGGCCGGATCGAACCGTATACGATTGGGGACGCTTATTGGCCGCCGGTGCCGTCGGCGCCTCAGTTGGCGAGGGGCCCCGGTTCTGATCCGCTGCAACCGGCTGCCCACCGTCGAGGATCACCCGCTCGGTCTCGGGCGGCTCGGTCCGGCGAGGCGCCACTTGTTCCGGCGCCGGGTGCAGGGCCGGATCCAGAACACGCGCCACTTCACTGGGCAACACCAGCGAGTCATCTCCGGACTCCTGAATGACGGGGCTGTTGAGCGTCTCCATCGTTCCCCGTTCCAGGACCTTGGGTAAGCCGTTGATCAGGAACGCGATGATGACAATGAACACCAGCCCCAGCAGCAGTCCGACCTTGGCATCCGCGGTCATCCCTGACACTCCTTGTTCACGTTCAACGGGAGGTTCGTCGAGCCATTCGTAGTTTGGCGCTGCGGGCCCGCGGGTTGCGGGCCACTTCCTCGGCCGAGCAGGTGATCGGCTTGTCCGTAAGCACCTCGTAGAGCCCTGCTGCTCGGTTCCGCTTGAAGTCATGTTTCACAATCCTGTCCTCGAGGCTGTGAAAGCTGATGACAGCCATCCAGCCACCGCCACGAAGCCGATGCGGCGCGATCTGCAACAATCGCTCCAGACACCCTAACTCGTCATTCACGGCGATGCGCAGGGCCTGAAACGTGCGGGTCGCCGGATGGAGACGTTGCCATCGGCTCGCCCGCGGCCCTCGAACCGCCCGACAGACCAGCGAGGCCAGCTCCGTTGTAGTCCTTATCGGCCTGGAAGTCCGTTGTTCTGTAATGAAACGGGCGATCCGCCGCGACCGCCGCTCCTCGCCATACCGCCAGAGAATATCCGCCAGGGTCTCGGCGTCGGCGGTATTGACCAGATCCGCCGCCGTCCGCTCCAGCCGGTCGTCCAGACGCATGTCCAGCGGCATGGGCGTCTGCAGGCTCAGACCCCGCTGCGGGTCCTCCAGTTGTCCCGAACAGAAACCCAGATCGGCGAGGATGCCGTCGACCTGGTCGATGGACAACTCGTCCAGGACGGAATCCAGGCGGGAGAAGTTCTCGCGAACGAGGACGACGCGGCACGCCAGATCGGCCAATCGACCGCGGGCGATCTCCAGGCAGCGGGGATCGACGTCGAGGCCCACGAGGGTGCCGGCCGGTCCTAATGAAGAGCCGAGCAGACTGCTGTGGCCTCCATGCCCCACGGTCGTATCGACCATGATCCCCTCCTTGGGAAGGCAGATCCGCTCGGCCAGGTCTTCAACAAGTACCGGAACGTGAAACACCGTGGACGGTTCGTCGTTGGGGTTCACGGGTTCCAGGCTACCCTCGCATGCCAAAATGCCGCCGACCCATCGCTAGGAGACCGCGACGGCGCCGGCCTGGACAAGCGACTCCACGTGCGGCGAGAACCCCACACCCGCCAGCGCCGGATGCGAACGCCGCAGCCCTTCCAACCGAGAGGTCAGGACCCCAACCGCCTGCATCACCTCATCATCCGCCGCCCGTCGCCCGGCGATACAATCCCGCACCGTGCGCCACGGTTCGCACTCCCTTGTCCCCATCGTCGGTCTCCCTATAGATCCAGCTCTCGGCATTCCTCTTCCAACATGGCCTGTCGCGCGTGCAGCATCTGCGCCTGGTAGGGGGCAAGATGGTTCTGCAAGTAGCGCTCCCAGTCCTCCGTGTTCCACAGCTCAATATGATCGCGGATACCCACCAGGGTCAGATTCGTCCCCAGCCGGGCCCGGCGTCGGAGCTTCTCGTTCAACAGCAGGCGGCCCTGGCGGTCCAGCTCCACCCGACAGGCCAAGGCAAACCCCAGCCGTTCAAAGGCGATCGCCTCATCGGCCGCACCGGTCGGGGCCTTGCCCAGGACCAGCCGCAGAAAATACTTCTCCGGATAGAGACACAGCACGCCGTTGGCACCGAGCACGAGGTAGAAATTGGCGCCATAGGTCTCGACGTCGATCTGCCCACGGAGCTTGTTGGAGACGAACAGGCGGTTCTTGTCGTCGAGTGTATGTTCGTATTCGCCTGTGAGCATCAACATGGCGCCGGTCCCACTGCCAATCCAAGGCGAGGGAAATCCTACCACTTCTTGCCATTCAGTCAACATCTCCCCCACTGAATTTTTCGAAAAAACCACCGGCCTGTTGAGCCCTTTATCCGACGTCTGCGAAAGACACCACCCCAACCACTACATGTTGAATCTTGTGGCACTGCGTGTCCACATATTGGGGCCCACGGCCAAGGCCTTGCTGGCGGTTTTTCGGCCACGGAATCGGACCTTGGCCGCCCGTAGAAGCACAATAATGCGATTAGAGAACCCGGTGTAGGGGCGCTGTAAGGGCGCGCCAAGAATGGCGATCAGAATCACTAGTTGGCACAAAGGGTCTAGAAACACCGGCCCCGCACAACGAGGCCTGCTCGTTTTGCGGGGCCGCCTAGAATCAGGCGAAAAACAGAGCTTCTACGCCCCCGGTTAGCCGACCGCGTGTTCGCTTGTCGGACCTAGTGCCGCGCAAAAGCGCATAAAATAGAAGGTCCTCCACTGTCTTGAATACCCGGAACGGCAACAGTGGGATCCCATCCCACCGGCCAGGCTTGAACGTCCCCACAATATGACTCTGATCCAGCATACCTATTTGGCCTTCCGGCCGTCCACCAGGGCGGCCACCCCGCCCCGCTTGTAGGCCCGCTGCCAGCGCTGCATGGTTCGCCAGGCGATCCCGTGATCCTTGCACCAACGCCGCTGTGATTTGCTCCACCCGGTCCCCCGGCTCTCCTTGGCCTGGCAATAGGCCTCGCACCGAACGACCGCCCACGCCCGAACCTGGGCCTCCTGAAGGACGATCAGCCGCCGCAAGGCGTCCGAGGCCTTGGCCTGGGCCGTCTGCATCGTCGTGAGCAGCCGCAACGCGTCCGTGGCCTTGCTCTGGGCCTCTTGCAGCTCTACGGCCACCTCCATGATACCCGCTTCAACGGGGCTTGAACAGGCTTCAAACGATCTGTGAATGGCCATATCAATAGCTCAAATCATTGGGATCGCTTCGCCTATACTCCACGGGATCGGTGCGGGGCTGCTGGATGCTGATGTTCTCCTGGTGGTAGTGAATGCCGCCCTGCACAACCGGGATGGGGTTGCCCTCGGCCTCGGAGAGCATCACATGGGCCCGGCCCAGCTCTTCCAGTGTGAAATCGTGCCCAGGCACGCCGGGTTTTTGCTTGCGCAACCAGTGATAGATGCGCCGCCGGGCCTCCGGGTCCTCCAAGGCCACCGCACGCTCTACCAGCGGCTCGTACTGTGTCCTCAGGACCTCCTCGTAGTCCCCCCTGTGGGTTAGCCTCCCCCACTCTTGCTCTCGTGCCTGCATGAGCCGCCACTGGGCCTCGGACAATTCCAACATCCGCAGGCCGATCCGCTCGTAGTCGTTGGCGCTCAGCTCGAGCCGCTCTTTCTTGGCGTCAAACTCCTCAAGCTCGGCCTGGATGCTCTGGCCGTAGGCCTGGACCTGCCGGGCGTACTGATCGGCCGTCGCGCTGCCCGCCAGGCCGTAAAACATTTTCTGGCGGTCAATCTGTCCAGGCGAATACAGGGTCATCGCCCGGCTCAACTGATCGGCGGTCACTCCCGATTCGATCATCCGGGCCTGGCCCGCCCCCGTCGCCGACTCCTGGGCCACCCAGGCCACGAACAACTGCCGCCGCTGGTCATACGGCAGCTCTCGGAATTGCTCCGGCGTGATCCCCACCGACTGGGCCAGGGCGGCGACGACCTTTTCGTTCTGCAACATCGCACCCAGGGATTCGACCTGGCTGGCCGCCAGCTCCGCCGTGGGCTGAACATCCAGGGCCGAGGCATACCCTGATAAGGCATACTCCACCGACGCCCCCTGGGCCATTTGCGGAATCATCGCCTTGGTTGCCCCGGTGATAAACTCCCCGAACGTCTTGGCCTTGGACGCCTGCTGCACCGTGCCGAGCTGCTGAATGCGATGCTGGGCCTCCGGCGCGGACTGTACGCCCATCGCCGAGAGGAGCTTGGTCAGACTGTTCGCCTCTTCCGATGACAGGTCCTTCATCCGGGCGTATTCGCCGACGACCCCGGCAATCGCCTGTTGGCCTGGCGTCAAGAGCTGGCCGCTCGTACCGAACGCCGAATGCGTGCTCACCCAGACACTGCCGGCCATGCCTATCGGCAGGCCCGTCCGCTCCTGCAACGCCATCGCCTGCTGCCGGGCGGACGCCTCCCAGCCGGGTTGGCCTATGATGTTGGCCTGGCTGGCGATACTCTTGGTCACCTGGTCCAGGTCCCGGCTGCTCTCGGCCAGCTCTTTCTGTGCGGTCTTGATGCGCTGCAGCCGCTCCTCAATCGACTGCAAGAGCTTGACGACCCCTTCGATGCTCAGCCAGGCCGTCACCATGCCCGTAACGGCGCTCTTCAAACCGTCCACGACCTTGCTCAGGCCGCCGATCTTCCGCTTGGCCTCCTCGGTCTTCTCGTTGGCCTTGCCCGTCTCGCGGGAAATGTCCCGCTGGGCCCCGGCGACCTCCTCGCCCATCTTCTTGCCCGACCGGCTGATGTCGTCCAGCCGCCGCTTGGCCTGGTCGGCTCCCTGGGCTTCGATCTTGATGTTGATGTCTTTATCCGGCATCGTTCACCTTCTCAAAAAAGGCCGGGCGGCGAGGGCGATCAGCCGCCCGGCCCCGCTGAAAGGAGACATCATGGACTACGCCTTGACCAGCTCCGCAAGCCCCATCCCGGCGGCGTCGAACGTCGCCTTGGCCCGGCGGCTCAGGA
>ENA-OSEO01000728-OSEO01000728.1-sediment-metagenome-genome-assembly--contig:-NODE-728-length-76423-cov-4.761913_pt1 | contig 76423 bp, 74 predicted proteins | sample MGYA00237883_ERZ534232 | MGnify/ENA metagenome assembly ERZ534232
GACATACGAAACCGCGAACGATCGGAGATGCGTATGACAGAAGCGAAGATCTCGCCCAAGTACCAAGTCGTTATCCCCAAGGCGATCCGCGAGGAACTCGAACTGAAGCCTGGGCAGGTGGTCGAGGTCATTGCACATGGCGATCGGATCGAGATGGTGCCTGTTCGCTCTCTGTCTGAAATGCGTGGATTCCTGGCCGGGATCGACACAACCGTGGAGCGGGAAGCGGATCGCGAATGAACGTCGTCGACTCGTCTGCTTGGCTCGAGTACTTCGCGGATGGTCCGAATGCCGACGCATTCTCCCAGGCAGTTGAAGCAGTAGATCAGCTCATCGTTCCGACGATCTGCCTCTACGAGGTGTTCAAGATCGTCTCGCGCCAGCGAGGCGAGTCCGCCGCGTTCTCTGCCATCGCGCTGATGCGACAGGGACGAGTGATCCCTCTCACCGAGCGGATTGCTCTGCTCGCTGCCGACTTGAGCCTGCAGACAAGGCTTCCCATGGCTGATAGCGTCATTCTGGCGACCGCACGTGCACACGGAGCCCATATCTGGACCCAGGATGCAGACTTCGACGGACTGGATGATGTGACCTTCTTGGCGCAGGAATAGATTCCCGAGATTGGGCTACTCTCTCTGCGGAGTTGGTGCTCAGAGCCAGCGGCTAGGGCCATGTATCACAGACAGGATCTCTGTTTCCTGCCGGTTGGGAGAGGAGGATGGCTGCTGACCGGTCCCTCCACTGTCAGCAGCTTGGCAGTTCACTTCGTGAACTCCATCCTACACTTGGGGCTTCTCACCTCACTCATCCGAACCAACAGCCCCAGGGCAATTCGGGACCTGGGGCTGCTGGTTGGGAGAGGAGGATTCGAACCCCCACTAACAGGGCCAGAACCTGTCGTCCTGCCATTAGACGATCTCCCAGAGTCGTTCGGCATGGTACGAAACCTCGCTGGGCATGTCAAGAATCCTTGTTCAGGCCTCGCGGATCCCGGTACAATCGCCCCGATGATGATCCGTCGCGTTCGTTCACCGATCGTCGCTGGGGCGTTCTACCCGAGCCGTCCGGAGAGCCTCTCTCACGCAGTCGCCGGACTCACTGGCCCGGCGGCCGGCGGGGAGCGGGCGCTGCCGGGCCCGGTCGGCTTGATTGCACCGCACGCAGGGTATTCGTACTCGGGCGCAGTCGCGGGCGCGGGGTACACGCGCGTCGCCGCCCTGGGCCGCCCGGAGATCGCCGTGCTGCTCGGCGCCGATCACACGGGGATCGGCGCCCCGATCGCGCTCTCGGGCGACGACGCCTGGGCGACGCCGCTCGGGGAGTCCCCGGTCGACCGCGATCTCACTCGGGCGCTGATCGACGGGGGGGCGGCGATCGACGATGCAGCGTTCGCCCGCGAGCACTCGATCGAAGTCCACCTCCCGTTCATCCAATACCTGTTCGGCCCGATGACGCCGATCGTTCCGGTTCGCGTGGGCTGGGAGGATGGCGGCGTCCTTGAGCGGTTCGGCGCCGCGCTCTCCGGGGCGATCGGCGAACGGGCCGCCCTCGTCGTGGCGAGCACGGACTTCACGCACTACGAGCCCGACGCCGCCGCCCGACGGGTCGATCGCGCTGCACTCCACGAGATCCTGGCGCTCGATCCGGCGGCGTTTCTGCACAACTGCCGCACTCAACGGCGAACGATTTGCGGTCCAGGCGCGGTCGCGGTCCTGCTCCACGCCGCTCGCGCGCTCGGCCTTCGCAAGGCGGAGTCCGTGGCGTATGCAACGTCGGCCGATGCGACGGGCGACCGATCGGCCGTCGTCGCGTACGCGTCGGTCCTGTTCACGAGGGAGACGACATGATCCAGAGTATGACAGGCTTCGGCGTCGGTTCGGCGACCGAGGCGGGATGGCACGCCGAGATAACGATCCGAACGTTGAATCACCGGTACCTGTCGGTCCGGGTACGCGCGGTCAGCGACCGACCGCGTCTCCAGGCGCAGATCGAGGAGCTGGTGAAGAGGGCATTCACCCGCGGGGAGATCGGTGTCTGGGTGACAGTCGCGCCCGTGGCGGCGCCCGAGGAACGTGCGATCTTCGATCACGCAACAGCGCGGGACGTATTCGCGGATCTCGTCCGGCTCGGCGGCGAGCTTGCGCTCGATGGTCGGCCGACGCTTGCCGACCTGATCCGCGCGGGCGGCCTTCAGACCGTCCAGCAGGAGGACGAGGCTCTCTGGCCGGCGGTCGAGCGGGCGTGTCGGTCGGCGATGGATTTGGCAGTAGCATCCCGCGCGTCGGAGGGAGCTGTGCTCAACCGGGAGCTGGACCGGCTCATCGCGTCATTAGCGGCTTCGGTCAAGGGAATCGAGTCCGAACTCCCGCGAATCGCCGACGATCTTCGGTCTCGGCTCCGAGAGCGGCTCGAAGCGCTGTGCGTGGAGGTCGATCCGCAACGGTTCGAGGCAGAGGTCGTGTTGCTGGTCGAGCGGTACGACGTCCGTGAAGAACTGGTCCGTTTGCGCGGGCACCTGGAGCGGGCTCGATCCCTCCTGGCCGCATCGGAGCCGATCGGGAAGGAGCTTGACTTCTTGAGCCAAGAGATGTTGCGAGAGGCGAACACGCTCGGGTCGAAACTCCGCGACGGGCGATCGAGCGGAGCGGTCATCGATATGAAGGTCGCGATCGAGCAGTTCCGGGAGCAGGTGCAGAATGTCGAGTGACCGGTCACTTGTGGGGCTGCGGCGCAATGTAGGAAGCGGCCTCGCCGTGATCGTTGCCGGCCCATCGGGCGCCGGTAAGAGCTCGGTGATCGGTCGGGCAATGGATGATCTGCCCGGATTGTCGTTCTCTGTCTCCTATACGACGCGTGCCCGACGGCCGGAAGAGACGGATGGCGTCGACTACCACTTCGTCTCCCCGGCGCAGTTCAGTGAGCTGGTCGAGGAGGGGGAGTTCGTCGAGCACGTGACATACCTCGGCGATCGGTACGGGACCTCGCGCCGCCAGATTGAGGCGGTGGTCGACCGCGGCCACGACGTGATCCTGAACATCGACGTCGAGGGGGCGAAGCTCGTTCGAATATCGAAGCTCGGCGCGATCCACGTTGTGTACGTGTTTCTGGTCCCGTCGTCCGTCGAGCGTCTCGGAGAACGGCTGAGATCCCGGGGAACGGAGAGTGAGGCCGAGATCGAGCGCCGGCTGGCCATTGCGACCCAGGAGCTGGCAGCCGTGCCCCTCTTCGACTACATCGTGATCAATGATGCGCTCGAGACAGCGGTCGACGAACTCCGCTCGATCATTGTCGCTGAGCGGTCCCGGCGACGGCCGGACGCGGGAGTTACGACTACTGCGTAGGCAAAACACGCGGCCGACCGCCCGCTGTCGGACGCTCGGCCGCGTTCCCTTCGATATCGTCTGCGACGATCGCGGAGCCTATTTCCGAGTGACGCCTCCTGGGGCTGCCTTCAGCGTCTTCTCCACCTGTCGCTTCAGCTCTTTTCCGGGCTTGAACAGCGGGACGACCTTCGCCGATACCTGAATCGGACGCTTGGTCTGGGGGTTGATGCGGCTGCTCGCCTTCCGCGCCCGGACGGCGAACTTCCCGAACCCAACGAGCTTCACTTCCTCGCCTTGCAGCAAGGTTTCTTGGACGAGATCGAGCACGGAGTCCAGGAGCTTGCGCGCTTCCTTCTTCGTCAGGTTGCTCTTGTCCGCCAGCCGATCGATGAATTCGCCCTTGTTCATCCTGATGTCCTCCTTGCGGTTGGAACGTACCGATTGCTATCCGTTGTTCTCTTCAAGGCCCGCATCGCTCAGCAGGTCTCGCATGCTGAGCGACTCGTGCCCGGCGCCGTCATCGAGAAACCGGCGGTCGACTCGCTCCTTCCCCCGCCCGCGTTCACGGCGCTTCCCGCTGCGCCCGCGCCGGTCACGCTCTTGCTGCTCTTCGAGCGACCCCACCGGGATCTCCGGCGGTCCGAACAGGTTGCGCATGCTCAGCCGGACTTGGCGCTTGTCTTCATTGATCCCGATGATCTTCGCTTGCACTCGGCTTCCGATCGTCAGCACGTCGCTGGGGGTCGCGATCCGCTCGTCGCTGATCTCCGAGACGTGAATCAGACCGTCGACGTCGTCGGTGATCCGCATGAATGCGCCGAAATCCTTGATCTCGGTAATCTCGCCCTCGATGATCTCGTCGATTGAGAACCGATCGACGAACTGCCTCCACGGGTTCGCTTTGAGCTCTCGGATGCTCAGCGAGATCCTCCGCTCCCCGGGATCGGCGCTGAGGACCTTCACCTCGACCGCCTCGCCCTCGCTTAGCGCATCGCGCGGATGGTTCACGTGCCCCCAGTCGATCTCGGAGACGTGGACCAATCCCTCGACGCCGTCCTCGAGCTTGACGAACGCACCGAAGTCGGTCAGCTTCGTCACTGTGCCCGCGATGACTTGTCCGCGCGGGTACTTCGCCGCGACGTCCTCCCACGGATCGCGTTGCGTCCGCCGGAGAGAAAGGCTGATCCGGCGAGCCTCCTCGTCGCAGCCGAGGACGACCACGCTCACCTCGTCGCCCTCTTTGACAACGTCCTTGGGGTTTTCCGGATGCCCCCACGACAGCTCGGAGACGTGTACCAGCCCTTCGACGTCCTCTTCCAGCTCGACGAACGCACCGAAGTCGGTCACGCTGACGACGCCCCCTGTCACCTGCTTCCCGGCCGGGTAGCGCTCGGCGATCCCTTCCCAAGGGTTCTCCCGCAGCCGCTTGATGGAGAGCGAAACCTTCCCCTTGTTCTTGTCGAAGTCGATGACCTTCACCTTGACGGGATCCCCGACCTGGTAGTCGGACGGCGGAACGGGGAGGTCCTTCCAGGCGATCTCGGATCGATGGACGAGCCCCTCGAACCCGCCGATGTCGACGAACAGACCGAAATCGACGATGCTTCGGATCGTCCCGTCGAGAAGTTGCTCCTTCTCCAGCGATTCGAACAGGGCCTTCCGCCGGGCGCGCTCCTGTTCCTTGAGGTAGACCTTGTGAGAGACGACGAGGTTCTTGTCCCGCCGGGAGAGCTCGAGGATCTTGAACGGGACACGTTTCCCGCGAAGCTCATCGATCGCGCTCGGCAGATCGTTCCCCAGATGAGATCCCGGGAGGAACGCGCGGATTCCGTCGAGGTTCACGTGGTATCCGGCGTTCTTTACTTCGTTCGTGATCTCGCCCTCGATGACTTCGCCGTTCCGATGAGCCTCTTCGAGGACGTCGATCCGCTTCTCGTACTCGGCCTGCTTCTCCGAGGCGTAGACGGTCCCCTTCTCCTCATCGATGTATGTAACGAGGACCTCGATCTCTTCACCCTCTTCGACCTTCCCGTCCTCTCGGAACGGGGAGAGCTCAGAGATGGGGAGAATCCCCTCTGACTTGTACCCGATGTCAACGAGAATCTCGTTGTCGTTCACCTGCACGACAGTCCCGGAGATTGTGTCTCCGCGGCTGTACATCTTGACGTCGCTCTCGGAGAACGCGTCTTCCATCTTGATCTTCTGTTCCATACGTCCCTGTCACCTGCCCGTCTGCCGCCCCGATCTGGCCGATCGGGCCCGACGCGTCTGTTTTAGCCCCTAATCGTGCGCAATCCGCCCTGCATTATCAACTCGTTCCATCAGCCGCTCGCTCATTCGTCGGTAGCGTTCGGACCGGCTTCCGGACGGATCGCCGTCGCCGTTCAGCTCGTCAATCGTTACCGGACGACCGATCGCCACCGTTACACGAGGGAAACCAAAGGGGTACCGGGGCGGGTACGGTCCGTCCGCTCGGATGTCCACAGGGAGCAGAGCCCGGTCGGTCAGCGCAGCGAAGTGGATCGCACCGGCCTTCGCGTCGGCCTGGCGCCGAGTCGTTCCCTCCGGGAAGATCGCAACCAAACGTTCACGACGGATCGCCTCGAGCATCTTCCGGAAGTCCGACTTGCCGAAGTTCTCGCGGTCGATCATCGTCGTGTAGGCGCGCAGAAACGGCCGAATCAGAACCATCTCCTTCATGAGGCCCTTCCGAGCGATGAAATGCACACGGTTCCGCCACCCGACGGCCACCGCGAGGAACGGGATGTCCCAGTAGCTCCGATGCCGGGCGACAGCGATATAGCGCTCGCCTCGACTCAGATGTTCTCGCCCTCGGACGCGCAACCGAAACACTCCGCGCGCAAGGAGCATCAGCAAGACGATGCACAGACTGTAGATGCCGCCCTTGAGCCCGTTCCGCAGCCGCCGAATCACCGTGTTTTCAATCGCTCCTCAACCAGGTCGATCGCTTGGGAAATGACCTCTGCGAGGCTCTTTCGATCGGTGTCGATTATAGTGGCATCAGAAGCGGCATTCAAGGGTGCGATCGCGCGCGTCGAGTCGCGCTCGTCCCGGACTCGGATCTCCCGGAGCGTCTGTTCGTAGTCGGCTCCTGGCCGCTGCGCGACGCGGCGCTGTGCCCGGGTCTCCGGGCTCGCCTGGAGGAAGATCTTGACCGTCGCATCTGGGAGAACGACCGTCCCGATGTCGCGCCCTTCCATCACGACCCCCGTTTCCTCGGCGAGTTGCCGTTGCAGCACGACGAGGCGCCGCCGAACATCCGGACGCGTTGCGATCTCCGATGAGCCACGATCGAGTTCCGGCGTGTGCAGGCGCTCCGTGACGTCATCCCCATCGAGCAGAAACCGCTCGTCGCCTGTCACCGCGAGACGGATCGACTCCAGCGGGAGTCCCCGCTCTACGCCGAGCGCGGCCGCTCGGTACATCTTCCCCGTTTCGATGAACCGAAGTCCGAAGCGTCGTGCGAGCGCCCGCCCGAGCGTGGTCTTGCCGGATCCCGCCGGTCCGTCGATTGCGATCTTCATGCGTCTCCTTCCGCCTCCCGCCAGCCACGGGCTGTCGCTCGGCAGAGCGCCACTCGCGCCTCGGGGAACTGGCGCTCCAACACCGTCGCGGCTCGACCACCGGCGCTGTGATCGCGGAAGACAGCGTAGAACGCGGAACCGCTGCCGCTCATCCCCGCGGCATCCGCACCGATCGAGCGGACACCGTCAGCGTACATCGCAAGCGCCGGATGCAGCGAAAGTGTCGGCCCTGTTAGGTCGTTCCGCCCGATCTCGTCCGTCGAGTCGAGCCCGTGACCGGCGGTATTCAGTTCGTCCCATCGCCGGTAGACGGCGCCGGTCTCGCAGGAGATGGGCGGGAGGAGCAGGACGTAGCTCGCGGGGAGGGCGGTCCCCAGTCGCACGATTGCTTCTCCCCGACCGCGGATCCGTAGTCGTCCTCCTTGGAGAAAGAGCGCGACGTCCGATCCGATCTGGACGGCGAGGTCCCGGATCCGCTCGGGCATCGCCATCGGTGGCGTCATCCGGTCGAGGGCCGCCAGCACCGCCGCAGCGTCGGATGACCCGCCGCCCAGCCCCGCCCCGATCGGAATCCCTTTGTTGATCCGGATGGAGACCCCCGCGTCGATCCCTTTCTCCTCCAAGATCCCACGCGCTGCTCGTTCGGCAAGGTCCGCGCCGGAGAACGGGCCGAGGTCGTTCTCCACCGAGATCCCCGACGACACCCATTCGATGGCGATCCGATCGGCAAGATCGATCGTCTGAACAATCGAATCGATCTCGTGGTACCCATCGGAGCGGCGCCCGACGACCGCTAACGCCAAGTTGACCTTCCCGTATGCCAACACGTTCATTCCCGCGCCTGCCTGATCGGCCGTCCGTCGACGAGGACCGCCCGAATCGGCGGTTTTCCGAACGTTCGTCCGATGTCGCGGTAGTCGTCGAGATCCAGGATCACCAGATCGGCCGCCTTGCCGGGCTCGATCGAGCCGACCTTGTCCTCCCGGCGGAGCGCGCATGCAGCGTGGAGCGTGGTCGCCGCGATCGCCTCCTCGACCGCGAAGCCCATCTTTCGAATCGACAGGCCGATCGCAATCCAGATGCTGCCGAGCTCGCATTCTCCGCTTCCCCGATCCGATCCCAGCGCGATCGGGAGTCCGGCCTTGACCAAGGAACGCCCGTCCGGATAGGGCCGATCGTCAATGAGAGCCGACCCGGGAAGTAGGACGGGAACGACGCCGACACGCCGGAGGGACTCGATCCCGCGGGCATCGAGCTCGTCCAGACCGTCGACGGACGTCGCCTCGAGCTCGCAGGCCAGCCGGACCGCCCGTCCGTCCGACGCGCCCGTTGTATGCACTTTGAGCGCCAGCCCCGCTCCGCGCGCAGCCCGCAGGATCGTCCGCGCCTCAGCGATCCCATACCCCTGAAGGCCGCACGCCACATCGCAGAATACCACCAGCCGGCGGCGGCGCATCATCGGGATCGCTTCTTGGATCAAGGACGAAATCCGATCCTCTCGCTTCGCGTCGCCTGCCGGGGATCCGAAGAGCGTCGGCACAAGCTTCGGCCCCACACGGTCATCGCTCAGTTCAACGACGAGCGCTGCCATCGCCGCTTCATCCGCCTCCGCAGGGAGTTTCAGCTCCAGGGTGGTCACGCCGAACGCCGCCTGTTGTCGGAGACGCGCCGCCCACCTCGACCGATCGGCAGACCAATGCGCGTGCGGATCGACGAGCCCGGGCAAGACCACCCCTCCGTCGGCGTCGATAACCCGAACGTCCGCCGTGGTGCAGCCTTCGCTCGCCCGCGCCTCGACCCCGGCGATGCGTCCATCGCGAATCCGCAGCTCGACGTCCTCGCGGACGACGACTCCACCCGCGTGCCCAATGCCCGCTCCGATCGGGGTGACCAGCTGCCGGATGTTGACGATTCGGGTCTCCATGCGCCTCGGTCGGGGAGTATAGCCACCCGGGATTCGCTTTACAACGGTGTTTTCCTGAAGTACACTTGATGATCGGAACGGGGGTCGGCTGTCGATTCCGGGCCGCGTGGCTCCGGGCTCGGGAGCCCTCCGCCCGGGTCCGGTGCCCCGCCGTCGGGCGGGCCGAGGAGAGGACGGACCCGAGGATGACCGAAACGTTGCGATTCGAGGAGCTGACGACCGGTTACCGGGCTGGCTTCGTCGGCGTGTTCGGCCCAACGAACGTCGGAAAGTCGACGTTTCTCAACGTTGTCCTCGGTGAGAAGATTGTCATCACGTCCCCGAAGCCGCAGACGACGCGCAATCGCGTTCGCTGCATTCTCACAACGGACCGAGCCCAGGTGGTGTTCGTCGACACCCCCGGACTGCACCTTCCGGAGAACCGCCTCGGACGACACATCGTACGCGAGGCCTACCGCGGGCTGCGAGGTTTGGACGTCCTTCTGTACATGATCGAGCCGTACGGTCACCTTCGCGATTTCGATCGACGCCTCCTCGAGCGATTGAGCACTGAGAGCTTGCCCATCTTGTTGTTGGTGAACAAGATCGATCTCGCCCAAGGGAACGCGCTCGAAGAGACGCTCCTGGCCTACGCCCAGACCGATCGGGTCGCTGAACTGATCCCAATCTCGGCGACTCAAGGGATCGGTGTCGATGACGCGGTCTCGACGTTAATCTCGTATCTTCCCGAGAACCCGCCGCTCTTTCCGGCGGACGTGAAGAGCGACCAGGCCGAGGAGTTCCTGATCGCCGAACTGATCCGGGAGAAGGTCTTCCGCTTCACCCATCGTGAGATCCCGTACTCGACCGCGGTCCGCATCAAGTGGGTGCATGAGCGGGAAGATGGGTTGATCGAGATCAAGGCCGAGATCGTCGTCGAGCGCGAGTCCCAAAAGGGAATTCTCATCGGCCGCAACGGACGGATGATCCGCCGGATCGGGTCCCTGGCTCGGTCCGACATTGAGACTCTGCTCAATGCGCGGACGTTCATTGACTTGGTGGTTAACGTCCGCGCAAATTGGACGAAGGACGCGGAGAAAATCCGACAACTGATAGCCTGAAGAGGATCCCGCATGCCGAAGGACGACGTAGGGACTGTGTGGGTGGTGGCGGCGGAGACGGCCCTCGTTCCCGACGTACAAGCAAGCTTGGAAGCCGCCGGTCGCCCCGTCGTCACGTTCTCCCCGGATGCGATCCTCCGGCCGGACTCGTCCGCGCCCGTCGCGATCGTGTTCTGTCTCCACCCCGACGCCGCGGATCATCGATCCGCGCTGGCGGATTGGGCACGCGAGCACCCGACGGTCGACATCTTCGCGGTGAGCCCGCCAGGGGCACCAACGAGCGGGTTGATCGTCCTCGGAGCTTGCGCGTGCCTTTCTCCTCCGCTCTCGCGAGCGCTTCTTGACAGGTTTCTGGCCCGAAGCGCTGAACGCCGGCGCGCCATCGCTGCGCTCGAACAGGACCTTCGCCACCACCAGCAAGTGATCGAACACGTTCCGATCGGGATCTTCGAACTGCAAGACGGTCGCGTGGCGTACGCAAACGACGAGGCTCTGAGGATTCTCTGCGTGCCTGAATCGAAACCGGCCGGCCGTCTTTTCGAGGAGTTCGTCTCGCCCGAGGACCACAGCCGGCTGCGCGCCGCGCTCGCTGCGACTGCATCGCCCGGGCCGACACCGCGGCCCGTCATACTCCATCTTCAGCCGGGCCCGGCTGCGCCGCCCACGATCGGAGAGATCCGGCTGCGGCGGATCGACTCCCCGTGCGGCGTGCGGATCGAGGGCATCTTGCGGAATCTGACTCACGAGACCCGTCGAGACCGGCTGCACCGCCGGGTCCTCGAGCTCGGAGAGATCATCCTCGCCGAGCGCGACATCGACCGGATCCTGCAGCTCGTCCTCGACACGATCACCGAGCACAGCGGCTTCAAGCGCGCCGTCCTGTCGCTCTACGACCTTTCGATCCCGGTTCCCTTCGAGGGAGATGTCTACAAGCTCCTCGCTTCCGGCCTTTCCCGCGAGGAGCTCGACGCCCTCCTGGAGCAGCAGCCGATGCCCGTCAGCGAGCGGAAGCTCGCGTTCGACGAGCGCTTCCAGCTCGGACCTGCCTACTACGTTCCCCACGACCAGACTCCCTGGTCCCCCGATCGCGGGCTCTCAGGTACCGTCTCCGTCGCCGGCTGGCACAAGGACGACTTCCTGTTCATCCCTCTCCGAGGCACCGCCGGGATCATCGGGAGCATCTCGGTCGATGACCCGGTCGACGGGAGCGCTCCGACCGCCGAGTCGATCGAGCCGGTGGCGTACCTCGCGAACTTCGCGGCGCTGGCGGTCGAACGCGTCTACAAGCTAACGCAGCTTCAGAAGCAGAAGGAGCGGCTGCACGGGTTGGCCGAGTTCGGCGGGGAGCTCGCGCAGATCGGCGATGTCGCGTCGCTCTGCGATGCGGCCGCCCGAAGAATCCAGCAGGACATGAGCTACGACTACTGCTCGATCTGGATCGTCGACGGCGATGAGCTGACGCAGATGGGCGTCGCGTCCCGCCCGATCTTCCCGACGGGACAGATCTCGGAACGAGGGAAGCGCGCCCCGCTCGAAGGACCGGGACTCACCCGCTGGGCACTCAATCACGGGGACGTGGTGATCGTGCCGGACGTCCGGCACGACCAACGATACAACGGTGTGCGAACGAGCGTCCGTTCGGCGATGGCGCTCCCGATCACCGGCCGGAAGGGTCGGCTGGGTGCTATCGGCGTCGAGAGCCAGCGCCTCGCGGCGTTCGGCGACCAGGACGTCGAAGTCCTCTCCACGCTCACGAGTCAGCTCTCGATAGCCATCTCCGCGCTGCGGCGACGCGAAGCTCTCTCGCGGATCTACGCGCTCGGCCAGCGGATCTCCGCGGCTTCGACAATCGAGCAGATCGTCGCGGGCACGCTCGACTTCCTGATCGAGCAGTTCGACTACCAGTACAGCGTGCTTTTCCTCTCGGACGAGCGCGGCTGTCTGTCGGTCACCGGCACGCGCGGGCCGTACGCGCAACGCGGCGTCCGCGAGGGCTGGGTCCTGCCCGACGGCGCCGGTGTCGTTCACTGGGTCGCGCGGAACAAGCAGGCCGCTCTCATCCCGGATGTGCAGAACGACCCACGCTACTTCGAGGCGTTCCCCGGGACACGTTCGGAGCTCTCGGTCCCGGTCCTCTTCAGCGGACGACTCCTCGGCGTCATCAACGTGGAGAGCCCTCACGTTGGGTTCTTCGATGACGAAGACCGGCAGCTGCTTGACGTCATCGCCAACCACGTTGCGATCGCCCTGTCGAACCTCGCGTCCCTGGAGAGCCTCCGCGATCAAGCGGTGCGCGATTCGCTAACCGGTGTCTACAACCGACACTACTTCAACGCGATCATCGCCTCGGAGCTTTCCCGGAGCGATCGATACGGCCGGCCGCTCTCGCTGATGATGATCGACGTTGACGGCTTCCGCGCCGTCAACAATACCCTCGGCCACCTGAAGGGCGACGAAGTCCTCCAGGAGGTCGCCCGCCTCCTCTGCGAGAACGTGCGAGCCTCCGATCGCGTGATCCGCTACGGTGGCGACGAGTTCCTGGTCTTCATGCCGGAGACGGCGTCGGAAGCACCGACGGTCGCCGAGCGCCTCCGGTCGAGCATCGCACTGCTTCCGAAACGGACCGGGATCTGCCGGCTCTCCATCGGACTGAGCATCGGGATCTACACGCGGACCCCGTGCGAAGACCGGCCGCTCGAATCGATCCTCGAGGAAGTCGATCGCCGGATGTACGCTGACAAGCAGTCGAAGCCGACCGACCCGACAGATGACAATCAGCCTTCGCCCCCTTACGACGCTCGACGACTGGCAGGCGTGTGAAGCGCATCAGCGACGCGTGCTCGGCAGGGCCGCACGCATCGTCTGGACTGCGCCGATGCTCGCCTCGATCGTGTTGAGCGGCGGCTTTCTCCTCGGTGCGTGGACCGACGAGGCGATGCCTCCGCGGCTGGTCGGGGCGCTCCTCGACCTCCTCGCCGAGGTCGATGGTTATCCGGCCCTCCACACCGTCTACTCCGGTGTCGAGGACAGCGCGCTGGGTCGGGGGATCGGGACGGCTCTCCGATCGGCGGAGCGCGCGTTCTGCGGTCGGCGTGGCATCGATCTCGTCCTCTGGGGGATCGACCCGCTGCGCGGCCGCGATGCGCACGTCGCGTTGAACAAGCTCGGCGCAGTCGGCACCCAGTATCGCCGGAACATGCTCGGTCCGCTTCACGATCGGGCGAACGCCGGTCTGGCAACCGATCGTCTGACAATCGAATGGTGGATTGAGTCGCCGCGGGTCACCGCGGTCCTTGACGCGGGGGAGGCTCCCCCGCACCATGATCTGGGGCTGCATCGAATGGACGTCATCACGAAGACGAGGGTCCTCCCCTCCGGCATGCGCGCGTTGATAGACGTCGCCGAGCGCTCGACCGGTTCCCATGTCCTGGTCGAGGTCCCGGTCGATCTTGACGCCCTCAGGGCAGCGGATCCCGGCATCGCGCGGGAGTGGCGGATCGGGACGCGCGGGCTGTTCGAGGATCTGCTCGGCAAGAGCGGCTATACGGCCGTCGGGTTCATCCATGAGGCTGGACGAAGCTTCCACCTGCTGGAGCGATGCGACAAGGGGCAGGTCCTCGCCGGCTGATTCGACGTCACGAGGGAGGAGAGCATGATGAGAAGGACTGAACTGGCGAAGATGATCGATCACACGCTTCTAGGGCCGACGGCGAACACCGACGGAGTGCGAGAACTGTGCGAAGAGGCGATCCGCTTCGGTGTCGCGTCCGTCTGCGTGAACCCCTGCCACGCGACCCTCGCCCGGGCGATGGTCGCCGAGACGCCCGTCAAGCTGTGCATCGTCGTCGGGTTTCCTCACGGGATGTCGACGGCTGAGGTGAAGGCGTTCGAGGCGCAGAAGGCGATCGCCGCCGGCGCCGAGGAACTCGACATGGTCGCCAACATCGCGGCGCTGAGGGCCGGGGACTTCGCCACGGTCCTCGCTGACATCCGAGGCGTCAGCGCCGCCGCCGCCGCCGCTCCGCGGCCGGTCACCGTCAAGGTGATTCTGGAAACGGCGCTTCTCGAGGAGGATCAGAAGGTGGCCGGCGCGATCCTCGCCAAGGCGGCGGGCGCCGACTTCGTCAAGACATCGACCGGATTCGGCCCCGGCGGGGCGACCGTCGAGGATGTGCGTCTTCTTCGACGGACCGTCGGTCCGGCGATGGGCGTCAAAGCCGCGGGGGGAATCCGGGATGCTGACACCGCTCTGGCGATGATCGACGCCGGTGCCACCCGGATCGGAGCGAGTCGGACGGCCGAGATTCTCGCCGGGATCCCGGACTCCGGATAGCGGGTACCGGCGGCCCCCTTGCGGCGAAGCGTCTGCCTACCCTATAGTCTGCGGACGAGGAGCCTCCTATGGACTGCTGCATTCGCACTCCCGATCGGACACTGTACGATGGGGCATCGACGATGGTCGTTGCCCGAAGCGAAGACGGAGAATTCGCCGTCCTCGACGGCCACGCGCCGATGTTGGTCTCTCTGCGGTCCGGGGCGATCCGCGTCCGGACCGACGCCGGAGGCCGAGTATTCGCCTGTCGCGGCGGCGTCCTGCGTGTCAGGGGGAACGTAGTTGCGATTCTGACCCCCTCGGGGGTGCCGATCGAGGAACTCGACCTTCCGGCGATCCGGCAGCGCCTCGAGGGTCTCTCAGCGCGCGCGGCCGAGGCGCCCGAGGATGCGCGACTGCGCCAGGAGATCGCCGAGCTCGAGGCTATGGAATCCGCCGCAGGAGCCCGCCGTGACTAGGCCCGTGGTCGTCACCGGACTCGGTCCTGTTACGCCGATCGGCACCGGGAAGTCGTCATTCTGGGAGGCTCTCTGCGCCGGCCGCAGCGGCGTGCGTCGCGTTGACGATCGACTGGATCTCGACGGGATCGACGTTCGCATCGGCGCTCCGGTCGTCGACTTCGACCCAACTGCGTGGATCGACCCGAGAAAGGCGCGGCGTCTCGATCGGGCAGCGCAGTTGGCGCTGGCCGCATCCGCGCTCGCCCTTGATGACGCAGGGATCTCGAGAGGCGAGATCGACGGCGACCGTTTCGGCGTCATCGCCGGCACCGGGATCGGCGGGATGGAGACGTTCGCCGAGAACTACTGCATTCTCCAGAACAAGGGACCGCGTCGGATCAGCCCGTTCTTCGTCCCGCGACTGATGCCGAACGCCCCGGCCGGCGAGATCTCGATTGAGTTCGGGCTCCGCGGCGCGAACTTCGGGGTTGTCTCCGCTTGCGCGAGCAGCGCCCATGCGATCGGACTCGCTCGCGAACTGATCTCGTCAGGGCAGATCGACGCGGCGATCACCGGTGGTTCGGAGGCGGTTCTTCTCCGCGTGACGTACGCTGGGTTCGCGCGGATCGGCGCGATCTCCAAGCGGAACGACGAGCCGGAGCGCGCTTCGCGACCATTCGATCGCGATCGCGACGGCTTCGTCATGGGGGAAGGCGCAGGGTTCGTCGTGCTCGAAGCTGCGGAGCGAGCCCACGCACGAGGCGCGCGGATCTACGCGGAGATCGCCGGTTTCGGGATGACGGCTGACGCATGGCACATCACCGCACCGGCGGAGGACGGAGCCGGGGCAAGCCGCGCGATGCAGATCGCGATGACGCAGGCGGATATCTCGCCCGACGCGATCGACTACATCAACGCGCACGGGACGTCGACCGTTCCGAATGACCGCGTAGAGACGCTCGCGATCAAGTCGGCACTCGGCGCGGCCGCCCAACGCGTGAAGATCAGTTCCACGAAGTCGCAGATCGGCCACCTTCTCGGCGCCGCGGGGGGCGTCGAGGCGATCGCCACGCTGCTGACGATGAAATGCGGGATCATCCCGGCCACATTGAACTACGAGACCCCCGATCCGGAATGCGATCTCGACTACACGCCCACTCGGACTCAGAAGGCCGTCGATGTGGCCATGTCGAACTCGTTTGGGTTCGGCGGGCAGAACGCTGTGCTCCTGTTCGTCAATGCGGCTCGGCGATCGACGGCCTAGAACTGCCGGATCCACCGTAGGTCATTTGTCAGAAACGCCCGGATATCGCGGATCCCGTGGCGAAGCATCGCCATCCGCTCGATCCCGAGCCCGAACGCGAAGCCGGTCACCACTTCGGGATCGTATCCGACCGCGGTCAGGACCGCTGGATCGACCATCCCTGCACCCATGATCTCCAACCATCGATCGTCTCCGGGCGCCTGCATGTGCACCTGAACCGACGGCTCGGTGAACGGGAAGAAATCGCCCGAGAAGCGCATCCGATACCCCTCGCCGAAGAACTCGGCGATGAATTGCTCCAGAACATGTTTGAGGTGGGCGAGTGTGAGCCCCTCCTCGACCCACAGGAGCTCGATCTGGTGGAAAACGGCAGAGTGCGTGGCGTCCTGCGCGTCTCGCCGATAACACCGGCCCGGGCAGATGATCCGAACCGGCGGCTGCGTCTTCTCCATGACCCGGATCTGCACCGGAGACGTGTGGGGTCGAAGGAGAAGATCATCGCTGATGTAGAACGTGTCCCAGTCTGCTCGCGCCGGATGCTCCGCCGGGATGTTCAGCGCCTCGAAGTTGTAGTACTCGGTCTCGATCTCCGGCCCGGTTGCGACGTCGAACCCCATCCGGAGGAAGATCGACTCGATCTCGTACTGGACGGACGTCAACGGATGGAGGTGGCCGACCCGATGGTAGACACCGGGAAGTGTCATATCGACGATCTCCCGCCGGATCCTCTCGTCTCTCTCCGTCGCCTCGATCGAGCGCTCCCGCTCGAGGACGGCGGCGGCAGCGCGCTCCTTCAGGGCATTCAACAGGCGTCCCGCCTCTCCGCGGCTCTCGGCGGGTATCTCGGCCAGTGCCTTGAAGAGCCCCGAGATCCGACCCTTCCGCCCCAAGAAGTCGACTCGGAACGCCTCGAGCGCGTCAGCTGTCCGCACGTGGGGACGGCGCGCCTCCAGGTCCCGCTCCAGCTCGTCAATTTGGCGTTTCAGCTCCCGAAGAGGCATCACGAAGCGGGATTATATCTATCGCTTCTTCCGTTGACAAGCTGCTTTCGGCCGTGTAGTCTGACCCCGGTCGGCCCCGCGCCCGGGGGTCCTTCTGCGGGCTCCCGCGGAACGCTGACCGACAGGAGGAGGGGAAGCACATGCCCGTTTACGCGAAGCGCCGTCGCGCACTGATCGAATCGGTCTGCTCGGATGCATTCCTCGCTCGAAACCACGAGGGATCCGACCCGGTCAGCATTCGGTACCTGACCGGTTTCACGGGCGAAGGGATCCTCGTTCTCACGGAAGACGGGGCGACCCTACTGACCGACTCGAGGTACGACGAACAGGCCCGACGTGAGTCCCCGGACCTCGAGATCCTCGTCGATCGCCGATGGACCGCCGACGGACTCATCGGCATGCTCCGGGAACGGGCGTTCGAGCGGGTTCTCATCCCGTCAGCCCGCGTCACTCACCACTGGGCAACCTCCCTCCGGGACGCCGGCATTGCCGACATCATCACCGAGAAGGATCCGGTTGCGCAGTTACGGCGGGTCAAGGACTCAGAGGAGATCGACGCACTTCGCCAGGCGGCCGCGATCGCCGATCGCGGCCTTGCCGAATTGCTCGACGAGATCAAGGTCGGAATGGACGAAGCTGAGATCGCGTTGCGGCTTGAGTTCCTCCTGCGCCGATTCGATGTCGACGGCGTCGCCTTCGAGATCAACGTCTCCGCCGGGGCGAACACCGCGTTGAACCATTACCGTCCCACGATGGAGCGTCGACGGACTGAACCGGGGAATCTCCTCCTGTTCGATTTCGGCGTCTGCTGGAGGGGGTACCGCTCGGATATCACGCGGACGGTGTCGGTCGGGCGTCCCACCGAGGAGGCCCGACGGATCTACGATCTCGTTCTGGGTGCGAATCGCGCGGGGATCAATGCCGTCCGCCCGGGAGCAACTGGCATCGAGGTCGATGCGGTCGCACGCGACCGCATCACGGCCGCCGGGCACGGTGCCCACTTCGGCCACGGTCTCGGCCACGGGATCGGGCTCGAGGTCCACGAAGCCCCCACGCTGTCGCCGCTCAGCGAGGATACACTCGAGGTCGGGATGGTCGTCACGGTCGAGCCGGGCGTCTATCTCTCGGGGTTCGGCGGTGTCCGGATCGAGGACGATGTCGTCGTGACGCGGGACGGCTCCGAGGTCCTGACCGGCTCTCCGAAAGACCGTCTGTTGGAGGTGGGATAGCGATATGGTGCGATGTGGACGGATCTCCATTCTGATCGGTGTCGCTCTTCTCTTCATCGCCGGGTGTGCGATGTTCGATCCCGGCCCCATGGCGCGGTTCGATATCTCTCCGCTGGTCCTCTACGCGGGGGAGACTGTCACCCTCGACGCGAGCGCCTCGACCGGTTCCGGTTCCATCGTCTCCTACGCTTGGGACCTCCCCTTCTCGGGACCAGCGTCGGGGCGAACGATCACCGCGACATTCGCGGAACCGGGGAAATACGAAGTCCGATTGACGGTCGAGGACACGCGCGGTCGGACCGACAGCACGACTCAAGACGTCATCATCTACCTGCGTAGCGGTCGCCGCGTCTTCACTGAGTCGTTCTCTGACGGGCGTGATGCCCTCGGTCGATGGGCGCTCGACCCGACATGGGCGAGCGAAGGTGAGAGCGACGTCGTGTCGATCGCCGGGGCGCCCGGGTACGCCCTGTTCGTCCGCAGCGGTTCCGACCGATGGCACCGCCGCTACACGGCGCTTGAGCTTCCGCCGCTGCGGATCGGACAGCGAATCGTCGTCAGCGTCCGCGCGATGACCCTCCAGAATCAGGACGGTCACACGTTCTTGATCGTTCCGGCGCGCCCCTCTGTTGGGTCATCAGCCGGCGCGCTTCCCTACTACCTGTTCTCGAGTGACGCCGGCGGATCCTACGTCCGGGAGCCGACTGCCTACGGAACCGACGTCGGCCGTCCGATTCCCTTCAAGCCTGAGATCTACCGTTGGTACACCTACATGTTCGCCTACACTCACGGGAGTTACGAGCTTCGGATCGACGGGGATCTCTACCACTCCGGCCCCCTCAATGTGCCGCTGAGCGACGGCGGAGACTGGTGGATCGTTCTCGGCGAGGAGAGCTCGACCGAAGCCTGCCGCGCCTACTTCGACGACATCGTCGTCTCGATCGAGGAGTAGGCGGCCGAGTGCCGCGGCCGGGGGAGCGATTCGCTCGCCCGGTCAAACCTTGAGGTTCCGCCAGCGACAGCAGAAGATAGGAGACGGGAGTCGAACGATGGTGCCCGCAGTCATCGTCCTGAGTCTGATCTGGGTCGCCCTGACGAGGAGCTACGAGCCCGTTCATCTCGTGATCGGTGTCGGAGCGTCCGCGCTGGTCGTCTTCCTCCAACGGCGGTTGTTTTCGCAGATGGAGCCGATGATGGCCGTGCTCCTGCGCCGCCCGCACCGGCTCCTCCTCTTCGCGGGGACTCTCCTCGTTCGTCTCGTCGTGTCGACCCTGTACACATCGTGGCTCATCCTGACAGGAAATGAGGACGGTCGCTTCGTCGTCGTGCCGCTCCATATCCGACACCCACTCGGGCAGTTCATCCTCCTCAACTCGATCACGCTGACACCGTCGACGATCTCCCTGCTGATCGAGGGAGACGGCCTCTACATCCACTGGCTGCAGTCAAAGGCCGGCGACGGTGACTGGCGGGGGATCAAGGAATCGATCGAGCGCCGAGTCCGCGCTCTGTTCGGCGAGGAGGATGGTGCATGATCGTCGTCGAGGCGCTCCTCCTCACCGCCGTCGTCTCCGTCGTGTACCGCCTTTGGCGGGGACCGACCCAGTGGGATCGCCTGCTGGCGTACAACGCCGCCTCCAATCGGATCGTCGTCCTCCTTGTGATGACCGCAGTCCTCCGCCACAAGATCGTCCTTCTCGACCTCTCCGTCGTCTATGCGACGCTCAGCTTCCTCGGCGTCGTCGTGCTCGCCCGATTCATCGAACGCGGGGAGGGGTTCCGGTGATCGCGCTCTTTCTGATCGCCCTCGGGACAGCGTTCGTTTGCATTGGAACGCTCGGGATCCTCCGCTTCCGTGATGTCTACTCGCGCCTTCAGGCAAGCGGCGTCTCCGACAACGTCGGCCTCAGCCTAATCCTGATCGGGCTGATCGTTCACAATGGCTGGGATCGTCACGACTTAACCCTCGTCTTCCTCCTCTTCCTGCTGCTGTTGACGAACCCGATCGTGACCCACAGCATCGCGAAGAGCGCGTTCACGCAGCGTCACGCCGGAGATCGGGAGGAACGATGATCGGACTGACGATTCTCCTCGTCCTCCTTCCGGTTCTCGCGGCCGCTGCGCTGACCCAGCGGCGGCGATCGTCGGCGATCATTGCCATGGGGCTCTTCAGCTTCACCCTGGCCGGCACCTACTTCCTCCTCCAGGCGCCCGACGTCGCGATCACTGAATCGGCGATCGGCGCTGCGCTGGTCACGAGCATCTACGTTCTCGCGATCCGCAAGACAGGCCGGATTACAGTCGTGGCGAGTGAGGCGCCCGGTCTCCTTCAGCGCGAGGCCGATCGGATCACCGGACTCGAGTGGGAGATCCTCGAGCGGGTCGCGCGCACTGCCGGCCTCGACCTTTCCCTCAACTTCGCGCCGAACGAGGACGTCATCGACGCAGTCCGCCGAGGGGACGCTGACGTCGCAGCCGGCGGCGTCCTATCCGCCGACTGCGGCGACGGCATTCTGGGGACCGGGCCACATCTTCCGACCGCGCGGTACGCGGTACGCGGTCCGCGGTGGGCCGGCCCGTCCGATCCGCGAGCTGGCCCGCTCCGTGGCTACTTCTCCGATATCGTCGAGACCGTGAGGAGCCGCGGCCCGCTCTGTGTTGTCCTCGATCTCGCGCGCTTCCTCGCGCTGTCCCGCTACGATCTGAGCGCGTACGATGTCGAACAGCTCGAGGGATCCCACGGGTACACGTTCGGCGTCTCCGCAGCGCGCGAGGACCTCCACCGACACTTCGCCGAGGAGCTCGCGCGGATGCGCGAGAGCGGCGAGCTCGACCGGATGATCGCGAGGTACTTCCCGTGACGCGTTCCGCATCTCGAATTCGACTGCTGCCCGCAGCCATTCTGCTCGTTGGAGCGTTCTGCGCCGCACTCTGGCTGACATTTGACTACGCCGGTCCCGGGGAGCCGGACATCGCCCGCTGGATTGACACGGCGCATACGACCGGCTCGATCAACGTGGTCTCGGCAATCTACCTGAATGCCCGTCTTTTCGACACGCTGCTCGAAGTGCTCGTCTTCTCGGTCGCCGTCCTGGGAGTCCGGTTCTACTTGGACGAACGCGGTCGTCGCGAGTCGGTCGAGTCGATCCCGGAGTCGCACGTTCTGCGGCTGTCGTCCGACCTCCTTCTCCCCCTCATCCTGCTGCTCGGCATCTACCTGACCGTCTACGGCCACCTGTCGCCCGGCGGCGGGTTCAGCGGCGGGGCCGCCGCCGGAACGGGCCTTCTTCTCGCCGCGATCGCGCTCGGCGCCGACTCGGTGGCACAGCGGTTCCATGAGAGCATTCTGGAGCGCGTTGAGTGGGCGATCCTCCTGTGCGTGTTTTTCCTCGCGGGGATTTCCGCTGCGCTCGGACGGACACCGCTCACCGATCTGCTGCCGCCCGGGACGCCCGGCCGCCTCGCGAGCGGCGGCAGCATCCTGCTCTACAACATCCTGATCGGGGCGAAGGTGTTCATCGGTACGTGGGTCATGATCCACCACTTCATCCAACACCGGGGGGAGATCTGATGGAGATCAACGGCGTCACCGTATCGATCCTCCTGTTCGGCATTGCGCTGCTCGGCCTGATCCTGCGCCGGGATCTCGTCGTCAAGCTTCTCGCCCTCGGATTGATCAACAGCAGCACAATCCTCTGTCTCGTATCACTCCACGCCCGGCCCGACGGCGCAGCCCCGATCCTCCAGACACCAAGCGGTCCCGAGATCGTCGATCCTCTGCCGCACGCGATGGTCCTATCGGCGATCGTGATCAACTTTGCCATTCTCGCGCTTGCACTTGTCTTCGTCATGCTCCTTGTCGAGCGGTACCATACGACCGACTCCCAACGGATCGAGCGCGAGACCTCGGAGGAGGAACGCTCGTGATTCTCGCGCTGTTCCCGCTCCTGCGTTTCGCGCTCGGCGTCCTATCAATCGCCTGGGGGCGTGGACGCCGGATCCTCCTCATCGCCTCTCACGTCGTCGATGCCGTCCTCATCTCCTTCCTCGCCGCCGCCCTTCACAGTGGGCGCGTGACCACGCTTATCCTCGGCGGGTGGGAGCGCGGCCTCGGGATCGCTCTGGTCGGAGATCGGATCGGCCTAACGTTCGCCGCTCTCGCGTGGGGCTTGAGCGTCGCCATCAGCTTCTACACCCTGAACCGGGCGCTTCGGCCGTACTTCTACATGTTACTCCACCTCTTGATCGGCGCATGCTACGCCCTGATCTTCACGAAGGACCTATTCAACGCGTACGTGATCTTCGAGCTGCTCACGCTCACGAGCTTCCTCCTCGTCGGCTACGAACGGCGCCCCGGCCAGATCTGGGCAAGCCTTCGCTATCTCGTCCTCGCCTCGCTCGGGATGGGGATCTTCCTTCTCGGCGTCGCAGTGACCTACTACCACACCGGAAGCCTTGACCTCGACGTCATCGCTGTGCGCGTCGCCGCAGCCCCGGACGCCGGATGGATCCCGCTCGCGGCGGCGCTCCTGGTGAGCGGCGTCGCCGTGAAGGCGGGCGTCTTCTCCTTCTCCCTGTGGCTCCCATCCGCGCATTCATTGGCGATGCCCGCCGTCTCGGCCCTGCTCTCCGGCCTGGTGATCAAAATGGGCGTCGTCGAGCTCTTCCGCCTCTCCGATGTCTTCCCCCTCGACTTCACGCTCGTCGTCCTCGGAAGCATGACCGCAGCGTTCGGGATCGTCTACGCCGTTGCATCGCAGAACGCAAAGCGGATGCTCGCGTTCTCTACCGTCGCCCAGATCGGCTACTTGCTCATCGGGTTCGGCTCCGGGACAGTCGCTGCGCGCCTCGGCGCGCTGGATTACGCCGTCGCTCACGGCTTGTTCAAAGCCCTCCTCTTCCTCGCCGTCGGCGAAGCCGCCCTTGTGACCGGAACGACGGATCTCAGCGAGCTGACGGCGAGACGAGATGCCATACCGCTCAGCACCCGCGCCGCGCTCCTCGTCGGAACGCTCGGCATCGTCGGGATGCCGCCGTTCGCCGGATTCGCCGCGAAATGCGTCATTGAGTGCGGAATCCAGCGGTCGGCCGTCCACGCGATCGTCGCGCTCATATCGGTCGGGACGACGGTCGCCTTCGCGCGATTCCTCCCGCTCTTTCGCCGGCGGGGACCGTGGATCGACGTCTGGAATCGGCTCGCGGCGTACGCATGGCTCGGCGGCGCGGTCCTCCTGTTCCTGCCTCTCTCTCGGACGATGGTCCCACGATCGATCTGGTCGGAGAGCTTGAACGGCCTCGCATTCGTCGAGGCGCTCGGAGCGATCCTCCTCGGGCTCCTTATCCATCGGCTCCTCCGTGGCTTTCGAATCCGGCTCCCGCGCCGGATCTTCCGCATCGAAGAGGGCGTGCTCGTTATCCTCGGCGGCTTCTTCCTCGTTCTCCTGCTCCTCCGCTTCGCTTGACGTATGAGACGCTCCCCCGCTTCGGGTACCCTGTCGACATGCGCACTGAGACCCCGCTTGATCACTACGATCGGTTCGTTCTGGACATCGACGGCGTCCTCGTGCGCGGCCGGATCGTGATCCCCGGCGCCGCCGCGGCGCTCGAGAGTCTTCGCCGGCGAGGGCCGGTCATCCTCCTGACGAACAACTCCTCCCGATCACGGGCCGAACTCGCCGCCCATCTATCGTCGCTCGGCCTGGGAGTCGATTCCGGCGAACTCGTTCCGTCGAGCTATGTCGCCGCTCGGTACCTCGGCGAGACGCACGGCCGCTCCCGCGTCTTCGTTGTCGGTGAGGCGGGCCTCCGCACCGAGTTGGAGGACGCCGGACACCGGGTCGTTGCAGATTCAGCGACCGCCGAGTGGGTTGTCGCCGGAATCGACCGGGGTCTGACCTACGATTCCCTGACTGCAGCGCTTCGCGCGTTCCTCGCCGGCGCCCGCCTCCTCGCCACGAACCGCGACGCAACGCTCCCGGCTGCCGACGGGCTCCTTCCGGGGGCCGGTGCGATCGTCGGCGCGTTGGAGGGGCTTGGGTACCCATCGGCAGTCGTCGCCGGGAAACCGTCGCCGGTGGCGTTCCGTGTCGCGCTCTCCCACCTGGGATCGGACTGCGAGCCGACCCGGACCCTGATGGTCGGCGACCGGCCGGAGACGGATATCGCAGGGGCGATCGGCGTCGGCCTCGGCACTGTCCTTGTGCTTTCCGGTGTGACAGCGTCCCCGCCGACCGGGCCGAGCGCCCCCCGGCCCGATTGGATCGCGCAGGACCTCGCCTCACTCGTGGCCGGCCGGGTTGTACCGGGCCGATCGAGGGACTAACCTATCGCCTCCCGGTCGCGAGCGGCGAAACTGACCCGATGCGCGAGGAGGCAAGCGGCATGGCCGAATCAATCACGTTGCGCGTGACAGACCTCATCAAGCACTACGGATCCGTTCGAGCGGTCGACGGCGTCTCCTTCTCCGTCCCGACCGCCTCGGTCTTCACCCTTCTTGGGCCGAACGGCGCCGGGAAGACGACGACGCTCGAAATCCTGGAGGGGATCCGCCGACCGGGCGGTGGATCGATCGAGGTGTTCGGCGAACGGAGGCTCCGCATCGACCGGGCGGTCAAAGAGCGGATGGGCGTGCTCCTTCAGGACGGGAACTTCGAGCCCGAACTGAAGGTCCGGGAGGTGATCGGTCTGTTCGCGTCCTTCTTCCGTCGATCCCTCCCGATCGATGCGGTCCTCGAGCGCGTCGCGCTGAAGGAGAAGGAATCCGCCCTCGTTCGAACCCTCTCCGGCGGGCAGCGTCAGCGGCTCGCCGTCGGCGTCGCGCTCGTGAATGACCCGGAGCTCGTCTTCCTCGACGAGCCAACGACCGGGCTCGATCCGCAGGCGCGCCGAGCGATGTGGTCCCTCGTCTCGGAACTGAAGGACTCCGGCAAGACGATCATCCTGACCACGCACTACATGGAGGAGGCGGAGACGCTCTCCGACCATGTCTCCATCATGGACCACGGAAGAGTCATCGTTGACGGGACTCCGCGCGAACTGACCGCCGGTCTCGGAGAGGAGACGTTCATCGAGTTCGACGGCCGCGGCCTCTCCGACGTACAGCTGGCGTCGCTGGATGCGCGTTGCGGGGCGATGCGCTCCGACGACGATCTCGTCTCTCTGGAGACGGCCGACTTCGCCGGGGCGATGGACCGTCTCATCTCGTGGGCGAAGGAGGCTGGCGTCCCGCTGCGCGACATCACCGTGCGTCAGCCGAACCTGGAAGACGTCTTCCTCTCGCTCACCGGACGAAGGCTCCGCGAGTGAGCGGCATCACGGCGGTCGCCCGGACCTACTTGGTGACAAACCTGCGAGAGCGCATCACTCTGTTCTGGTTCCTCGTCTTCCCGCTCTTCCTCCTGACCATCCTCACCCTGATCTTCGGCGGTCTCGGCTCGGATCTGGAAACGACGTTCGCGGTCGGCCTCGTCAACTCCGCGCGTGCCAACGGTGGCCCCACAGATTTTTCCTCGATGGTTGAACGGGCGTTCGTCCACCTGTCGTCCTCTGACTCGCCGGACCGCCGCCCGCTCTTTCGGCTCCACCGGCCGGCCGACGGCGAGGATCCTCGAGCGTTCCTCGACCGTGAGAAGGACGCCGTTCGAATCGGGGATCGAGCGCTCTTGATCGAGATCCCGGCCGGCTTCAATGAGGCCCTGCTCGCCTCGGTCGGGGGCGCCGGCCCTCCCGCGGCGATCGCTATATCCGTAAGCGGGGGGCGCATCTCTTCAGAGATCGCGCGCTCGATCGCCGACCAGGTGATCGCGGGCGTGAACGAACGAATCCTGACGGTCGTCGGCCGATTCGATCCGTCGCAGGCGCTGACTGTCGAGAGCGCGCGGGTCGGAAGCAACGGCCGCGACTTCCTCTATGTCGATTTCCTCCTCCCAGGAGTTGTGCTGATGGCGTTCTTCACCGCCGGCCTATTCGGTGTCCCGGGTACGATCCTCTTCGGGAGGGAACGGAAGATCCTGAAACGCTACTGGGTGACTCCGCTCGAGACTCGCCGCTTCCTCGCTGGGTTCTCGCTCGGGCACCTTGCGCTCTGTGCGACCCAATTCGTCGCCCTGTACCTCCTGGGGCGGTTCGCCTTCGGCGCGCGGGTCGCACTCCTGTCCCCCTTGTCGCTCGCGTTCCTGGCCCTTGCCGCATCGGTGTTCCTCGCTTTCGGCTTCTTGATTTCCTCGCTCGCCAGGACGGCGAACGCCGCGATGGCGATCGCCAACATTCTGAACCTCCCGATGATGTTCCTCGGCGGGCTTTTCTTCCCGATCGGCGAGCTCCCAGCGATCCTGCGCGCGGTCATGCTCGCCAATCCCGTGACGTACCTCGCCGACGGCCTGCGGACTGCGCTTGGGGTGACAACCCCGATGGTCCCGTGCGCAGCGACAATCGCGGTCCCCGTCGCGTGGGCGGTGGTCTGCGTCGTCGTCGCGGCGCGGCGGCTCCAATGGGGTGCAGAGCAATGAGTGCGTACCGCGCCCTGCTGGGCGCCGAGCTGCGGATCTTCGTCCGCGACAAGGCGTCGCTCGCGTTCACATTCCTGTTTCCGCTCTTGTTCATCTTGATCTTCGGTGCCTTGATGGGCGGGATCGGCGATGCCGAGGATTCCCGTATTGGCCTTGCCGTCGCTCCGAACGAAGAGGGACGGCAGTTGGAGCAGATCGTCTCCGAGACGGGGAGGCTGAGCGTGCATTCGCATCCCGATCGGACGGCTCTCGAAGCGGCCCTCGAGACGGGCGATGTCGACTTCGGGGCCGTCTGGGACGGCGATCGACTGACGTTCCTCTATGACGCGCGCCGCACGCAGGAGAACCATACGTTCGAAGAGGTCGCTCGTGGGATCGCTGCCCGGTTCAACCTTCTCCTTCAGGGGCTCGCGCCGATCGTCAGCACCCGCGTCGAATCGGTCGGGGGACGCGGGGCGACAGGGTGGCTGAACCTCGTCGTCCCGGGGATCCTAGCCTTCTCGACGCTGTCCGCCGGTCTGTTCGCCGTCTCCGGACACATCACGGGGATGAAGCAGCGCAAGCTGCTCGACCGAATGATCGTGACACCGATGCCGCGGGTCGCACTGCTCGCTGCCGTTATCTCTGTAAGGCTCGCCGTCGTCTACGTCTCCACCTTGATCACGCTCGGCGTGGCAATCGCCGTCTTCCGCCTGGACTTCGATGTCGACTGGCTCCGGTACAGTCTCTTCGTCCCCGCCGGAACGGTCGGGATGATGGGCTTCGGAACGGTGATCGCGCTCGTCGTTCGTCAGCCTTCGAGCGCTGGGAACATCGCGAATGCCATCTCGATGATCATGATGTTCGTCTCGGGGATCTACTTCCCGATTGAGATCATGCCCGCGTTTCTCCGCGGCATCAGCCGGGCAATGCCGCTGACTTACATGGCCGATGCCCTTCGATACGCGACGGGCGTCATAGACATGAGCGACACGCGCTTCTGGTGGACGACCGGGATCCTGTTCGGCGCCGGCGTCGCCGTTCTCCCGCTCCTCGCTCGGTACGTGGTTCGAGCCGACCGGCGCTGACGCCTCACCCGATCCCGAGAACCCGGATCACCCCCAGGCTCGCCAGCAGGACGATCACTCCCGCGCAGAGGACGCCGAGTGCAATCGGAGCGACCGCGCGGGCCGGACCAATTCCGAGGACCGCGGCGGCAAGTGCCGCCGTCCACGCACCGGTCGCCGGAAACGGGATCGCCACGAGCAAGACGAGCGCGGCCGGACCGAATCGCTCGATCCATCGCCCTTTCCGGCGCGCTCGCGAGAGCAGCAAATCGAGCGCTGCGCCCACGAACCGAACCCTCCGCAGCGCCCGTTCACCTCGCTCGAACCCCCAGAGCAGGACCGGCACAACGAGTAGGTTTCCGGCGACCCCCAACCCGAACGCAACAGCAGGAGATGCCCCAACAGAGAGCGCGTACGGGATTCCGCCCCGCAGCTCCGACACCGGGGCGGCCGAAAGAACCAGGCAGATCGTCGCGTTCCAGAAGTCCATGCGACGAGTCTACCGGACGGCCTGTTCCGATGGTACCTCACTCGCCGCTCGCCTATAATCGGCGGCGCGGAGGTGATCGCGGGTGAAGCTCTACAATACCCTGACGAAGGCCGTCGAACCGTTCGAGCTCCCGTCCGGCAGCGCTGTGGGGATCTACGTCTGCGGTCCCACCGTCTACGACCACGTGCACATCGGAAACGTGCGGCCAATCATCGTATTCGACACCCTGCGCCGGTACGTCCGGCTGTTCAAAGGGTGGACCGTTATCTACGTGCAGAACGTCACCGACATCGACGACAAGTTGATCAACCGTTCCCTGGAGACCGGGGCGTCGGTCGAAGCGATCGCGAGCAAGTACACCGACGCGTACTTCGCGCTTCTCAAAGCCCTCGACATCGAATTACCGGACCACAGCCCGCGGGCGACCGACCACGTCGAGACGATGGTCGAACTGATCGAGTCGATGATCGCGTCCGGCCATGCCTACGAGCGCGATGGCGATGTGTACTTCCGGGTCTCGTCCGTCCCGGACTACGGGCGCCTCTCCGGGCGTCGGCTCGACGACCAGACAGCCGGCGCGCGCGTCGCAGCCTCGGAGCGGAAGGACGACCCGCTCGACTTCACGCTGTGGAAGCGGGCGAAGCCGGGAGAGCCCTCTTGGCCGTCTCCATGGGGCCTCGGTCGTCCCGGATGGCACACCGAGTGCGTCGTGATGTCCCGCCGCTACCTTGGCGACCACCTTGATATCCACGCCGGCGGAAACGACCTGATCTTCCCCCACCACGAAAACGAGCTCGCCCAGGCTACCGTCACCGAGGGCGGTCGATTCTTCCGGATGTGGCTCCACAACGGCATGCTCGCCTTCGGCGGCGAGAAGATGTCAAAGTCGCTCGGAAACTTCGCCTATGCCCACGAAGTCCTCGACCGGTACGGGGCCGAGACGGTCCGGTACTTCTACCTTTCCCGACACTACCGGAAGCCGCTCGACTACTCGGAGACAGGATTGGAGGCCGCGAGGGCCGCCGTCGAGCGGGTCCTCACCCTGATGCGCGACGTCGATGCCGAGATCCCTCAATCGTCGGGGGCGCCCGGCCCGGCCGCCCAGGAGTTCCTCGAACGTCTCGACATCCATCGGGACCGTTACTTCAACGCGATGGACGACGATCTGAACACGGTCGGCGCGATCGGCGCAATCCAGGAGATCGTCGCCGAGGCGAACCGATTCAAGGCAGAAGCCGACGGAGCGGATCGGGAGGCGCTGCACTCGGCCGTCGCCCTCGTGCGGCAGCTCGGTCGGCCGCTCGGGCTCTTCCAGCAATCGCCGGAGTCGCTCGCCGGGGTTGAGCCGCAGCTCATCGAACTGCTGGTCGAGCTGCGGGATCGCCTGCGAGCCGATCAGCGCTTCGAGCTCGCCGACCGGATCCGCGACGGCCTCGCTGAGCTCGGCATCACCTTGAAGGACACCCCGAAGGGGACCATCTGGACGGCCTAACCCACGATCATCCGCTCGACGATGCGGGCGGCCGTGTGAAGGTCCGACGCGGTCTGGTGCGGGATCCCTCCGGGGACATACTCACGCATCCACTTCGGGGTCCCCACGAGGATCACTCGCTGAATTCCCGCCCTGTGGGCGGCGATGAGATCGAGGTGCGCATCGCCGACGACGACGGCCTCACCCACTCCGACGTCCAACCGCGACAGCGCAGCCAGGAACGCGCCCGGGTCCGGCTTCGACGGACCGTCATCGCGCGTGATGACGGTATCGAACCGGAGGGGATGCTTGTGCAAGACGGCGTCGACGCTGGCGCGGGAGTTGTTGGTCACCAGGGCGCACGCGACGCCGTGTCGGTGAAGGAGCGCGAGGAGTTCATCCGTACCCGAGATCAGAGCCCCGTCCCGTGCACCCTCCGCCTCCGCTCGCTCCAGGAGGGCGATCCCCCGGCGCTGCACCACGGTTGGAGCCTCCCGAAGTTGAGCCAGAATGGGCCGTCCGTCGCGCGGCAGCCCGAGGCGACGCCGGATCTCGGAAAAATCGATCCTCGAGTCGTAGATCGTCCCATCCATGTCGACCAACGCAGCCCGGATCGTCATCGCGCTCTCTTTCCGTCGGTTGACCGTCCGATCTATCGGACGTCTCGCACGTGCAGCTTCACCTGATCGGTGTACCGCGCTCCGCTGGGTTCAATCACCGTCAGCACAATCCAGACGTCCTCCCCCCCGGGGAACCCGGTCGACGGTGAGTAGTAGATCGGATCGCTCGACGTCGGGTCGAGGAACGACCCGCGGCTTGCCGTCCACTGGAAGCGGTAGCATGTCGCGATCGGATGCGCGACGGTCGAGTGCAGCTGGATGAACGAGCACTCGTCGACACAGAAGAGCTGATTCCGGTTGATCCCCGGCGCATTCGTGCAGCAGGCCGTGACCGTCGACGATTCGCAAGTTCGTGCGGGGATCCGGCACGACATCGGAGCGCAGGCGGTCTCGACTGGGGTCCCGCAGCCGGCGACAAGAGCGGGCGCTGTCCGGATCGGGGAAACCGGCGCCGGAGCGACAACCTGAGCGATCGTACACGGAGCACACCCTGTCGATACCGTCGGGGGCATTGAATAAGAGACCGCCGGAGCGGCAGTCACCGGCTCCCAGTAGGCCCTCCCGTCGTTGCTCGCTGCCGCGGTCGTCACCGCAGCCGTCACGGGGCTCGCTACCGGTTCGGCCGCGCCTCCGCCGAGAATGAAGAACAGGGCCAGCCCGAGCGCACCGGCGACGCCAAGCCATGTCCAGAACGTTGTGTTCATCGATCCCGTCCCTCCTGTGTGGGTCTCCCCTCACATCCCGGCTGCACCAGGCTACACGGAACGCCCTTCCCTGTCAATGGAAGATCGTTCCGGACGGGATCAGGCGGGATCGATCTCTCGCTACCGGGCGATCCGCCAACCGGCGGCGGGACCGAAGACGAGCCGGTCCACCCACCCATTCCCCCAGCAGACGATCCGTCGGCGTCTCCACAGCGCTGTCTCTCCCGTACGCCACTTCATCGGTATCATCACCTCTCACTTGACCGTACGTCGAGTTCCCTGCCACGTTGTGGATGCGCTCTCCTCGCGAACGAGACATCCGTCCCGCTTTTCGTACCCATCGAATGCATCTCCGACCTTGCGGATCATCGGACAACCCAGGATACTTCGGCTTCCGGTGAACCGTCTCGAAACCGATTCGAACCGACGACCGATGAACGTTCGCTCCCGCCCGCTGCAGAATCACACCGCCACCCGCGATCTTGTCGGGTACGTCCCCCGCCGCGCAGCGACACCGGAGCTGTACCGCTCGATCGGATTCCGGTGCGGTCTCGAAGTCCACCAACAGCTGAAGACCGAGAGGAAGCTGTTCTGCCGATGCGTTGCCGGCCGCTACCAGGCGTCCACTGACTACGATGCACAGCTCGTCCGCCACATGCGCCCGACCCTCTCCGAACTAGGAGAGTACGACGGAACTGCGCTGATGGAGTTCAAGACCCGCAAGAACATCGTCTATCGGATCAAGGGAGAGACAGCGTGCACGTACGATATCGACGATACGCCGCCCTTTCCGATCAACCGAGAGGCTCTCGACATCGCCCTTCGGATCGCCCTACTGCTACGGACGAACATCGTCGGAGAGCTGCACATCACGCGGAAGCAGTACCTCGACGGGAGCATCCCAACTGGGTTTCAACGGACCGCGATCGTCGGCATCGAAGGCGAGATCCCGCTCGAAGCCGGACCGGTCAGGATCCTCCAGCTGAGCATCGAGGAGGACTCCTGCCGCGAGATCTCCGACATCGGACACGAGCGGATCTATTCGACCGATCGACTCGGGATGCCGCTCGTCGAGACAGTGACGCACCCGGACCTCACGACGCCGACCTTCGCGGCGCAGGCGGCTCAGTACATCCGGTATCTCGCGCGGAGCACAGGGCAAGTGAAGACGGGGCTTGGCGCGGCCCGCCAAGATGTGAACGTCAGCATCAAAGGCGGTACCCGCGTCGAGATCAAGGGCGTTCAGCGGATCCGGTGGATCCCCGACTTGACCCACAACGAAGCGTTCCGCCAGAAAGCCCTTCTCTCCGTCCGCGCTGCGTTGCTTGAGCGCGGGCTCGAGCGTGACGCGTGGCGCGCTGAACACGCCCCCGTGCCGCTCGACGGGCTCCGCCAGATCGCCGCCGGCCCAGTCGAAGGAGTCGACGCAGTTCTAGTACGTCTGCCGGGCTTCGCGGGACTCTTATCGTTCTTCACTTCGCCGGGCCGTTCGTTCGTCGACGAGATCGCCGATCGCCTCCGCGTCATCGCGTGCCTTCGCCCTCCGTTCCTTGTCCACTCCGAGTCGATCGACAGCGACGATCCCGCCGTCTGGCAGGACCTTCGAGGCCGAATCGGCGCGTCGGCGGACGACGGCCTCCTCGCCGTGTGGGGCCCGGCGAGCGACCTCCCAACCGCCCTGGAGACGATCGAGGAACGCTGCCGCTGGGCGTTCGACGGCGTGCCGAACGAGACCCGCAAAGCGCTTCCGGACGGGACGACCGTCTTCGAGCGTGTCCTTCCCGGCCCCGACCGAATGTACCCGGACACGGACTCGGCGCCGCTTCCGATTCCCGAGGAGATGATCGCCCGAGCGCGCGATCGCCTTCCGCCCTCCGTCCGCGAGATGACGGACCAACTCTCCGCCTGGAGCGTCCCGACGGATGTCCGGGCGCACCTTCTCCGCCGAAACCTGTTCCCCCTCTTGCAGCGTCTCGTCGTGGAACACGGCGTCCCGCCGCGGGTCGCCGGTTCACTCCTCGGGGAGGCAGCGCGAGCCGTCCTCGGTGACCGACCCGTCGACGAGCGCCGCGTCGAAGCAATCGTCGCCACTGCGATGGAGCACGGCCTCGCGACCGATGCACTTCGCCCGCTCGTCGGCGCGGCACTCGCCCGACCGGAGTGCTCGTTCGACGAGCTCTTACGCGACGTCGGATGTGCTCGCTGCGACCCTGCGCACACCTTGGCACGCATCCCGGAGACGATCGCGGCGTTCCCGGGCGATTGCAACGACCGGCGGGCGCGGCGCGATTGGGCGATGGGCCGCCTGCGGCCGGACGCACTTGGATCCATTCCCCTCCGCGATCTAGCTCGCCGCATCGAGGAGGCGATCGGATGAGCGAAGTCCGCAACGGATACCGCGCTGAAGGCCTCGCTACGCTGCGGCGGTTCGGATTGCAGGTCTGGCATGACGTAGAACTCGACACCTCGCGTGGACGATTCCGCGGGATCATCCTCCCGCGGTCGGAGTTCGACGACTCCCTCCACCTCGTCCTGAAGCTGCCGACCGGATACAACGTCGGAATCGATGTTCGGACAATCCACTCGGTCCGAGTTCTCGGGAGACGCGAGGCGCACTACAAGATCCCGGAGAAGGCGTTCCCGTCCTCTCCCCACAAGCCGGATGTCAAGCTGCTCGGCACCGGCGGCACGATCGCATCCCGCCTCGACTATCGCACGGGTGCAGTCATTCCCGCGTTCTCGCCTGGAGAGCTCTATGGCGCCGTCCCGGAACTCGCCGACATCTGCAACCTGTCGACCGAGAAGCTGTTCGCCGTCTTCTCCGAGAACATGGGGCCGAAGGAGTACATCGCACTCGCACGAGCGATCGGAACGGAGATCGAGAACGGTATCGACGGGATCGTCGTCGCGCACGGGACCGACACGATGCACCACACCGCCAGCGCGCTCGCGTTCATGGTCCAGAATCCGCCCGTGCCGATCGTGATGGTCGGATCGCAGCGGTCGTCGGATCGCCCATCGTCGGATGCAGCGCTAAACCTGATTCACGCGACGACGGCCGCCGCCACCTCGACGATCGCCGAGGTGATGGTCTGCATGTTCGGCCCGACCTCCGATGAGTACGGCCTGCTGCATCGCGGAACTCGCGTACGCAAGATGCATTCCTCTTATCGTTCGACCTTCCGGACGATCGGAGACATTCCCCTGGCGACAGTCACTCGCGATGGTGTGTCTCCGCTGCGCGCGGACTACAGCCCGCGGCGCAGCGATCGGAACGTTCGTATCTTGCCGTGCTTCGAGGAACGCGTTGCGCTCATCTACTACTACCCGAACATGCATCCCGACATCATCGACGCTCTCGTCGAGAAGGGATACAGGGGGATCGTCATCGCCGGCACCGGCCTCGGCCACGTCAACAAGCCGGTCTATCCGGCGATCGAGCGGGCGACCGCGGCTGGCGTCGCGATCTACATGACGGTTCAGACCCTCTGGGGATACGTTCACATGTTCGTCTACGACACCGGACGCGATCTGATGGCGAAGGGGATCGTCCCGGCGGAGAACATGCTCCCCGAAGTCGCGTACGTCAAGCTCGCCTGGGCGCTCGGCCAGACGGACGACCTCGAACGGGTCCGCGAGCTGATGCTTACGCCGATCTGCGGGGAGATCACCGAGCGCGAGCCGCACGACGGGTACCTCGTCTTCCAGGGAGGGATGCCTGAGATCCAGGCGTTCCTCCGATCGATTCACAAATAGCCGCCGTGGGGCCGATCCGAGCGCGGAAGGAGACTGGTCCCGTCGGCCGGTTATCCCGATACTGAGGGTAGGATGGAAGGTGACATTGTGTCGTTGGCAGTCTCTACGTTGATCGACGTGGGTCTTGACCGCGCGGCCGACGTCCTCCATCGAGGGTTCTCCGACTACCTCATTCCGATCGAGTTCGCGATGCCGGTGCTCCTTCGCCTGCTCGTTTCCGATGGGATCGACCTTGCTGCGAGCCGCATCGCGTCGCTCGACGGCCGGCCGGTCGGCGCGATGCTGATCGCGCGGCGCGGCTGGTCGTGCCGACTTGCCGGCATGGCAATCGTCCCCGACGCGCGAGGGCGCGGAATCGGCCGGCGTCTGATGCAGCACTTGGTGGACGACGCCATCGATCGAGGGGACCGGTCGATCGTCCTCGAAGTGATCGAGGCGAATCGCCCCGCTGTCTCCCTCTACGAGCGGTTCGGCTTCCGGACGATCCGCCGCCTGGTCAGTTTCGAGCGAGCCGGCGGATCCAGAGGCTCCCCGTCCCCTTTGGAGAATGTCGATATCTGGGACGTCGCCCGCCGAATCGTCCGCGACGGCCTTCCGGATCTCCCTTGGCAGATCTCGGGAGAGACACTCGCCCGCTTCGCACCGCCCTACCGGGCGGTCCGTCTCGATTCGGCGTACGCCATCCTCTCCGATCCCGCCACGTCATGGATCAACCTGCACGCCCTTTTCGTCGAGCCCGACGCCCGCGGCGCCGGCCGCGGTGCGCGGCTCCTTCGCGTTCTCTCCGCAGCCTATCCCGGGCGAGTCTGGTCCGTCCCCGCTCTCTGTCCCGAAGAGTTCTCGCCGGTCTTTCTCCGGGCCGGCTTCGCACCGGGGAGCATTCACCAGCTACAGATGATCCGCGAACTCCGGTGATGGTTAGCGCAACCTAGTTGCAGGTTCCCCCGCCGCATCCGCCGCCGAAGACCTTCATGACGAGGATCATCACCATCAGCAAGATGACGATCACCGAGTAGTCGGCTTGCATGTCGCCTCCGATCGTTCCGCTGTGTCCGCTCAGGATCCCTCCCCAAGCGACAGCTTCGTGCTCTCCGGCGCGTAGCGGAGCGCGGCTTCCGGAAACGCGAGGACAGAGGCGTAAATCCACGTCTCGCCCGATCGTCGTTCCAGCCCGATCCGCACGCAGCCGCCGATCTCCCAGAACGCCCCGACGTACGGCGCCGACAGGGAGCCGGTCGCCGCCTGATACGTTCCGCCTGCGGCGATCCCCACCTCTCCGAGGAACTCCAGCTCCGCCTCGACGGCAGCCACGAGCCCGTCGTCGGGCGTCCATGTCCCACGGACCCCGATCGTCCCCGCGCGGTCCTCCGCCGTCGCCGCGATCATGATCCGACCGAACGCGCCGTCTGCCGGCCGATACGGGACCGTCCACGACGTCTCCCAGTGATCGCTCGACCACCGTCCTCGGACAGTCACCCCTTCGACTTCACCCGATCCCCCGTCGAGCTTGAGTTCGGCACTGACGCTCGCTGGACCGCGCCACTCCACAACACCGTACAACGGGTCCAGTTTCGCGACAGCGAGGTCCATCCCGCCATCAATGCGGATCGAGATCGCCCCGCTGCCTCGGCTGAGTCGCCACGCGACCCGATGCGTCATCTCCGAGCGGTCGAACTCGAACGGGCTCGCTCCCGAAGCGAGTCCCAGCGTGTACGAAAGGGCGGCGCCTTCCCGTCTCGCTCGCACCGAGATCGCCGCCGTCGCCGCATCCTCGGAGCCGGTCGCTCCCACGTAGTGCGACGCTCGCAGTTCGGCCGCCGGCTCCAGACTCCATCCGCCCCACTCCGAGGCACCCGCACCGAAGGCGAGCGCTCCTGTCAACCGAAGCGCCGCCTCGCGAAGGGTATCGTCACGCCACTCGCGATACCATCCGATCGCAAACGACGGCGAGACCGTGACCCCGCCGATCCGGAACGCTTCGCGAGACAGGGACACCTCGGGGATCCGCTCCATGATCCGGCGCTCTTCCGCTTCGTCGTCCGTCCAACCGCGGCCCGCCGCGAGTGCCGTTCGCCACGCGCCGATCTCCCCATCGACGTGCGCCGAGAAAGACCACTCCCGTGCCCCGTCGACCTCCTCGTACCGGAACGCTCCCCGCCCGCTCCAGCCCCCCCCAAGATCCAACGATTGCTGTGCGGAGATCCGCCGAATCGAATCCCCGACCTTCGCCGGGAACGAGTAGACGCTGATCGACCCCTTTCCTCCCCCCAGCATGAAATGGACGATGCCGCCCCATCCGAGTTCGCTGTAGCGACTGAAGTAATCGACGATCAGGCTGCCGTAGAGCACCTCGCTCCAGTAGATTGGAAGATTCCACTTGAGGAACCATCCGCGCAGCGAGCTTCGTCCGAACGCAGGGAACAGCGGGCTCTCCAGCGTCTCCTCGAGGGGCCGGACGTACACGGGGAGCCAGAACACGCCGACGCCGGCGACCCGAGCGGTTACGTCGAATGCGACGAGTAGCCGTTCGGGGTAAAGGACGATCCGCCGCGCTCTCACCGAGTACGGCTGTGCGATCAGTCCGACGCCGCAGCAGTCGCACGTCGTGACGTCCGCCCGCTCGGCGTCCACCCGTTCGGGATCCCCGGCTTCGTCAAACCGGATCCGGGCTGTCTCCCCGCGGAAGTACAGCGTGTGCGTTTCCCCCGCGGAGTTGACGAATCGACTCGCCCCAGAGAATTCGTCCGCCGAAACGGCCGCCGTGCGAACCGTGCCATCAGCGACCGCGAGATCTGCTGTCAAACGCTCGCCGATCACTGTGAGCCCGTCGTCCACGTCCAACCGGACGCCACCGGTCGCCTCGAGTCGCCATCCTCCCTCCGCCGTTCGTACGAGGATCAGCGTGTCGGCCGCCAGAGACGTCTCTTCGTATGCTGCTCGGACGCTGCCCGTCGCCCGGACTTCGCTTCCGTCATCGGCGACGAACAGCTCCTCGCACCGGAGTTCCATCGGGAGCTCCCGCCCGCTGACGCCCACGCCCAGGATCAGGAGAATCGCGACAAACGGAAGTCGCGCCCGAATCCGTCCCCACACATCGCGCGCAGCCAACCGGTCGAGCCACCAAAAGAGAGCGACGCCGACCGTCCCGAATACGAGGTTCGGCAGCCACGCCGCCAACGCCGGATCGAGGACGCCGCGTCGGCCGAGCGTCTGCGTCCACCACAACACGCCCTGGAAGACAGCGACCATCACCAGGCCGAGCACGATGCCCGTTGCTCGACTGCGAGGACCGAACATCAGGCTGACGCCCCCTCCGAGCAGGACAAAGACGACAGTGGCCAGCGGCAGGGAGAGCTTCATGTGGGCTTCCACGATGTACTCGTCGATTCGCTGGCCATTCGCGCGTGCCTGCGCAATCCGCGTTCGCAGTTCTCCGATCCCCATCTCCGCTGGCGTCCGCGACCGGATCAGCACCTCTTCCACCCCCTGGTCGACCGGGATCTCCAGCCGTTCGAACCGGCCGGAGTAGATCAGAACGCCCTCCCGATCGAACCCGTAGACGCGCCCCTCCGCCAACTCCCACGCCCGCCCCGACCATGTGCCGGTCTCCGCCGTGATCATGGTGACCGCCGCCTGCGCCTGCGGGAAGAGACGGCCGGTCGTGTCGTAAATGTGCACATCGTGCAGCGCCCCGTCCCGCTCGTCGTATCGCCGGATGTAGAAGAACTGGTCGTTCGGTCCCCTGAAGAACGCGTTCGCCGTGATCCGCGGCGCCCCCTGCCGGAAGATCACCCCCCGCAGCGCCTGCTGGTAGGCACGCTCCGAGGCGGGAACAGCCCAGTTGTACACGACGAAATCAAGCACGCTGACCCCGAGGGCGGCGATCAGCAGCGGGACCAGGATTCGGCGGAGCGAGATCCCGATCGTCTCCAGAGCGACGATCTCGCGGTCGTGGGAGAGCCGCCCCAGACCAAGAAAGACGGCGAATAGCCCGGCCATCGGAACCGCGAGGACGATCAGGCTCGGGAGCTTCAGAACGACCAATCGGAGAAGCGTAGCCATTCCGATCCCGCGGTCGACCATCAGGTCCGAGAGGGAGAGGATGATGTTCAGCAGGATGAACAGAACGAGGCCGGCGAGCGCGAGCGCGAACGGCCCGATCATCTCCTGTAGCAGATAGCGGTCAAAACGCCGTAGAAGCATCCCGATCAGATCTTAGCGGACGTTCCGACCGCGCGGCCACTCCGGCGCCTGCCTCTCCACCGGGATTTCGTTCCCTTGGGCGATTGACGCTGTTTTGGCGATCCAGTATAGTCTGGCGGATCAGGATGCGAACGTCCATCTACATCGAAACCTGGGGATGTCAGATGAACCTCCATCAATCGGAGGGGATCGCTGGTGTATTGGAACAAGCCGGGTATCGCCGAGTCAACCGGATCGAAGACGCGGACATCGTGTTGTTCAATGGCTGCATGGTGCGGCAGAAGGCCGAAGAGAAGGTGTACGGGCGGATTGGAGCAGTCATCGAGGAGAAGCGTGTTCGCCCCGTCCTCCTTGGGGTCGGAGGCTGCCTCGGCCAGATCCGCGGATCCGACCTCCTCGATCGGTTTCCCGCCATCGATTTCGTCTTCGGCTCGTCGGGGTTCACATCGTTGCCGGCGATGGTCGAGCGAAGCCGAACCGAACGGTTCACCGAGGCGGGCGACCACTTGAATGTGGAGGAGGCACCGTCGCCCCTTGCGCTCCGCATCTCCGCGTGGGTGACGATCGCCGAAGGCTGCTCGAATCACTGCGCGTACTGCATCGTGCCTCACGCGCGCGGCCCGCTTCGAAGCCGGGCGCCGGAACGGATCGTCGCCGAGGTCCGATCGCTCGCGAGGCGAGGCACCCGCGAGGTCGTCCTTCTCGGACAGAACGTCAATGCGTACGGGCAGGATCGTCCGCCGTACGGCGGTTTTGCCGCTCTTCTCGGCCGCGTTGCTGCGACCGGAATCACCCGGATTCGCTTCACCAGCTCTCATCCTTGTGATCTGACCGACGAGATCCTGGCGGCCATCGCGTCACACAGCGCTGTCTGCCCGCACCTCCACCTCGCCTGTCAATCGGGGAGCGATCGGGTGCTCGCGCGGATGAATCGCGGCTACACCCGGGCACGGTTCCTCGATCTTGTCGCCCGCGCGCGCTCGGCCGTCGATGGGATCAACGTGACGACCGATCTGATCGTCGGCTTCCCCGGGGAATCGGATCGTGAGTTTGAGGAGACGCTCTCTCTTCTCGAGGAGGCACGCTTCGGTTCGGTCTTCGTCGCCGCGTACTCACCGCGCCCGTTCACCGTCAGCAGTCGGATGGCGGACGATGTTCCCGCATCGCTCAAGTCCGAGCGCCTCCAGCGCATCCTCGACCGCCAGCGCCAGATCGCCCTCGAGGAGAACGAGCACTTCGTGGGACGGGATGTGATCGTTCTGATCGAGGGGCGATCGCGCGACGGAAACTGGCGCGGTCGCGCAGCAGACCACCGAACGGTCATCGTCGATGGCGTGGCGGCTTCGGGCGACCTCGTCGCCGTCCGCATCCAAGACGCGTCGCCCTCCGGCCTCGTCGGCGTCGCATCGGTCCCCGAACGCGTAGGAGGATCGCCATGATCGTCACCGTCACGCTGAACCCGGCCGTCGACAAGGTGTACTGGGTCGATCGTCTGAAGATCGGCCGCGTCACCCAGGAGGAGTTCCTGACGCGAGCGTCCCGCAGTGCGACCACGGCGGGGGGGAAGGGCGTCAACATGTCCGTCTTCCTCTCGCGGATGGGGTTGGAGAACGTGGCGATGGGGTTCGTCGGCGGGCACACCGGCCACGTCGTTGTCCGAGATCTGCGCGACAAGGGCGTGACAACGAACTTCGTCTGGGTTCGCGGAGAGACTCGCACGAACGTCACTGTCCTCGAAAAGGGGCGAGAGAACGTGCCGATCCTGATCAACGAGTCAGGTTCTCCCGTCGGCTCGATCGAGCTCGAGCGGTTCATTCGCAGGTTTCGGCGGATGATGAGCCGCACATCATGGGTCGTCTTGGGCGGGAGCCTTCCCCCGGGGGTGCCGGACGACACCTACCTGCGGCTGGCAACGATCGCCCACGACGCCGGTGCTCACGTGACGCTCACCGCCGGCGGGGAAGCTCTCTCCCTCGCGCTCACAGCCTGCCCCGACCTCGTCAAGCCTGACACCAGAGAACACCGGACGCTCCAGGGGATCGCTCTCGATTCGCGCGACGCGATCATCTCCGCCGGCCGGAGCATCGTCACCTGCGGGGCAGGGATGGTCATCATCTCGCATGAGGTCACCGGAGATATCGCGGTCAGTAAGGAAGGCGTCTGGGAACTGCGCTCGCGACTCCCGACGTCCGCGTTCAAGAACCTCGTCGGAGCAGACGATGTCTTCCTCGCCGGAATCCTATACAAGACAATCAAGGAGGCGCCCGTCGAGGAAGCGCTGCGCTTCGGACTCGCGGCCGGTCTGCTGAGCGCCGAGAGTGATGAAAAGGTCTGCCGCGACCTCGACAAGATCGAACGGGAAACAGCATCGATCACGGTCGAGAGAGTCGGAGGAGGTTCGCAGTGAAAGTCCGGGAGATCATGACAAAGGATCTGACCGCGGTTGAACGCGACGTGCCGGTCCGTGAACTGATCTTCATCCTCGAGAACGCCGAGATGCCGAACATGCCGGTCGTCGACGAGGACGGGAAGCTGATCGGCTTCATTTCCGAGAAGGACTTGATCCGAGCCGCACTCCCCGGGTACTTCGAAATGCTCCACAGTGCCTCGTTTATCCCCGACATGAACCAGCTTGCACGCAAGCTCGCGCAGATCGCGGACAACCCGATCGAGAAGTACATGCACCGCGACGTCCTCTACGTCACCGAAGAGGACGACGATCTTCGCGCCGCCGACCTGATCATCCGAAAAGGGGTGAAGAACCTCCCCGTTGTCGACGCCCAGGGCCGCCTGATCGGGCGGGTTCGTCGGATCGACCTGCTGCGGCATCTCAGCGGCGATGACGATCCCCTGGCTTGATCTCGGGCTCTCGCGGTTCCGCGCTGTCGACACGCGGGGCGCGCTCGACTTCCACAACGGAGACCCGGCTGATCGGGACGTCCGAGGTGCCGCTGACCCAATCCTCCTTCGATACGGAGAATCCGACCGCCCGGCGATCAACGAAATCGACCTTCGGCTGTTCGCCCGCGTCCTGCGTCCGACCCTGCCGGACCATCGAATGCAGACGGTTTGCGATGCCCTCGGCGTCCACACCGCGGGACGCCGTCATGCCGTCGTCCTCCGGGACCTGTTCGCCGCGCAGATCGGCGAAGCCGTTCGCCTCGACCCCGAAACGCTCGACCTCCTCGGTCGCCTGCTCCCCGGTCGCCTTTCCGACCTCCTCTCCCGGCTGACGATCCATGCCGCTCCGCCAGAACCCGCCCCCGCCCCGCCGACGGGGCGGCCCGCACCGGCTTCCGGCACGGTCGCTGAGCTCCTCGGCCCCGACGGACCGATCGCGGGAGACCTCCCTGCTTATGAGCCGAGGACTGGTCAGCTCGAGACGGCCGAGCGTATCGACGCGGTATTCGAGAGCGGCGGAACGCTCGCCGTTGAGGCCGGCCCGGGAACCGGGAAGACATTCGCCTACCTGGTCCCCGCAATCGTGCGCCACGTGAGGGGGGGCGCCGGCCGCACGGTGATCTCCACACGAACAAAGGGGCTGCAGGAACAGATCTACCGGAAGGACCTCCCGTTCCTGCTCTCCCTCCTCGCCCCCGATCTTCGCACTGCGTTGTTGAAGGGGCGCGTAAACTACCTCTGTCTTCGCCGCTGGCGCGCGGTTATCGAGGAATCGGTCGGTTCCCTCGATCGCGATCGGTCGTCGATGCTCGCTCCGCTCGTTCGATGGATCGCGGAGACGAAAACCGGAGACATCGAGGAGAACACCTCCTTCTTGTCGCATCCGCAGGCACGCCGTCAGTGGGAGGATCTCTGCGATTCTCCCCTGCACTGCTCCGGCTCCTCTTGCCTCGAGGCCGAGGATTGCTTCTCGATCCAGGCCCGCCGTCGTGCCCGTCGCGCCGATTTGGTCATCGTTAACCACCCTCTGCTCTTGGCAGATCTCGCGACGGGCGGGCAGATCCTCGGGCGGTATGCAGTCCTCATCGTCGATGAGGCGCACGCCCTCGAATCGTCGGCGCGCGCGGCGTTCACACGGACGTTCTCCTCCCGTCGGATCCAGAGGTTCGCCGACGGCCTGAGCTCCCCCCGAACGCGCTCGCCGGGTTGGCTGCGACGTCTTTCTGTCCCCGAGGATGACCCGGATGTTCGCCGTATTGTGGAGCTCACCAATGCCCTCCCTCACAGGACCGACACCCTCATCGCCGCGCTCCGACCGACGCTCGACTCCGAACTGCGCACCCCTCTTCCCCCGCTTCGGCGATTCACCAGCGCGTACGAGCCGATTCTCGCCCTCCTCGGAGGGCTCGAGGCGACGCTCGAGGCGCTCTCTGCGCGGATCGACGACCTGGAGGCGGCCCGGGAGGCGGACGGGCACATCGCTGAAACGCGGGCACTACGGGACCTTCTGGAGTCGCTCGGCCGCCCTCCGGGGAAGAGCTCTGTTCACTGGGCCGAGCGACTCGGCGGCGACCTCTCACTCCACGCATCTCCGCTCGACGTCTCCCCCTTCTTCGTCGATCATCTCTACCCGCACCTGTTCGCACTCATACTGACCTCAGCGACCCTCTCGTGCGGCGGTGATTTCGGCTATCTCAGCCGATCCCTCGGCTTGTCGTCGCTCTCCGACGTCCAGACATTCGTCGCGCCGGGTTCATTCGACCACGAGCGAAGGATGCGGATTTACGTCCCGAAGGCGTTCCCGTCCGTTGGTGGAGACGAGTCGGCCTACACGGACGCCGTCGCGGGGCTCCTTGTCGCTCTGGTCGACGGCCTTCGCCGTAAGGGGCTGGTCCTCTTCACGTCTCACCGGATGCTCCGAGGCGTTGCAGCCCGGCTACCCGAGCGAACGCCCGCACTCGCGCAGGGCCTCGACGGGCCGGCCGCTCACATTGCCGCTCGCTTCCGTCGGGCCCGAGGCGGCGTGCTTCTCCTCGGGACCGACAGCTTCTGGGAGGGCGTCGATTTCCCCGGCGAAGAGCTCGAGTTCCTCGTCATCCCGCGTCTCCCTTTCTCCGTCCCCGCCGACCCGGTCTTCTCGGCCCTGGCTGAACAGGCCCGCGCAGACAGTCGCGATCCGTTTCTGGACCTCGCGCTCCCCCAGGCGATTCTTCGCCTGCAACAGGGCGTCGGGCGGCTGATTCGACGTCAGAGCGACCGCGGGGCCGTCGTCATTACCGACACGCGGCTGATATCCCGCCCGTACGGCAAGGCGTTCGCCTCCTCCCTTCCCGCCCCGATTCGGACAGACCTTCCAGCGGACGAGCTCGTCGACGAGCTCGTCCGCTGGTTCGCGCCTCCCTCAGAAAACGCCGAAGCAACGGCCGCAAATTGACGAGCGGTCCGGCGGCGGGTAGAATGTGCCCGAACAAGACCGCAAAGCTTCATACAACGTCACTACTTCGCTTGTTCTTATGGGCATATCCGTGGTGGTACCCGCGTACAACGAGGCCCGGCGGATCGGAGCCGTGCTCGGACCTGTTGTTCAGAGCGGGATGATCGATGAGGTGATCGTCGTCGATGACGGCTCGGACGACGGAACGGCTGACGAAGCGCGCACGTACCCGGTCCGGGTGGTGAGTCTTCCCGAGAATCGCGGGAAGGCGGCGGCGCTCGATGTCGGGGTTTCGCTGTCGAGGAACGACACCCTGCTCTTCCTGGACGCCGATCTGGTCGGCCTGACGACCGAGCATGTCGATGCGCTGATCAATGCGTATCGCTGCGGCGATCTCGACATGGTGGTCGGGGTGTTTGCCAACGGTCGGCGGAATACCGACATTGCCCAGAAGATCAACCCATACGCGTCCGGACAGCGGATCATCTCTCGGTCCCTCTGGGAGCGAGCGAAGGAGTTTGTCGGGGAAATGGACTACGGGATCGAGATGGCGCTATCGAAGCTGGCTGCCAAAGAAGGGTGGCGGAAGGATCACGTGAAGCTCCAGGGTGTAACGCACGTACTGAAGGAAGAGAAGAGGGGGTTCGCCAAGGGCGTCCTCGACCGCCTGAAGATGTACGGCGACATGATCAAGTGGTTGGTCAAGAAGATCTGAATGCGCATCGTCATCGGCTGTGATCACGCGGGAGTTGCGCTGAAGCGCGCGCTGATCGCGTCCGCGCTCTCCGATTATCAGGTCGTCGATATCGGCACAGATACGGATGACCCGGTCGACTACCCCGATGTCGCGAGCCGCGCCGCACGGATCATCGTCGCCGGCGAGGCGGACCGGGGGATTCTGATCTGCGGAACCGGTATCGGCATGGCGATGGCCGCTGGACGGGTTCCCGGTATACGGCCCGCCGCATGCGGCGAGCCGTATACCGCGGAGCTCAGCCGCCGCCACAACGACGCGAACGTCCTCTGTCTCGGAGGCCGTACGATCGGCCCCGGGATGGCCGCGCGCATCGTAGAAGTTTGGCTTGGCGCGCCCTTCGAGGGGAACCGCCACGAGCGTCGTGTCAACAAGATCGAGCGGCCCACCCCGCGCCTGTAGGAGGCATATCTCCGATGTGGCTGCACTGGATGACGTTTCTCGTCTCTTCGCTGGCAATCGTCCTCGCAGGTATCCGCCTCGCGCCGTATGGTGAGGCCCTCGCTCGGCACACCGGGATCGGCCAAGGATGGATCGGACTTATCTTTCTGGCGACACTGACGTCGATCCCCGAGATGACGACGACTGTAGCGGCATCGAGCATCGATGCACCAAACATCGCATTGGGAAATGCGTTCGGCAGCAACCTGTTCAACGTGGTCATCGTCGCGATTCTCGACGTCCTCCTTCTGGGGCGAGGGCCGTTCCTCGCCAAGGTCCGCCCGTACCACATTATCAGCGGCTCGCTCGCCGTCCTGCTGACGATGCTCGCGATGCTGGGGATCGCGCTGCAGCCGTCCGTCGAGATCGGAGGTGTCAGTCCGATCAGCCTCTTAATTTTGGCCGGCTACGTCGTCGGCGTCTTCCTCCTCTACCGCGCGGAGAAGGAGCTGGGGATCGTCGGGGATGTCGATAGCGAGACGATCCCGCTCCGCCGCGCGGTCGCAGGTTTCCTCGCATGCGCGGCGGTCATCGTCACGGCGGGGATCTTCCTGGTCCGCTCGAGCAAGGAGATCTCGATCGCGACTGGGCTGTCCGCATCGTTCATGGGAGCAGTCCTTGTGGCTATTGTGACGTCGCTCCCGGAGCTCGCCACCTCGATCGGCGCCCTGCGCATCGGGGCGTACGACATGATCATGGGGAACCTGTTCGGGTCGAACATGTTCAACATCCTGACCGTCTTCTTCGCCGATCTTGCTTTCCGGGGCGGTCCGATCTATGCTGGACTGCGAGGGGGAGAAGGGGACCAACTGGTCGTCGCAGTCTTCGGAGTGTTGTTGACCGTTGTTGCCATCATCGCGATCGCCATGCGCCCTCGTCGTCGGATCCTCGGAATCGGGTTCGGCTCGATTGTGCTACTCATCACTTACCTGGGGGCGACAGCGATCCTCATCAGTAGAGGGATTCAGTCTTGAGGTGATTGCCCATGGAAGTCGGAACACTACGAGAGATGTCGATCGATCAGCTGATCCAGCTCTCCGAGAAGCTCGAGATCAAGAATGAGAAGCAGGCCGGCAAGGACGATCTGCTCCGCCACGTCATGCAGTACCTCGCCAAAGCGCACGACCTTCGCTTCACAAACGGAGTCCTCGAGGTCCATCCCGACGGGTACGGGTTCCTTCGCGGCGACTCGTGTCTGCCGGGTCGAACGGATATTTACGTCTCCCCGTCGCAGATCAAGCGGTTCGCCCTCCGCGACGGAGACCTCGTCTCGGGCCCGATCCGAGCACCGAAGAACGACGAGCGGTACTTCGCACTTCTCAAGGCCGAGGACATCAACGGCGACGATCCGGAGAACTCCCGCCGTCGGGTTCAGTTCCAGGATCTCACGCCGCTCCACCCCGAGCAGCGTCTGGTCCTCGAGCACGATCCCGACGACATCTCGACCCGGATCATCGACCTATTCTGCCCGATCGGGAAGGGGCAGCGCGGCCTGATCGTCTCGCCACCGAAGGCGGGGAAGACTACGCTCTTGAAGAAGCTCGCCAACGGGATCAACGCGAACCACCCTGACATCAAGCTGTTCGTCCTCCTCGTCGACGAGCGACCCGAGGAAGTCACCGACTTCCGCCGCTCGATCGCCGCCGGTGAGGTCGTCGCTGCGACCTTCGACCAGGAGCCGCGCCATCACACGAGAATCGCCGAACTGATCACCGATCGGGCGAAGCGCCTCGTCGAGCTGCGGCACGACGTCGTCATCCTCATGGACTCGATCACCCGACTCGCCCGCGCGTACAACCTCTCCGTCCCCGCGTCCGGGAAGCTTCTCTCCGGAGGGATGGACCCGACCGCGCTCTACAAGCCCAAGGAGTTCTTCGGCGCAGCGCGGAACATCGAGGAAGGCGGAAGCCTGACGATCATCGCCACCGCGCTCGTCGACACCGGCAGCAAGCTGGACCAGGTTGTGTTCGAAGAATTCAAAGGAACCGGTAACATGGAACTCATCCTCGATCGGGGGCTCGCCAACAAGCGGATCTTCCCGGCGATCGACATCGAACAGAGCGGAACCCGCAAGGAAGAGCTGCTGTTGGACGAGAAGGAATTGAATCGCGTATGGATCCTCCGTAAGATGATGAGCGACTTGAACGACCCGCAGGCGGCGATGGAGTTTATCAAGGGGAAGATGGAGGCGACCAAGGACAATCGACAATTCCTTGAGTTGATGAGCAGTGACTAGCTACCCCGGGTACTCCCGACAGCGATCTCAGAGGCCGATCCGGAAGGATCGAGTCCTGATCGTGGTGCTCTTTGTGACAGCGATCATCCTGCTCCCGATTCTCATCCGAACCGGCGGTCCCGCGTCGGACGAGCCGCTCGAGATCGTCAGCGACGAGATCGCCGCGGCCGGTCCACCGGCGACCTCAACGACTCCGACGGAGACCGTCCCCACCGCGCCGTCATCGACGACGTCGCAGCCTCCGTCCGCGACGTCCACCGACGCGAGCACGCTGCGCCACGCTGTAGCCGATGGCGAGACGATCTCCGGAGTCGCGCGCGGCCTCGGAGTCACCGTGGAGAACATCCTCGCCAGCAATCGGCTGTTCGGAAGCGAGCAGCTTCAGCCAGGGCGGGTGCTCTACGCGTCGACGGACGGCGTCCTCCATCAGATCAAGGCCGGCCAGACGTTGACGGACATCTCCCTTTCCTACGCAGTTCCGATCAATACGATCGCCGAGGCGAACGGCATCCGCACGGGCGAGACGATCTACGCCGGGCAGCGCTTGCTGATTCCGGGTGTCAAGAACACGTTCTGGGACAACGTCGTCGCCCTCTCCAAGGGAACGCCGTCCCGGTTCATCTGGCCGGTGCTCGGTCAGGTGGTCTCGGAGTTCGGGTGGCGGGAGCACCCCGTTCTCGGCTTCCGCCATCATCACGACGGGATCGACATCGATGTTCCGGAAGGGACGATGATCTACGCGTCCGCTGGAGGGAAGGTCTACTTCTACGGCGAGGAACCCGGCTACGGGAACCTTCTCATCCTCCAGCACGCAGACGGGTACGTCAGCATGTACGGTCATCTCGCAAGCGCATTCGTGTACAAGGGGCAGTACGTCGAGGCGGGACAGGCGGTGGCCCGCTCCGGCAACACCGGGATCTCTTCGGGGCCGCACCTGCACTTCGAGATCCGCAACGGGGAGTTTCCGGTCGATCCGGGCCGGTACCTTCCGTAACCGCATGCCGAGCTTCATTGTAGACGGAGGGCGCGCGCTCCGGGGGAACGTGGAGATCGACGGAGCGAAGAATGCGGCCTTGCCCGCATGTGTTGCATCGCTGCTGACCGATGAACCGGTCGTGCTCCGTCGGACTCCGCAGCTTCGCGATGTCAGCACGATCCTCTACACGCTTCGATCGCTCGGCAAGCGCGTAGTCCGGAACGACGCGAACGTGATCATCACGGGAGAGGGTCCGCTCCGGCCCGAAGCGAACCCCTACTCCGTCCGCCAGATGCGGGCATCGTTCCTCGTTCTCGGACCGCTCCTCGCCCGGCTCGGACGTGCGACGGTCCCGCTTCCCGGCGGCTGTGCTATCGGACGGCGCCCCGTCGATCTTCATCTGCGGAGCCTCGCCGCGCTCGGCGCGCGCGTCGAAGAACGCGCCGGACTCGTCACTGTGTGCGCAGACCGGCTCCGCGGTGCGGAGATCGCCCTTCCGTTCCCGTCGGTCGGGGCGACGGAGCAGATCCTGATGTCGTCCGCGCTCGCCAACGGCCAAACAACGCTCCGCAACGGAGCCATCGAACCCGAAGTCCTCGATCTCGTCGCTCTCCTTGGGCGGATGGGCGCCGACATCGAGCGCTCCGACCGGACGTTCCGGATCGTGGGCCGCCCGTCCCTGTCCGGTGCGGAACACACGATGATCCCCGACCGGATGGAAGCCGGGACGTTCCTCCTCGCCGGAGCGATCACCGGGGGTGACGTTGGCGTGGAGAGATCCGCCGCCTCGCTCCTCGAGCCGTTGCTCCGCGTGCTCGACGAGACCGGCGCGCGGATCGTCGAACGTGGAGACTCGCTCGCTCTGGCTGCCCCGACCGCCCCGCGGCCTGTCGACGTTCGCACAGCGCCACACCCCGGCTTCCCGACCGATCTTCATCCCCCACTCGTCGCCTACTTGACGTTCGTCCCGGGGATCAGTCGCATTACCGAGACGATCTTCGAGGAGCGGTTCGCCTACGTCCGTCACTTGCGCGAGATGGGCGCTCAAGCGAGCGTCGAGGGCTCGACCGTTGCCCTGTCAGGGGTGCGGGCGCTCTCAGGACGCACCGTTGAGGCATCGGACATTCGCGGGGGCGCGGCGCTTCTGCTCGCCGGCTTGGCCGCCACTGGTCGAACGACAGTTACGAACGTTGACCAGATCGACCGAGGCTACGCCCGCATCGAGGAGAAACTCCAGAGCGTGGGAGGGCAAATTGAACGAACCGACTCTTGAGCGACCGGCCGCTCGTCTGGCCGAGGACCGCCTCGGCACCCGCGCTAGGGTGTACGGGGCTGAGCGCGCGATCCTGGTCGATCTTGAACACAACGGGCGAGCGCCGCAGCCGGACCGCCGACTGGAGGAGCTCGAGTCGCTCGCTGACACAGCCGGCGTGCTGACGCTCGCTTCGGTCTTCCAGCGATTGAATCATCCGCACCCCGCGACGTTCATCGGCAAGGGAAAGGCTGCCGAGCTTCGCACCCTCGCCGATGAGCTCACTGCGGACGTGATCATCTTCAACGATGAACTCACGCCCGCCCAGGCGCGGAACCTCGAGGACGCCGTTGACTGCAAGATCGTCGATCGCACGCAGTTGATCATGGACATCTTCGCGCAGCGCGCTGCGACCAAAGAGGCGAAGCTGCAGGTTGAGCTCGCGCAGCTCCGCTACCTCCTTCCCAGGCTCCGCGGCTGGGGGCTTGCACTGACGCGTGCGGGCGCAGGCATCGGAACGCGTGGCCCGGGCGAGACGCAGCTCGAGCTCGACCGGAACAAGGTGAACCGACGGATCACCGCGATTGAGCGCCGCCTTGAGAAATCAGCGTCCGAGCGATCGCTTCGTCGCCAGAAGCGAGCCCGAAGCGACGCGCTGCAGATCGCGCTCGTCGGCTACACGAACAGCGGGAAGTCCACCCTGTTCAATTGCCTCTGCGCGTCCGACGTCCTCGTTGAGGACAAGCTGTTTGCCACGCTCGACACCCGCGTCCGTCGGGGGGAGCTCAAACGCGGCCGGCACGCTCTCTTCATCGACACCGTCGGGTTCATTCGATCGCTCCCCCACGATCTCGTCCCCGCGTTCGCGGCGACATTGGAGGCGGCCTGTCACGCCGACCTGCTCCTTCACGTAATCGACGTCTCCCGGGCGTCGTGGCACGATGACGTTCGAGCCGTGCTCGACACGTTGGAGAACGAGGTCTTCGCTGACCTCAGCGAACGTCCGCCGATCCTCAACGTGCTGAACAAGATCGACCGGTTGACGAGCGACGGTGTCGCCTCGCTCGGCGACGCAGCGGGGACCCCGATCTCTGCCGCATTCGGGACGAACATCGATCGGCTTCTCGAGAGGATAGACTTGCATCTTCACCCGAACGACCGCCCTGTGCGGCTTCGGGTGCCGTACCGCGCACTGCACAGGACCCACCGCCTCATCGAGCTCGACCGCGCGGCCGTAGTGGAGTACACCGCCGATGGGGCGACGATCGACGCCCTCCTGTCCCCTGCGGAGATCGCGGACCTTGTCCGGGACGGAGTGGAATCGCTCACCGCCGGCGACGACGCCCCGGCTGCAACACATTGACCGCGTCGACGTCGACCTCCAGGCGTTCGCGGTCGTCCGTCAGAATCGTCACCGTGCGGCGGAAGATATTGTGCGAGATGACCTTTCCTGACTTTCCGTTCCAGGCGACCCGGGCGCCGAGCTGCGGAAGCCGAGCGAGCTCGGTCCGGTACGTCTCATGTTCGTACGCGAGACAGCACATCAATCGGCCGCAGACACCCGTGATCCGCTCCGGCGAGACGAACAACTCCTGATCGTAGGCGAGCTCCATCGGCACGGGCCGCGGCTCGTGAAGGAACCGATGACAACAGATCACGAGCCCGCAGCGCCCGATCCCGCCCTTGATCCTCGCCTCGTCCCTCGCCCCCATCTGTCGCAGTTCGATCCGCGCGCCGTAGCGCCCAGCCAGGTCCCGAAGCAGTCCCCGGAAGTCGACTCGATGGGGCGCGGTGAAGTAGACCCGAAGCTGCTTCCGATCCAGCGTGTACTCGGCAGCCACCAAGTGCATCGGCAGCTTGTGCCGCGCGACCAGTTCCCGTGTGGAAAGCAGAATCCGCTCCGCATCCGCCTGATTATAGCGATGAGCCTCGATGTCCTTCTCCGTCGCCGCCCGGACGATCGGCTCCAGCTGTTCGCTCAAGCCCTCTCCCGCCGTCACCTCCTCCGCCACAATCCCGAGACGCAATCCAGTGTGCTCGACCACACACGGCTGCCCCGGCCGGAGCGGGACGCATCCTCCCGAGAAGTAGGCCGTCTCCCGTTCCAGATTCTGGATCCGCACAAGGACGATCCGATCACGCCCCATCCTCGTTACCCCCGAGCGACAAGCACGTCGACAGCAGAATCGGGTCGACCGGCCCATAGACGAGCATCGCGCGGTACGCCGAGTCCACAGCGTTGCAGAATCTGCGCAGCGCCCGCTCGCCGATCTCCGTCGCGACCGTTGCCGTGCGTTCCCCGTCGTGGGGCGGCGGCAGGGAGTCTGCCCGCGCCAGCTCCCATCCGACCCACAGCAGCTCGTGGAGAAACCGCAGGATCGCGTCGCGGGGCTGTGCCGCGAGAAACCGGACCCCACTCGTCAGCGCCTCTTCGTCCCGGCGACCGCACCGGACAATCCACTCGGTCAGGGCTGCACGCCGCTCGAGCACCGTTCCGCGGATCGAGTATTCCGCAACGCCCGCTGCATCGAGCTCGCGAACCATCTCTTCCGCCGACCGAACAGCGCCCTCAGAGCTTCCCCGCACGTCGACCGACTCGTCAAGCTCCTGGTCGCGGGCGAATCCCGCGAGCCAGTTCGTTGCGCTCTCCTCGGTGACGGCTCGAGCCGCCGACCGGCCGCCGGTCGCTCCCCGTTCGCGGACGATCCGACTTCGAGAGACGATCGTGGGCAGCAGATCGTTCGGATGCGCCGCCAACAGCACGAACGCGAATCCCCGGGGCGGTTCCTCGAGAACCTTGAGAAGCGCGTTTCCTGCTTCCGGCGTCAGCGCCTCGGCATGCGGTATCACGCAGACCTTTCGATCGCCCTGAACCGGCGTGAACTGCGCCGCCCGGATCACTTCGCGCACTTGGTCGATTCCGATCCGCTCCTTCCCGTCCGGCGGCAGAATCTCGAGCAGGTCAGGATGAAGCCCCCGTTCGACGAGCAAGAGATCCTGCGTACGCCCGCTGATCAACGGTGCCGCGATGCGACGCCCTTCGGTCAGCCTGTCGGCTCGATCGTCGACCAGGTAGAGGGAGGACGCAGCGACCACAATCTCAGGGGCCCGCGGTTCGATCATCGTGAACTGACCATATCACGCCCCCGATGAACACGCAATTTTCGGTCCGCTCCGTCCCATGGCGATTCTCTCCACCAAGTCGGCGACCTCTTCGATTCGCCGGGGGGAGCAGACGACCACCCCATCGGGAATCGCGACATGGTCGTCTGTCACAACCGCCACGACCTCGATCTCGCCAGCGAGGGGCTCCCGCCGCGCGCCAACGCTTCGAAACACCTCGATCTTCGGGAACGACCCCCGCTTCCACCCCTCGAGGAGCACGAGATCGCACCCGGCGAACAGACGATCGATCTCCGGTTCCGCGGGTTCATCAGGACCGTGATGCCAATCGAGGATCGATCGATCCTCTCCCCGCAGCAGGACCCGGTCGGCACCGACCGCCCGGAGACGTCCGCTGTCCGCCCCCGAATCGTCGAACGTGTCCTGGTCCCGCGCGTGTTTTGCCACCCCGATCCGATACCCACGCCCCACGAACAGCGGGATCAGCTCTTCCAGCAGGCGGGTCTTCCCGCTGTTGTGATGCCCGATGAACGCGATCGCTGGGATCATCTGCGTTCAGTCGGCGCGCCCGACCAGGTCACTCAGATCGAGCCGTCGGAGTGTCTCCACAGTCGGTCCCCGTTCGTCGTAGCCGCGGATCTCGTAGTAGGCGGCGATCGCGTCCCGCAGATCGTCAACGTCGATCCCGCGATCGGCACTCGCGCCGTCCGGCAGTCCAGCGAAAAACCGTGCCGGGAGACCGTCCTCGTCCCGCCGGTGCCCAAACCGCCCGCTCAGTAGGCGCATCAGGGCGTAGTTGCGCTCACCGATCGCGAGCATCTCGTCGGCCTCGATCTCCCGCCCGGTCGCCGCCTCGAACAGCCGCCGCACCTGCGGGTAGTTGTAGTCCGACCCGACCGAGTGCGTCGTGAAACAGCAGACGACAAGAGAGTTGTCGAACGAACGGAGATTCTCGAACGCCGCAGCAACCTCCGGCTTGTCGAGGAGAGTGAACCGATCGTAGGGGCGTGTCACACCGAGCTCCGGCGACGGCCGATCCCCCCCGAGCATTGTATCGTGCATCCCCTCCATGTGGTTCGCCCCACGCGGTGTTGTAGCGTAGCTCAGTGCCAGTCCCTGCTTCCCGCGCGGCTCGTGCATCGGGATCTCGACCCCCTTGATCGTCATCGCGAAGTCGGCCCCGATCTCATCGGCAAACGGTTGCAGCCCGCCCGCCAATCTGTCGCCGAGCCCCTCCCGCCGCGCGATCCGCTCGGTCCATTCGATCAACGCCACGGCGTCTCCCCAGCGAACGCGCTCTCTGATCAGTCCACGCTCGGATGCTTCCATGAGGAATGCGATCGCCACGCCGGTCGAGATCGTGTCGAGCCCGTAGTCGTTGCAGAGCTGGTTCGCCAGCGCGATCGAATCGAGATCCCCGTTCAGGCAGAGCGATCCGAACGCTGCAACCGTCTCGTACTCCGGCCCACCGAACGCAGGGTCGACCGGCCGAGCGTTGAACTCAGTCTTCACGACCCGCTTGCATCGGATCGGGCACCCAGCGCACGTCTCCCGATCGACGAGGATCGTCTCGTGCATGCGGACGCCTCCGATCGCCTCCGCACCCTCGAAGGTGCCCCCCTGGAAGTTCCGCGTCGGGAGGATTCCCATCTCCGACAGGTTCGTCGTGCCGCCCGCCGTTCCGTACCGCCCGAACCGCTCTGTCCCCTCGCCTCGGAACGTTCTGCCGTAGGACGTCCGCTCGGCGGTCAACCGACCCCGGTCGTAAAGCGGCTTCTCGACCGAGCCCCGAACGGCGATCGCTTTCAGCCGCTTCGCGCCCATGACCGCGCCGACTCCCGGCCGGCCAGCCGATCGCGATCGATCGTTGATGATGCAAGATTGAAGGACACGCCGCTCACCCGCCGGGCCGATCGAGCTAACCCGTGCGCCCGGATACCGGCGACTCAGTGTATCCTCCGTCGTTCCCGTGCCCGCCCCCCACAGGTCCGACGCCGGGACAATCTCCGCCCGTCCGTCGATGATCGCCAAGAGAACCGGCGTATCGGACTCGCCGCGGACGATGATCCCGTCGTACCCACTCCGCCCGAGCTCGTGCCCAAAGTACCCGCCCGCGTACGAATCCGCAACGCGACCGGTCTTCGGCGAGACGGCAAGGACCGCGTGCCGTCCGGCGCCGGCGATCCCGGTCCCCTGAAACGGACCCGTCGCAAAGACGAGGAGGTTCTCCGGCCCGAGCGGATCGACCTGATCCGCCAACTCCTCCCAGAGGATCCGCGCAGCGATTCCCTTTCCGCCGATGTGAAGCCGCTGCCAGGACTCGGGGATGTCAAAACCGCGGATCACCCCCGTCGTCAGGTCGACATCGAGATACCGTCCAAAGACGCTCTCCATCAGCTCCCCCTTCCATCCTATGAATTGTACCTGTGGGCGGCTGCAACATCGAGCCCATTTGCGGTGCCGCTCATTCTCTTCGATAATCCCGGAAGAGTGATCCACGTGACGTGAGAGGTGACTCTATGAGAACGCTGTCCGCTGTGCTTCGCGACACCGCTCAGCGCCACCCCGAGCGCCTGGCCATCGACGATCCGAGCGGAGTCAGGCTCATCTATCGGGAGCTCGATGAACAGGTCGACGGGCTCGCCCGCGGCTTGATCGCCCTCGGTGTCTCCAAGGACGACAAGGTCGGCCTGTGGATGCCGAACCGTCCGGAGTGGGTCGCAGCGTACTTCGCAACTGCCCGCATCGGCGCCGTCGTCGTACCGATGAACACCCGATACAAGCCACATGAGGTCCGGTACATTCTCGAGAACTCGGAAGCGACGACGTTAATCGCCGTCGCATCGTTCGCCGGCATCGACTACCTGGCGATGATCCGCGCGTTCCGTGAGCGACTCCCGCGCCTGAAGCACGTGATCATCGTCGGCACTCCGGGTGAGGGGATGCATTCGTATTCCGCCATCGCCGACCGGGGAGCGCACCTTCTCGGCGACGATGTCCTCGCCGAACGGGAACGGACGTGCCAAGCCACCGACAACGCCTTCATCCTCTACACCTCGGGAACCACCGGCAATCCGAAGGGAGCGATGCTCTCCCACCACAACATTGCCAAGAACGCAGAACAGGTCACCGCAGTACTTCACACCAGCGATCAAGACGTCTTCTTGCTCGCCGTGCCGTTCTTCCACTGCTTCGGGTGCGTCATGGGGATCACCGGAGCGATCACCTGGGGCGCCTCGATCGTCCCGATGCCGGTCTTCAAGCCCGCCGAGGCGCTCGAGCTGGTCGAAAAACATCATATCTCCGTTCTCTACGGCGTTCCGACGATGTTCGTTCTCGAACTCGAGGAATTCCGGAAGGGGAAGCCCGACGCCTCGCGGTACGACGTCTCGAGCCTCCGCACCGGCATCATGGCTGGGGCTCCCTGCCCTATCGAGGTGATGCGCGGTACGATGAACGAACTTGGCTGCAACGTATCGATTGCCTACGGGCTCACAGAGGCGTCGCCCGTCATCACGATGACGCGCTTCGACGACTCGATCGAACGACGCGTCGAGACCGTCGGGCGCGCCCTCCCGGAAATCGAGGTCAAGATCTGCGACGACGAACGCCGCCCTCTCCCGCCCGGCCGGACCGGAGAACTCGCCTGCCGCGGCTACAACGTGATGATGGGCTACTACAAGATGCCGGAGGTGACTGCGGAGACGGTCGATCGCGAAGGCTGGCTCTACTCCGGCGATCTGGCGACCATCGACGAGAGCGGCTACGTTCGGATCGTCGGTCGAAAGAAGGACATGCTGATCACCGGGGGGTTCAACGTCTACCCCGCGGAGATCGAGGAGTACCTCTTCACCCATCCGAAGGTCCAGAACGTCTCGGTAATCGGCGTGCCGGACGCCGTCATGGGCGAGGTCGCAGCCGCCTACATTGTCCCCCGCGATGGAGCGACGCTCGAACCGCAAGAGATTGTCGACTTCTGCGCCGGGGAGATCGCGAACTTCAAGGTCCCGCGCTACATCGTCCTCCTCGATGCCCTCCCGATGACTCAGTCGGGGAAGGTCCAGAAGTTCCGTCTGCGTGAGATCGCGCAGGAGGCATTCGACCACGGGGAGATGACAAAGGTCTCCCCCTCGAAGTGATGAGCGCGACACGCGCTGTTCGGATCGACGCGGAGGAGGTTGTCTCTCTCGCCGCCCGGCTGATCGAGATCGAAAGCCATTGCGACGCCCCCGCGCGGGAGGCCGGTGTCGCCCGTCATCTCGTACGGTGGTTCGCCGACCGCGGCATCACCGCCGATCGGATCTTCGTCGACGGCGATCGCGCGAATGTCATCGCTCGCCTCCGCGGCGGCGACGGCCCGACGTGGATGCTCTGCGGGCACCTCGACACGGTCCCGGCCGGTGCCATGCCGGACGCGTTCTCCCCTCGCATCGAGGACGGTCTGTTGTGGGGCCGCGGGGCCGCCGACATGAAGGGGGCGGTCGCGGCGATGTGTGCGACGTTGGCAGCGCTGCGACGCGCCGACGTCTCTCTCCCCGGAGATGTTGTGTTCGCCGGCACTGTGGACGAGGAGACCGGAGGTCTCGGCGTCCGTGCGTTGGTCGACGCGGGCGTGCGCGCCGAGCGCGCTGTCGTCGGCGAGCCGACTTCGCTACGGATCGCTCCGGCTCACAAGGGGGCGGCCTTCGTCCGCATCCACCTCACCGGTCGCGGCGCGCACGGCAGCCGCCCTGAGTGCGGCGTCAATGCCGTCTCGCACGCTGCCCGCATCGTCGTTGCTCTCGAGGAATCGTTCCGCCCACGCTTGGCGGAGCGGCTGCATCCGCTGCTCGGGTCGTCGACCGTCAACGTCGGGCGTGTATGTGGTGGCACCCAGCCGAACATCGTCGCCGAGCGCTGCGAGATCGATGTTGATCGAAGGACCGTCCCCGGCGAGCCCCCCGTCTTGCCCGAGATCTCCGACTGGGTCGAGTCCGCTTGCGGTGGCGTTGACGGACTGACGATCCGGCTCGAGGAGCTGCCATGGACGTCGATTGTCCCTCACGTCCCCCTTGGGACGGATCCCGATTCGGCCGCTGTCCAAGCGGCAACAGCCGCGTGTCGCGCACTCGGTGTGTCGGACACGCTGATCGGCCTGCCATACTGGACAGACGGCGCTCACCTCGGCGCTCACGGAATCGAGACGATCGTCCTCGGCCCCGGCGACATCGCCCACGCCCATGGACCGCGCGAACACGTGCGCGTCGCCGACCTCGAGCGGGCGGCCGCTTTGTACACAGCGATCGTTTGCTCCCGATCCCCGGCCGCTTAATCCGCATCCACAATCTCGAAGAGCTTCTCAAACGGTTGCTCAAGGACGTCCGCGATCCGGTGGGCCGTCTTGACGCTCGTGCCCGCTCCGTTCTCGATCGATGACAGCATGGGGCGGGAAATCCGAACGGCCCGCGCCAGCTCGGCGGCCGTCAGCCCCTTGACGATGCGTGCGCGGCGCACTCCGCCACCCCGTGAGACGATTCGATAGCTCTTCTTCGGCATGAGACCAAAGTACAGCTTACTACTGGTGACATACGTCATCTACCGTTTGCTGTCCGCTCACCAAGGGACACTGACGACATCTATAACCATCTACAAGCTTCTAAAACTTGACAACGATCTGACAGAAGAGTAAGGTAGACTCAGTTTTGCGGCGCCCGGGACGCCTCTTGAGCGAAACGGATTGCCCGTCTCACAGACAGGAGAGGGCGGCCGGACAAGATGCCCCACTCAGGACGGCGGCCCGGGCGTCTTCGTATCCCGACCGCATGCCGCCTCGTCGTCCCCCCCGCGTCGGGAGTACAGCGCGATCACGTACGCGCGGTGCGCATCGCGCTCAACATGCTCGCGAAGCTGTTCGAATTCCACGTGCCGATCGAACGGCCGATGCAGCAGCCGGGCCGCGGGCCAGGGACTGACGAGCACGAGACGTCCGCCGGCCGCCATTCTCCGCGCAATCCGATCGGCAAGCACCGTCAACCGTCGCAGCGGCCCGAGGTAGTACAGGATCTCCGAGCAGTAGACGAGGTCGAACGGCCCCGGCGGGAGGCTCTTCGTCACGTCTGCCTGGCGAAAGGTTACGCCGAGGAGCCCCTCGCATCGCTCCTGCGCCCGCTCGATCGCCGTTCCCACGAAGTCGACGCCGACGACTTCCGCCGCCCATCCCTCGACCGCCAGCCGCTGCGTGAAGAGCCCCTCGCTACACCCGAGCTCGAGCGCCCGGCGATACGGCACCGCTCCGTCCGCCCGAGACCGATCGAGAATCTCCAGTTTAAGATCGTACTTGCGATGTTCGTACGGCCGCCGGGCATAGTCCCACGGGTCGACCGTCCGATACCGTCGTGAAAAGACCCGGTGCATCCACGGCCGGAGGAGGCCCCCGTAGACGTAGATCCCGCCCGCTTCGAGAGCCCCGCGAATTACGCCGAGCCACGCGCTCCGCCGACTATGCACCCAGATCATCGGTCTTCCTCGTCCGCACCAACTGCCCGAGCCCGCGCTGCACCAGGTACGTCAACCCGGCCGCGACCAGCAAGAGCTCCATGGACCGGATCGTCAACGAGAACGCGACTCCGCCGTCGGGTGCGATGCCGACGAGGTGAAGGATCCCGACCCGTCCGCCCTCCGCCGTTCCGACCCCGGCCGGCGTTAGCCAGAGGATCGTCGTGAGGATCGCGTTCAGGTTGAAGTAGACCGCGAGCTCCCGAACGGAGAACCAAACGCCTCGTGTGAAGTGAAAGAACAGAAGCGGCCGCAGGTAGCTGCATAAGAAGCTCATAAGCTGCAGCAGAAGCGCGAGCAACGTCCTCGGCAGATGCCGGCTGAACGCCGCGTGGATGTCGTTCTCCGTCTCGTGCGTTACCGCGGCCGCCGCGTTCAGCCAGCGCCACCCCGGATGCCGACGCCCGGCGAATTCGAGGATCCGGCTCAGCCAGTGGAAGTTGCGCGCGAACGACAAGACGCCCAGGCCAACCGCCGTTGCGACAATCGTCAGTCCAATCGCCACCTTGATCTTGGTCGGCGTCGGTATCAACCGCCCCGTCAACGCCAACATCCCGCCGAGCACGGCGAACGTCACCAGGCTCAGACCCGCCAACAGCCGATCGACCAGGATCGTCGCGTAGACTGCAGTCAAAGGTCGACCCGCCGATCGCGAGATCAGCCAGGCCCGGACCGGCTCACCCCCGACATACGCGACCGGCGTGATGTACGAGATCGCGAAGCCCGACAGCGCCGCGCCCGCGATCCCGCTCCACGGAGTCCGAATCCCCTGCGACCGAAGGAGAATCCCCCAACTCGTCATCCAGAGGGCCGCCGCCGTCAGATCCCCGGCCAGCATTGCCGCGAACCCCCACGGACCGAGGGATTTCACCTGCGCCCACACCGCCCCCGGACCGGCGAGCAAGAAGACCCCGACGAAGAGACCGAGGCCGAGCGCGATCAGCAGGCCGACAAGCACCCCGCGGCGCATTGTCCGAAAAGGATACCTTGGACTCGGCTTCCGGGCCATCCCAACGATCGCGGGACTCCGCGCCGTTCTCTCAATGCGTCGATCCACGTTCCGGACTGCGCTTGCACCCCGCATTCCCACCCCGTAGAATCCCCTCTTCGGAGGGGTGGGAGAGCGGCCGAATCCGCCAGTTTGGAGAACTGGTGTACTCCCTGTGAGTACCGCGGGTTCAAATCCCGCCCCCTCCGCCAGCGCCTGTGCTAGGTGGGGGGCTAGCGGTCCCCTGGATCCACAACCCGCTACCGTGGAGCCGAAGGACTCCCGGAGGGGGAGGGCGTGAGGGTCCGTCCGCGGGCACGCAGTGTTGACGGCTGAGCCCTCTGCGGCGCATGTCGGTGAACCCCGTCAGACCCGGAAGGGAGCAGCGGTAAGCTGACCTCTGCGGGTGTTAGAGGATCCCTTGGCCCGAGCCGGCGATCCGCGAAGCGCCTCGCAATCTCCCACGATGGGGTCACGCACAGGCGCGTTTCTTGTGTCCTTTGATCGCTCTCGCGACGAGCGACGTGAGCCGCTCGACAACGGCGATCGAATCGCGGCCGGAAAGTCCGTCGACGCCGAAGGTGCACTCTCGCCGGATTCCATCTCGGACACCGCGGACGGCAGCGACGTGCAGCATCCGCTCCTCCTCGTGGGGGCGAACGCAGAGTGTTCCGTCGTTTCGCAAGACAGCGAGCGCAGCGGCAATCCCGTACGCTCCCCAGTTCGAAACCGCCGCCGGGACGAGATGCTCGGCCGGCGTGGCTGCGGCAATCCCCCCGCCGCAGCCACATCGACACTTCCCGCCAAACGGGACCTCTCGTTTCACGTACTCGCTGATCCGTCCAAACCCAACTTCGTTCCCGCCGTCGCCGATCGCGATCGTCGGACCCCGCTCGCCGATTCGGGAAAAGAGCAAGTCGACCGAACGCGAGCCCGCGTCGATGCGGAACCCGTCGGACGTGTGCAGGACTCCTCGGTCGTTCTCGCCGGGCTTCTCGATCGCGATAGCGAGATCGAACGCACCTGCGAGCGCGACCGACCCTTCGGAAAGCGGGCGGACCGGGACGCTGCCACCGAGTTCGCCGATCAGCCACCGCACGGCCTCGCAGACCTCGTCATCGGCCAAGATCGTCGGTCGATGCCCGATCCGCGCGAGCGCACGGGCCAGACCGACGGCCCCGAGTGGGCCGTCGGTCTCTCCTGTCGGGAGCCGCGATGCAACGACGAAGCCCGTGAAGAGCGCGATTCGCAGGCCGGTGGGTCGCACGAGCGAGAGCGCCGCTCCGAGCGAGACCGGCGATCGCCCACCGATGGCCCGTTGGAACCCGACCGCACGGTCGGACAGGTCCGGCGACAGATGCGGGATCCCGCAGATCGCGCGATCAATCTCGTCGAACGGATGGATCACGGAGACCCCGACTCCTCCTCGGACTCGAGGAGTCCGAGGACCCACTCCCGGCGCTTCCACAGCGCGCACCGGCCGTCCCGCTCGTTGAGGTCGACCCCACTCTCGAGGATCCGGCGGAACAAGGGTGACCCGAGCGCGTCTCGCAACGGCATTTCGTTCAGGTTCGAATCGGAGTACGGCGAGAATGGGCACGGCTCGACGTCGCCGAACGCATTGATGTGCAGGAACCCTCGCCCCGCCGCGAGACATCCTCCGAACGCGGCTTCGTCATGCGGAAACGCGATGAACAGCGCCGGCATCGACCGGCGGTACGCTTCGAGCCGCCGCTCGAGCTCCTCGACCTGGTGCACCGACAGTTGAAGCGCATCGGTCCCCGGTTCGACCGGAACGTAGTTGATGTAGTAGAACAGCCGACAGCCCCGCACCTGCAAGTCCTCAAGATGCTGGCGATCCGTTGCGGTGTCGAAGTTCTCGCTCGTCAGCGTCATCGCTGTGCCGAAGAAAGCGTGCGCGCGTCGAAGTCTCTCCATCGCATCCAGTACCCTCGCATGGGTCCCCACCCCCCGACGCGCGTCGGTGCGCTGTTCGTCGCCTTCGATACTGAGGATCGGAATCACGTGCGGCTGCCGGCAAAGCCGTTCGATCGCCGACCGATCCAGACGCGATGCATTGGTGAAGAGCAGGAAGAGGATCTCCGGAACGGACGCCGTCAGATCGAGCAGCCGCGGCCGGAGAAACGGTTCACCCCCAGCAATCAGGATGACCGACACGCCCAGGTCTCTCGCCTCCCCCAAGATCGCTTCGACCTTCTCCGCTGTCAGCTCCGGGCGCTCCGAGCGGTGGAGCAGATTGGCGTAGCATCCTGCGCATCGGAAGTTGCATCGCTCGGTGATGCTGAAGATGAGAAACGGCGGGACGCGCACTCCGGCCGCTTTCTGACGCCTCCGCCGCTGAGCGGCGCTCCGCTGCCGCCAGAGAAGCCGTGCCCCACGAATGACGAACCATGGGTCATGCATCGTCAGGCGTGCTCCGATCCGGATCGTATCAAGCACCGACTGCTCGAACGCCGTCCCGCCCACTCCTCGCCTCCGCATGCCCGCTCCCTCTCAGCCTGTGATTTGCCGGATTCTCGCCGCTCTTTGCGCGTCTCGCCAGTTCTTCATCGTTCGGCCCCGCCGGGCAGCTCGCAGCGAGTCTGCCCGGCCGGCCCTTCCGACGGACACCGGCGGAACTCCGGTTCGCCGCGACGTCTCGCCCACCCAGTTCTTCCCGAGGCAACCGGCCGCCCTCTTCCCCTAGGCCACCCGGCCCGGGTAATATGGTCGGGGGGCGGGTGGGTTCCGCAGGCATGTTCGAGTGGATCTCCTGTCCATCCGGTATTGGAAGGGTCTTGACGAATGATCGGGCCGCCGTTCGGGCGGACGGAATGGGTGGCTCCACTGGAGGGGGAGTGTGAAGGACGAACGAACCATGATCCTATTCGAGGGGAACATCGCGGCTGGAAAGAGCACCGTCGGGCGCCGTCTGTCGGAGTCCGGGCTGTTCGGCTTCGTCGAGGAGCCCGTCGGCGCGTGGCAGAATGACTTCGCAACGAACCTGCTCGACCTATTCTACTCCGATCCCAAACGCTGGTCGTTCACGTTCCAGCTCGCTGCGTTTACGACGCGCGCGAAGACCTGGACTGAAGTCCTCGCGATGACCGATCACACGAGTGTCGTGCTTGAGCGATCGATCTATTGCGATCGATACGTGTTCGCCAAGAACTGCTATCAGTCGGGTCTCATGTCGGCGACCGAATGGCAGCTCTACTGCAAGCTCTGGGACTGGCTCGAAACCAACTGGTGCACAGAGCCGGACCAGATCATCTACCTGCGGACGCCGGCGGAGGTCTGCCGCGAGCGGATTGCCTCGCGCGGACGGCAAGAGGAGACGAAGATCCCGCTCGCCTACCTCCGGGATCTGGAGGCGCTACACGACGAGTGGCTCCTCGACAACCCGAAGGCTCTCGTGATCGACGGATGTCGTCAGTGGCGGGCTGACGAGATTTACGGACTGCTCGCCGATGCCGGGCTCTTTGCGCCCGTTTTACACAAGGAGAGGATCTCATCGCCCACGAGGGACGAGCGCCGGTGACGGTGCCTCGCTGCAGGAGCAGGAGAGAGCCGGGGTGAGGTGGCGTCGGGGAGACGCTCCGATGCGGCCGCTCCGCTCAACCCCGGCAAGATCAGCGCTTTGGGAGCTCCGGTGTTTCTTCCTCCCAGAGCGATTCAGTATAATCGGCCGATCATGTCCGTCGTCAACAAGATCGGCAAGGTCCGAAAGCGAAACCACGCGTTGGTGACGTTCGACCAGCGGCGGATCCTCCGAGCGGTCCGGCGGGCCGCCGATTCCGTCGGAGGATTCTCCATCGACTACCTCCCCGATATCAACGACCGGATCTTCTCTGCCGGCAGGGACGACGGTGGGATCGCCGAGTTCTTGTCCGATCTGGTCGTCGTCTGTCTGAACGCTGACCCAACGCACCTCGTCTCCAACTTTCCCCCGACCGTGGAGAAGATCCAGGATACAGTCCTCCACGTCCTGCGAAGTAACGGATTCATGAAGATTGCCGACTCGTACGCCTGTTTTCGGTGGGGTCACCATTGGGTTCGGGAGGGTGCGATCACCGACGCTCAGTTCGTGCGCAACGGATATCCCCCTGATCAGATGGAGCCGCTCCTCGAGTGGAACCGCCTCCACGACTGCGACACCGTTGAGGGGCTGAACGAGCTCGTCCGTCGCGGCCGCCTCGGGCGGCTGGTCGAGGCGTCGATCGCCCGGTACGAGGAGGCGGTTGACGATGCTGCAAACGCCGTCTTGGCCAGGATCGAGCGCGGTGATTCAATCCGCATGATCTGGGTCAGCGGCCCGTCCTCCTCCGGAAAGACGACGACCACGGTCAAGTTGACTGAACGCCTAGAGCGCAACGGCCTTCGGTTCGTGACGCTGAACCTCGACGACTACTTCTGGTCGCTGATCGAGCATCCGACAGACTGGATCGACGACCGGAACTACGAGACGCCCGAGGCCCTCGACATCCAGTTGATGAACGAGCACCTGCGAGTGCTGCTCGAGGGCCGAGAGATCCAGAAGCCCGTCTACAGCTTCAAGGAGGGCCGGAGGATCGGGACGAGGTCGATCCGCCTCGACGTGAAGCAGATCCTCCTCCTCGACTGCCTCCACGGCTTCTACCCTCCCATGACCGCCGGTATCCCGCCCGAGTCGGTCTTCCGCGTTTACATCGAGGCGATGAACCCCCTTTACGAGCCGAATCCTCTCATCCCGCTCTATCGCGGGGATCTCGCCGATCGTCGCTTGACCCGCTTCGAAGACGCCCGGCTCCTCCGGCGGACCTTGCGGGACGTGAAGCACCGGAACCACCGGCCGCTCGCAACCCTCCTGCATTGGCACTACGTACGGGATGGCGAGCTCTTCTCGATCATCCCGCTCAAGGGGATGGCCGACGTGATCATCAACGGCGGCATGCCATTCGACCTCCCGGTGATGAAGCCGTTCTTCGCCCCAGGACAGGACATGTGGCCCTCGGAGGACGACCTGCGAGACTATCCGTCGTTCCTCGACGCCCACATCCGCCATCGCCGGATCACCCGGCTTCTCGACTCGGTTGAGGGGATCTCCCTCGCAGCGGCAAATGACCGATCGCTCGTCCCAGGGGACGCGGTCGTGCGGGAGTTCATCGGCGGGAGCACGATTCCGATTCCCCACAACGAATAGACGCTCGATTGCGGTGCCCACGGTGTCCGTTTACCCTAGTGCCGGGAGGAACCGACGATGCCGGCGAATCTGACCCCCGAGTTCATCAAGGCGCGAAATCGCTTCCGTGAAGCGCGGACCCCGGACGGGAAGCTCTCCGCGCTCGAGGAGATGCTGACGACGATCCCCAAGCACAAGGGGACCGACAAGATGCAGGCTGATATCAAACGGCGGATCGCGAAGTTGCGAGATTCCCAAGCTCAGTCGAAGAAGCGGGGCGCCGGCCACAGCTACGACCACGTCCCGAAGGAGGGCGCCGGCCAGGTCGTCCTGATCGGCCCGCCGAACACCGGCAAGTCGACGCTTCTCAGTGCGTTGACGAACGCGAAACCGGAGGTCGCGGACTACCCGTTCTCGACACTCACGCCCGTGCCCGGGATGATGGCGTTCGAGGACATCCAGATTCAGCTGATCGACCTCCCGCCGATCACCCCCGAGTACACGGCGGCGTGGGTCTATTGTCTGATCCGCTCGGCCGATCTGGCGCTTGTCGTCCTCGACGCCGCGGACGGGGAGCTCATCCCCGAAGAGCTCGATGAGATCGTCGGGCTTCTTGCCGATCGCCACCTTCGCCTCTCGCCCGCCCCGGCGGACGACCCCGACGCGAAGGTGCGCATTCTCCCCTGCCGGATCGTCCTGACGAAGTCCGCCGAGCGAGGAGCGGTCGCGCTCCCGTTCCCCGCAGTCGCGACGAACGCGAGGGACGGCCGCGGTCTGGACGATCTCCGACGCGCGGTTTTCGATGCGCTCCGGCTCGTCCGCGTCTACACCAAGCTCCCCGGAGAGAAGCCCGATCTGACCGAGCCGTACACCCTCCCCGCCGGCAGCACAGTCTTCGATGCCGTCCGCACCGTGCATCGCGATTTCGTCGACCGGTTGAAGTACGTTCGTATCTGGGGATCCGGCCGCTTCGACGGCCAGCAAGTCCCGATCGATCACCGCCTCGAGGACGGCGATATCATCGAAATCCACGCAGCCTAGAGCCGTTCCGGATCGATGTCGATCATTGCCGGTACGCCCAATGCTTGTACGGACCGGCACGCTGCATCGAGGTCCGACGACGTCATCGCTTTGATCAGCAAGATCGACCGCGAACTCGACCGCGGATGCGCGGTCGGTCCGAGCACGTCCACGGGGTGTCGACCGAGCGCCCGGCCAACGGCCGCCTCGTCCGCCCGCCGCTTCGCGCGGTCGCGGCGCGCGAGCGTCACTCGCGCGAGGGCGCGGAATGGCGGATATCCAAACGCTTCCCGATGAGCGAGTTCGCGCGCGTAGAACGCCGACAAATCGCCGGCACATAGCTCCGAGACGATCTCGCGGTCCGGGCGGCGTGTCTGGACGATCGCCCGACCGTCCGACAGGCGCGACGCGAGGCCGAGCGCCGTCTGGAAGGCGCGTTCCTCAGCCCTGAAGTCCGGAGCCGCCGTCCATTCTTCGAAGTCGAGCACGCAAGCCAGCCGAAGGTCCGGAAGGGGCGGACCGCACGCGACGATGTGCGTCCCCACGATCAGGTCCGCGGCCCCGTTCAGCGCTGCGGTCGCCGCCTTCCGCCCGCTCGTCGAGCGAATCGTCCGACCGTCGACCCGCGCGACGCGTGCGTCGGGGAACCGGCCCGCCAGCGTCTCTGCGATCCGCTCGATCCCCTCGCCAATGAAGCGGACCGCGGCGCGACCGCACGCTTCGCAGCGGAGCTCCTGCTTCTGCCCGCACGTCGGGCACGCGCCCCGCGCTGCCTCCGGTCGGTAGCCGAGCGTTGTTCTACACCGCCTGCACCGAATGGCTCGCCCGCAGCCGCGGCAGATCGCAGCGCGGAAGTACCCCGTCCGCGCAACCGCTATCACGGCACGACCACCGCGCTCGAGCGTCCGCCCGATCCTCGTCAAGAGCGGCGCGGTCAGCGGACCGGGCTCACGCCGCAGATCCACGACCTCCCACGTACGGTCGGCAGCGTGCCCCGCATCGATTTCGCAGATCGCGCCGGATGCCACTGCGTGCGCTGTCTCCACCGCCGGCACCGCGGACCCCAAGATCACGCGGCGTCCGAGCTCGAGCGCCGCCGTGCGCGCATGAAAGTACGGGAGCATCTCGGATTGCTTATGGGCCGGATCCTGCTCCTCGTCCACGATCACCAGCTCCGGGTTCGCCAGCGGGAGGAAGATCGCCGATCGGGTCCCGACGACCAGACGAACCTTGCCCGACCGGCACGCTTCCCAGATCGCCCCGCGCTCGCCCTCACCGACACCCCCGTGGTAGAGCGCCGCTGCCATCGACAACCGGCGCTCGAGCTCATCGCGGACCGCGGCCGCAGCCAGCGCGTTCGGCGATACCACGAGCGCTCGCCCGCCCGCGCCGAGGGTCGCGCGAATCTCCTCAGCATACCGGTCGTACCGCGAAGCTCCCCGCACCAGGATCCGCTCTGCTTTGGGCGCGTCTCCTCGTCCCTGGTGCGCCGGCTCCGCTGCTCGCCCATCCCGAACGAATCCCAGCTCGATCAACCGCCCCGCCGCCGCCCGGATCGCCCCCAACTCCGCCCGCAGCGTCGACTCCCGAACCGGTCCGCCGGCAGCGAGCAGTCGCCGGAGCAAGGCAGCCTGCCGCGGTGCCCGCTGCCCCGCTCGTTCCAAGTACTCCAGAATCGTCGGAAGCTCCCCCTCCAGCACCAGGTCCCGATCGCTCGACCGCCCGACCCGGCGGGGAAGCGCTCGGTTCGCCACCAGCCCGAGCGGAGCGAGGTACATGTCGCAGATCCGGCGACAGAACGCGAGCGCCTCCGCCGAGAACGCCGGCCCGGATTCGACCGACAGCATCGGCTCAAGACCGTCGATCTCCCCGTCGCCAATCTCGACGACGATCCCGCGCTCCTCGCGCCCATGGAGCGACACAACCACGCGGCAACCTGGGCGCACCGTCGACCGCAGGAGCTCCGGGACGGCATAGTCGAAGACGCGGTCGATCGGGAGCGCCGGCGCGACTCGGGCGATCACGCCGCCTCCGCACGCAAGGTCAGGATCGCTCCCCGCACGCACATCTTGATCGATGCCCGCCTGACCGGGTCGATCGCGCGATACGCGGGATCGTCGAGCACCACCGCGATCAGCTCCTCATCGCCGAGGCGGCCCATCAGGTCGGCCACTCGCGCGAGCCACTCGTCAAGCGCCAGTTGGTACCCGTCGATGCGCTCCGCGGTTCGTCCGACCGCGATCCCGAAGTGAGCGTAGGCGACGGCCCGCGCGCCTGCCCGCCGAAGCCGGGCGAACGATCGGAACGAAGCCGCCCGATCGAGCCGGGGCGGCACAGTGAGGGGAAGCCCGATCGGCTGCGCGTGATTCCCGAGCGCATCGCCGGTGAAAAGGAGCCCGCTCCGGCGTTCGATGTAACAGACGTGATGCGGCGCGTGGCCCGGCGTGAAGACCGCCTCGATCGTCCGTCCGTCCCCCAGGGCGAACGTCTCTCCGTCCTGTGCCGGGTGAAGCCGATGCGGGTCGATCGCCATCGGTTCACCGTAGTGCGGGAACATCCTTCCGGTCGCTTGTTTCGTCCCCTCTACGAGTCGTCTCGGATCCGTCAAGTGCGGCGCGCCGAGCGGGTGAACGACGACAACTGCGTCCGGATGACATCGCGAGACATACCCCGCCCCCCCTGCGTGGTCCAGATGAACATGCGTCACGAAGATATAGCGCAGTCTCGTCCCGGACGTCGCGCGTTCGATAAGTGGGCCCGCAATTGCTGTCCCCGTATCAATCAGGGCCGGCGCTGGCGCGTGGATCAGGTACGCTGCGCCTGTCCTCGGCAGGCCGAACTGATGAGTATCGAGAAGAGAGATCTCAGGAAGGATCCGATGCACACTCATGGAACCGCCGTGATCCTACAGCAGACCGATCCGGATTGCGAATAGCAGCGCGAGCGTGCCGAGTGAGCAGCTCCCTAGACCGACGAGCATCCCAGTAGCGCTCCATCGACGAGCTGTCAGCGGAACGCCGAGCGCCGCTGCCATCTCGCCGGCGCTCCGATTCGCCGCTGATCCGAACAGCGTCAAGTTTGCTCCGAATCCGACACCGAGTGCGAGCGCCCACCAGATAGCCGGAGATGACACCCCGTACGCGTCAAGTCCCGCCACGATCGGGAGCGCCGCGATCGTGTACGGGACGTCTCCGAGTAGCGCGGACGTGACCGCACTCGTCCACAGAACAGCGACGACAGCCAGTTCTTCCCGGCCCGCCAGCAGACCGGCGATCGCATCGACCGGTCCAGCCAACGCCCCGCTCGCCCGCAAGCAGCCCACAACGATGAACAGCGCGGCCATCCGGAGCAAGACGTCCCACCGGATTCGGGTCAGAATCCGGTCGAACTCCGAATGCACCCACAGCAGACCCACGGCCGCCCCCGCCAGCGCGACCGTTCCCGCCGACAGCCCAATCGCCTCGTGCACGAAGAGGAAGCCGACGGTCACCGCGAGGGTCGCCAAGAGGTGCTTCAGCCGCCGCGGCGCCACGATCGCTCGCCGCTCATCCAGGCCGGCTAGCCGATCGACCACGATCCTGCGCCCTCGGAGAGCAGGGCGGAACAACACCAGCAAGATCCCCTGAGCGGCCGCCCAGACGGCGACCGCAATCGGAGCAACCAGCACGATGAAATCGAGAAATCCCAGCCCGCCTGCCGAGCCGACGAGCATGTTCGGCGCATTGCCGATCAACGTCGCCGCTCCGCCAATGTTCGCGAGGACCACCTGTCCGACGAGGAACGGCGTGATCGGGAGTTCCAGCAGGTCGATCAGCGAAATGGCGACAGGGACCATCACCAACACCGTTGTGGTGTTGTCGAGGACGAGCGACACGCCCGCGGTTACTCCGCCCAGGAGAAGCATCAGGCACCACGGCCGTCCCCCCGCCCGCTTGGCCGCACGGACCGCCAGCGACTGGAAGAACCCCGTCTCCCGAAGGAGAACGGCGAAGATCATCGTCCCGAAGAGCAGCGACAACGTGTTGAAGTCGATCGATCCAACCGCGCCCCGCAAGTCAAAGGCGCCAGTCGCAGTGCCGACCACGATCGCAGCCGCCGCTCCGGTCCACGCGATGATCGTCGCCCGAGCCGGGCGGATCCGTAACCCGGCATACGTCAGAGCGACCGTCGAGACGGCGAGGCCGACGCTCCACGCCCCGCCGCTCATTCCTCGGCGTCCCCGGCGCACGGATCAGCGCACCCTGTACGTTCTATGCTGGATAGATTCGTCCGAGCCACGAGGGAGAGGATACCCCGTCATCAGCCGGGTGTCGCACGCCCTCCGTCTACCGCTCTAGCGAAGCGCAGAGCGCACCGCGGGCGGCTACATCTGCCGCCCGCGGTGCTTGGCCTGCGAAGGAGGCACAGCTCGCTGCCAGTCTGCGGACCCCCTCTATCCGCCGCCCGAAGACGGCGACCGGCAGAGCGTCGGAGAGGCGAACCAGCCCACCGGGAGCACCCTTCGGCATGCGCGAATCAGTCGAACTCCGTCGAGCAAGTCGGCGTGGCAAAACGCAAAAGGGAATAGAGGTACTGCACAAATGATCGACTCGTCCTTCGGCGGTCCGGCGGCCATGGGAATCCTCCTTTAGGCCCGTAACTTTGCGTCCTCCGCTTTCGCGGAGTTTGCCGTTTCGGGAGCAACCATCGCAGTATACAGGGCATCTGTTTCCCGTGCAACCCCCTACATACAATCAGCCGGACTTGCCACGGACCAGACGGTCCGAACAATGACGCCATGTCCGACGACCCGGCTCTTTCTTCCTTTCATCGGATCGTCGTCCGCTGGTTCTGCGAGACGTTCGCCGAGCCAACCCCGGCCCCGCGCGACGGATGGCCGGCAAACGGGACCGGACGTCACTCGCTCCTCCTCGCCCCCACAGGATCCGGAAAGACGCTCCCCGGATTTCTCCACTCGCTCATCGACTTTCTCACTGGCGGTGACATCCACCTCCCCTGAGTGCATACTCTCTATCTCTCACCGCTCCGCGCTCTCGCCGCCGACATCGAGCGTAACCTGGATGCCCCACTCCGAGGCATCCGCGAGCTCGCCGCCCGCGCCTGGATCCTGCTTCCCGAGGTCTCTGTCGCCAGCGAGCTGCAGCGGGTCGGGCGCGCCGGGGCACTTGGTCCGGTCTACAAGTGTGGGATGGATGATCCCGAAGTCCCGATGGGATCTGCTGGTCATGGCCGGACTCGCTCAGGCGATGCGGCTCGGCTTGATCTCATCCGCGCGCATCCCGCAACGCCCGCTCGACGTCCTCGCGCGGCAGATCGTCGCGATGGTCGCTGTCGAGCCCTGAAATGTGGAAGCGCTCCACGGGCGCGTCCGACAGGCAGCTCCGTACCGGGCGCTCCTTCCGTCGCCAACGATACCCCGCTCGGACGACGATGAGGCGAGAATTCTCGACCTCCTTCTCGATCGGTCCGTCATCCTCTACCGGGAGACCGTCGAGCAGAACCGATGCCCCGTTCGTTGGTACGACCTGCACCAGCGCCTCGCGAGAATCGAGTGGGCCGGCGATGTCGACCGGGGCCTGTTCGTCGCCCACCTCTCCGCCCCGCAGTTCGCCCGGCCGGGTGCCGCCCTCCGCGACGCCGATCATCGCCACGCCCTCGAACTTCTACCCGGCCTCCTCCGCGAGCGGCGGGACACCGGCCGGTCTCGACCTGGAGGGTCTTGGCTTCATGCGCGAAGATACGGACATGATCCTCTACCAACGGTACGCCGATCGAGGGAGGGATGCTGTGGAAGAGGCACTCCAAGACACGTTCCGCACAGCCCGGGAGATCGCGACGTCCGGGCCGATCTGCGACGAATGCCTCGGCCGACCGTTCGCACGGTGCGGAACCGGCTGGTCGAATGCGCACCGCGGTCGCGCGCTGCGCGTGCTCCTGTCGATGGCTGAGACCCCGGTCCCCCGCGACGATCGAGCCCTCGAGCATTGCTGGGTCTGCGGCGGCCTGTTTTGCGATGTAGATCGCTGGGCCGAGCGCGCAGCCGAGCGCGCAGCCGCGTTCGAATACGAGACGTACCTGTTCGGCGTGACTCTCCCTCCGCGCCTCGTTGCGTCCGAGGAGCTTCTCGCGAAGCGGTTCCCGACGAGCACCGGCGAGCCCATGAAACACGCGTTCAACCGAGAGGTGGGGAAGGCGTTCGAGCGGCGTACAGGACACGGCACCGTCTCGTTCTCAACGCCCGACCTGTCCTTCCGGATCGATCCGGCGGCCAACGAGTTGACAGTGCGGGTTGCCTCGCTGTTCGTCGCCGGTCGATACCGCAAGCTAGCCCGCGGGATCCCGCAGACCCACTGGCCCTGCCGCGCCTGCCGCGGCCGCGGCTGCCCCGCGTGCGACGGCACCGGAAAGCAGTACCCCGACTCGGTCGAGGAGCTGATCGCGGGTCCGTTTATCGCCGCATCGGGCGCCCGCGCTGCGCGGCTGCACGGTGCGGGGCGGGAGGACATCGACGCGCGCATGCTCGGAGACGGCCGCCCATTTGTCCTTGAGATCCTCTCGCCTCGGACACGCTCACTCGATCTCGACGAGCTGCGTGCGGGCGTCCACGCCGCCGCTGAAGGGAAGGTCGAGCTCTCGGCGCTCGGCTCCGCCGTGCGCGCTGACGTCCGCGCGCTCAAGGCGTCTCGTGCGACAAAGCGATACCGGGCCGCCGTGGAGTTCGAGCGCAGCGTCGATCCGGCCGCGTTGAAAGCGGCGCTCGCCTCGCTGGTCGGAGTGATCGAGCAGCGGACCCCCCGCCGCGTCGCACACCGGCGCGCGGATCGAGTCCGGCAACGCCGACTCCACGAGGCGAGCGGCGAGTGGCAAGATCCGCGGCATGCCTCCCTCGAGTTCCACACCGATGCGGGGCTCTACGTGAAAGAACTCATCTCGGGCGACGAAGGGCGGACCACGCCCAGCCTCGCCGAGCGCCTCGCCGCCGCCGCCCGCGTCACCGCACTCGATGTGACCGCCGTCCTGTCGGACGATCCGTCCGCCGGTTTGAACATCGAAGACCCGCTCCCGTAAAGTGTGGGCGAGGAAGAGGCCATGAACATCGAGAACGAGAACCCGCCGAAAACCGACCGGGACACCAAGGTCCCGCCGATCCTACGGATCTACTACCGAGAGATCGCGCGGTTTCCGCTCCTCACACCGGAGGAGGAGCGGGATGTTGCCCGGGCGATGATCGCCGGCCGCAACGGCGCACGCGAGCGCTTGATTGTCTCGAACCTCCGCCTCGTCGCAAAGATCGCTCGGGAGTACGCGGACGTTGGCCTTCCCCTGGTCGATCTGATCCAAGAGGGGAACATCGGGCTGATCGAAGCGGTCGATCGATTCGACCCGGAGCGCGGCTACCGACTGAGCACATACGCATCCTGGTGGATCCGCCGCGCGATGCTCGCCGCGATCACCAGCCACGCTCGGATGATTCGCATTCCCGACTACTTGTTCCGCGCTGTCCGCCGACTCGCGCAGATTCGCTCGCTCGCCGAGGAAGGCCTCGTCGACGGGGAGGAGGTCGCGGCCGCCGTCGGAATCTCGGTCGATCGCCTGCGGCAGATCGAGGCGCAGGTGAACGAGATCATCTCGCTCGATCAGATCGTGGGCGACGAGGACAGCGGGCCCCTCGAGGATCGAATCGCAGACGAGACCGGCCTCTCGCCGGAACACGAGGCGTTGCGCCTCCTTTTCCGTGACGAACTCGAGTCGATCCTCGAGCAACTCCCCGCTCGCCAGGCGTTCGCGATCCGCCTGCATCATGGGATCGAGGACGGCTGCCCGTACAGCTTCGCCGAGATCGGTCGGATCATGAAGATCAGCCGTGAACGCGCCCGTCAGCTCGTGCGGGACGGCATGAACAGCATCACTGAGCGCTGGGGAGAACGCGCGCTCACCTTCTATCGGAGTCTCCTGCGCGACTGACCTTCGAACTCCGCAGCTGCCCGCACCCTGCTTGGATGTCGATTCCCCGCCGCACGCGGACGGTCACCGGGATCCCACCGTTGTCGAGGACGGCCGCATACGCGCGCACGGTCGCCGGTGGGCTTCCCCGCCAACCCGCTCCTGGGGCCGGGTTGAGCGGGATTAGGTTGACGTGGCAAAGCAGCCCTCGGAGGCGCTCGACCATGGCGATCGCGTGCTCCGGCGCGTCATTTACGCCCTCGATCAGGGAGACTTCAAACGTCACCCTCCGCCGAGAGGCGACCACGTATCGCCGACACGCCGTCAGTAGGTCATCGACGGGGTATCGCCGATTCGCGGGAACGATCCGGTCCCGAAGCGCGTCGTCCACGGCGTGGAGCGAGACCGCCAGGTTCACCTGGATCCGCTCCTCTGCAAGGCGATCGATACCCGGGACGATCCCGACCGTCGAAATCGTGAAAGAACGTGCGCCGAGCGCGAATCCATCGGGATCGTTCAGGATTCGGATCGATCGGAGGGTCGCGTCATAGTTCTCCAGCGGTTCGCCCATGCCCATGTAGACAACATTCGATAGCCGACCGCCGACAGCCCGCGTCTCCCGTGCGACGTGGAGGACCTGACCGACGATCTCGCCGGTCCGGAGGTCCCGGACGAAGCCCATCCGGCCCGTTGCGCAGAACTCACACGCCATCGCGCATCCCACCTGGGTCGAGACGCACGCCGTCCGCCGAGCCTCATACGACATTGCGACCGTCTCGATCGTCTCCCCGTCGATCAGCCGGAACAGCGTCTTTGTCGTTCGGCGGTCCCGGGAGGCTGCCCGATCGAGCACCTCCAAACGGGGAAACGGGATTCCCGCCTCCAGGCGGGCGCGAAGCGCGAGCGGAAGAGTCGAGATCTCCGCGTACGTCGCGGCGAGCTGTCGATAGACGCCGCGCCAGACCTGATCGCCCCGGTATCTCGGGATCCCCTCGTCCGCCAGCGCGGTTCGCAACCCCTCGCGCTCCAGATCGAGGATCGAGTCAGCCGCCATGACGCCTCAGGAGTCCTAGAAACGCCTCCTCGGACAGGATCTCCACCCCGAGCGCGCGGGCCCGATCGGCCTTCGAACCCGGCGCGTCCCCAACAACGACGTAGTCCGTCTGGCCGCTGACCGAAGAAGCGACCACCCCGCCAAGCTGCACGGTGCGCCGCCGGGCCTCGTCGCGCGTCATCGACACAAGCGTCCCTGTGAACACGAATCGCTTCTTCCGAAGCGGCCCTTCACCCGGTGCGCCACCCGCGGCACGGAACTCCAATCCGGCCGCTTTCAGGTCTTCGATCATCTCGAGATTCTCCGGCGCGGAGAAGAACTCCGCCACGCGATCGGCTGTCTCGTCACCGATTTCGGGAATCGCGATCAGTTCATCTCGCCCCGCGTCGCGCAGCCGCTCGAGCGATCCGAACTCCCGCGCGAGCGTCTCGGCGAGGTGCACACCGATACCGGGGATTCCGAGCCCGAACACGAGTCGTGACACCGATGTCCGCTTCGCACGCTGCAACGCCGACAGCAGGTTCTCGGCCGACTTCTCCCCGACGCGATCGAGCTCGACGAGCGTCTGGCGGTCGAGGCGGAACAGGTCGCCGAGTCGGCGGACGATCCCACGATCGACGAGCTGATCCGCGAGCCTCTCTCCGATCCC
>ENA-OSEO01000730-OSEO01000730.1-sediment-metagenome-genome-assembly--contig:-NODE-730-length-76316-cov-6.075513_pt1 | contig 76316 bp, 62 predicted proteins | sample MGYA00237883_ERZ534232 | MGnify/ENA metagenome assembly ERZ534232
AAGGGCGAACGGCGCCGTCCTGCTTCGATACCTCAGCACGAACGGGGTGTCTAATCACGCTAATCCGCGATGAGCCTCTTTATTTTTCACCGCTGAGACGCCGAGATCGCAGAGTTTCATTGCAAGGGTGTCTCTCCGAGTTCTCTGCGATCCTGCAGTGTGATCAAAGGCAAAGCATTTTAACCTCAACCGGTACACCGCTCAACCGAGTCCTTCCGGGTTGATGAAGACGCGGACTCAATCATATTTTAGGTTGGCTCCTTCGGCAGGGAAAACCAAACGAAAGGTTCACCGGTTTTGGCCGATTCATTGTCAGTCTGCCGGTCATTCTGCCAGACTTCCCAGCCCTCATCGCCTTCCGAGCGCCATATGAGAATAGGGAAATCCCGGGTGTCCGGCCGATCGGTTCTGGCCACAGGTTTCCATTTTCTGGCTACTTCGATCATTTTTAGTTTGCGGCTTCCCAGTAGGTCGGCCGTTCTAAGGAAAGGATTCTTCATCGTTTTTACTCGCAAACAGCGACTTCCTCGCCTGAAGTGATTTGCAGCAATTGATCGACCGTGACCGGAACGGCTGAATGATCGTTTCCCGCCGCGGCGTAAACCTTGGGGAAGCGGCGCATCGAGGCATCGATCATAATGCGCAGCCCGGCAGGAAGCAAGAAAGGGCACACACCGCCCGGGGCATAACCGGTGAGCTCGATTACTTCGGCGGCTTCGGGAAGCCGGACTTTACCCTTTAATTGAGCTGCCTTCTTAAGCCTGGAACCCTGGATCTTCAAGTCGCCACAAGTGACCACCACGACAGGTTCTCCTCCAACGATGAACAGAATGGTCTTGGCGATTTCGGCTACGGAGCATCCAACCGCTTGCGCGGCCCTCTCCGAATTGGGTGTGGGCTCCTTGAATTCCAATACTTCAATGCTTCGTTCCGCCAGATAGGCTTTTACCTCATCGATTGTTGGCATGTTCAATCCTTTCGGAGAAAACCGGTTCAGGGCTTTGCAGGTGTGCGGAGAGCTGTGATGAGAGCATGCCGGCAAGCATGAGCACGCAGCCGAGAAGACCTCTTGCCGAAAGGGTTTCGCCCAGAACAAAATATCCTCCCAAAGCCGCAAAAACTGTTTCCATGCTGAGCAGGATTCCAGCGTGAGCCGGGTTGGCGTCGCGCTGAGCGACCACTTGCAGAGTATAGGCCACACCGACGGAAATGAGGCCTCCGTATAGGATAGGCAGGCCGGCCTGGATTAGACCCGCCAGGTTGACGACTTCGACAAAAGCGGCCGTAAGCAGGCTCAGCAGCGAACAAAAGGCGAACTGCATCAATGCAAGTTTCAAGGAGTCCATCTGCGGCGACAGCCAGCCTAAAATGAGAAGATGTCCAGCCCAGAAGAACGCGCCGATTAAAACCAGCAGATCACCTTTGGCCAGGGTGAATTGCTCGCTGACACTCAGGAAATACAACCCGACTGTAGCGAGCAGAGCCCCCGTCCAGGTCCCGCCCGGCACGCGGTGACGCCAAAAAAGGCCGAGAATGGGAACCAGGACGACATAAAGCCCGGTGATGAATCCGGCTTTTCCCGCCGTCGTATAAACCAGGCCAATCTGCTGGAGAGAGGCTGCCAGAAAAAGAACTATCCCGACCAGACTGCCTCCAAGCAGCATCGTTTTGAGCCTCGCTTTGGGCGGCACATGATCGGGAAGAGTGCGTCGGTTCTTTTCCGCCAATACGATTAGAGGCAGCAAGGAGAGGCCGCCAAGCGCGAACCTGATGCCGTTGAAGGTAAACGGTCCGACATAATCCATGCCGATTCGCTGAGCGACAAAGCCGAGACCCCACAGGGACGCTGTCAACAGGAGCAGGGCGTCGGCTTTAACAGTTCGATTATGCAATGGTTTTCCTTGATGAAAGCAGGTTCTTCACTTTGCTTGAGCCGATACTCAAAGCTTTGGCCCAAGGAAAACTATCTGACTAGGTCGCTGGAGTCAAGCAGCTTCATGCCCGGGGTGAATCATTGCTTGACACGCCGACTTTTTGTGATATACGAGTGAGTTAAATCTCTTTAGGGGCTGGGTTCGGTATTTTGGAGCTTTCGCAGAATCGCTCCTGCGTTGACGAGAACGATTTTAGGGTGCTCACAAAGTAGCGCGCCGGCAGTATCACCAGAAAAGCAGCAAAATGAAAGGAATTAGAAATGCCGGAAGGCCGAGTGAAATGGTTCAATGACAAGAAGGGGTATGGTTTTATTGAAACCACGGATCAAGGAGATGTTTTTGTCCATCATAGTGCCATCGTCTCTGAAGGTTTTCGTTCCTTGAGCGAGGGGGAACGGGTCAGTTTCGAGGTGGAACGTGGACCCAAGGGGCCACAGGCAGTTAAAGTCGTGAAATTGGGCTGAGCATTCCCGAAATCTCGATGGAGTCATCATTTTGGCCAGGGACCACCCCCTGGCTTTTTCTTATTGGCTCATCGAGGATTAGCGTGGTCGTGTCGCTCTGCAGCCGTTTGCCCTGAGGTATCGAAGGGCAACCCATCAGTTCGTGCTTCGATACCTCAGCACGAACCGAGTGCGTAAATCACGGTAATCCGCGATGAGCTTTTTTATTTTGTCCTAAACTCGACCGAGCCCAGCTGCAGCCTTGCTTCATTCAGTGAAAGCCGGCCTCCAGTTAACCGTATTATTGTCTATATTGATTGTTTTTGATGCCATATGAGCTCCCGGACCTTGGCATCGATCACTTCGCCCCAGCCGTCTGCTTCAGCTTCGTCCAGGTCGAGCTCTTTGCTGCTCGCGCTATGAACGGAGAGGAGTTGAAGTCCGGTTTGGATGGCCGATTTCAGCCAGTTGCTCCAATGCTCTATCGCCTTGCCATCCGCTCTGAGAAGGTCATCCTGTGAAACCCGCGAAGGAGAGCCGACCAGTGCCAGATCACTGTTTATTTCATCCACCAGATTCTGATCCAGGTGCGGGCGCCTGACTCGAATGGCCGGTGTGATCACTTCCAGATAGATTACTAACGGATCCATTGGGAGCAGTTCCGGGTGGCAGATCACGCAGCGCCCGGTATCGTGTGAGATGGTGCTGTTTTCGGCGAACCTGTTCTGCCTGGCTATTTCCTTAAAGTGGTCAATCGTGTAGGCGAGATCTGCAGCCTGCTGCGGAGTCATCGTCATTTGGGTCACCTCAACAAAAAAACTGTATCTGTTTGCCTGCTGCATCAGTGTCCTGGCAGCTCGGCTTCGGGCCGGGATCATTCCATGCGCGTAAAGCTAAGCCCCATGCCTGAGCATCTCAGCCCCACATCGAAGTATTTCGTTTCCACGCTCCCGCGTGGAAACGCATTTCAAGACGCTCCCGCTTCCCCTGCGCTGGCTGGATGCCGGGACAGGCAGACGTGAAGCGTCCAGAGTGTGCATCCCCACGCGGCGCTCAGTCGAACGTTCAGAGTGCCAGTTGTAAGGATTAGCTCTAAGGCTTCCGGATAGGCACCGGTTCCCTTTATTGTCATTCCTTATCGGCATCCGGCCCGTTGCGCTTTTTCAAGAAGTCTTCAAACTGAACCACCTTTGGCGACAAACCGGATCGTCGCATGACTTTCTCTTTTTTGATCGATTCAATGGTCCGGCGCAACTCCTGGTCTTGGTGAACCAGTTGTTCGATTTGCTTTTCTCTCTTTTTCCAGGCCTTCATCAGATCGGCTGTGGGCAGTGCAACTCCCAGCATGTTTCCCAGGATGCGCAGGAATTCAGCGGTGATGAGCTCGTGGGGGCCGCTCAGATAAAACGGCAGATGTGCCCAAAAGCTCATACAAGGGATATCCGACTCTTTGGCTTCCGCCATGATGGCTGAATGAATAGCGCTGGGTCCACTGTATTCGATGAGCCCGCAGCCCAGTTCGCGAGCTCGATTGTAACTGCCCGGATCTTGCACGACACTCGTTATCAAGGTCTCGTCATGAAAGATCTGATCGAGCAGGCTCCCCAGTAAATAAATTTCCCGGCACCCCCAACTTTTTAGCAGCCGAACCAGATGCTTTGCGAAAGAACGCCAGGCGAGGGACGGTTCAGGGCCGTTCCCGATCAGGATGGGGCCGCCGGATTCATCCGCCCGCGCGAGGAAAAACTGGTAGGAAGGCCACTCTATCTGTTGAACCTGTCCATGCCGGACACTGACTTGAGGTCGTGTGGATTCGGTGTGCCAGAAGCCATCCAGATCCCAAACGGCCGCCAGTTCATGGGAAATTAGGTTTTTCAATTGAGTGAGAGTGAATTCCACCAGCCGGCCGGCATCGGGCCACCCGTAAAAACCGAGCACCGCTCGATCGATATGCACTGATTCTTTGAAAGTGTGAATATTCATTAAAATACCCTTCTGACGTTTCCAATGAGCCTGCCAATCAGATCAGACTCTGGTCTTTCAGTTCCCGTAAGAGCTCATAACAATCATGGGCGGTCCACCGGGCGCCGCTCTGGATGAGATCCTTGCGCGAAGCGTTGCCGCTGCATACGCCGGCGGTCATCACGCCGGCGCGTTTACCCGTTTGAATGTCGATGGGATGGTCACCCACCATCAGTGCCGAGCTTGGCTCGACCGAGATCGACCGCAGAGCTCTCAGCAGATGGTCCGGGTCCGGTTTGACATGGGGGACATGGTCTCGGCTAAGAAAACTGAGGCAATAATCTTCCAAGTCGGGGAAGACAATTCGCACCGCCTGTTCACAATTTCTTGTGATGATTGCCGTCTGAATACTGTCCCGTTTGAGCTCCTCCAAAATACTTCGGCTGAATGCGAAAAGACGGCCCTTGCGGGCGGCTTCAAGCTCCATGTCCAGAATCAATGCGTGGGCGGATTTTTGAAAATCTCCGCAGGCCTCGGGGTCAACCTTGCTCATGTCTGCAGCCAGGCTCTCAATCCATTCCAATGCGGGCATCCGCGGCGGGGGTGTGGCCGAAAAAGCGCGATATTCTCTAACCAACATGCTCAACCGGCGTTTCATTTCCGTAAAATCGAGGTGCAATTCGGCCAGAGTTCCGTCAAAATCGAAGACAATGCCAAGAATTTTTTTTTGCCCGTTTCCGTTCAAGATTTTTGCTCTACTCTCGATCCTTTTCCCTTGCAGAAGGAGGATCTTCTGATTATGTTCAAAGGCCGTTTCCGGAGGATAACATAATAGTATAGTATTATTTCCAGCACAATGTCACAAGGCATTCATTCTCTTTTCAAGGGGCTTCGCTCTTTATACGATAACGCATCAACTTTGCTGGATATTTTGGGGTGAGTATGTCGGAGCATGTTCAAACGCTTAGTTTTGACGCCGTGATAGATCGCCTGCTGGCGCTGAAAACGGGGTATCATAAGGACTATCTGGCCATGTATTCCAGCTGGTTTGGCGGGATAATCAGGGAGCCTGCCCTGATGATGGTCCCTGTAGACGACCACCTGGTTCACCGCGGCGACGGTATTTTCGAGGCCTTCAAGTGTGTGCAGTGGAATATCTATGCGCTGCAGCGCCACTTGGGCAGGTTGGAGCGCTCTGCCAAGGGCTCCGGCCTGAATTTGCCGATGAATCACTCCCGGCTGCTGGAAACCATTCTGGAGACCGTAAGAATCGCCAATGTTCCCGATTGTGTCATACGCCTGTTTGTTTCACGAGGGCCGGGGGGATTTTCCACTAACCCTTATGAATGTCCGGCTACTCAGCTCTATGTTGTAGTCACGACGCTCAAAAGACCGTCGAAAGAAAAGTACGAGCAGGGGGTTACGCTGAAAAGCAGCCACATTCCCATAAAGAAGGCGTACTTCGCCAATATGAAAAGCTGCAATTATCTGCCCAACGTGCTTATGCGGAAAGAAGCCGAAGATGCAGGCGTGGATTATACGGTCTCGATTGACGAGCAAAATTTCCTGGGTGAAGGACCGACGGAAAATATTGGCATCATAACGGAAAATCGGGAATTTCTTGTTCCTCGCTTCGACCGCATCCTGCGGGGAATCACCGTCACACGCACAGCCGAGCTGGCGCAAGCTCTAGTTCCCTCAGGATTCTTGACCAAAGTGGGGGAAGCGGACATCACGCGTGAACAAGCTTACGAAGCGACTGAAATCATGATGTTTGGCACAACCTTCGATGCACTGCCGGTGGTCAGCTACGACGGACGGACAATCGGAACAGGACGGCCGGGACCTGTTTTCCGAAAGTTTACGGAACTGCTCGAAGAAGACATGCGCAGTTGTGCCGAGATGCTGACCTCGGTAAAGGGATAGAATATGGAGGAAAACCTGCGGGAGCGGTTCAGGAGTCTGATTGAACAGAGCTTTCGCGACAGCATTCAAGTGAAGGAAGCTTTTTTGCCGACCGGTGCCGGGATCATTCTGGAAATGGCGGAGCTGCTTTGCCGGGCTTTTCGTGGCGGCCACCGGCTTTTTTTGTTTGGCAATGGCGGCAGTGCCGCCGATGCGCAGCATCTGGCCGCCGAATTTGTAAATCGATTTCAGAGGGAGCGTCCTCCGCTTCCAGCAATCGCTCTCTCCGTAGACACCTCTGTCATCACCAGCATCGGCAATGATTATCAATTTGAGGATATTTTCGTAAAACAGCTACAGGCCCTTGCGCAGCCCGGCGACGTTGTGCTCGGAATCAGCACCAGCGGTCGTTCTCCCAATGTGATCAAGGCTCTTAAATGGGCTCGCCAGCACGGTGTCCACAGTCTGGGCTGGGCAGGAGCTGCCCGGGCCGAGATGGACGTTTATTGCGATCTGGTCCTGCGCGTCCCCTCGCAGGTGACGGCGCGCGTTCAAGAGTGCCATATCACGGCGGGTCATGCACTGTGCGGGCTGGTGGAAGACATGCTGTTCGGCGAAGAATAAATCCGGGTGAAGAAGATCTATGACAAAACCACATTCTACTTGGGAGCCGCTCGATTTTGACACTTTGCAGACGGTAAGCCTGAAAGATCGCCCCAGCAAAGTTGGTCTCGATGTTTTCGCCAAGCCTTGGGAGCCTGGCGGGAGCTTCATGAGCTTTATCGAAAGACTGCCGGGAATCCTGGCCGCAGATCTCTTCAGAAAGGCTGCTGAGGCCATTGTTGCGGCAGTGCACAAGAAACGCAGGGTGCTCCTCGCGATGGGGGCGCATCCAATCAAGGTCGGTTTGAACCCGGTGCTGGTGGATGCCATGGAGCGGCGGATTTTTGCCGGACTTTCCTTGAACGGCGCCGGTGTCATTCACGATGTCGAGCTCGCTTTGGCCGGCAAAACATCGGAAGATGTCGCTGCACATTTGGAAAAGGGCCGGTTCGGCACGGCCCGCGAAACCGCCGAATTCATTCATGGAGCTGTAAAATCGGCCTATGCGGAAAAGAATGTGGGATTGGGGCAGGCTGTGGGTGAGCGCTTACTGGCTGAACGGGCACCCTATGCAGATATGAGTCTGCTGGCGAGGGCGGCGAAACTTGACATACCGGTGACGGTCCATGTGGCGTTCGGAACGGACATCATTCACATGCACCCGGCCATGGACGGAGCTGCCATGGGAGCTTTAAGCCATCATGATTTCAAACTGTTTTGCCGGCTCGTAACCGCGTTGGAAGAAGGCGTTTTCATCAATCTGGGGTCGGCCGTAATTCTTCCCGAAGTGTTCCTAAAGGCGGTGAGCGTGGCATTGAATATGGGTTTTTCTTTGAAGGGCATCACCACCATCAACATGGACTTCCAACGACACTACCGGACGCAAGCTAATGTGCTCGATCGTCCTACGGCGGGAAGAGGGGTCGGGATCAACCTGATAGGACATCACGAGATCATGTTTCCATTGCTCATGGCCACCGTTTTGGACCGGTTGAAGCTCGATTGAAAGGAGCCCAAGATGGCAGGGCAAATCAGAATCACGGCGGGCACCGTCAGCTTGCTGGGGGAATTGAACGATTCACCGACAGCTGCTGCCGTCCAATCGGCTTTGCCCTTGGAGGCGACCGCGAGAACCTGGGGAGACGAGATCTACTTCCCCGTTCCGGTTGACCGGGAGCTGGATCATAACGCCGCAGAAACAGTTGATGTGGGGGACCTGGGCTACTGGCCGAGCGGCAGAGCTTTCTGTATTTTTTTCGGACCCACGCCGGCCAGCCGCGGCGATGAGATTCGGCCTGCCAGCGCCGTTAACCTGATAGGGAAGATCTCAGGCGATGCCAAAGAATTTAAAGCGGTGAGCGACGGTGAGCTTGTCCGAATAGAGAATGTCTCTTAAAATACAACGAGCTCAAAAAAAGTGAACAGGTTTCGGTGCTCGGCGTTCAGGATCGCAAGCTTGCATTTGCTTGGGACCCGAAACTTCTGGCATAAAAAGTGGAGGAACCATTCAATGCCCATTTATGAATACGAATGTTGCGATTGCTGTGAAAAGTTTGAGACGCTGGTCTTTAGAAGCGATGAGCCGGTGAGCTGTCCAAAATGCAGTTCAAGTAATGCTCAGCGTGTGATGTCGGTATGTGGGTTCAAAAGTGGCGGTGACAAAGGCGCAGCGAGCAGCCGTATGAGCTCCGGAGGCTCATCTTGCGCCGGATGCTCCTCCGGTAGTTGCAGTTCCTGCCATTAGGGCCGATAATTTCGATTTTTTGAATAACCGGCAATCAAATTGATTTTGTATTCGTTCCCGGAATCTTGGTCTGGCTCGGTTTATGGGAATACATGAGGATAAATTGGCACAAAGAGTTTTGCGCATCGGAACCCGGGGAAGTCTGCTCGCACTAAAGCAGAGTGAGAATGTCAAGAGGGCTTTGGAGAGCTTGTGGCCCGATGTCCGGATTGAATTTCAGGTCATCAAGACGATGGGCGACAAGATTCTGGATGTGCCTCTTGCCAAGGTGGGGGGGAAGGGCCTGTTCGTAAAGGAAATCGAAGATGCCCTGCTGAACCGGACGGTTGACTTGGCGGTTCACAGTATGAAGGACGTCCCCGCTGAACTTCCGACCGGTCTGGCGATTGGAGCCATCCCGCTGCGGGAGGACGCGAGAGACGTGTTGGTTTCTCATGACGGCAAAAACCTGTTGGAGCTTATCGAGGGGGCCAAAGTTGGAACGAGCAGCTTGAGACGCGCAGCGCAGCTGAAAAAAATGCGCTCCGACCTGCAAATTGAAAACTTGCGAGGGAACCTTGACACTCGCCTGCGTAAAGTGCGCGAGGGGATGTATGATGCCATTGTGCTGGCGGCCGCCGGATTGCACCGGATGGGATGGGAGGATGCCATTACCGCCTATCTGGAGACCGAAGATTTTTTGCCTGCCATCGGTCAGGGAGCTATCGGCATAGAGATCCGCAACGACGATGAAGAGCTGCGTGGATTGCTCGCACCCGTTCATCATCCGGACTCGGCGGTTGCGGTGCAAGCGGAAAGAAGTCTACTCAAGGAACTGGAAGGTGGATGTCAGGTGCCGATAGGCGGCTATGCCAGAGTCGCCGGAAAAATGGTGGAGCTCGCCGGACTGGTTGCTTCCGTGGATGGTCGGGAGATTTTTCGCCGTAGTCGTAAAGCGCCCCGCGAGCAAGCCGAAGCTTTAGGGCGTGAACTTGCCCGGGAGATCCTTGAGGCCGGGGGAAAGCGGATTTTGGACGAGATTTATCGGATGGAGGCTAAGTGAGTCGGGGGAAAGTATATCTGGTCGGAGCCGGGCCCGGTGATCCGGGTCTTTTGACTTTGAGGGGGCGGGAAGTGCTGCAGCAGGCGGAAGTCGTAATATACGACTATCTGGCCAATGAAGAGCTCCTGCAATATGCCCCCGCCGAAGCGGAGAAGATCTATGTCGGCAAAAAGGGCGGCAGCCATACCCTGAGTCAGGACGAGATCAACAGGTTGTTGCTGGAAAAGGGTCGCAACAACGTGGTGGTTCGGCTCAAAGGAGGCGATCCGTTTGTTTTCGGACGAGGCGGCGAAGAAGCCGAGGAGCTGGTTGCGGAAGGGATACCGTTTGAAGTGGTGCCCGGAGTCACAGCAGCGGTTGCCGTTCCCGCCTACGCCGGAATTGCCTTGTCTCATCGGGACTACACGGCCAGTATGGCGTTCATAACGGGTCACGAAAGGGATGATAAGGATGAGTCCAAAATAAACTGGGAAAAGCTTTCCACAGCTGTGGGCACGCTGGTCTTTTTCATGGGTGTGAAGAATCTTGCCGAAATTTGCCGGCAGCTTATTGCGCACGGTCGTTCCGAAAAGACTCCAGTGGCGGTGATTCGCTGGGGCACCACACCGCAGCAAAAGACTGTGGTCGGCACTCTGCAAACCATCGTTGAACAGGTAAGCCAGGCGAGAATGAAGCCGCCCGCCATTATTGTGGTGGGGGAAGTCGTTCAGCTGAGAGAAAAACTCAACTGGTATGAGTCTCGACCACTGTTCGGCCGCCGTGTTGTGGTTACCCGGGCCAGGGAGCAAGCGAGTGAATTCAAATCGCAGCTGACAGCTTTGGGTGCGCAGTGCATCGAATTCCCGACCATCGAGATCCAGCCGCCGCCCTCCTGGGAACCGCTCGATAAGGCGATCAAGAGTCTTTCCGATTATCATTGGGTCATTTTCACCAGCGTCAACGGAGTCAAGTTTTTCATGGATCGACTCAAATCGGCTGCTTTGGATGTGCGTGAGCTCAAAGGAATCAAACTGGCGGCTATCGGTCCGAAAACCGCCGAAACTCTGGAAAAGTTTGGCTTGACTGCCGATTTTATTCCGCCGGAATATCGTGCGGAAGCGATATTGGAAGGTTTAAAAAACGAGAATTTGGGGCGACTCCGATTTTTGCTGCCGCGTGCCATGACAGCACGTGACGTGCTTCCGGATACACTCCGCAAATGGGGGGCGCAGGTTGATGTGGTGCCGGCCTATCAAACAGTTCTACCGGACGGCAAAAGCGCGCAGATACTGCACCTGCTTCAGAAAGAAGAGATCGACTGTTTGACTTTTACCTCTTCGTCGACCGTCGGCAATTTTTTTGGTCTATTCAAGCGGGACGAGATTCTTCCTTTGTTGAGCAAAGTGATGGTCGCCTGTATTGGACCCGTCACTGCCGAAACGGCTGAAAAGTTCGGCCTGAAGACCGCGGTGATGCCCTCGGACTACACCATTGCCGCACTGGTGGCGGCGATCTGTTCGCACTTCCGTACAGAGAGCGATTAAGCACCTATTGTTTAATCTGATTTTTACGATATTGGGTATAACCGTTGCGCATCGCCACATATGGATCCAAGGCGGCCTGCAGGAAATCTTCATAGTCTCCGATTCGCAATGATGCATCGTTCAAATACTGCCCTGCTTTGATACCCCCGGCGGTGTACCACGATATCGGCAAATAGAACGTTGGATCCAAGAATGCGTCTCCGGCAATGCCCACGCTATCGCGCAAATTCGAAGGGCCTAAGATCGGCCAGACAATGTACATAACGGGACCCATCCCGTAGTGGCCCAAGGTTTGTCCGAAATCTTCCTCATAAGGATGCTTTGCAAATGTACATTGCTTGGTCGTGAAATCATAGAACCCCGCAAATCCAAATGTCGAGTTAAGGAGAAAACGTGCCAGTGTGACTCCGGCTCCTTCAAATTTAAGCTGCAGGAGATTGTTCGCGAAGCGCGCCGGTGAAAGAAAATTATGGAACGCATTGCGGAGCCCGATCCGGGCAACTTCTGGTACAACCTTTCCGTAAGCCGTGCCCACAGGTTTAACCACCCAGAAATAGAGCTTGTCATTAAACTGAAACATAACCCGGTTGTATGATTCTAAAGGATCTGCAACCGGTTCTTCCATTACATCCGGGTAGGTTTGGTAAATCTCGATTGGAAGTTGTGCTCGCGCCGTATTATCGAGAAAGGCTGTTCCATAGAGAGTAACATTTGACTTCCATACAGGAACGACAAGTGTGATCAGGAAAACAATAGTCGCAAAAGTCAGAATCTTGGACGTAACTTTCATTAAACACCCTCCTTTGATACTCGCTTCTCTTCAGCCTATCCGTCAATTTCCAAGTATCCGGTCGTCAACTGACCTTCTATACTATCACTAAGCGAAAAGTTAGCAGCCTTATGTATCCGTCAGATTAAGATCATGTTCTTCCTCAAGCAATAAGTGTTCATTTGTAGAAGCGAAAGCCAAATTCTGCAAATCCTTTTTTTGTACTTTTGGAAATATAATAAGAATGGACTGAGGATATTGTAAGCTGCAATCAGCTAATTCTATATTCTGTTATTCTGTTTTTTCGCAACACTGAATAAGATTAAGGTGCTTGCTTGCCAACTTCAGGTACTATGTATTAATTTTTTTTGAATATCGGACTGTTCTCTGATGTGTTGATTTCTTGGAGCAGTTGCAGCAATAGGCCTTTACGGATCGGAAAGGAGCATTTCATGGCGCGCCAGACCAATGAAGATTCAAATCCTGTGGACAAGTTCATGAATCGTCTCAGGGGGGGCTCCGGTGGAAGCCCCCGGGCAAACGGTCCATCCCAAAGGAAAATACACTTTTCCTTCTGGTATTTTCTGCTAGCTCTGTTGCTGCTCTCCTGGGTGCAAAGCTACATGACCGAATCACAGCGCGAGAAAATCCCTTACTCTGAATTCAAGCAATGGGTAAAGGATGGAAAAGTGGAAAATCTAGTAATCGGCCCTGACAACATCAGGGGCGAGATCAAAACATCGGGTGCACAGACCGGAGTGAAACCGGAAGCCAAAGGCGCCCCGCAGCCGATAAAGCATTTTGTCACCAACCGGGTAAATGACCCGGAGCTCACCCAACTGCTCGATGAGAAAGGGATAATTTATAGCGGTAAAGTAGAGAACAAGTGGGTGGCGGTGCTGCTTTCATGGTTATTGCCGCTGGCGATTTTCATATTTTTCTGGAGCTTCCTCATAAGACGAATGGGCGGCGGAACCCAGGGAGTTCTCTCGGTGGGTAAGGCGAGGGTCAAAATATTTGCGGAGAAACAGGTCGGAGTTACCTTTGATGATGTTGCCGGCATCGACGAGGCCAAATCGGAGCTGCAGGAAATCGTGGAGTTTCTAAAGACTCCGGAAAAGTTTCAGCGGTTGGGCGGTCGGATTCCCAAGGGAGTACTGCTGCTGGGTGCACCCGGAACAGGCAAGACTCTGCTCGCCAGGGCCGTGGCCGGAGAAGCCGGCGTACCGTTTTTCAGCATGAGCGGCTCCGAGTTTGTGGAGATGTTCGTCGGGGTGGGGGCCGCCCGGGTGCGCGATCTTTTCTCGCAGGCCAAAAGCAATGCCCCCTGCATTATCTTTGTAGACGAACTGGATGCACTGGGCAAAGCTCGAGGGCTCAATCCTGTGGGCGGCCATGATGAAAGGGAGCAAACCTTGAATCAGCTGCTGGTCGAAATGGACGGTTTCGATCCAAGCTCCGGCGTGATCATCATGGCGGCCACCAATCGCCCGGAGATCCTGGACCCGGCCCTGTTGCGAGCCGGCCGCTTCGATCGGCACGTGGCCATCGACAAACCCGACATTCGCGGTCGCGAAGCGATTCTGAAGATTCACAGTAAGGAAGTTAAGTTGGCCGCAGACGTTGACCTGCAAAAGATTGCCGCCATGACACCCGGATTTGTAGGTGCAGACCTGGCCAATTTGGTAAACGAAGCGGCACTGGTAGCCGCTCGACGCAATGCGGAGGCGGTGACCATGACCGATTTTCAGGATGCGGCCGATCGCATCATCGGTGGATTGGAAAAGAAGAACCGGGCGATGAACCCCAAGGAAAAGGAGATCGTTGCCTACCATGAGTCCGGGCATGCCCTGGTGGCCATGAGCGTCAAGTATGCAGACCCGGTCAACAAAATTTCCATCATCCCGCGAGGCATCGCTGCACTGGGATACACCCAGCAACTTCCCACGGAAGACCGCTACCTCATGACTCGAGATGAGCTGCTTGATCGACTGCAGGTGCTCCTCGGCGGAAGGGTTTCCGAGGAAGTTATCTTTGGTGATATTTCTACCGGCGCCCAGAATGATCTTCAGCGTGCAACCGATATCGCACGAAGTATGGTGACCGAATACGGCATGAGCGACCGTCTCGGACCGCTGACCTACACCCGCGAGCCTCGCTCGGCGCACCTTGATATCGGACCGCGCCCGCGGGAGCGAGACTACAGTGAGAGCACGGCTCAGGAAATCGACTCGGAGGTGTCACGGCTTATCTCCGAAGCGCATCAAAAAACTATCGCCATCTTGAAAGAGAAAAAAGTACATCTGGAAAAGTTGGCCAGGATTCTGTTGGAAAAAGAGGTGCTGGAAGGCGAAGAGCTCAAAAAATTCATTGCCGAGATCAAGGATGAATCAGCCGCCTCAATCGAGAAGTCCGCCGACTAGTTGGTCCGAAACACTCTTCCTTTTTTCACTAAAATTGAAACGGCTCATATTCAGGTCCAGTCTCTTGCCAGTTCCGCCAGAAGCCTCACCCCGAAACCGGTGGCTCCCTTGGGGGAAGTGGACAAGTCCTTTTCGGTCCAGGCTGGTCCGGCTATGTCTATATGCGCCCATGGCACGGCATCGGCTACAAACTGTCTCAAAAAGATGCCGCCGATAATGGCGCCGCCTTTTCTATCTCCTACATTCTTGAAGTCGGCCACATCACTTTTGAGATCCTCAAAATAGAAGTCCCATTGAGGCAGCGGCCATAACTTATCCCCCACCTGCATGCCGATCTCCCTGATTCTGCCCGTCAGATCTTCGTTATTGCCCATCACTGCTCCGACTCGATCGCCCAGGGCAACGATGCAAGCTCCCGTGAGGGTGGCGATGTCCACAATAGCCGAAGGCTGATAGCGCAGGGCATAGGTGAGAGCATCCCCGAGAACGAGTCGGCCTTCGGCATCGGTGCTGATGACTTCAACGGTCAAGCCGGCCATCGAGCGCAGGACATCACCCGGTTTGTAAGCTTTGCCGTCTGGCATGTTTTCAGTGCAGGGGAGAATCCCGACAACCCGCTTGTTCAGGCCCGTTTCGCCGATAATCTTGAAAGCTCCCAATACGGCTGCCGCGCCCGCCATGTCGTGTTTCATCGCCTCCATTTTGTTGCCGGGCTTGATGGATATGCCTCCGGTATCAAATGTGATTCCTTTCCCCGCAAAGACCAGCGGCTGATCTTGCTCCATTCCGGCCGGCTTATGTTCCAGGACAATGACATAGGCCGGTTCCTGACTTCCCTGGGCAACGGCGGCAAAAAGCCCCATTCCCAATTTGCCGGCGCTTTCAAGATCGATGGCCTGCATTTGAAACCCATAGCTGTCCGCCAGATCGCGTGCGGTTTGCACCATGAAAGCCGGAGTAACCTGGTTGGCAGGAGCCGTGACCAGATCTCTTGCCAGGGAAATCCCCGTAGCGGTTGCGCGTGCATCGTCAAGCGCCCGGGCAAAACCTTCAGTCGGTGTTGACTCGTCCAGTATCAGCAATGTCTCCGGAAAGGATGCCGGACTCTCTTCTCTGGTCTTTAGTGCATCGTAACGATAAAGACCGGTCATGGCTCCTATCATCGCCTCTCGAAATGCGGTGATGGCTTCGACCGGAAGACCTTCAAAGGCCATCAGAGGGAGGGCGGGCCGGCTGATCTGCAGTTCCCGACACTTGCGCAGCAGGTCGGCCGCGGCAGTACGGAGTTTTTCCAGGTCCAGGCTTTCCACTGGGCCCAATCCGACACACACCACCCGCGGTATGGACTGGTCGGAGGGTCCGTAATACACAGCCGTCTGCCGTAGCTTACCTTTGAAGTCTTGGAACGGGCTTAGCCGAGCTGCCCACCAGGGGTGCTCCTGCAGCCATCGTTCGACCCCCGGAAGGGGTTGTGTGGCGTTTTCCAACGCAAAAACAAGAATCGCATCGGATCGCCAGTCAGCGAGCGGTGCAATCAGCCATTCGGCGAGCATCAAGTTCTCCTCGTGTCAGCATCGTCAAGGCTCACAGCGGCAAGATTTCCATCCTCCCGCTTTCTCCGTCGAAGTAAAGCAGTTTGTCCGTGTACGCGGGCGTTCTTCCGGCCAGAAGCCTGATGGCCTCAAGAGCCTCAAGGCTGCCAATGATCGCGGCGGTCGGTCCAAGCACACCGGTGGCTTCCTCGGCCGGATCTCGAGAGCGCAGTTCGCCGTAAATGGCTTCTAAGTTGTGTGTCGAATAGGGCAGAAAAGTGCTGACCTGACCCCACCAGCCGGCGACGGCAGCGTGTATAAAGGGAATTCCCAGTTTGCGGGCCGAATCAGCCAGCAGGAAGCGTCCGGAAAGATTGTCAAGGGCGTCGAGCACAACGTCCATGCCTTGCATCAATGGCTCGACATTGTCCTGTTGAACCATCAAGTTGCATGCTTCAACCTCGACCAACGGGTTGACGGCTCGCACCCGTTCCGCCGCAGCCAGCGCTTTGGACTCGGAAAGGTTTGAGCTTTCGCCGAGCAACTGGCGGTTGAGATTGGTAAGGGTGAAGGTGTCCCCATCCACCAATCGGAGGTACCCGACTCCAGCTCTGGCGAGCAGATGGATGACGATTCCGCCTAGCCCTCCGCAACCGCAAATAAGCGCCTTGCTGCTGCAAATGAGTTTTTGTTCTACCGGTTTCAAGGCCCTTAGATTTTTCACGTAACGCAAGGGCACAATGCCTCTTTGTAAAGCTTCAAGTTGTGTGCGAGCAGGTGATATATTATTTTGTCGGGCCCATCGCAGAAGGGCGTCGTCGTCGATGACCAGCTGCGAGCCTCCAAAATACTCGATCGAATAAGCTTGTTCGAATAAGCCTGCCATTTCTTTCTCGAAAATTACCGACCGCACCGGCTCCTGAAACGTAATAGCGCTCCCTGCTTGTGCAGCATACAATTAACTCAACTCTCACTGCAATATGAAATAAAGCCTCTAAGTTAGCTTCGAACAGGGGAATAACGGCTCATCGCGGATTACCGTGATTTACGCACTCGGTTCGTGCTGAGGTATCGAAGCACGAACGGAAGGGTTGCCCTTCGATACCTCAGGGCAAACGGCTGCAGAGCGACACGATCACGCGATGAGCCGGAATAACAAAGTAACATATCAACACTAGCGGAATTTATAATTGACAAAATCGGCACGGCTCATTAGCGTAACACGACTATTTCTCTGAACAGAAAACAGGCGCCTGCAAAACTGATTTGGTAACGTTTACCATAAAAGCCTGCTGAGGACGCTGACACAGAGGGCTGTTCGAGCAGAACGGATGGCTATCTCTGCGCACTCCGCCGTGAACCATAATGCTGTTTTTTAGTGCAAACAGGGAGGGTCGGCAATGGCTCAACGCATTTACAACTTTAATCCCGGACCGGCGGCTCTGCCGCTTTCCGTACTGGAAGAAATCCAGAGCGAGCTTGTAGATTTCCACGGTTCCGGAATGTCCATATTGGAAGTCAGCCACCGTTCCAAGTGGTTTGAAGAGGTACTGGACGATGCGATATTGCGTACCAAGAGACTGTTGGAATTGGATGATCGCTATCACGTCCTATTCCTGCAGAGTGGAGCCAGTATGCAATTTTGCATGGTGCCGATGAATCTCGCCCTTCCTCAGAAGCCGGTAGATTACGTCGACACCGGAACCTGGTCGACCAAAGCCATTAAGGAAGCCAAAACATTAGGCATGGAGGTGCGCGTTGTTGCCAGCTCTGAGGATCGGGAATACACTTATATCCCCAAGCAAGTTAAAGCTGATCCCGGCGCGGCGTATCTTCACATCACATCCAATAACACCATTCGCGGCACGCAATGGCGCGAGTTTCCGGACGCTAATGGTGTTCCTCTGGTGAGCGATATGTCTTCGGATATTTTCAGCAGGGTATTCGATCCTGCTCCTTTCGGCTGCTTCTACGCCGGCGCCCAGAAAAATGCAGGTCCGGCCGGAGTCACCCTGGTGGTCATACGTGAAGACATGTTGCAGCGTGTGCCCGATAATCTTCCGACCATGCTGAAATACACCACCTACAGCAGCAAGAAATCCATGTTTAACACCCCGCCATGCTTTGCCATATATGTCGTCCAACTGGTCACAAAATGGCTGGAAGAAAGTATGGGCGGGATTGAAAAAATGGAGGCGGTCAACCGAAAAAAAGCAGAGCTGCTGTACGGTTATATCGACGGCGAGGATTTCTATCGCGGAACGGCCGAAGCGGATTCGCGCTCCCACATGAACGTCACCTTCCGGCTGGCCAACCCCGAGTTGGAGCCGAAATTTATCAGCGAAGCCACCGCAGCAGGGCTGGGCGGTTTGAAAGGACACCGGTCGGTGGGCGGTTGCCGGGCCTCTCTTTACAATGCTCTCCCCGTTGAAGCGGTCGAGGCGCTGGTGAGCTTCATGCAAGACTTCGTCAGAAAGAACGGCTAAATGGGAATCGTGAGAAGGCAGGCATGAGAACGTCGTGCCGCCGGAGCTCTGCTCTGGGTGGCGAATGCGCGACAAGCGCCATCAACAGACGTCTAAGCGCTTCGCACTTTTCGCCTTGCGCATAGCGTTCTCTCAACACCCGCCTCGGTTGACAGCATGAGCTTTGCCATCAAACTGGCCGTAAGCATCGCTATCATTGTCCTGTGCACGCAGATCGGCAGGAAACTACCGTCTCTGGCGGGCCTCATTGCAACCATGCCTTTGACCGGATTGATCGTTCTGATGTGGCTCTATTCCGACAATCCTGGCAATTACGATATGCTGGTCACCTACACAAAAGGTGCCCTCTGGGGAATTGTGCCCAGCATACTCTTTTTCCTCACGGCTTTTTTCTGTTTCCAAAAACATCTTTCGCTTCCGATTGTGCTATTGGCGAGTTTTGCCGTGTGGCTCTTGGGCGCTTTCCTTCATCAATGGATTTTGCGTTAGAAAGGCCCGTGGTCCGCTGTAGCCGGATAATTGATCCGTTACCGGGTCCAGCCCTCCTTCGTCAGGCTTTGACAGTGATCATGATCGGTCAAGAATTGATTTGACAGCACGTTGTCAGTCTGCTAAACAGTGCGGTGATTTGATGAGAAATGTTCAGGTGTGAATAGATCTTAATAGGGAATCCCGTGCGAATCGGGAGCGGTCCCGCCGCTGTAATCGGGGACGAAAGCCACAAAACATCCACTGGGGAACCGGGAAGGTGTGGCGAGTAGGGAGATCCGAGAGCCAGAATACCTGCCTGAGCGTGAGAAAAGACGGTACGGGCTGATACCGTGCTTATCTCGCAAGGACCAAGTGAATTTGGGTGCAATCCTTAGAGCTGCCAGCTCTAAGGATTTTTTTTTGGGGAAACGAGCGCACCATCTCTGCTTGTCAGAGCAGGACGTTTCCCGCTCCTCATCGCATCTATTAACTCTTTCCCACCTGGGAGCTTTGCAGCTTCCAGGTGACCCCATCAAAGGAGCGCGCTCATGAAAAAGGGAATCATCCTCTATGTCACCGCCGGCAAAGACGAAGTCAGTGAGTGGATAGATCTGACGACGGAAAAGAGGCTGCTGCAAGTGGACGACATTTGCCTGGCAACATCTGAAAATGAACTGAATTACGGCTGGTGGCAGATGCTGGCCCGCGGCATGCAGCAGATATCCTGCATGAGAGCCACTTATGACATTGCTGAAAAGGCAATCAAACCTGCCGGGCATGCGCTCAGGTTGTGTGGCTGACTCAAGGTCCGGGGCAGTTGGCGTTGCGTTAAACAGTGAGCATTTTCAAATCCGAAGCACGATATCCAAAATACGGATCGATACTCAATGATCAAAATTCATGACCCCAAACAATAACCCGACTGACCTCTTTCTTTTTGTCATTGGAACATTTGTGTTCTAGAATTTGTTCGGATTTTGAGATTCGGATTTCGGGTTTTGCTTACGCGGTTATTTCACCCAGTTTTTGTTTGCAGCGGAGATAAGCTTTACGATTCACGGAAAAGGGCAGTCCATGACGAAAGCTATTCTGATTGTCGCCTTCGGTACCAGCGTTCCGGAAGCTCAAAGAGCGTTCGAGCAAGTTGACGACCAGACGAAAAAGGCATTTCCCACAACAGAAATAAGATGGGCTTACACATCGCGTATTATCCGGGCCAAACTGGCCGAACAGGGAAACCGTCTCGATTCTCCCGAAATGGCTCTGGCGCGGTTCATGGCGGACGGCTATACGCATGTGGCTGTGCTTTCGCTACACACGATACCCGGAATCGAATTTCACCGGCTTTATCGCAATGCGATGCTGTTCGGTGAGATGACCGGCGGGTTGCGTCATGTTGTGGTGGCTCGTCCGTTGCTTTCCTCACAAAATGATATAGAACGGGTGAGCAAAGCCTTGATAGAGCGAATCCCGAAAGATCGAAAGCCCGAGGATGCAGTCGTTTTCATGGGCCATGGCAGCAGGAATCATCCGGCCGATGCGCTTTATTCAGCGATGAATTATGTTTTACAGGATCTTTCGCCAAACGTCTATGTGGCCACGGTTCAAGGGTATCCCGGCCTGACCGATGTCCTGCCCAAATTCGCCGGGAAAAGTATCAGGAGGGTTTTTTTGATGCCCTTCATGTCCGTTGCCGGAGAACATGCCAGAAAGGACATGGTTGGAGAAGAGCCTGATAGTTGGAAGTCGGTTTTGACTCGCAATGGCTTGACCTGTGAGGCCATCATGAGCGGAACTGCCGAATATCCGGAAATTGTAAAAATATGGCTCGATCACCTGCTCGAGTCTTTTGAGCAACTGTAGACCATCATTTATACCTCTCACGGCTACCGCTTGAACTGTTCATCCTAGAGAGAACGTCAAGGTCTTACATAGAGAACACCTCACCGCGCTTGCTTTTCCGGAATCCTCGGTATTTGATGGCTGCAAGGAACTTCGCAGGCACACTTGCCGCACACATCGACCAGGGGCAAATCGGCGTAATGGGAGTCATTGTTGAGACACTGTCGATAACAGATGTGGCGATCGAAATGAGTCTTTTGCAGAGCGCCGTATATGCACTTGGTGACACAGCCATGGCAGCGGTGGCCGGCCTTTAGCAGGCACCATTCCTCGTTTGGGCGCTGCGTGGCCGGAAGAGGCATGGAGGTGACAAGACTGCCCAGGCGGCCACAGCACCCGGCGGCGGTTATGAGCAAGCGGCTGTGGCCAAAAGTGCCGAGTCCTGCGATGTAGGCAAGGTGCTTATGGGACCAGCGGCTTACAAGTTTTTGCTCATCAAAGTTGTGTGTCGGGGGAGTTGTTGCCGCCCGATGGCCATTCTCGGCCAGACAATCCTTGAGGTGTTGATTGATGGCATTTATGAGTTGATTGGTTGTTGTGTATGCCTCGGCCCAACTGCGAGCTGCCAACAGCCGTTGTCGGTCGTTTTGCTCCCCCAGCCAGCGCTGAAAAGGCAGAAAGAAAACGACGACCGACTCGGCTCCCTCCAAAATTTCGTGGGGCATGGCATGTTCCGGGTCTACCACTCGCCTCAGCTCTGCAAGCATCGGGTCTCTTGCCGCAAGTACCCCCACGAGGGGATCCAACCAGTAATCTTCCGTTCCCTGCCGGACACGCCAGCGAGTGATGAATTCCCCGATTTCATTCCGCAGCCACGCAATAGGGTCGGTGGTATTAGAGACATCCAGGATTCCGCGCATATATTTTCCTCCAATAAAGGGCAGCTCAAATTTTAGCTTTCTTCATATCCCTTGTGACAGCCTTCGTCAACACGGCACGAAAGCTACCCTGAGCTCTTTAAGTTGTTCTTGTTGTCTGATAGTGCTTTCATTTGCTATCATCCATCGTTGAGTGTTTTCCGACTGCAGGGGAAATCGCCTGCAAACGGTGAGGAATTTGCAGTTTCATCTATTGAAGTTGGGCTGTTGGAAAAAATGATGAATGAAACGCTTTATCAGAAGAGAGCCAAAGCGTGGGACCGCTGGGTGACGATATTCATTGTCGGCCTGCTGCTACTGCCGATTCCTTTCGCGCGGTTCGAATCGTGGCCGGACGGCAGGACCATTCTGGTGCGACCGGTGATGCCGTGGAGTCGATTCCATTTCTGTTATGTTGTTTTCCCCGGAGGTGAGCCCGTCGAAGAGGCATATGAATTCACCTGGCAGGGGAAAATTGTGGCTGCCGGCGCGTCAACTCCATTGCTCCTCGCGATCGGTTCAGCCGAATCGCCTTTGCTGAAATGGCAAAACAATCCGGAACTGGTTTTAGAGGAGGTATTTCAGCAGGGGGATTTTGTGCAGGTGGACACCTTCTGGCAGCCTATTTTGTTGTGGCCCGTGAGTATGGTGGCGAACAAGCTGGTGGCTTAGGTGAAGGGTAAGCGGAGAGTTCCCGCGGCTCCTCCTAGCAGTACCCAATAATGGCACGTTACGGGTGGTTTGTGGCGGTATCCGGATCGCGCTGCTCCCGATCATCGGGGAAAAACCTTCTATAGTAGAATAAACTGAAAAAAATCGGCAGCACGTAGTAGGCGACCCGGTAAATCAAAGTCGCCAACAGTGCTCGATCGTAGTCCAGTCCCATCAGATAGAACGAGCCCGCCATTGAGCCTTCCATCAGTCCGATGGAGGCGGGGGTCAGCGAAAAAAGACTGGCGAAGATTCCTACGGAGAAACCGACCAGTAAAGAACGGTTGTCAACGGGGTAATGAGCAGCCAGAAAAGAGCATTTCAGACATAAAAACATGAGCAGCCAGTCCAGGAAAGCGTAACTCGCGGGAGCAACCAGCATTCTGGTGTTTTTTACCAGCAGATTCATGCTCTCGTTGAAATTCTCAAAAAACCCCTCTGCCCGGTCTTGCTGAACCCAACGGGGTGTTCGAACTCGCGTTGACAGCGCTTCACCGGCCCTCATGATCCACTGCCAGAGTTTTTTTCGAAAAGCTTCGTGGACCAGTATTTGGATGGTGAGCCAGGTGAGGACAAAAGCGACCAGCAGAATGACGATGCCAAATTCCATCTGCCGCGCATTCATCTTGTAGTCGCTATAAAGGAAAAAGAATCCCAAATAAATGAAGACAACGGCAACCGTGTTGGTGAGAAATCCATGTACTATGGAAATGGACAACGTGTTGCTCGGCGGGATTTTTTCCCTGGACAAAAGATAGACTTTGGCTGCGACGCCGCTCAAACCGCCCAGAGCCATCAGGTAATTCATGGTGCAGGAAAGCAGCGCGATTTGGGAGGTCACCGTGAACGGAAGAACCCGTCCGACATTATGCAGGAGCCGGTGGAGCACCGCAGCAATGCAGGCATAACTCAAAGCACTGGTTACCAGAACCATAAGCCCCCACAGCAAGTCGATATCTCGAAAGTCATCCACCAGCTTCTTTAAATCAGCTTGCTTGATTGTGTAATAAAGAATAAGTAAGCCGATGACTGCGGCAAACCAGAATCGCTTCCGGGTCACTATAACGATCAACTTTCCTTCTCCTCGTCCGGTGGAAATGGTCCGCTATCGGGCTCGGGGCTGTGTTTTTCTATGGACAAGATAAATAGCAGAAAGCATTCATGATGAAAAGGATTTAAGACTCTGCCGACCGAGGATTCATCAGTCAGCATGCCGTAGCGACGCCTTGATCCAGCAGCAAGACCGAAGTAGAATGAATACCGGATGGAAAGAAAGCAGCCGATTGATCCCGATGAACGAGCCGCACAAAAGGGGGAAAGGTGAGAACTAAATACAATAGACCAAGGAATTTTTGCGCAACTTTTTTGATTCTGCTGGCCATGAATTCCATCGTGTTGGCGGCTAGCGCAAACGGTTCGCCGGAAGGCGCTATTGCTAATGAGCAGCATGTCTCCGAAGAACCACTCGGGCCACAGCAAAAAGAGAGCTCTACGGCAGTCATCCTGGGCAATCTATTGGGAACGATAGCAGTTCCGGAGAAGGCCGGTCAGATGTTCGACGATCTCTATTATCGCAACGAAACTGAAATTTATCGTATTTTGAACGAAAATCCCCTGCTGCTCTGGCAAACCATCGGCCTGGTCGCAGATGCACTGCCCACACTCCGTTTGATGACCGCACAAGGCGGCAAGTTCCATCTGGATGCTCCAACTTATGCTCGAGCCAATGATCTCTATGAAGAATTTCGAGGTCTGGCCGGCCCTCAACTGGCAGCCGATCTGCAAAAGGCAAGGTCATATGTCGACAGGAGGACAAAGCAGAAGGGCTCCGGGCAGGTTTTAATCGACCTGAATGAGTATACTCAGGTGAAATAACGTGGAAGAGCTCACGGCTCAGTTCGAGCAGCTCAAGGGGCAGTTGACGAGCGCAGTGGGCACGCTGATCAGCACAATCGGCTGATGAATGCCGGCCTTGCGGGTGCTTCCGAGTTGGATCAGTAAAATGTTCCGGTTGAACTTGCAGCTTCCTCAATCGGCTTGCACGTCACGGATATACTTGCAGGGTCTTGCCGTTGGTAATCTGCAATACTAAATAATCCCTGCTCATTTTGCCGTCCGGGGTGAATGAGCAGGTTCCGGTTACGCCTACGAAGTTGGAGATCTGCAGCAGGTTCTGCAACAGCGAACCGCGCGCTATGGAGGAAGGCGGCAGCATATAACGTGCCTGCAGCAAGAGCATCAATGCATCGTAGGCTTGAGCCTCCAGGTAATTCGGGGGTGCCCGATAGATGCTTTCATACTTTTGACGAAACCACTGGGATTCCCGAACATTGCTGTCAGCAAAAAAGGGTGTGGCGAAAATGGCATTTTCCACATACGCACCGGCCGCTTGCGCTAAAGGTTCCTCAGCCCAAAGGTTGGTACCCAGCAAGGTTGCACCTACAACATTATAATATGGCAATTGCGGAGCTATCAAAGCCACCGTTTGCACCTGATCGGGAATGAAGAGCGCCTCAAACGGGGTGACGTTGAGACCCGACGGGGCCGAATTCTTCTTGGCCATATCCATGAGCTTTTGGATCGGCCCTTTGAAATCGGTGCTGTTGGGCTCGTAAGCCACGCTTGCCAAAAGACTTCCGCCTTTTTCCTGCACCGCTTCTGCAAAGTCCTTGGACAGTCTTTGACCGTAACGATCATTCGGGAAGAGGGTGGCGAACTTTGTATAGTTTAGCTTTTGCCGGCAAAAATCGACCAGCGTCTGAACCAAGTCCCGATTATCGAGGAAGACATGCAGCACATAAGGGTTGCTGCCGGTCTCATCATCTTTTTGCGACAGAGCAAGAAGCGGCACATTCCATTTGTTTGCAATTGGGAAAACCGCCTTTGTAGATTTCACTCCCAGTGGACCGATAATCGCCAGTACTCCCTCGTTTTTTGCCAGATCCTCGAACGACCTCGCTGCCAGTTCCGGCTCAGCCTGCGTATCTTTTACGATTACAGTGATTTGCTGATCGGGATGAGTTTGATTCCATTCTTGTTCCGCCAAGGTGATGCCTCGCAAAACACTCCCGCCATATTTTCGGTATGGCCCGTTCAAAGGGAGCAGGCAGCCAATGCGGTTGGCATTGAGCGGGAGCGCCACCTCTGAAGCAGTTCCGCGCAGGGTGGTTTGGATTTCCATAGCCAAAGGATGCTTCGGGTTATTCTGCAGCAGAGAATAAAGAGCTTCCCGGTTGGCATCTGAGGGTTGATTCTCAAGCTGGATTTGGGCCAGACGAAAATCCAGAAACAACCGCATAAAGTCATCAGGGTTCTTTTGCATAAGCCTTTGAATCGTGGCTTCATTCGCCCCTTTCAACAACTCAACAGTAGCTTGTGTCAGCAGCTTTTTTTGCTGGTTGGTTCTAGCGGCACCGACCCCTGCGGCGGCCCAATCGAAGCCCTTCTCGAAGTCTCCCTTATCCTTGGACACGGCAACCATCAGTTGACTCACTTGAAACTGAACTTCCGGATTTTGCGAGGAAGTATTCCAGATGGCAATGGCCTCTTTTTCGATGTCTCTTTTTTTTCCTTGCAGCCATAGAACCCGAAGTTGACCGATCTTGGCAAGATTGATCTCTTTCCACTGAGGATAAGAGTAGAGCACATAATCGAAATACTGCAGAGCACGGTCAGGTTGTCCCTTGCTCAGAGAAGCGTCGCCAAGTCTGTAGAGCGCTTCGGCTGCTATAGCGTTGTTGGGATAAGACTGAGCAATCCGCTCCCAGGAAGAAATTGCGGCGTTAAGATTGCCTGCTCTTTGCTGCTGTTCGGCCTGCTCCCATAAAGCTTTGGCTTCCGGCGGAGGGGGCTTATGCAGTTCGTTGTAAGGAATTAACGCGGGACCAGTGCGCTGCACGGTAGAACAGTTGGAAAGCAGGACAACGGCGAAGACGACTAAAACGCAGCAGCCATTTCTCTTCATAGGAGCTTCCATGACTTATCAGTCACAACGATAGATGAAAAAGTGATCAGGCTCCGGTGTTCAGGGTACCTAACATCCTGCTCCCTGCTCCTGATTGCGACCCGAGATCCAGCGGACCGGACTAAAACATACCTATACCTCAAAACAGCATTAAGGGCACATGAAAATTTCATGTGCCCTTAACATTCCAAACGATTTAACCAAAGCGAGGTAGACGAGAGGTTATTGCTCTTTATTTTCCTTCACTTCTTCAAAGTCTGCGTCCACCACATCCTCATCTGCGCCACCCCGGCCCCCGGCCGCGCCGGCTCCGGCACCGCCGGCCTCACCAGCGCCTGCTTGTTGTTCACCGGCTCGTTTATACGCATCTTCGGCGACTTTGTGAGACATTTGCATGAGTTGATCCATGTCTTGCTGGATCGCCTGTCGATCTTCTCCCTCCATAGTCTTTCTCAGTTTTTCAATCTGTGCTTCAATGTTTTGACGGGTTTGGGCGTCCAGCTTATCGCCCATCTCGCGCACGGTTTTCTCCGTGCTGTAAATGAGGCTGTCTGCCTGGTTTCGGGCTTCGACCAGCTCACGTTTCTTGTGGTCCTCCTCGGCGTGCAATTCGGCTTCTTTTACCAGATTGCTGATTTCATGTTCGGAAAGACCGCTGGACGCTGTGATCTGAATAGATTGTTCCTTCTGAGTGGCAAGATCTTTCGCCGAAACGTGCACTATTCCGTTAGCGTCAATATCGAAGGTCACCTCGATCTGAGGTATTCCCCGTGGCGCAGCTGGAATGCCAACTAATTCGAAACGTCCAAGGGTCTTGTTGTTGGCTGCCATTTCGCGCTCACCCTGAAGTACATGGATAGACACCGCAGTCTGATTATCTGCTGCCGTCGAAAAAATCTGGCTCTTGCGGGTCGGAATCGTGGTGTTTCGTTCTATGAGCTTGGTCATGACGCCGCCCAGAGTTTCAATGCCGAGGGAGAGAGGCGTCACGTCAAGCAGCAACACGTCTTTCACATCGCCCTTGAGAACACCGGCCTGAATTCCGGCGCCAATGGCTACAACCTCATCGGGGTTTACGCCTCTGTGAGGCTCCTTGCCAAAGAACTCCTGGACTTTTTGCTGAACCCGCGGCATCCGGGTCATACCACCGACCAGGATGACCTCATCGATTTCCTTTCGAGACAGGCCGGCATCTCGCAACGCCTGCTCCATGGGATGCACCAAGCGATCGATGAGATCCTCCACAAGCGATTCGAACTTCGCGCGAGTCAGCTTGATGTTCATGTGCTTGGGACCCGAAGCGTCAGCTGTGATGAAGGGCAGGTTGATCTCCGTTTCCATGGTGGTCGAGAGCTCGATTTTGGCCTTTTCCGCACCTTCTTTCAAACGCTGCAGAGCCATCTTGTCGTTGCGCAGATCGATTCCGTAATCTTTTTTGAATTCATCGGCCAACCAATCCATCACCCGCTGATCAAAATCCTCTCCGCCGAGGTGTGTATCGCCATTGGTCGCCTTAACCTCGAATACCCCTTCGCCGATTTCCAGTATGGAAATGTCGTAGGTGCCACCACCCAAATCGAATACCGCTATCTTCTCGTCCTTCTTCTTATCCAACCCATAGGCAAGAGATGCTGCAGTGGGCTCGTTGATGATTCGAAGAACATTCAACCCCGCAATCTTGCCGGCATCTTTGGTGGCTTGCCGCTGGCTGTCATTGAAATAGGCCGGCACCGTGATGACCGCTTCGGTCACTTTCTCGCCAAGATAGTCCTCGGCCGTTTGTTTCATTTTCATCAAAATATAGGCGGATATTTCTGTAGGGCTGTAATCTCGACCCCGGACCTTTATATGAGCGTCACCGTTTGCTGCCTTGACGATCTTATAGGGTAGGATCTTCAAATCCTTCTGAACTACATCTGCATCGTATTTGCGACCGATCAAACGCTTCACAGCAAAAATGGTATTCTCCGGATTAGTGATTGCCTGCCGCTTTGCAACCTGACCCACCAGACGTTCGCCGCTTTCGGTAAAAGCCACCATGGAAGGAGTTGTGCGTCCGCCTTCGGAATTAGGCAACACTTTAGATTCTTTTCCTTCCATAATAGCAACCACCGAATTGGTAGTTCCTAAATCAATTCCGATCACTTTACTCATGTAAATTGCCTCCTTTAATCGTCAGATATATACAAACTAAATCTTCAATATGGACTTTTCCATAGCATCCTGGAATTTCCTAAAATAAATCGAACAGAGCTTTGTTGGATTCTGTATTGCCTAACCAGAAGCCTTGGACACTACCACCATGGCAGGTCGGAGCAGCCGATCGTTTAGTTTGTAGCCTTTCTGCAGTTCCTGGATGACTTTGTTTTCGGCTTCTCCTTCAACTTCTTTCTGCATCACGGCTTCATGAAGATTTGGGTCGAAATCGCTGCCTTCCGATTCAAAAGGCTTGCAGCCAAACTTGGCAAGCGTATCCAAAAAGCCTTTGTTGATCATGCGGATGCCTTCCAACAGGCTCCCAAAATCCGCTCCACCCTCCGCATGTTGAATAGCACGCTCCAGATTGTCCAACACGGATAATAGTTCCCGAAGCAGACTCTCATTGGCAAAGCAAATGCCCTCTGTTTTCTCACGCTCCAAACGCTTGCGAGTATTTTCCATTTCTGCCGCAAGGCGCAAGGTGCGGTCCTGAAGCTGCTTAATTTCTGTTTCCTTCTCGCTTAAGAGCTCTTCACAATCTCGCACGGTTGATACAGATTCCGGCGACTCGTCTTCTTTCGCGACGTCATCTCCCTCTAAAGTCAAGTTAGCTTCTTCCTTCTCATTCTGTTCATTGACCATCGACACAAAACCTCCCTCCGAGTGGACTGAAAACCTTGGACTAACATTAAGATCTGTTGGCCGGCTCCGCCACCCGGGTCATACGCCGAACTATCGATCCTCGACAGGATCTTCTAGAAGCTCACTCAGCAAGTCGGCGGTAAATTCCACCACCGGAATGATCCGTGAATAATCCATCCGCAATGGTCCGATAACTCCGAGCACCCCCAACAAAGTGTCCCCCCGGCGATAGGGGGAGGATATGAGACCTATTTCATTGAGATCGGCGAGCTCACTCTCGGGACCCAGAATGATTTGCACTCCGCTGGAAGCGCTAAGAGTCATGTCCAGAAGTTTGATGATCCTGGATTTGTCTTCGAAGGCTTCCAAGATACGCCGCAACCGATCGACATCGGTGAACTCCTGGTTCTTCAGCAGGTTTATCTGACCCTCGATATAGATGTCGGTATCTCCGAGGTTGGAATGGAATACGCGTTGCGTCATTTCAAGCGCCCGGGAATAAAGCTGATCAAAGAGCACTTTCTCTTTGCGCATCTCTTCCAGGATGCGTTCTTTGACTTCGCCGAGAGGTATATCTTCGAGCAGCTCGTTTAAGTATCTGCTATATTTGTCTAATTCATGCTGAGGTATGTCTTCGTCCCAGTCTATGGTGGTGTTATGCACCAAGCCTGATTTCGAAATCAGAATCATCAAAATCTGGCGCGCTCTGATCCGGATAAATTCAATGTGCTTAAATCTGGTTACTGCTAATCTGGGCCACAACACCACCCCTGCCTGCTGGCAGAACCTGGATAAGACATGCGACGTCCTACGCAACAGATCTTTGAAGTCTGTTGTGGTTTCGTGGAATGCCTTGCGTATCAGAGCTCGTTCTTGCCCTTGCAGTTTCTTGAACTGGATGATCGAGTCGAGATAGAAGCGCAAACCCTTTTCCGTAGGAACGCGTCCGGCGGAGGTGTGAGGCTGCTGCAACAATCCCATCTCCTCGAGGTCGGCCATTACGTTGCGTATGGTGGCAGAGCTCACCTTCAGACCGTAGCGCTTGGAGATTGTTCTTGATCCTACTGGTTCTCCGGTCTTAATGTAATCAGTTACCACAGCTCCAAGTACTTCTTCGTCTCGAGAAGTGAGCTCAATCACGGGGGTGTCTCCTTGCCGTTTATTAGCACTCATGCGTGTCGAGTGCTAGCGTAACTTAGCTCCGACCACCTCTTTTGTCAAGTCACCTCGGGATAAATTACGGCGTCGGCAGCAAAAAAAGCTACTTGTCCGTCAGCATGTCGAAGTCTTCAAAATATTTGATAAAGTCCTGCGAAAGTCGAAACCCGGCCATACGCATTCCGCCTTCAGACTGGTTGTGAAAGGTGAGTGTCAGCCGACGGTCATTCTCCGGATCTTTTTCCACCCGGCCGATTTCTCCCAGCTGTTCCGTCAAAGCATTAACGTCGGCATTGTGTTTCAGATTAATCCACATCTTTTTCATCGTGTACGCCCTCCTTGCAGTGTAATTTAAGCTAATGGTTGAATGACGTTTTTTTTAGGAATATTAGGGCAGAAATGATCTCCTGGCAATGAGATCAGTTTTGCTTAGCATGAACCCGGTCAAAGAACAAGAATTACCTCACTCGCTCCAATCCCCATCTACCGCCTTCCCACATGTTCATTAAAGAATGTGCGGCATGAATGCGCTAGGATCGTTCTATTTCATGAACCTGCAAGCCAATGGGCCCAATTTTCCAGCAAATGGTACGATCATTGATGGAATGAAACGGCTGGCGAGGAGCAGGAATGTAGCACTAAATGCGAATCCACTTGCTGTGATTAAGTAGAAAGCTTGAAGATAGGGCTGGCCCTCCCAAACCGGCAGTGGAAAACTTGTTATGAATGCAGCCGGGGTGCATGCGGCCAGTGACACGGCGGTCACTTTCAGAGAATCCGTACCGAGCCGTGCAAAAGTTTCTTTGCCGAATCGATGGAGCCACCAGAGGGTAAGTGCCAGGGTGTACAGAGCAATTGATGCGGCGCTGGCTGCAGCCACACCAACGGCCTCGAACCGTCTTGTCAGGAAGTAGAAAAGGGGGATGGAAATGAGCATGACCAGGGTGCCCAGAATCGCAGGTGTGAGAGTATCCTGGCGGGCATAAAAGCCACGTCCCAACACCTGCTGAAATCCCCAGCAAAAGACTACTACCAGGAGGATTTGCAGCAGTATTGCAGTCTGCCGAGTGTCTGCCGGGCCAAAATGTCCTTGTTGGAAAATCAACGTGATGGTGGGGTTTGCTACGATCATCATCCATAGGGATAGGGGAATGAGCAACGTAATTACCCCCCGCAAGGCAGTGTTCAATGTTTTGTAAAATTGCGAATAATCCTTTTTGGCAAAGAGCTCCGCTAAAAAAGGAAAGGAGGCAACTCCGGCGGCCTGCGCCACCACACCCACGGGGACCAGCATGATGCGGCGGGCGTAGCTCAGCCAGCTTATGGCTCCAACCCCTGCCAGGGACCCGAATACTCTCACCAACTGCTCATCCAAAACCACAATTGACTGGCCCAGCATCAATGGGAGGGCCAACAGAATGAATCGTTTAAGGCCCGGATGATATAAACGAAAGCGAAGTTTGAATTGACCGCATTGCCGAGCAGCGATGTAGGGAAGCAATAAATTACCTATGAAAGCGCCCGCCAGGACACCCCAGCAAAATCCCACTATTCCCTTATGTCGTAGTAGGATGCCACCGGATATGATCAAAAGGTTGTAAATGAGAGGAGTGAGAGCAGGCACGGTGAATTGTTTTCTAAGGTATAGGATGGCAGAAAGGCATGAGCCAAGCAAAAAACATATTTGCGCGGGTAGAATAATTCGCAGAAAAAAAGCCAATTTTGTCAGGGCCTGCTCTTCCAAACCTGGAGCGGCAATACGGGCCAGTTGCGGCGCAGCTACCATGGCAATACCTGTCAGCACTGTGATGGTTAGCGCAACCCAGGTGAAAACAGCGGAAAAAAACCTCCAGCCATCCTCTTCATCCCGATCGAAATAAACGGCCAAAAGAGGGATCAAGGTGATGGAGAAGTACGCCCCGGCCAAAAGGTAGTTGATAAAGTCAGGTATGACAAAAGCCGCGAAATATAAATCCGACTCTTTACCGGCGCCAAACAAGTAGGAAATGATTTTGTCGCGGATCAGACCCATGAAGCGGGAGACGAGTATGCTTGTCCCCATAATCAAAGCTGCCCAACCCATGTGTTGTTGCCGATTCCAAGATGCCATGATGCGACCTGGCCCCTCTCTCGTCCGATTCGGCTTTAGTTTTTGCCTTGCTAAGGCAACCAAAGTTTGTTACATAGAGTGCGTCCAAATAATTGCGCCCATAGCTCAGCTGGATAGAGTGCCGGACTACGAATCCGTAGGTCGTAGGTTCGAATCCTACTGGGCGCACCAGACTGCAAATGTTGGGGGTGCGGATTGGGGTTTAACCCTCAAGCCAAACCTTCCAACTTTTTGATTGCCTGCCTGCTCCCTTCTCTGGTGCCTGCAAATAATGAGCAGCCCAGAGTATCGATAAGAAATAAATACATTCTTTCATCCGACGTGGCTACCTCGAAAACCAGTTCCAACTCCTGAATGGCGGGATATACTTCTCTTTGGAGGCGTGTGAAAACCTTTCCCCACCCCGGACTGTTTTTCGAGAAGCGAGCCAGGAGACAACTTGTTGCTGTACATGGTTGGAGGCGCCTTCAGATTGACCGTTTGCATCTTGTGAGTGACGGATAGGTTTGGGTCGCTTCATCCCATTTCGATCAGATTGTTTGCCGACCGGCTAAAAGAGCGGCTCTGGATCAACGCCCATAAAAAAGCCCACTCCGGGAGTGGGCTGGATTTTCTTTGGTGGCGGAGAGAGAGGGATTCGAACCCTCGGTGGAAGTTTCCCCCCACACTCGCTTAGCAGGCGAGCGCCTTCAGCCGACTCGGCCATCTCTCCGCAATTGCGGCACGGAATGTTAAGAGTGGCGGAGGGAGTAGGATTCGAACCCACGGTCCCGCTACTAACGGAACAACGGTTTTCAAGACCGCCGCCTTCAACCACTCGGCCATCCCTCCGTCAACTATCAATCAAGGAAAAGGATTACTATCATGGCCCTTGGCAGGTGTCAAGGTCTATGAAAAGCGAATGAAGAGAGCCTTGCCGGCTCATGAAAACACTTCCATTATCTGATATTCAGTGATCCGGGTAGCATCAGATTGTTTATCCGAGACATTGATCAATAGCCTCGCTTTATGTTATAAGCGATTGTTTTCCTTAAGCATCTCAATCGAAGAGGGTTTTGCAGCGCTGGTCGCGGCACAGACCGGTTGTTGGTCATGAGCAGCGGCTCCGGGTTTTTCGGATATGTCACCTGATCGAGGAACAACTGGATGTCAAACAAACAAAGAGAAATCAGCGGCACTCTCGTGACCATAGGCGACGAGATTCTGTCGGGCGACATCCCTAACGGGAACGCCCACCACATAGCTTGCACTCTGCGGACGAAAGGCTTTCGCCTGCGATGGATAGTCACTGTCGGTGACAGGGAAGATGACATCGTCGACATTCTCAATCGCTACCTTTACAGCTCAGAATTTCTCATCGTGACCGGCGGATTGGGCCCCACCGAAGACGATCGAACCATTGCCGCCGCAGCGAGGGCTCTCAATTTGTCGCTGAGCCCCAATCGCGATTACCGGGAGAGTCTGCAGAAGTATCTTGCCGGGAGGGACCTGCCCTGGTCGGATGAACTTGATAAATTGATCAGCCTTCCCGAAGGATCAGTCAAAATAGGCATAGGGATGGCAGGATTTCTGCTCGATTATCAGAAAATTCCCTGCTACTTTCTGCCCGGGGTGCCGACTGAAATGCGACAGCTGTTGACCGAGACAGTCATCCCCGACATGGAGGCTCGATTCCCGCAGCGTCCTGTTTACGTCAAACGGATTCTCCGCGTTCAGGGACTTCCGGAATCCGCCATTAATCATCGGTTGAAAGATTGGTCCTGTCGGGAGGTCGGAATTGACATCGGCTACCTGCCCCAGGGGAATGAAAACTGGGTGACCTTGCTCGCAACCGGCGAAACCAGGGAAGAAGCCGACACACGACTGCACCGGGCGCAGCGACAAGTCATCGCTCGGCTGGGAGACGAATGCATCAGCGGACTGGACGATGAGAGTCTGGAAAAGGTAGTCGGCGCCCGGCTTCGCGATAACAAGTGGAGAATAGCGGCTGCCGAATCCTGTACGGGGGGGCTTCTTTCCAGACGAATCACGGCTGTTCCGGGGGCTTCGGATTACTTTGAGCGAGGCTTCATCACTTACAGCAACGAGGCCAAGATGGAAATGCTGGGAGTGGCGAATGAATTGTTGCAGAACCACGGAGCGGTGAGCGAGCCCGTTGCCAGGGCTATGGCCGAAGGAGCCAGGAAGCAGGCGAGAGTGGATGTCGCTCTGGCCGTTACGGGGATAGCCGGGCCGAGCGGTGGCAGCCCGCAAAAGCCGGTCGGGACAGTTTTCATCGCCTGTTCCACCGCCTGGCAAACGAAGGTGGAACAGCATTTTTTCCCGGGAGATCGGGAAGTGGTCCAGGAGCAGTCGGCTCAAGCCGCACTGGTCCTTCTTTGGAGGACACTAGCCACATGTTGAGAGCTTTCATTGCCGTCGATATTCCAGCTTCTGTAAGGCGTGAGCTGGAAAGGTTCGAAGACGAATTAAAGAGAAGCGGGGCTGAGGTTTCGTGGGTGAAGCCCGAGCGTATTCATCTCACCTTGAAATTTCTGGGCAATGTTCCTGAAGAAGCAATTGCCGGTATCAAGCAGGCTCTGCAGGAAGTTGCGGCATCGTCGGGCCCGTTACGACTTCAGCCCGCCGGTTGCGGCGCCTTTCCGTCGTTGAAGCAAATGCGCGTGGTTTGGGTGGGATTGCGGGGCGATGACGGGCCGCTTAGGATGCTGCAAAAAAAGGTTGAGGCCGCTCTCGTGCCGCTCGGGTTTGAGCCGGAAGACCGGCCTTTCCGGGCGCACTTGACCCTGGGTCGGGTGAAAGGCAAGCGGAATTCGAATTACCTTCAGGAAGCCCTGTTAGCTCGGCAAGACTTTCAGGCGGAAGCTTTTGACGTCACTGAGCTTGTGTTGTATAAAAGTGATTTGAGATCAGACGGACCCCTTCATACTCCATTGAATCGAGCTGTTTTTGCAGCTGACAAACAACCATCACTCATTAGAGGAGGACCCAATCATGGGGTCAACAGACGACCGACAAAGGGCCATAGACATGGCGATGTCTCAAATTGAGCGCCTTTGCGGAAAGGGTTCCATCATGCGCTATGGCGAAGGCACCACAACCGTTGAAATTCCCGTTATTTCAACCGGGTGTCTGTCGCTCGATTTGGCATTGGGAATTGGCGGAGTAGCACGCGGTCGCATTGTGGAAATTTTCGGCCCTGAATCATCGGGGAAAACTACCCTGGCTTTGCACATCCTTGCCGAGGCACAAAAACTGGGGGGTCTGGCCGCATTCATCGATGCCGAGCATGCTCTTGACGTTAATTACGCGCGTAAGCTGGGTGTGGTGGTGGAAGATTTGCTGATCAGCCAGCCCGACTATGGCGAGCAGGCCCTTGAAATTGCCGAGATCCTGGTTCGCAGCAATGCCATTGACGTTATCGTGATCGACTCGGTGGCGGCCCTGGTGCCGAAGGCGGAAATCGAAGGAGAGATGGGTGACCCGCATGTCGGTTTGCAGGCGCGGCTGATGAGCCAGGCGCTGCGCAAGCTGGTGTCGGCCATCAGTAAATCCAAAACTTGTGTGATCTTCATCAATCAGATCCGGATGAAGATCGGGGTCATGTATGGTTCTCCCGAAACGACCACGGGTGGCAATGCGCTGAAGTTCTATGCCACCATGCGGCTGGATATCCGCCGAATAGGCCCCATCAAGGAAGGGCAGGACATTGTCGGCAATCGAACGCGGGTGAAGGTGGTCAAGAATAAGATCGCCCCGCCCTTCAAAGAAGTTGAGTTCGATATCGTTTACGGCCGTGGAATCTCCCGCGAAGGGGACGTGCTGGATCTGGCCGTCTTGGCCAATGTGGTCGACAAGGCGGGCACCTGGTATTCTTACAACGCAGAGCGACTCGGTCAAGGGCGTGAAAACGTTAAGAATTTTCTGCGAGAGCACGCGGATCTGCTGTTCGAGATCGAGCAAAAAGTCCGCCAGATTCATGACTTGAATTTATCGGCGGGTCCCCCGGGAGCTGTTTCAGCTGAATAGGAGGAGGAAGGAACCGAGCGAGATCCATTTACACTCTTAAGTGACAGATGACTACCGGCACGATAAGGAGGCCTTCTTAATGAAAGCCAGTGAAATCCGCAAGGCGTTTCTTGAATTCTTTCAACAACGGGACCATTCCATTATCAAGAGCTCTTCGGTTATCCCACAAGACGATCCGACCCTGCTCTTCACCAATGCGGGTATGGTCCAGTTCAAACGCTGTTTTCTGGGAGAGGACCGCCGCCCGTATACACGCGCGACAACCAGCCAGAAATGCATGCGAGCGGGCGGAAAACACAACGACCTGGAAAACGTTGGCCGCACCGCCAGGCATCACACGTTCTTTGAAATGCTGGGGAACTTTTCTTTCGGCGACTACTTCAAAGAAGATGCCGTCGCATTCGCCTGGGATTTCCTGACCAAAGAGATGAGCCTTCCCAAAGAAAAGCTTTACGCCACCATCCACGAAGGGGATGCTCAGATGAAACTGGGCGCCGATGAAGAGGCTCGAGAATATTGGGCAAAATACCTGCCTCCCGAACGGATACTCACATTCCCCACCAAAGACAACTTTTGGGCGATGGGTGACACCGGCCCCTGCGGTCCGTGCTCGGAAATCCTCATCGACCAGGGAGAAGGGGTCGGCTGCGGGGCAAAGGATTGCAGACCGGGGTGCGACTGCGACCGCTACCTGGAGCTTTGGAACCTGGTTTTCATGCAATTCAATCGCAAACCAGACGGAACCCTCGATCCCCTTCCAAAACCCAGCATCGATACCGGTATGGGGCTGGAGCGAATTGCTGCAGTGATACAGGAGGTGCCCTCAAACTATGACACCGACCTGTTCGCACCGATGATGGCACGCATCGCTGAATTGACCGGCTATAGCTACGGCACCGATGCCGAAAAGGATGTGTCGGTGAAGGTCATTGCCGATCACAGTCGGGCAGCGGCGTTTCTTATCGGTGATGGTGCATTGCCTAGCAACGAAGGGAGAGGCTACGTCCTGCGGCGGGTTATTCGCAGAGCGCTGAGGCATGGACGCTTCCTGGGGTTGCAGCGACCTTTTCTTCATGACACAGCCGTTTCGGTCATGCAATCCATGCAGGATGCTTACCCCGAATTGATGGAAAACCGAAACTACATCACCCGCGTGATACTGACCGAGGAAGAACGTTTTAATGAGACCCTGGATTATGGTCTGCGGTTGCTGCAAAGTGAAATCAGACGGTTGCAGGAGGAAAGAGCCTCGACTATTCCCGGTGAGCTCATCTTCAAGCTTTACGACACTTACGGGTTCCCCATCGACATCGTTACCGACATGGCTAAAGACCTCTCTTTCCAGGCAGACGAGCGGGGCTTTGAGCAGCTGATGGAAAAACAGAGGGAACAGTCCCGCAAGCACTGGAAGGGCAGTGGTGAAAGGGAGATTTCAGAGGCCTACCGCCGACTCTCGGCACAGGGCGTCAAGACCGAATTCCTGGGATATGAATCAGTGGAGGCCGAATCATCGATCGTCGCTCTAATCAAGGAAGGCGAGACGCTCGCAGAAGCCGGCGCCGGAACCGCGGTGGAGGTGATCAGCGAGCGGACCCCGTTTTATGGAGAAGCAGGAGGGCAGGTTGGCGATCAAGGCGAAATTTGGGTGCCTTCAGGGAAAATCGTTGTTTCTGATACATTGAGACTGCCCGGAGACCTGATCGTTCATGTGGGAAAAGTTGCAGAGGGTGTGGTGCGGGTGGGGGACACCGTGCGGCTCAAGGTGGATGCAGAGCTGAGAAGGGACACGGAGCTTCATCATACCGCCACTCACATACTGCACGCCGTTTTGCGCCGGGTTTTGGGCGACCACGTGAAGCAGGCAGGCTCGCTGGTAGCGCCCGACCGTCTGCGCTTCGACTTCACCCACTTTACCTCCATCAGCAGCGAGGAAATCAGGGAAATTGAGCGGCTGGTCAACGAGAAGATCCGCCAAAACGATGACCTGCGGGTTAAGGTCATGGATTTGGAGGAGGCTCTCAAGACAGGAGCTATGGCCCTTTTTGAAGAAAAATACGGTGATCGGGTTCGACTTGTAGAGATTCCGGGATTCAGCCGTGAACTGTGTGGAGGCACTCACACCCGTAGAACCGGTAATATCGGCGTGTTTGTCATCATTCAGGAAACCGGGATCGCCGCCGGGGTCAGACGCATAGAGGCCCTTGCAGGCAGCCGGGCTTTGAAATATCTGGAAGGCCAGCAAAACATTTTGCGGCAAACGGCAGGACTGCTCAGGACCGGGCCGGCGGAGGTAGCCGAACGGGTCGAAAGGCTTTTGGCCTACCAAAAGCAGCTGGAAAAGGAACTTGAGGCGTTGAAAGCGTCGCTTGCCGGTAAGCGCTCTTCCGATCTGCTGGCTCAGGCAGAAGATATCGCCGGAGTAAAGATCCTGGTGACCCGGGTGGAAGCCGACAGTCCAAAGGTATTGCGGGAAATGAATGATCGCTTTAAGGAGCGCATTCAGAGTGGTGTGGTGGTCTTGGGAGCTGCCCACGGAGATAAGGTATTCTTGCTGGTCGGTGTCTCTTCCGATCTCACCAAACGCGTTCAAGCCGGCAACCTAATCAAGGAAATAGCCGGCGTCGTTGGCGGCAGTGGCGGAGGCCGGCCAGATATGGCTCAGGCTGGCGGAAACCAGCCGGAACGGTTGCGGGAAGCTTTACAGCTTGCCAGAAATCTACTGAACGAAAAACTTTAATTGAAACGGTCCATCTGCCGTTTTGGATCTGCTGGGGTGCCGGTTCGATTTTATCTATTTTCAGAAGATCACGCGGCTTTCTCATAATCGATCCACTCTGCAGAAGGATAGTTGATCTTCAATCTCATCCGTGAGCAGATCAGTTAAATCCGCTAACGGATAGCAGGCGCCACATCCCCGGCAGCGCCAGTAGACTTGGTTTCAGGCGCGGATAGGACCTAACTCGCTTTTGCATTTAGGACATTCCATAAGACTATCTCCTCGATCGATCGCTTGTGAACTCATTCAGCGGAACAGAACTTCCGATGTTAGCCTTCATAATTAATTCTTTTGATATCTGCTGACAACTCCCTGACCGCAAAATCATCTGTTTGTCTCCGCGATGCTGCCTTGGCGCCGGTGTGAAAAAGCTGACGAGTTCATGATTCCTGCGCGCGACTTCGTGCAATATTAAGGGAATTGACTATGTTTGGATGATGTGGCGCGCAACTGACCGTTCCATTTAGCAGGAGAGGGATAATGCCGGCCAATCTACCCCCGCCTTATTTTGAAGCGGAAAGAAGGTATCGGGAAGCAAAGACCGCCAGTGACAAGATCGAAGCATTGGAGGAGATGCTAACCATTATGCCCAAACATAAGGGCACCGACAAGCTTCGCGCCGATCTTCGCCGCCGCATCGCCAAAGCAAAAGCCCAGTCGCAACAGAAAAAAGGAACCTCCAAACGAGACACGGAGTACTCCATTGAGAAAGAAGGTGCTGCCCAGGTGGTGTTGGTTGGTGCTCCGAACGTGGGTAAATCTTCCCTCGTATCGATGCTTACTAAGGCCAAACCGGAAGTGGCGGCTTTTCCTCACTCTACCTGGAAGCCGACACCCGGAATGGCCCATTTTGAAAACATTCAGTTTCAACTGGTGGACACGCCGCCTGTGACTAGGGAGTTTGTCGATTCCTGGATGACGGATTTACTGCGACGAGCGGAGATGCTGATCATTGTTGTAGATCTGCATGCAGACCCCCTGCAGCAGCTAGAGGATACCCTGTCAATACTCCGGGAATTGCGCATTTTCCCCGCGGGCGCTGCTATTCCTGAAGGGGTCGGCAAGACGCCTTTTATAAAGAAAATGTTGATTTTGGCAAACAAGATGGATGAAATCGAGGAAGAAGATGATTTTAAGGCTTTTCTGGAATTGTCAGAATCTCCACTTCCGGCTTTGGGGGCGTCAACGCTTACTGGACGAAACTTGTCGGCTCTGCCCAAAGAAATCTATGCATTGTCGGGAGTCATTCGGGTCTACACCAAAGCGCCGGGCAAAGAGCCTAATTTTAATGCACCGTTTGTGCTTCCCAAAGAGAGTGCGCTAGAGGATCTGGCAGCAAAAATTCATAAGGATTTTGCGGACCGGTTGAAGTTTGCCAGAGCCTGGGGCAGAGCCGTGTACGACGGGCAAATGGTTCAGCGCGATTATGTTTTGCAGGACGGGGACATTGTGGAAATTCACATCTGAATGGTTAGCTTATTAGAGGTAGGATAATAGCGCCAAGAAAAAAATTAAATCTTGACAAACAAGACTATCGAGATATAATGTAGGTTTAACGAAAGTACATGAAGATGGGGATTCGTTCATGGATCGACATCTACTAAAAACAGGCAGCTGGCGGGTCGGGAATTACGCCTTGAGCGTTGACTAACCTATTAACTATGTTTAACTTTTTAAGAACGGTGAGATTCTCTTTATGCTCACTTCAACCTCCTCGGGAATAAAAAAGGAGGCTCGGTTAACGAGTCTAAACGGCACGTTAACTTTACAACATTGGAGGAACCTAATGCAAATCTATTCAAGCGAAAAATGCGTCCCTTACGGTTTTTATTTGAAACGTAAGGAAATGCAGGAAGAATATGAGGGTCTTCTGGCCGAAGATATCCTTGTGTCAGACTATTCCAGGAAAGACCTCTCGCTTGATGAAGCTGATCAAACCAAAGAAGAAGCCGAGGACAACGATCAAGCTTGCGCACCGACAGTTGAGAGCGAAGAAGATGATGACAATGAGGACTCTCCGGCAGTGCAAGCGACCGATCACTTCGACGAGGATCATATTACCTGTTACCTCAAAGAAGTTGCCAGTTATCCTTTGCTGACTCAAGAGCGCGAAATAGAGCTTGCTCAGACAATTCGCCAAGGACAGGAACAACTGGTTGAGATAATTGAAGTAAATGTTTCGGAAGGGAAAATCTTCGAAGAGTTGCATCAGAAGGTTCAAAAACTATTGAGCCATGAAAAGTCTTTTCCCGGTGTCCGAGACAAAATTCTCAAGGTGATAGTTCGCACCTTGGAAAGAGCCAGCAAAGACTATCCGGACAGGCAGCTTTACGGCGATCTGCTCACTCAAGTTCATGACATCATGAAGTCGGTCGATACCGCCAAACAGGAAATGGTCAGAGCGAATTTGCGGCTGGTGCTGAGTGTGGCGAAAAGGTATAGGGGCAGAGGCATGAGCTTTGACGATCTGATCCAGGAGGGAAACCTGGGGTTGCTCAAAGCGGTGGGAAGATATGACCATACCAAGGGCAATCGCTTTAGCACCTATGCAACCTGGTGGGTCAGGCAAAGCATCATAAGAGGAATCTACGACAAGACGCGGACGATTCGCTTGCCGGTGCATTTCATAGAGTTGAAGAACCTCTTTTTCAAGGTTTTCTACGAGCTGCTAAAAGAGCTTGGGCGCGAACCTTCCGCGCAGGAAATCGCTGATCGAGCCGATATTCCGTTGGACAAGGCACAGATGGTGCTGACTTTAGCGGCTCAGCCGGTCTCGCTGGAGACTCCCATAGGTGAAGATGAACAGCGGCTGGGGGATTTCATTGAGGATGACAAAGCCTCCTCGCCTCTAGAGGAGTGTTCCGACAAGCAACTTGCTCAGGTGACACGCTCGTTGTTGTCGACGCTGCAACCCAGAGAAGAGAAGATTCTGCGGCTGCGGTTTGGATTGGATGGGCAGCCGGCAGAAACTCTGGAAAAGATCGGCAAGAGCTTCAATGTCTCCAAGGAAAGGATCCGTCAGATCGAGAAAAAAGCTTTGCGTAAACTACGCAATCCAAATCGACAATCCTCCTTGAGAACATTCATGGAATAGAGCTTACAGAGGCAATCGAATCGATCTCAAGTGTGATTTTGAAGAGTGTAGAAGCCCGGCCTTCATTTCGACTTAACCTGAGGAAATGGAGTACCGGGCTTTCCTTTGCTATTAGATATGTGGACTTATGAATGATGAATGAACAACCGGAACACAAGCAATCCACGGAATCCTGCGCCGAGGAGACGGAAAATTTGTCGAGGCTGCAGCAACTGGCCGGTTTGAATTGGTCGCCCTACCCTCCTGTGGCCTTGACCGTCAAACAGCGCAGTTATTTGAAAGCACTGGCTCACCCCTTGAAACCCGCCGTTCAAATCGGACAGGAAGGCGCTACTCATTCGGTGATAGGAGAGATCAGACAACAGCTCCTCAGCCACGAATTGATAAAAGTGAAGTGGTCCAGCCTGTCCAAGCAGGGAGGGAAAAAGCGGCAGCAAGCTGAAGAGCTTGCTGAGAAAATAGGCGCTCACTTCGTGCATCTGATCGGCCGGACAGTCCTGCTCTACCGCGAGCCGGAGCCGCAATACCTCACTCGGCGCAGAGCCAAGCTGATACAGCTTCCCAATTGACACCGCTTTCCGATATCCCCTGAAGCTAGCAGCCTTGTTGCTACGGAAAACGTTTAGTGGCTTCAATCGGTAGAAGTTAATGGTGCTTTTTTCGAAAATTTTGCTCCTGCTTTGGTTGATTAATTTCGCGCCCCCCCTGCTCGCCCATTTACTCGGCGAAAAATGGAGCAATCCGGTTGACGGGGACCGTCTGTACAAAGACGGGAAGCCCTTGCTCGGACCGCACAAAACGTATCGAGGGATCGCCGCAGGACTGGCTACCGGCTTCTTGGTAGGCTGGGCGCTCGGGTTTCCGGCCTGGGTGTCGTTTTCAACCGGATTCCTCAGCATGTTGGGAGATTTGCTGTCTAGCTTTATCAAGAGACGGCTCGATCTCCCTTCCGGCAGTGCCGTGTTCGGATTCGACCAGGTATTCGAAGGCAGCCTGCCTTTCGTTGTCCTTGCTCCCCATGAGTCGCTCGGGCTGATGGACGTTCTCGTTTTGACTGCGTTGTTCACCGTAGTGGCTTATTCAGGTTCTCGGTTTTTCAAAGAAATTCTGTCAAGAAAACCTTACGAGCATTATCCTCGCAAGCTCAATTCACGGGTCCGTTTTCGCGAATTCCGGGCATGCCAGATCACATCGCATCCCTTGCATCATTTTGTTAATTTTGAAGATGCCTTCTACTACCACTTCGTCATGAAGTGGTTCTTCCGCGCCTTGGGAATTTATGACAGGGGTATGCGCAACGCCCTGCAGGTTGAAGTGACTCGAATCACCTTCGACTTTGAAGACCTTCCGGAGGCCTTCGACGGTTACCGGGTCCTGTTTCTCACCGATCTGCATCTAGATGGCCTGAAGGGACTCACAGAGAAGCTGCAGAGTTTGCTTCTGGACTTACCAGCCGACCTGTGTGTGATCGGCGGGGATCTCCGGATGGAGACTCACGGTCCCTTTTCTCAAGCCTTGTCTCTGATGCGTCGCCTGATCCCCGCAATTCATGCCAAAGACGGTATTATCGGAATACTTGGAAACCACGATTGCATAGAAATCGTTGAGGTTTTGCAGAAAGAGGGAATAACTTTCCTGGTCAACGATGCCTTAGCCGTCGAGCGCCGGGGCGAAAAAATTTGGTTTGTCGGCGTGGATGACCCGCATTACTATCGTTGTGACGACTTGGGGCAGGCTTTCCGGGGAGTACGAGAGGAAGATTTCGCGGTGTTTTTGGCGCATTCCAATGAAGTTTACCGAGAGGCCCGGCAATACGGATCCAGGTTATATCTTTGTGGCCATTCGCATGCCGGCCAGATTCAGCTGCCCCCCTTCGGTCCCCTTTTCACTCACAGCCGAGCTCCGAGGCGCTACAGCCAGGGAAAGTGGAGCTATCGAGGGATGATAGGCTATACCAGTTGTGGGGCCGGTGTTTCCGGGGTTCCACTGCGCTTTTTTTCGCGCGGGGAAGTGGTACTCATCACCCTGAGACGCAAACAATCCGAATATGCGACCGAAGATCTCAATCCTCCCCCTCTTCATTGAGCGATACTGGCTTGCGGGCCTTCAACCGCAGCGTTGCAGGTCGGGGTGTACGCAGCACCCCTTGACGATCTGGAAGCTGTCAGGTGCCTCCAGTTTTGGGGCAACCCGACCTGCACGGACGAGCTGAGGCGATGATCTGCAGGACCGGCCGCCTGTTTTGGGTTTGTCCGGGAATACGCATACGCGGGCACGGGTTTGCCTAATCAAAGAGAAGCAAAGGCGGATCATAGAGATCCGGAGGTTCCAGGCCCAGCAGCTGGAAGCAGGTTGCCGCAATATTGGTCAGTCGCGGATCTTTCATGTCCGGGTTGAAGCTGATAGATTGGTCGCCTGAGGGATCATATACGATAAACCAGACCGGACTGAGAGTGTGAGCAGTCTTGGCTTTGGGTGTTCCATGGCCGTCCGTTTTTATTTTGCCCGTTTTCTTGTCCAGCTCAAACATTTCGTCGGCATTTCCGTGGTCTGCCGTGACCAGCAGGAGACCTCCCGCTTTTTCAATGGTCCGCATGAGTCTTCCAATACACAAGTCAACCGTTTCCACTGCAATCCTGGCCGCCTGATAGATTCCCGTGTGCCCTACCATATCACCGTTGGGGAAGTTGAGTCGAATAAGGTCGTAGTGTTCGGTCTCAATGGCCTCAATGACACGGTCGGTAATTTCTGCCGCTTTCATCCAAGGACGATCTTCAAATTGCACCCTGTCTGATGGAATCTCGATATAGTCTTCGAGCTCCTCGTTAAACTTGCCTGACCGATTGCCATTCCAAAAATAAGTCACATGACCGAACTTTTGTGTCTCGCTGATCGCCAGCTGGCGTATACCCCGCTCGCACAACAGTTCGCCCATGGTATTTTCTATGCAAGGAGGTTCGACAAGGTAGCGCTTGGGGATATGAGCCTCGGTGTCGTACTCCATCATGCCCGCGTATGCCACATCAGGTCTGGGTTTGCGCTCGAATCCGGCAAAATCCTCCTGATCGAAAGCCAAACTGATCTCGATGGCACGATCGCCCCTGTAATTGAAGAAGATCACAGAGTCACCGTCTCGAATCGGGCCGGCGGGACCGGATGAGTCTGCAATGACAAAAGGCGGCAGGTTCTGATCGATGATGCCCGGAATTTCCCGGCGATAGGTTTCGATTGCTTCCTGAGCTGAACTGAATGCCCGCCCTTCGCCCGCCACGTGTGTTTTCCAGCCCAGGGCGACCATGCCCCAATCGGCCTGGTAACGATCCATGGTGACAACCATGCGGCCGCCGCCGCTGGCAATACGATAGTCCACATCTGCCAACTGGTTGATCTCTTTCAGGAAGATCTCAAATGGAAGTACGTATTCCAGAGCAGACGCTTCGCCTACGTCCCGGCCATCCAGCAGGGCATGTATTCTTGCCCTGGGCAGTTTCTCCTCAAAGGCTGCATGTTTCAGCATGGCTTCAAGATGGCTCAAATTGCTGTGTACATTGCCGTCAGAAAAAAGTCCGATGAAGTGCAGCGTTCCGTCGTGCTCCCGGCAAAACTGAGTGAGCTGTCGCCATGCCTTGCTCAAAAAAATACGACCTGACTCGATCGCGTGATTGACAAGTTTGGCCCCCTGAGGATAGAAGCGGCCGGCCCCGATGGCATTATGGCCAACCTCAGAATTTCCCATATCGTCGTCTGATGGCAGTCCTACAGCAGTTCCATGCGCTTTGAGCAAAGTGTAAGGACATTTATCGAGAAGCCAATCCAGATGGGGAGTGAATGCTTCAGCGACTGCGTTTCCTTCCCTGGCAGCACGATATCCGATTCCATCCATGATGACTATAGTCAGGGGCCTGATGCGACGATTTGTCAAGATAGTGCTTGCCATGGTTCTCGTACTCCTTTACGTCTATCTGCGGCCGCGTTTCGGCTGCTCGCCGAGAATCAGATTGATGGTCTCGCGTGTGCCCTCCCAATGAATCACTTCCAGACGAATTCGATCCGCCGGCCGCATCTTTCGGATCTCCCGAATGACCGAGTCAGCATCCTCGATCGGCTGGTCGTTGAGCTTGACGATCACATCGCCGCCTACAACAATAATGCTGTTCCCAATTTGCGCCCGCTTATCGCCGCCACGGAGACCGGCTCTGTCTGCCGGCCCGCGCGGAATGACCTCGACGACCATGGCGCCCGATTGGACCGGCAGTTTCAAAGCTTCGGCAAAAGCAGGGAACAACGTCATGAGTGTTGCCCCCAGCCACGGATAAGCATAGTGTCCCTTGTCAATAAGGTCTTGCAGGACGCGCTTGGCGGTGTCTACCGGAATCGCGAACCCAATTCCAACACTCGCACCGGTCGGACTGAAGATCGCGCTATTGATACCGATCATTTTCCCCGAGGAATCGATCAAAGGTCCTCCCGAATTGCCGGGATTGATGGAGGCATCCGTTTGGATGATATCCTCCACCAGAGCTCCCCCATCTGATCGCAGAGTCCGACCGACGGAACTGATCACGCCCGTGGTCAGTGTCTGACCCAGACCGAACGGATTGCCGATGGCCAGAACCTTTTGACCCACCTGCAGACTATTCGATGATCCCATCGGGATAACAACCAACTCCTTAACGGGAGCGTCAATTTTAAGAACAGCCAGGTCGGTGCTCGGATCCGACCCGATAAAATGCGCGGTATGCTTTGTCCCGTTCGCCAATGTCACTTCCAGCTTCCGCGCATCCTCAATGACATGATGATTGGTGAGAATGTAGCCCCTTTCATCGATAATAGATCCGGACCCGGTGCCTTGTCTGGGAATGATATTGAAAAAGAAGTCGCGCTCTAAGATAGTGCTGGTGATATTTACGACCCCCGGGGCGAGCTTCTGGTACAGCTGAATGTTGTTGGCTTCATCTTCTGTGAGCGCACCGGCGCTATGAACTGCCGTAAACAAAAAGAAAGTTACAGAAAAAAGCAAAGAAAACCTCGCTGAACGTGCAGTTTGCTTCATCGTGCGACCTTTTCGACCTGTTTTGAAATCACGGGATTCTCTATTATGTAGTGATTGATATAGCTTCATGCGGCCCCTGTCACGAACGATAGATTTTGCGCAAGACCCAATAAACCAAAAGGATGGCAAGTAACCAGCCCAGCCATTTACCCCAGGTATAAATCAACCCGGGTGCGACTTGCTTGACTCGGTTGACGGGAATGGCAAAGCCAATGCCGACGCTGCTTCCGGTAGGGCTTAAAATGGCCGTGTTGATGCCTACAAGCTCTCCTTTTGAATTGACCAGGGCGCCGCCTGAATTGCCGGGATTGATGGATGCATCGGTTTGGATAAGGTCCTTCAAGACGCGTCCGTTGTCTCTGATATTGCGCCCGCGCATGCTGACTATTCCTACCGTGAGAGTTTGCCCGAGGCCAAACGGGTTGCCGATGGCCAAAACCTTTTCACCCACTGCGAGGTTTTCCGAATCGCCCAGCGCTATGGCCTGCAAAGTGTGTCCTTCAGCATTGATGCGAATAGCGGCCAAATCGTCGTAAGGCGAAGTCCCAATCACATCGGCATCCCAGCGGCTGCCGTCCGCCAAAGTCACCTGCATACGCTTTGCGTCGGCTATCACGTGATAGTTGGTTATGATTGTGCCGTCACCTTTCAAGATGATTCCGGAGCCGCTGCCGGCCGTGGGCAGAGGTCTAAAAAAAAAGTCATATTCAACGACTGTAGTGGTGATATTCACGACCGAGGCAGAGACTCTCTTGTAGGTGGAAATCGTGTTGAGCTCATCGGCAGTGAGACCGAAAACGGCAACGGGCGAATAGACCAGCATCCAAAGTGCCACCCAAACCGGTATCCGGAAGCCTGCCATACGCCTGTTGAAGCAATATTTTAACATGAACAGAATCTCCGCATCAAAACAGCCGATTCCGTCAAAGGTTAGCAAATTCATGGTCGATTCGCAAATTTATAGCATAAAGCTTCAATGTTATGGCCGTTTGATGTAGATAAGTACTGCTTGCACCTATTGCGAGCACCTTCAGCCGATGACCGGGCAATCCGATTGGAGAGGAAAGGAGTTTCCGGGCTGCTATGCTTTCACTGCCTTATAAGGAAAAATTGGCATCAATAGTTCAATGGAACCCCTGGAAGTGGATTGCTCTCGTCTATGCTTCCCAAGTTTTGGGGGCTCTTGGGGTCGCCCTCGCATTCGGGATTGACCCGGGAGAGCTGGGGACATCCATCCTGCTCCTTCTGGTCGGCACTTTGCACGCATTCACCATGGGGTTTCGGGCACGCGCCGATGAGCATTCATGGCAGCATTGGGTTCCCTCTCTGGTTTATGCCGCGTTCATCATTTCGATGTCCCACAGATCCTTAAGAGATGTACATGTGCCCATCAATGTCAATTTCTTCCATCCGCTGGAATATGCCGTGCTGGCGGTCTTCCTCTGCTGGGCCGGGCATGCCATGTTGCTTTCTGAAAGGTTCAGTCCATTGATCTTCAGGGTAATTTCGGGCGGATTTGCCTTTGCTGTTCTCGATGAGCTCCATCAAGCCTTTATCCCGGGCAGAGCAGCCAGCTTTGTTGACTTGGTGCTCGATGTCATCGGCCTGTGTCTTGGATGCGGCATCTTTTTCATCGGTATACATTTGCGCACCAGGCTCGCGAGAAGCCAAGCGGTGATTGTCACCAAACAGCGTGCCTGTTAACATGAAGCCGACCGGACAACCGATAGCCTGTTTGAAAGGAACGAATCGAGAGAGCCTTGAAGCCGGCTCTGTCGCCGGTCGCTGCAAAGTGCCGCTTCGAAGGATTCACCATGAAAGATAAACAGTCTTCGCTGCAATTGAAACAGTCCGATCGCCACGACACCTTCTTTCGTTTAATCAATCCGGATGAATTTGCACGTTATGGAATCGATCCTGAAGATGTTCCCATGGGAACATTTGCGGCAGAGGACCATCCCGGTTTTCTTCCCAGTCGCCTGGGCGGCAATGCCTACGGGCTCGGTCTGATCGAACAGACCGCTCTGAGCAAATCGGACACAGACTTCCTGGAAAGCCTGGACTATCAGGACATTCTTGAGCTGGGCCGCCACTCCAGGCGGCTCAATGCCATATACCACAAGCTGGGCCTGTTGATTCGTTTCAGTCAAGCCGGGCAACGCTATTTCCTGATCCCCATCAATCTGGTTGCCCATTCACTGCAGGATGTAAAGATCAAGGCCGACGAAATTGAAGAATTGATCCTCGATCACGCTTTGGAGACCGCCGCCGAACGCCTGGATATCGGGCTTCTGACAGCAGGCCATGATCTGATCGTGCACGAACTGACCGCTCGCCTATCGAGCCACCGGATTTTTCTGTTCGAATCAATGGAGAAGATCCGCTCCTGGCGCCTGCCGCTGGATATAATCATCCTTCCCAAGGATATTTTTGAATACCTGTTGGAACAACAACTGCCAAAGGTCTCCAAAGCCCCCATGACCCGCAAACGTCTGCTCAAGTATGCAGCCTACCTGGCAGGCAAGATATACGATCTTCTGGAATCGAACGGCAAGCTCATCATGCTCGCTCATTCTTTCGATCCAAGAGGGGATCAGATCTGTCAAGTCCGGTTTCGGAACGATGAAGAATTGAAGCTTTTTCTCCTATTCTGCCATATCTATAAAACCAGGCAACCCTATGAAGGCAAATCCGGGCAACAGCTCAACATCCATGTCTCCGATTTGCATTATTATCTAAATCGATTTGCTTTTTCCGAGCCTCATCTCAAAAGGCTCCTCGATCAAAACAAGCCTGAACAACTCAGCATCCAACAAATCAACGAGCTTGCGTATCTTAATCTCCGAATGCCACAAGCGTTCATCAAAGATGCCGAGAAAAAATGGAAATGGGTGATCGAGCCATATTTTGCCACCAGCTATCGGATGCATGATCCTGCCAAACGCAGTCGACAATATTGGCAGGATCGTCTGGAGCTGGACTGTCAATTTCCAGAAGGCTTGACCGTGCTGGTTGGTCGTCCGCGTCAGCCCGTGGTCTCAGTTGACGCACTGGAAGAAGAATTGAGAGCATCCGGTATGCAGGGGTGCAGCCTGCAGCTGGTCGCAGAATACCGCAATACGGTCCGCTATCTACTCGATGTGCTCAATATACTGGATCAAATACGCAATAATGACTTCCCTAAGCTTTCCGAGCTCGAGCGCGCCCGCCTCGCCAACCCGTTCAACGCTCGGGCCGAGAGCTTCGAGCCCATTTTACAGCTCCTGAACCAGATCCCCAAAATCGAGAAAATCCGCGAAATTCTGAATCCGGATCATATCGACGGCCAAAGCACTCCGGTTCTGGAAAACATTCATAAGCTCTCTTTGCTGGAATTCTCCCCCGATCAATTGCGGGAGATTTTGCTCATCGTGGTGGGGCATACAACAATGAGCCGTATTGTGTTTGGCAAGCTTCCAGCCAACACTTTGAAGCCTATTACCGATAAAGCCAGAGCCGGCAATTATCAGGAAATCCTTAGCCGTCTGCGTATTTGCCGCCTCATGAGCATGGCGGAGATAGCGGCGGCGTTCGGCGACACGTTTACCGGCCAACAAGCGAGAGAGCTCTATCGGCTCTATGACGATGCCATCTATGTAGCGACCAACCCGAATCTGGACTGGGACAACCTGCGCGATCTTCACATCAGCGCTCTTGGTGGAGTGCAGAATAAAGCCGTGCGTGAGATGCTTAAATTCTTCAATCTCTTTGAGTTCCTTGACAGCTGGCAAGAATTCCTCGACAAGGGTTCCATACAAAAGGAAGTATTTTGCGACTACCACCCGGAAAAACTAGCCCAGTTGGATGAAGCGCTTTCCCTCGCTCGCATAGCAAATCAATTTAAACAGCAGTTCCTGGGAGACTATGTATTCGGGAAGTTTTATTTTTTCCGCCAGTTTTTGGATACGGAATTTCATGGAACCGGACATCTATTTCCAAAGCTTGGAACCAGGGCGGGGTTTATTCTGCTCTGGATTACCGTTAATTCGTCGAAAAGACACGTTATTAATTTCAACCCCTTGCTGGCGGGCATACCCCGGGAGCGTCACGAGCAGCGGATCAATAAAATAAAGGAAACATTGCTTCGTATACCCATCGAACGTCTACAGCCGAGATTCTTTGAAGATATTCGAAGGACACTCGGTGAAGATCGACCCGCTTTCATTTTCGATAGCGGCATTCGCGTGATGAACAATCATCAAACTCGCGCTGTCGATGTATCTTTTGTAGACGTGGATGAGAACATACACCAGCTAGAGGCGTTGCTCACCCACCTCGAATCACAGGAGCTCAGAGGCATCTCTCTCAGAAGCTTGCAGGACATGGAGAGGTTGTTCTCCGAAATGGAAAGCTTCCACGCATACCTTGATCGAGAAGGCTGTGACCTGCAGTGTGACCTGTTTGACCAGGCGGGAGGAGTTGAAGCCAAAAACAAAGAAATTGAATCGATCGAGCAGAGGCTTCAATCAGTCTTGAGGAATCAGATTTTTGTTCCGGAGGAAATCTACGATAACATCAGCGTGCTGGCCAAGTATTGCCCTGAAATTCTGCGTTTCATTTTGCCCGAATTTCACGCATTCGGGGACCTCATAGAAAACTGGCCGACCCGGCAGAAACAGTTGCTTGGCGCTTACGTAATGCGCTGCATCGAGAAATTTCAAGCATTAATCGTCAAGGATCGCAATGCTTTCCAAGATCGCAATACCTTTTATCAGCTCGCCAAACAAGAATTCGGTCCACTGGCGGAAGAGGGAATCGGCGCGACTCACGCGCAACTGGAGACCCTCGAATATCTTGTCGACCGGATACAGCAGCGCCCCACCGTGTATCAGGGCCTCACCTTTGCGCTGCTTTTTCAAGAAATCGCGAAGATCGAATCATACGCTGAAGCTTTACCCGCCGATGCCGAATGGTGGACCCATGCAGAGGCCGGTGCCCTCATCTTGGAGCGTTCGGAAGTGCTCGAAAAATATCAATTGGGAGCGCAAGTTGAAGAACTGGTTGTCTTACTGGTACGCTATCATGGACTGATCGGGCACGTCATCCAGGGGGAAGAGCCGATCACCTCCCTGGAACATCTCACGGCGGATAACGATGAACGGGTCCTGGATGTTTTCGTTTTGCACGCCATCCTGGCTGCGGCAGCGGTTCAGGAAGGTTTGATGGTGGCGGATCTGCTGGATGCTTTCCTCTCTTTCAGAGCCGTGGCCGTCGAGCTAATCAAATCAAAGAGCAACTGGCAGACCTGGCTCAAAGAAACCTTTCGTGAAACAGGCAGGGCCGTGCTGGCGGACTCGCAGGTGAGCTCCCATCAGATTGCCGTATTTCCCGTTGAGCGACTGCATTACTGTAGTTTTGCCGATGTTGATATTGACGATGATGCACTCTGGAGGGGGCGCCAGATCTCTGCCCTGGAAAGATTGCTGAAGTTGATGGGGGCCGCCTGGATCGACTATCAGGATATTCAAATGTATCTTTTGAAGATGCCCGTCAATTTCATCTATCACAAGAAAAAACTGAAGAGCGGCGGGTTGGCCACTTTCGAAAAACAGCTGAAAGTGGCCCTGAAACTATTGGATGTGCTATCGACTCTCAGCGCTGAGATGCGCTTTTATTTATTCTATTGCCTGGACCATCTGGGTGCAGGAATGAGGGTTTATGACTTTCACTCGCTTGCCAACTTTATTGATCTGGAAGATTGCCTGAAGATCCTGGTGATTGCGTTTCGCGCCTTTCATCATCACTTTGGAGAAGGAAACAGAAATGGTCTCATCAGCTTCCGTCATTTGAGTCAAAATGTTGAGCAGCGCCACGAGGTGCTTCGGATTTTGCTCAAACAGATCCCTTTCCCGCAGAGTTGTGACAGTGCACAAGAACCCTCCTATTTCAGTCAAAGCTATGGCGGGATCTTTTTCCTGAAAAGTCGGCATCAGCTTGCCCTTCAGGTTCGCTATCAGGACGCGGTACAACTCCATGAGCTGATTGAGGCCATGACAGCGATGTGGGACAATGCGGATCTCACCAGCCATTTTCAGAAGCTGATCGGACAACTTAGGCAGGAGTTGCCTTATGACACCAAGGAAATCGAGGTGGAGTTGAAGAAAGTTTACCTGCAACAGCAAGAAAAGATCAACGATCTTATACTGAAAGAGATCCAGGAACGGTTAAATAACATCCAGGACTTCCGTGAATTCCAGCAAATTCAAGACGACATAGCCGACCATCAGTCGACGCTGCACTTTTCCGAAGAACAGCGGTCCTTATTGGAGGAAATGTGCGACTATCATCGTGCCAGAATCCGTGAAGGCTACCTGGATTCTATTTATCAACAAGTCAAACAGCTCAATTCGGGGGAAAATATCGAGAACTATTGGAACGAGTTAAAACACGAGCTCTTTTCGTACCGATCTTATTTGGGCAAAGAATACGAATCGCTGATAGCGGAATTTATCAATCAGAAGATGCAAGAAATTGATACCTGAGTCGCGCGAAGTATATGGAGAAAACTATGAGCGTTGGAAAAATTCTCGATGCTATTGAACAATACTTGAATGTCAAGAGCGAGCTGCAGACTTCCTCATTAAAACCGTGCAACGACTGGGATTGCGGATTGGCAAACGAATTCAGCGGCTACTATGGATCTTCGGAGCAAAGAGAGAGGCTGGATTGGGCGAAAGGGGCGCTGGAAAAGGCGCTGAACGATTATGTGGACAGTCGAGTCCAGGCTCTGCATGACGGAGGCAAACAAGGCCCGACCTGAAACCGGTTTGCCCCTGTCCGTTCATGTGAGTACTTTGAATATGATTTAGCTAACTCAAACTCGGAGGGCAAATTCCCAGCCCAGGGAGAAAGCTTTCTGGTTCAGATCCAAAAACCGAGCCGGGATGGTCCTCCGCAATGCTTCCTGCCAGCTTTGTTCGGAAACGGGCAATTGCTTGAGGCCGGCCAGCACACCCACCATGACGATGTTGGCGGCTTTTTCGGAACCCGCCTGGCGAGCAATCTCCGCAGTATCGACCCGGATCAGTCGGGCCACCCTTCCCGCAACAAGCTCATACAATTGTTCCAGCTCCGGATAGGTGCTTTGCCCCACAGCCACCGTGAAGGGCACAAGGGGAAGCGTACTGGAAATCACCAGACTTCCCGAATGACACTTGGGGAGGGCGCGCGCCGCTTCGAGAGGCTCGAAGGCCATCAGAATGTCGGCTTCGCCGTCCGCAATGGTGGGGCTTGATATGTTTCCTGCAACCACCGATGATTCGACCACACCCCCTCGTTGGGCCATTCCGTGAATTTCGCTCAGGGAGACCGGGATACCTTCTTCCAAGACAGCTTCACCGACCAGTCGAGTTGCAAGTAAAGTCCCCTGGCCGCCCACGCCGGTAAAAAATATGCGTATCGCTTCGAAAGCCTTTATATCAGTTGGCAATGTATTTTCCTTCCTCGTGCAGATATCTTGTATTTGTTGACCGCAGAGGGCGCGGAGATCGAAGAGAAAAGCAATAAACTCGAAAAATCCTTTTTCAATACAGCGACCTCAGCGTAATCTGCGGTAAATTCCAAACCACCGGTGCCCGGCTACGCAATCTTTTCGGGTCGGATGGATTTGCACATCTGCGCGCAGACGCTGCAACCGCTGCAAAGGGCCGCATTGATTCGAATGCATTCCGCATCCGGCGCCTGCACCCATTCGAAAGCGGGGCAACCCAATTCAGTGAGGCATTTCTTGCACATGTCGCAGGAAGCATCCACTTTGAAAATCACTTTCTGCTTCTTGCGCAGCATGCGCCTCTCAAAAAGAGGGCAGGGGCTTTTGGAGATGAGGACAGACACTCCTGGCGTTTGCATTTGGTCCCGAATCTGGTGCAGAGCTTCCCGGGTCTTTTGAGTCTGTAGGGGATTCACCGTGACAACCTTGTCCACACCGCATCCCCGAACAATCTTTTCCAGGCTCACTTTGGGAGCCCTGACCCCCTCTGGAGTAAGTTCCACACCTGGATGGGGCTGATGACCGGTCATGGCGGTCGTGCCATTGTCCAGAATAACGAGCAAAATCCGATGATCGTGGCTCACGGCGTTGACAAGCCCCGGAATTCCACTGTGGAAAAAGGTGGAATCGCCGATAAAGGCCACTACGGGACGATCCAGCACCTTGCTGAATCCCCCGGCCGTGGAAACACTCGATCCCATGCAGATGAGAAAATCCGCCATGCCGAGCGGCGGCAGCAGACCCAGCGTGTAGCAGCCGATGTCCGTGGGGTATATGGCTTCCTCGCCAAACACTTGCTTCACCGAATAATAGGTTGCCCGGTGGGGACAGCCGGGACACAAATTGGGCGGACGCTGAGGCAGCTGCGGAATGGAGAAAAGCCGGGGCGGTTGATATTCGACGCCAAAAAATGAATTAAGCGCTCTTTTCACTTTCACCGCATCGAGCTCAAAGGCTCGAGGAATCAGGTCTTGGCCCTTGCCGGCGATTTTTACGGCAAACCCTTCTTCCTGGGCGACCACTTTAGCGGTTTCCTCCAGAAAAGGCTCCAGCTCTTCAACCACCAGAACCTTTTCGAGTCCCTGCATAAAGTCGCGCAAGAGATTCTTGGGAGGAGGAAAGGAGAAGCCGAGCCTGAGTATTTTTACACGCTTTTCAAGTCCCAAGTCTCTAACGGCATCCAGCACGTAGAGGTAGGAGACGCCGCTGGCGATAATGCCCCATTGGCCTTCACCGGATGTAAAATTAAACGGGCTCTGTTCGGCTTCCTTTTGCAGCTTGGGCAGCTTCTCCAGGAGAGCCAGGTGAAGCTTGCGGCCCACCATGGGAACCACCACCAGGTTGAAAGGATCCTTGGTGAATTTGCCTGTCGGCGCTACGGCGGGTATCGGCCCGAGGCTCACCGGACCCCGGCAGTGGTTGACCCGGGTGGTGGTTCGAAGAATGCACGGAATCCGATACTTTTCGGACAAATCCAATGCCGCCATGGTCATTTGTCTGGCTTCTTCCGGGGTTGCCGGCTCCAGCATCGGTACTCCGGACATCTTGGCATAATACCGATTGTCCTGTTCGTTCTGGCTGGAGTGCAGCGAAGGATCATCCGCCACCACAATCACCATGCCCGCCTTAACGCCTACATAGGCCAGAGTCATAAAAGCATCGGCGGCCACGTTCAACCCCACGTGCTTCATGGAGCAGAGGCTTCTCACCCCGGATACGGCGGCTGCACAGGCCGTCTCCATCGAGACTTTTTCATTAACGGAATACTCAACGTAAACGTTGGCCTCCGGCCCGATTTGATAAAACCGGTCGATGATCTCGGATGAGGGGGTTCCCGGATAAGCTGCAACAAAGCGCACATTGCCTTCCAGTGCACCACGAACAATGGCTTCATTGCCCAGCAGCAGATGCTTTCTGTCGGTTTCAGGTATCAACAGTTCATGCATACGAATCTCTTTCCGTTCACTGTTCACTCTATTACTGCCTACGGTCTACAAAAAGCTTTATTTTCCCGTCTTCTCTTTCCAGCGACCCTTTCTCAACCAGCTTGATACGAGGCGTTATGCCGGCAAAATTGGCCACCTTCTGCCGCATCACATCCACCAGGCTTTTCTGCTCGCGCATCTTGTCAAAGAATAACTCTTCGGTCACCTCCACCCAGATTTCCAGCTGATCCTGATGATGATGACGGGTGGCAACCAGCTGATAGGCTGGGCGCTGTCCTTTAATCTGCTGCAAAACGTCGCCGATACGCTCGGGAATAATATTTATGCCTTTGATAACCACCACCTCATCGCAGCGCCCCTTGAGCCGGCTGATTCGCCGGAAGGTCCTGCCGCAAGCGCATGGCTCCTCAATCATGTGGCAAACATCCCCCGTACGGTAGCGGATAACAGGGAACGCCTCCTTGGTCAAAGTGGTCAGAACCAGCTCCCCTTCCTCCTCCGGGCCGAGCACTTCACCGGTATGCGGATTGATGATTTCTGCATAGAAGTGATCTTCCTGCAGGTGCATACCCGCCTGTTCAAGACATTCACCCGCAACTCCGGGTCCCATGACTTCACTTATTCCATAATTGTCGGTGGCTTTGACAAAGAGCCTCTGCTCGATTTCATGCCGCATCTGTTCCGTCCAGGGCTCCCCTGCACAGATACAGTACTTGAGTGAGAATATTTTGGGGTCCATGCCGATTTGTTCGATGCGGTCTGCGATCACCAGCGCATACGAAGGGGTGGAAACCAGCACGGTTGTGCGGAAATCCTGCATGATTTTGATCTGGCGCTCGGTGCGCCCGACGGAGGTGGGGAGTACCGAAGCACCGATGCGCTCGGCTCCGTAATGAATTCCCAGTCCGCCGGTTAGCAGTCCGTAGGTGAACGTCACCTGGATCACATCGTCCTGGGTAACCCCGCCGGCGGCCAGTATCCTCGCCACCAGATTGCCCCAGGTCTTGAGATCCTGACGGGTATACCCCACCACCCGAGGATTGGTCATGGTGCCGGAAGAAGAATGCACACGCACCACTTCACGCAGAGGCACGGCGAACATGTCATAGGGGTAGCTTCCACTGACATCCAGACTGGTGGTGAAAGGCAGCCGTTCCAAATCCTTGAGCTCGGTCAGATCTTCTTCCGGCGAAAAGCCGATCGATTTGAAGCGCCGGTGGTAGAACGACACATTTCTGTAGACCCGGTTCAAGGTTGATTGCAGCCGCTCCAGCCCGATCTGCTGGAGCTCGTCTCGGGACATGCATTCTTTTTCGGGTTGCCAGATGGGCATGGCTGGATCCTATCTCTTTATGCTGAAGTTCATGTGTTATCGACCGCAACGAATGACCCAAACAATCTTTCGTTCTTGCCCTGAACCTTCGATCGCCACATCGTTTAGCGTGCTTCGGAAAACTCCAAACTCCCTTCGCTGTAGCCGTGAGTCGAGGTGCGACCGGAGGGAGCTCCTGACGTGACAGCCTTGTCAAGGAGTGCCTCGCACACCCCGACCTGCAGAGGACCGGCTACGGGCTCTAAAATAAGATCCCAAATTTCTCCTGCTCAGAAGCGCTGCAGCCGCGCAGGCTGAAGCCTGAAGCCTGTAGCCCCGCAGGCTGTCTCACGCTTCCCAAATCTGTTTGGCCCCTTTTCCCAGGTAAGCCCTTTTCACTTCCCGATGTTCCAGCAGCATCGATCCTTCTCCCTGCAGCACCACCTTGCCCGTCTCCAGTACGTAGCCTCGGTCGGCAATTTGCAGCGCGGCCCGGGCGTTTTGCTCGATCAACAGAATGGTCCGGCCTTCGGTTCGCAATTCACGGATTATCTTGAAGATTTCCTTGATGACCAGGGGAGCCAGTCCCATCGACGGTTCATCGAGCACCAACAGCTTCGGCCGGGACATGAGGGCGCGGCTGATTGCCAGCATTTGCTGTTCGCCGCCGCTGAGAGTGCCGGCCAGTTGGTGGCTTCGCTGCCGCAAAATGGGAAATCGCTCATACGTGCGCTCCATATCTTCCCCAACTTGGCGGCCGTTGCGCCGGTGGATGAAGCCGCCCATCTGCAGATTGGCTTCCACTGTTAAGGTGGAAAATATCTGGCGGCCCTCCGGTACCAGCGCGATCCCTTCACGCACGATGTCTTCGGGAGACATTGCATTGATGGCCTTGCCCTGAAATTCAACGGCGCCTCGCTGCGATTTCACCAGCCCGCAGATGGTGTTGACCAGAGTGCTCTTGCCGGCGCCGTTGGCACCGATCAGAGCCACCGTCTCGCCCGAGCGAACATGCAGAGAGACGCCCTTCAGTGCATGAATACTTCCATAATACGTGTGGACGCTTTTCACATTTAACATAGTTTTACTGGATGTGCATCTCGCACCCATTCACCGCAGAGGTCGCGGAGATTTTCGTAAAGTCTTTGCCTGTTTTCTCTGCGCATGCCGCGGTTAGGTAACCCTGCATTTCACTTCCATCAAGATTCCCCGAGATAGGCTTCGATCACCGCCGGGTTGTCTTTGATTTCCCGTGGACTGCCGGCCGCCAGATATTCTCCGTAGTGCAGCACGAGGATTTGGTCGGAAATGTCCATGACCAAGTTCATATCGTGCTCCACCAGGACGACTGTCGTGCCGTCTTTGCAGATTCGTTGAATCAGTTCTCCGAGCACTTCGGTTTCCCGCATGTTGAGGCCGCCGGCCGGTTCATCCAGCAACAGCAATTGCGGTTCCGTCGCGAGAGCCCGGGCAATCTCCAGCATCTTCTGCTTGCCGAGCGGGAGTGTTCCCGCCTGCAAGTGCGATACATCATCGAGTCCCACAAAGTCCAGACAAGATCCGGCACTCTCTTTGATCCGGCGCTCTTCCCGGCGCATCCCCGGCAGCCGGAAGCCCGTCGCCCAAAAACCGCTGCGGGTGCGCGGATGGCGACCGAGCATGACATTCTCGAGCACCGTCATGGATTTAAACAGAGCCACGTGCTGAAAGGTGCGCGAGATGCCCAGCTGCGCAACTCTATGAGGCACAAAGCCGCTGATTTCCTTCCCCTGGAACAGGATAGACCCCGAAGTCGGTCGCAGCAGCCCGCTGACGCAGTGGAATAGAGTAGTCTTGCCGGCCCCGTTGGGGCCGATCACCGCCTGGATGATGCCTTCCGGGACGTCATGCAGAATGCCTTTCAGGGCGGCTACGCCGCCAAAATTCATCCGTACGTCGCGCAGCTCCAAAATAGGGGCAGCCGAGTTTTTATCAGAGCGAATCATCAACCTTCGTCACTCGCATGGGAAATGGGATTGGGCGGTGCTGCCGGTTCCCGTCTAAACAGCGAAATGAGCCCCTGCGGTAGAAATAGGGCTACGATCAAAAGAATTCCGCCATAGACAACAACCTCAAAGTCGGCAAAGACCTGCAGCCATTCGTTGCCTACAAAAGTCAGCAGTACGGCGCCCAGAAGAGCTCCCCACAGACTCTGCATGCCGCCGACCATAACCATCAAAACAAACCGAATGGACCACATCAGGTTGAACGAGCTTGGACTCAAAAAGGTCACATAGTGCGTGTAAAAACTCCCGGCGACGGCGGCCGTTACGGCTCCGAAAATAAATATTTGGACCTTGTAGCGGGAAGTTGGAACCCCCATGGCCTCGGCGGCGACTTCTTCCTCGTGGATGGCCCGCAAGGCCCGTCCAACTCGTGAATGCAGGATGTGAAAAGAAAACAGCAAAACGAGCAGGACGGCTCCCCAAACGAGATAGTACCACTGCAGTTCGCTCGATATCTTCCAGCCGGCAATGGAGAGTCCCGGGATATCAACCATTCCAGAAGGGCCGCCGGTCCAGTCTACCTCTTCATTGAACACGATGTGCACAATGACGCCAAAACCCAGGGTCGCCATGGCAAGATAATGCCCCTTGAGGCGCAGGGCTGGAATGCCCACCATCCACGCCACCGCAGCTGCCAGCAATGCGCCCACAGGCATCGCCAGCCACGGATTCCAGCCAAAATGTGCGGTTAGGATTCCCGAACTATAGGCTCCAATACCAAAAAAAGCCGCCTGGGCCAGCGAAATCTGGCCTGCATAACCCATCAATAGACTCAGACCAAGGCACACAAGGCCAAAGATACCGGCAAATACCATCAGTTCGACATAATGAGAAATGGCACTGATATTTTGCACCACCCAGGGAAATATCGCTATGAAGCAAATCAGCGCTATAAAAATAAGGCGGTCCGTTTTTTTCATTCTAGAACCTTTTCAACTTTGCCGCCTCAGCACTTCCGAAAAGACCTTCCGGCTTGAAGAAGAGCACCAGCAAAAGCAAAATCAACGCGACGGCGTCCTTGTAGCCGGAAGAGAGGTAACCGGCGCAAAATGACTCGGCCAGGCCTAGCAGCAGGCCGGCTGCAAGGGCACCATAAAAATTACCCAAACCTCCCAGAACCGCCGCGCCGAACCCTTTCAGGCCGAGCAAAGCGCCGCGGTCGTATTCCATCAGGGAGATCGGCGTGATCGCCACCCCCGCAGCCGCCCCGATAGCGGCGCTCAAGATAAACGAGAGCAGCACCATCTGCCGCACGCGAATGCCCACCATACGCGCTGCGGAAGGATTATCCGCGCAGGCCAGCATGGCCTTGCCATAGAGTGAACGATGGAAAAAGAAGCTAAGGGAAATGACCACCACCGCACCGACCGCCAGAACCCAAAGCGCCTGCAGCTGGATGGCGGCGCCGCCAACCAGGATAGGACTACCGGAAGTAAAAGCCGGCAGGCTGTAAGGGTCCTTGCCCCACCCTAGCATCGCACTGCCTTTGAGGAGAATGGACACCGCGATGGTGATGATGATGAGCGACAGGACGCTGGCGTTGCGAGCCCGCTGAATGACAAATCGTTCCATGGCGAATCCCACGGCCCCCACCGATATGATGGCGGCAAAAAACGCGGCAAGGATCGGAAATCGCAGGGTCTCCAAAAAAAAGACGGCAAACAAGCCGCCCAGCATTACGAATTCGCCCTGTGCAAAGTTTATTATTTCCGTGACATTGTAAATAATATTGTAGCCGATTGCCACCAACGCATAAATCGCCCCTACGGTCAGACCACTCGCGGTGTATTGCAGCAGGTCGGTGCCCAGCCAAGTCCCATCCACGACCTCTTCGTAGCCTCCCTTCTTTTTTCCAATAAACCCGCGTGAATTATTTGCACTTCTTCTGAAAGCCCCATAACTTACCCAATAACCCTGCCGCGATCAACGGATTATTGCTTGCACCCGGCAAATACTTTTTCGCACCCTCCGATCAGGTTTGACGAACGTTATCACGTTACAACTAACCATGGAAAGTCGATCAAGGGATTCAGAAGCAGCCGATATACCATTTGCGGCATCCCGATTGACGCCGGGCATCCAATGATCAACCGGGATAGACCTTGGTCGTCATTGCCGCCTGCTTCTCCCCTTCGTTCCCGGAAGATTCTGGCGAAAATCCAGTAAAAGGCGCCGGAGCGAGCTCGCTCGCGGACGGCAGCTGCAGGATTCAGGTGAAGTATTTCATTGCACATGCCAATTTCGCACCTTCTGTCCTCAAAATGAGTGCGGGCTTTAGCCCGTTTGCAAGAGCAAATTCGAGCCAAAACCCGCAGTGGGTTCCCAAGGTTAACCGGACTCTCCTGCAAGCAAGCAGCAATCACGTTGCAGGCGAGTACCTACCTACACCTCTTCCTGGTGGTCGCAGGCGCGACCTTGGTGGCGAACAGCAGCTACTTTGCCAATGCCCAATCTCCGTCCTTCACCACGACCATCACCAGATCGTCCTTGCTCAAGCCGTTGTGGTCTTCGGCGGAAAAATCGAAAATTCCGTGCTGCCCGACAAACCCCTTGGTGTTCTCGAGCTGATCTCTAATCTTGGCTCGATCGGGGCCTGCTTCCTTGAGGGCAGCCATGGCCAGATGCAGAGAATCCCAGGCATGCCCGCCGAATGAGGAGATGGGCTCACTGTACTTCTTTTCATATTCTTCGGTGTAGGCCATGATGACCTTCTTCTGCGGATCGTCAGCCGCAAGCAAAGGACCCACGTTTACCTTGGCTAACGGCAGCAGCACGCCTTCTGCAGCCTGTCCGGCGAGTTGGATGTTCTTTTTGCTGCCGAAGCCATGACTCTGATAAAGAGGGATGGCATCCATACCGAGGTCTCGCCAGTTCTTTACAGCCAACACCTGGGTGGGGCCGGTCGACCAGTTGACAACAGCTTGCGGCTGGGCTGCCCTTATCTTTGTCATCTGCGCCGTAAGGTCGGTATCTTTAGGGCCGTAACGTTCATCGGCAACGACTTGGATGCCGTATTCGGGGGCAAGCCTGAGCAGCTCTTCGCGCCCGCTTGAGCCGAAGCCGTCCGAGACCGCCATGATCCCGATTTTCTGGATGCCCTTCTCTTTCATGTAGTCGAACATCTTACCCACAACGTGACTGTCGGAGCCTGCCACCTTAAAAATCCATTTTCGCTCTGCTATGGGGGTGACAATCTTATGGCTGGCCGCACAAGAGATGAGAGGAACTTGTGCTTCTTCTGCAACGCTGACTACGGCGAGACTGGTGGGACTGGTGCTGGGGCCGATGATCACAGGTACGTTGTCGCGTTTGATCAGCTTCTTAACGGCCAGGTTGCATTTGGTCGGATCGCCTTCATCGTCGTAGATGATCAGTTCGACGGGATGGCCGTTGATGCCGCCTTGCTTGTTGATATCTTCGGCGATCATTTCGGCGGTCTTCTTTTCCGGTTCGCCAAGAAAAGAAGCGGGGCCGGTGATGGAAAAGACGGCGCCGATCTTATAAGGCTCCTCCTTTGCCATGCTGATGGGGACAAACATCAGGCAAAAGAGTGTGCTAACACAAATTAAGCCCAACAATTTCTTCCCAATGCGCTGCTTTGATTCTCTCATGCTTGCTCCTTTCGTGATCGTTAACGGCTCCACTTGTCAACAAAAAAGCCGTGGTCGATAAACCACGGCTCATGCAAAAAAAAGCCGTGGGCAACCGGCTGTGCGGTCTGCCCACGGCCTCGATTTCAAAGACACGCAATTAACGGGCAGACCGCCGTAGGTAGCCGTAAAAATAATAAATATCCACACAACCTGGTTTGATTTGTCTCAACATCTGCTCCATCCGATTGCTGTTTTTCTTGAATGCTAGCTTTTTTCAGGTGGCTTCTTATACTGCATGACAAAAATTTCCGTCAAGTGAAAACATTGAACTGCGTAACTGCATCCCTTCTCGTTTGTCACCCGGCGTTTCATTGATTTTCACTGTCGTGCAGCAGGCGGGTGGCCGGGAAAGCCACAAGGGTGCTTGCCGTTCCTCCGGCTATCAGCGCTTATGGATTTTCTCTTGAAAGCAATTTTGCCTTTGTGGTAGAGAATTACTTCTCCCATGAAGCAAAGGGCCTGGGTGGTGGAATAGGTAGACACAAGGGACTTAAAATCCCTTGGAGCTTAGCTCCGTGCGAGTTCGATTCTCGCCCCAGGCACCAGTCTAGAGAGACTGGGGATTTTTTCCGGTTCAGTTTTTTCGATTCTGTCCCCCAATCTGAGAATTTTAAGTTCAGTTGTCCCCCGTTTTCGAATCTCCCTAAAGAAAAAAAGCCGAACCTAACGGCCGGCTTTCTGCTTCCAAATAAGAGGTAATGGTATTGTTTCTGGCTTACTCTTCTTTGGCTCGTTTTTCGCCTGCCAGTCTCTTCCTGGCGGCTTCGACAAAATTAGTCGGCGGTAAGGTAACAGCAACCATGCCTGGTCGTATAGTTAAATCAGCCACAAATTCCCTCAAATAGGGAAATACTATGGCTGGGCAGATTACGTGAGATATTCTTTCAAACTCTTCTTTGATTGGCTCCGAATCTAGACGAAAAGCGCCCCCCATTTCTACGGTCAAGTTAATGGGCAAGTTTCTGCCCTCCGTCGATACACCCGATATCACCTTGAGCAATCTGCTCATGTAACGAGCCAAGTCATAAGCAAATGAGGGCTGTCGATTCAGAATGGAACCAAATGTGTCACGGGTCATTTCCAACAGACGAACTGCAGTGCGGGCACGCACGCTCGCTGAGCGGGGCTTGCCCGGATTTAGCAAGCTGATCTCAGCAACACAGTGACCGGGGCCACGAGCATTCAGGATCTGCTGATCAGCTCTTCCCAAACTCTTGACGATATGCCACGTGGCAGATATGATTATGCCACATGACATGACAAGTGAATGTTCGAGCAGAACAAAGGAGGCAACCCATGGCTGATGACTCTAAATTGAAAAATCGCATCCAACCCAAATCTGCTGCGCGGCGCCGAAGGGTATTCAGCAAAGACGGACTCTCCAGGAATTACTACCTATTGCTGCTTGGGCTAAAGGCTGCGGAGACTCCCGAGCTGCTCAGACGCATTAAGGTGGGGCTTGGTTACAGTTCATGGGAGAGCTTCATTCGAAACACTGACCTACGGAAAGAGGATGCTGTCGACCTGGTACAAATCAGTCCGAGGACACTCAGCAGACGGAAAGAGGAGGGGCGGCTCCACCCGGATGAATCTGATCGACTGATCCGAGCGGCACGCATCTTTGCTTTAACCTCGGAGTTGTTTGATGGCGATGTTGACTCTGCGCGCCAGTGGCTTACGACAGCCCAACCTGCCCTCGGCGGATCGACGCCGATCGAATATGCAGCCAGCGAGGTTGGAGCAAGGGAGGTTGAAGCGCTGATCGGGCGGCTTGAGCACGGGATTCCTTCCTGATGCCTGCGGCTTGGCGCATAACGAAAGCAAAGCATGCGTTAAATCCCTTTGATGGCGAGGGAGCAAGGCTGTACGGAAGTCGGTGGTCATCGCCGGGTACTCGCATAGCATTTGCTTCAGAAACCCTTTCGTTGGCAACGCTCGAGGTTGTGGTGCATCTTCAGCGCAGCTCTCCTCTGGCGAGCTATGTGGTATTCACTGTCGAGTTCTCAGAAGTGCTGGTGCAAGACGTGGATCCCGGTTTGTTGCCAGGGAGTTGGCGGAATTTTCCGGCGCCGCCCAAGACCCGGGAGATAGGCGATGGTTGGATAAAGAGCGCTTCCAGCGTTCTTCTTCGGGTTCCCAGCGTCATTGTTGTACATGAGCACAATTTCTTGATCAACCCTGTGCATCCTGACTTTCCAAAGCTGACTATCGGCGGTCCGATGCCTTTCGATATCGATTCCAGGATTTTTGCAGGCAGAAAATAAGTGGCTATCGCGTTCTATAAATGGGAGTTGCTCTCTTCCCGACTCTTGCGATGAGCTCGATCTTAATAATCCAACCTTATCACTAGGATCAGGATGACAAAAAAATTCCTGGCTTCGATGGACCGCCGGCCATCGGGACCGTTGAGCTCGGCTCATCGAGGAATCTCCCGTTTTCCCAGATGATGAGTGGGGCAAAGGGAACCATGCCGTGATTCAGGAGATATGAGTTGTGCCATGATTCGAGAGAAGCTGCTAGACCTGCTCGTTAAAGCCAATGAGCTCAAGGAAGGAGATCTTCTTGTCGGGGGTACGCGTGATGAGCTTGAACGCAAGGACGCCAGAAAGATCCTTTCAACACTGCGACTCCGAGACCTTTCGAAAGTGGACGTCGTGGAAGATGCGGTCAGCGAGGCACTCACGAAGTCTCTTGATATGAATGTCGCTGCCGAGATCTCCCATCTGACTCTTGGCCAACTGAAAAAGATACTCCTTGATAAGAACGGTACCGATTGGATTCGACAGTACAGCGACGCACTGACGAGCGAACAGATCGCTTCGCTGGTGAAACTGATGACCAATGAGGAATTATCGCAGCTCTCCCGCGCTATTTTTAATCCACTTTCAGGCAAGAGTGTCACCATCGGTTCGCCGGATCATTTCGGCTCGCGGATTCAACCCAATAGCCCGACCGATGATGAGGAAGAGATCCTTTTTTCTGTTCTGGAGGGGCTTGTTTACGGCTGTGGCGACGTAATACTTGGCATTAATCCGGCGAGCGATGACGTGCAAACGATCGTGCGGCTTGAAAAACTGCTTCATGGGATAAAAAAGCATCTGGCTCTTCCAACCCGCTATTGCGTTCTTTCAGACATTGTGAAGCAGACTGCTGCTCGGGCGCACACTCAGGTGGAGGTTGGCTTCCAAAGCCTGGCAGGCACTTCCAAGGCCCTCCATGGGATGGTCGGTTTGGACGTGGATGGGCTGCTTGAACTGGCTCGAGGGTTCGATGGACTTTATTTCGAAACCGGCCAAGGCTCGGCCGTTACCAACCATGCCGCTGAGGGAGTTGACATGGTCACGCTTGAGGCGCGCAACTATGGACTGGCCAGGATGATCCGCAGGCAGACCGGTTCTTGGATGATTGTAAACGATGTTGCAGGATTTATCGGGCCGGAAGTATTTCGCAGTCCCAAGCAGCTCTTGCGAGCCTGCCTCGAAGACACGGTGATGGCGAAGCTTCACGGATTGAGCATGGGACTCGACGTCTGCTCCACCTTCCACATGGGCATCGATCCGGAAACACTCAGGCAGCTCACTGTGCAAATCGCCGCCCGGGCTGCGCCGGCATACCTCATGGCTGTGGCGGGCAATTCCGATCCCATGCTTGGGTATCTGACCACTTCATTTCGGGAACATCCGCAACTTCGCCGCAAGCACGGAAAGCGGATCGCCACGGGGATGCAGGTCAGATTGATGGAGCTCGGGGTGATGAACAAAGTGGGCGAGCTACTTCCGGGAAGGCCGGATGCAGAGCGTCTTTATGCCGAATACATGAAAGAACGCGGAGATAGACGCTCATTTGCAGTCCTGCGAGTCGAGGCCGCAAAGAAGATGGCCGCCCTCCGCAGGCGCGGCTTTGATCTCGGGTACGGGCATGATCCGAACTACGGCGCACCGCGTGAGGTCGCTTTGCGAATGCAAAGAAGCTATGAACAGGCTCGACTGGCGCTTTATGCCACGTTGGCCGGGTCGGTGTTCAGAGACGCATCGCCTCGAAACTTACGCATTTCCACCTTGGCGGCGACTCGCGACCAATATCTTTCGCATCCTTCTCTGGGAGAGCTCATTCCGGAAGAGGAGGCGGTGCGCGTGGTAGGACTCTACGTCACCTCTCGCATGCCGCAGGCTCAGATCGTGATCTCCGATGGGCTCAATGCCGATGCAGTCAACGAAAACCTCCGGGAGTTGCTTCCTCCTTTAAGGCGCTTGCTTACTGAGGGAGGCTTCCACCTGGGAAAAGTCGATATTGTTGTTCAAAACGGCCGGGTTCGTGCAGGATACCGAATTGGAGGTTTACTGAACGTAGACGTCATCATACATCTGATCGGAGAACGACCCGGTACGGGTCTCAACACCCTCTCCGCCTACCTGACCTATGGCCGCGACAAGGAGGGTCGGAGTCGCTGGAGCCGCTCTATGGAACATTCAAGCACCAATGTGATATGTGGGATCAGTCGTCAGGCAAAACACCCGGCCGAAGCTGCGAAAGAGATAGCAGGCTGCGTGGCAAAAATCCTTCAAGAGCGCAGATCCGGGGTTGAACTGAGTAGATACGAATAGAGAGCTCGACGGTGGTGGGGGTTAGGATGACCGGTTAGAAACACGCGCAATGAACACGCTCTCCTGCTGGATACGTCTAAAGTATTCGGTACCATAATGGGCAAAAGAGTTTTGCGGCATTGCGAGAAATGTTATCATCCCGGAGCAGGTGAAACGGGAATTTCTGAATCAAGCAATAAACCCGAAGATTGCCTACCACGCAGCAGAAGGAGACGTTCAATGGAAGAGCGTGAGAAGGTATTGCTGAGCTCCATCTGCATCATCGCCCTGACCGGGGCGCTCGTTACCGCGGTCAGCATTGCATTTTTGTACCGGGCGGCATTCGATCGGGAGCGGGAACGACTTCTTGACGCCGTGAGGCTTCAGGGACGAATTATTGGAGCGATAGCAGAGTTCGATGAAGAGCATTCATCGGGTTATCCAGGAGGCTCCGGTGCGGCTACCTATAGGCAGATCCAAAACGCCTATTGCGGTCCTCAGGAAGCTGGAAAGGGCGGAGACTTTGTGGTTGCCCGTCGAGAAGGCAATGCCATTGTCCTTATCCAGCACTCGCACGGTTCCGGCAGTCCCGATGAGCCAAGATCGATACCCATCAGCTCTGATTTTGCCGAACCGATGCGGCGAGCGCTTTCGGGACGGTCCGGTTTGTGGATCGGCCCCGACACCAAGGGGCAAACGGTTCTTGCCGCTTATGAACCGGTGAAAGCACTGGGAGTGGGCCTGGCAGCAAAAACTCGCCTTTTTGAAATCCAAAAGCCCTTCATTCGAGCAGGTACCTACGCGGGAGCCGTTATCCTTTTGCTGGTTGGGTCCGGTTCACTGTGCCTGCTCTTCATCATGAATCCGTTCATTCGCGGCGTTGCGGAAAGCGAGGCACGATATCGACTGCTGGTCGAGCTTTCACCCGACCTGGTGGCTGTGCATACTGACGGCAAGCTCGTTTATGTGAATCCCGCCGGAGTAATGCTTTTTGGCGCTTCCTCGCAGGAGAGCCTCATCGGAAAGCCGGTGCTGGACCTTGTCCACCCGGATTTTCTCGATCAGACCAGAAGTCGTGTGAGGCAGGTATTGGAGGAAAAAAGGCAGACACCGTTGGTGGAGATTTCCATTGTCGGCCTGGACGGGCATCAATCGGAAGTGGAGGTTACCGGAACCTTCATCAACTATCTCGGTAAGCCTTCGGTGCTCCTGGTGATGAGGGACATAACCAAACGTAAGCTGGCCGACAAAGAAATCGATCGATTAAACCAGGACTTACGTTCCAGAATTATGGAACTGCAAACGATCTTTGAAGTGGTGCCCATCGGCTTGGCCATCGCAGAAGACCCCCGGGGCCTCCATATACGCGGCAACCCGGCACACGAACGGATGCTTGGAGTACCCGTGGGAGCTGAACTTTCCAAGCGTAAGCCGGAGTCGGCTCACTATCAGGTTTTCCAGGAGGGACGTCAATTGATGGTGGACGAGCTCCCCATGCAGCGCTCCGTGCGGGGTGAAACGGTGATCGGCCAGGTGATTGACGTGGTTCGGGAGGATGGGAGCCTGGTCCAGCTCCACTGCAGCTCAGCCCCACTGTTCGATGAACAGGGCCAGCCCCGCGGGGCGGTCGGTGCTTTCCTGGATGTTACGGAGCTCAAGCAAACCGAGCGGTTGCTGCGTAAATCCCTGGCTGAGGCCGAAGAGGGCAGGCACACTCTGGAGGCTTTGATGGAGCATGTCCCGGAGGGTATTACCATCGCCGAAGCCCCGGATGTGAAAATCCGGATGGTCAGCCGCTACGGACAGGATATCCTCGGGGGCTCTCATGACGGGCTCACCGCTCGTGATGTAGCCGATCAGTGGCAGGTTTTTCAGGAGGATGGCAAGACACCCATGGCTTTTGAGGATCTTCCCATTTGTCGGGCAGTCCTGCGAGGGGAAGTTGAAGAAAATGTTGAATTGACGCAGATCAACGAGAAGGGTCAGCGACTGTCGCTGCTCTGCAATGCGGGTCCGATACGCGACCGAGATGGGCATATCCTCGGAGGGGTCGTAGCCTGGCGCGACATTACCGAGCTGAAGCAAGTAAGGGACGCCCTGCACGAAAGCGAGCAACGCTATCGCAGACTTTTCGAAACGATGAGCGAGGGATTTGCACTCCATGAGATCATTTGCGATGAGGAAGGCTTTCCCTGTGACTACCGCTTTCTGGAGGTCAACCCGGCCTTTGAGGCGCAGACAGGTCTTAAGGCCGAGGATCTGACCGGCCGGACTGTTCGCCGGGTGTTGCCCGAGATCGAGAGTTTGTGGATCGAACGGTACGGGCGCGTCGCTCTCACCGGGGAACCGGATCGGTTCGAACATTGGAGCAAGCCCTTGGGGCGGTGCTACGACGTGAGCGTGTTCCGGACTGAGCCGGGGCGTTTCGCCACCGTGTTCCTCGACATCACCGAGCGCAAGCTGGCCGCAGTCGCCTTAGGACGAAGCGAATCGCGTTTCAGGCTGCTGTCGAAGACAGCCGGCCGGCTGCTGGCTTCCCCCGAGCCACAGGGAATCGTCAACGAGCTGTGCCTTCAGGTCATGGAGCACCTGGATTGCCATGTTTTCTTCAATTTTCTGCTGCACGAGCAGGCCGCTAGACTCCACCTCAACGCCTACGCCGGCATTCCGGAAGAGGAAGCGAAAAAGATCGAATGGCTGGACTTCGGGGTCGCAGTGTGCGGATGCGTAGCCCGGGAAGGGACGCGCATTATTGCCGAAGATATCCTCAATACCGTCGATCTTCGGACCGAATTGGTGAAGAGCTACGGAGTCCAGGCATACGCCTGCCATCCGCTCATGGCTCAGGGACGAGTCATTGGAACGCTTTCCTTCGGAACCAAAACTCGCACTTGTTTCACACCCGAGGAGCTTGCTCTCATGAAGACGGTTACCGATCAGGTTGCGACCGCCATGGAACGAATGAGACTCATTGAAGAGCTGCAAAAATCACGGGGTGAACTGGAGCTACGGGTCCGGGAGCGAACCGCGGAGCTCAGGAAGGCTAACGAGGAGCTGCGGCAAGTCCCCTCAAGGCTTATAGCGGCCCAGGAAGAGGAAAGGAAAAGGCTTGCAGGGGAGCTGCACGATTCAATCGGGCAGACCCTGGCCGCGCTCAAGTTTGGAATTGAGACGGTGCTCGCTGCCAGGAATCGAGGCGATTCTGAAGGCGCGCTGCAGCACCTTGAAAGATTCATTCCCAACCTGCAGAGAGCCATTGATGAAACTCGTTCGATTTACACCGGACTCAGGCCGAAGATCTTGGAGGAAATGGGACTGTTGGCCACTCTACGATGGTTCTGCCGTGAATTCCAGGGTCTCTATCCCGAGCACCATATCGAACTGGAGCTAGAGCTTGAAGAAGAGGAGATCCCTGAAACCTTGAAAATAGCGATTTTTAGAATCTGCCAGGAAGCGTTGAACAATGTGGCCAAACACAGCAAGGCCGAGTGGGTGGACGTTTCCCTGCTAAATATCGAAAACTGCGTCGAGCTTGTTGTCGCCGATGAGGGTGTGGGAATGGACTTGAGCTTCATCTCCTCGAGCGCTTATGCAAAGAGTCTCGGCTTAACAGGTATGAGAGAACGAGCTGAGCTCACAGGCGGCTCTTTCGTCATCGAATCTACTCCGGGAGAGGGCACAAGAATTCGTGCAGCCTGGCCGTTGGAGCACTCTCCTCACTGGTTGCCCGGATCAACAGCATCATAATATTGGTGAACTAATGAGTGACCGCTATGTATCCCGTCGGGCCTTTTTCTTCAGCGAGATAGGGCTTTTCGGTGAAGAGACGGTCACGCCTCAAGGTGGCCCCGCATTCCGGACAGGTCCTGAGAACGTTGAGCTTTCTTTGTCCGTTTGCAACCTCCAAAAACGGCCTCTCACCATCTACAAGGTGGGATTCCATTACCGGCCCGACCGACATTTTGACTTCAATGATTGAGTATCCACATTTGTGGTAGAATTTCTCTATTTTCATTTTTTCCCCTAATTCAGTGATTAGCATCAGCGCCGTTTCATCATGACTATTCAATCGGCAGACTTTCCGTTTTTCTTTAATGAAAAGCATAAAATCTACTTAGATCAAAATCTTAACAGCACCTGCGCTTTTTTCTGGCAATGGATGCGGAACGAAAAGGAAGCCTTGCTCCTCGTTCCGGTCGGAGCATATCCGTTCGTGCTAAGGAATCGAAGCACGAACGAGACTGTCTACCCTTCGATACCTCAAAGCGAACGCAAATTCACTGGCCGGTGGCCGAAACGATGATCAGGGTTCAAAAAAGGTGGAATCCTGCCTGCAGCTCGCACGCAGGACCCGTAGACTCAGGGCGCTTTTGCCAGAAAGATGGCGCGTGCGGGTGCGGGCAGACCTTCGAGGGTAAGGAGCGGGTTTCCAGGGTCCAGATAGTCCTGCAAGGATTCAAACTTCATCCAGGCGGTAGAGCGTTGCTCTGCGGGAGTGGTGCGCGTCACATCGATAAGTCGCACATCGCGAAAACGGCAACGCTCCAGCCAGGAATGCAGGGTCTGGCAGGTGGGAATGAACCAAACGTTGCGCATTTTCGCGTAGCGGTCTTTTGGAACCAACACGCGGCCGCTATCGCCATCGATCACCAGGGTCTCCAGGACGAGCTCTCCTCCGTTGCGCAGGCATGATCGCAATTGCATTAAATGATCGAAGGGAGAACGCTGGTGGTGAAACACACCCATCGAAAACACCGTGTCGAACGCATGCAGATTCTGTGGGATATCCTCGATGCCAAGAGGCAAGATGTGCACCGGCGGTAGATGCAAAAAATGCCGTACCGCATGAAATTGGAATACATACAGAAGATAGGGATCGATTCCGACCACCAGGCGCGCTCCCGCCCCCAGCACGCGCCAGCAGTGATAGCCATTGCCGCAGCCAACATCCAGCACCAGGCGATCCTCAAGGGGTTCAACCTGGTCACATAGGCGGTCCCATTTAAAATCCGAGCGCCATTCGGTATCAATGTAGATCCCGTGGATTTCGTAGGGTCCTTTGCGCCACGGATGAAACCGACGCAACAACTCCTCTATCCTTTGCCTGGTTGCGCCATCACAATCTTGCGGTTCCCCGACGCGTACCACCGGCGAGCGAAAGTCATAAGACGATGTTTTCGGCCGGGGCAACTGCTCCAAGACGGCTTTCCAGTGGCCGATGTCGCCGTGGCGAGCCACATTGAAGGCGTCATCCATCTGTGAGGGCAGCCTCGCAACCCAGGGCTCCAGAAGAGTTCCTCGAGCCAATCTGTACAGAGAGGTGTGATCGATCATTTCAGAGCAAGTAGGGACATGAAGTTGAGGCACTGAAACCAGACTTCGCAGCTCGAAAAACCCACTCCGGTGAGGCGCTCAACGTGTTCTGCAATGGTTTCAGGAAACAGCACTCTTTCAAGGGCCGTCCGTTTTTGACTGATTTCGAGGTCGCTGTAGCCTTCGGCCCTTTTGAAGGCATGGTGCAGCTCGGTAATGCGTTGTGCCTGCCGGGGATCAGAAAAGGTTATCTTTTCCGAAACAATCAGCGCTCCTCCGGGAAGGAGTCCTTCGTAAAGCTTTTCAAGCAGCTCAATACGGTGCCGGCGCTCAATGAACTGCAGGGTAAAATTGAGAACCACTACCGATGCGCGCTGTATCGTCAGATCATTTGCATCTGCGCAGAGGAGATCCACGGGAACCTGCGGGCGGGCCTCCTGCAGGATCTCTTTACAGCGCTCTACCATCGCAGTGGACTTATCTACGGCAATGATTCTACAGCCGGGCTGTTGGATATGCCGCGCCATGGAGAAGACAGCCGCTCCAAGCGAGCAGCCCAGATCATAGCAAAAAGTCTCGGGCTGCACATATTGCGCGGCCAGCACACCAGTGAGCGAGATGACCGTGCCATAGCCCGGAACCGACCGCCGAATCATGTCAGGAAAGACCCGGGCAACCGCGGCGTCGAATTCAAAACCGGGAACGTCCTGACGTGGTGCCAGGTAGAGAGAATCGTGAGCTGAGCAGGGTTGCATGAAAGTTGAGTCACTCCCGGGTCGATCCGGCCGGAGATTCACGATCGGTAGGCTTTCGTCTTGGAGCTAGTCTTCATTGTGGGTCACCAGCCTTAATTCCCGGACAGCGTGACGTAGACTTGAGCTTTGTCCGCTAAGCGCCGCCGACTACAAAACTCTAACTCCCGGACGACCGTTAGCCACCGCCACACCGACCTGTGAGGCGGCAGCCACACCTGCACTTTTAAACTCCTGCAAAAGATCTGCAGCCTGTTCGGGGGGAACGGCAAGCAGCAATCCTCCCGAGGTCTGCGGATCAAAGAGAAGTTCCCTCTTCTCGTTCGACAGGTTGGCGTGCACTTCCAGATGAGCCTCCACCAACTTTCGGTTGGCTCCATTGCTGCCGGTCGTTTCTCCCCGGCGGTACATCTCCTCGGCATACGTATAAAACGGCAGACTGCTGTAATCAAGGTCGATTCGCACGCCACTTCCGCGAGCCATCTCCAGAGTATGTCCCAAAATGCCAAATCCGGTCACATCGGTGCAGGCATGCACTTCAAATTGGAGCGCCACATCAAGTGCCGGGCCGTTCAAAGCCGCAACTTGCGGTAGTAGCTCCTCCAAATCCTTCCACTGGAGCTTGCCGGCTCGACAGGCATTAAACAGCACTCCCGTGCCAAGCGGTTTAGTCAGCAGCAAGGCGTCACCAGGGCGCACTCCGGTATTGGTGAGTATTCGATCCGGCGAAACCAGCCCTGTCACTGCCAGTCCAAACTTCGGCTCTTCATCATCAACCGAATGCCCTCCCGCCAAAGAAGCGCCTGCTTCAGTCACTTTTTCATGGCTGCCCCTCAGGATTTCTCTAAGCACTTCCATGCCGAGCTTTTTCATCGGAAACATCACCAGGTTCAGGGCCGTGATGGGTCTGCCGCCCATGGCGTAGACATCCGAGAGCGAGTTGGCGGCTCCGATCCGCCCGAACCATACCGGATCGTCGACCGGCGGCGTGATGAAGTCCACCGTAGAAATAACCGCAAGCCCGTCGGCTACACGATAGACAGCAGCGTCGTCACTGGTTTCGAACCCAACCAGCAGATTTGGATCGGTGGGTGCAGGAAAGCCCTGCAATGCATCCGACAGGACCGTCGGACCGATTTTAGCAGCTCAACCACAGGTCCTGGCAAGTCGTGTGAGCGTTTTTTTCCTGTTGAAAAAGTTCATCACTACGTTAATCCTCCAAAGTATCAAGAAATCTATGCTGCTTTTACACAATTGGCAATCTTTGTCATCACCTCAATGCGGACCGTCATGCAACAAATGATCTCGACTTCATCACCTCTTCATGAAGCTCTCCTTTTTCAATCGTGACCGGGAAGACAACCAAAGTCGAATAGGTTTTTGCACTATTATTTTTTCGTATGGATCGGAGTTTTCTATTTTGCCGATCCGAAAGTTCCGTTATTATGCTTTTCACCTTCCAGTCCGTCTGGTGGAAATCGGATTCGCTCAAGTTCCTCTCGGGTGTGACTGAAAAGCTCCACTTCCCGGGCGGTAAGGAAGAGCAAGTCGTTGCTCTGAAGAGAAAAGATGTGAAAAATTGACCGGCATGCAAAGCTGGACTGTCGGGATGTGTTCGAGGAAGATGTGCCAATTGAGTTTGGTGGACTGAAACCAGGAGAGACCATGATCATCGTTTCGGCCATCTGCATCCAAAACTCCGTTCGCCCTGAGGTATCGAAGCCTGTCCTGAGGTACCGAAGAAGGGCCAACCGTTTCGTTCCTGCTTCGATACCTGTAATCGTTCACCACAAAGACGCGAAGGACTCAAAGACACGCAAAGAGTCCTCTCTAAAGGATACAACCTTTGCGA
>ENA-OSEO01000731-OSEO01000731.1-sediment-metagenome-genome-assembly--contig:-NODE-731-length-76274-cov-6.568579_pt1 | contig 76274 bp, 65 predicted proteins | sample MGYA00237883_ERZ534232 | MGnify/ENA metagenome assembly ERZ534232
GGTTTTCCGGTCTGCTTCGCCGCGCCCAGGCCCAGGCCGATCATGATCGGGGTCAGGGCCTCCAGGGCCTTGAGGAGCTTCTCGGGTTGCCGGTACATATCGAGCATGATCCCCTTGGTGCCCCGGAGAGTATCCCCGAGGACGTCATAGGGCGCCTTGCTGAACCCGCCGAAGATGTTGGGGAATCCCAGGGTTGCCAGCTCCACGTCGATTCCGCCTACGGCCGTGGCCCATTTCAGGGCCTCGGCGCCCGCCTCAAAGAGGGCCTTGTAGGCCTCTTGAACAGGGGGGAGGCCGAAGGGGATGAAATTGAAGGCGACCCCGTATATCTCCAGGATGCCGGTGAGGGGAGGGAGCATATTCCAAGGGGCCAGTTTTCCGAATACGCGCGGCAGGTAGAAATTTCTGAAGTAAAAGGAGGGGTCAGCCAGCAGGAGATCGTATTCCTCGGCCTTCATGTACTCCCCTTCGTTGCACTGGTAGCTGTGCTCGGGGGCGACCCCGTGGCCAGGCCAGGAGTAGAGCTTGTAATCCAGGATCTCGTAAACCCTTCCAGGCCCCGGCCCGGCGGCGCCCATGGGGATGTCCGGCTCAAAGTCGAGGACGAATTTCTTGTACCCTGCCACGCACTTTTCATAATCATACATGGCCTCCTCAACCGTCATGCCGGCATACGTGTAGGGGAACATGCTCGGGAACAGGGCCACCGGCACCCGGTCCGGGGCCTTTTTGAGCTGAACCGCGTCCTTCAGGCGGTTGATGCGGGCCTTGTAGGCGGCCTCGGCCTCAGGGCTCTGGAACCTGAGGCCATTCCCCTCATGATCCGTGGGGGTCAAAAGCCTTTGAAACTGGGTCTCCTGCTTTTCATCGGCAGACATTGCTTCCCATCTCTTTTCCATGGCCTTACCCTCCTATCCAGCCCCGGGCCAGCTTGACGGCCTCAATGGCGTCCTTTCCATAGGCGTCGGCCCCTGTATACCGTCTGACCTGCTCGTCGATCTGGCCGCCGCCGATCATGATCTTGACTTCATCCCGCAATCCCGCCTCCCCAATGGCGTCCACGGTCTCCTTCATGGCGTCAAAGGCCAGGGTCAGAAACCCGCTGAGTCCCACCACCCTGCTCCCGGTCTCCTTGACCGCCTCCACAAACCGCTGGACCGGTACGTCAATCCCCAGATCCGTGACCTCGAATCCGCTCACGTCCAGCATGAAGACCACCAGGTCCTTGCCGATGTCGTGGATATCGCCTTTCACGGTCCCCATGACCACCTTGCCGATCTTTTTGGAATCGGTCTGGGCCTTGAGGTGGGGCTCCAGGAGGGCCACGATCCGCTTGAGAATCTCTCCGGAAAATACGAGATCCGGGATGAAATAATCCGAGTCGGCAAACCGCTGACCCACGATGTTCATTCCCTCCTTGGCGCTGGCCAGGAGATCAAGCGGATTGGCCCCCTTTTCCAGGGCCTTTTCCACAAACGCCAAGGCCTCCGGCTCCTTCAAATCCGCCAACAACGTCGTAAGTTCTTCAGCCATCATCATCTGCTCCTATCTGAAAAATGAATGGTATCAACGGCTTTCCCCAAATAGGTCGAGGGGATACCAGATTCCCAACTCGTCAACCGCCGTGAAGGCTCTGGAATATCCGGACCTCCACCCCAGATGGGATTTCATCCATCATCTTGAGGATGCGGCCGTTCAGGATCACCACGGCGCCCTGATCCTTCTGAATCCCCAGCCGGGCCAGGAGATCCTCTGCGCATGTGCCCGGCGGGATTTCCATCTCCGTGCCAATGGAAGAACCCGCTTGCGGAAGATGCCTGGCCAATGTCCCGTACGCCTTCACCCTGATCTTCATTGGGCAAGCTCCGCTTTCAGAGTCCCAGATAGGCCTTTTTGATCGTCTCTTCCTGCAACAGATCCCTGCTGTCTCCCTCCAGAACGATGCATCCGTTTTCGATCACATAGGCCCGGTCTGCAATCTCCAGGGTGTGGCGGACATTCTGCTCCACCAAAAAGATGGTTATGTCCCGATCCCTGAGTCCCTGGAGGATGTGGAAGATCTCATCCACCATGAGGGGCGCCAGCCCGGACGAAGGCTCGTCGACCATGCACAGCCTGGGTCTGGACATGAGCCCGCGGCCCAGGGCAACCATCTGCTGTTCGCCGCCGCTCAAGGTCCCGGCCAACTGATCCTCCCTCTTCTTCAACAGGGGCAGCAGTCGATAGACCTCCTCCAGTCCCTCCCCTCTCTGTTTCCAGGCCCGATGGGCATAGGCCCCCATCTCCAGGTTCTCGCGAACCGACATATCCGGAAAGACCCTCCTCCCCTGAGGGACATGGGCGATCCCTGCCTCCACCACTGCGTAGGGGGGCCGGCCATCAATTCGGGTCCCAAGAAACGTCACCTGCCCGGAGGCCGGCCGGAGCAGCCCGGATATGGTCCTCAGCAGTGTGGTCTTGCCCGCACCGTTGGACCCCACCAGGGCCACGATTTCGGACGGCCCCACGCGCAAGGAGAGATCGTAGAGGGCCTGGGCCTTGCCGTAGAAGGTGTTGATCCTGTCTATTTCAAGCATCGGCCCGTTCTCCGAAGTAGACCTCTATGACGGTCTTGTTCGCGGCAACCTCCTGGGGCGTCCCTTCCGCGATCTTGGCCCCGTGATGGAGCACCATAATGCGGCCGCAAACGCTCATGATGGCCTTCATCACGTGCTCGATCATGACCACGGTAATCCCCTTTTCATGGATCATCCTGACCAGCTCCATGGCCCGGTTCACCTCCGTGGCATTCAGCCCTTCCATCATTTCATCCAGGAGGAGGACTTCCGGGCGGGTGGCCAGGGCCCGGGCCACCTCCAGCCGCTTCTGGTTGGCCAGGGTCAGGTCCTTGGCCAGAGCGCCTGCCGTATGGGTCAGACCCACAAAATCCAGGGCATCCCCGGCCGTTGCCCTCGCATCGGCCGGAGAGACGTATCCCTCCCTTCCGAAAAAGGCGCCCAAGAGGACATTGTCAAGGACCGGCATGTTGCCAAAGACCTTCACCGTCTGGAAGGTCCTGGCCAGGCCCATCCTGCAGATCTGATAGGGTTTGAGGCCGGTGATCCCCTTCCCCTTGAAGGTGATATTCCCGGACCGGGGAACAATGGCTGCGGAAATCAGATTGAAAAGGGTGGTCTTGCCAGCGCCATTGGGACCGATCAGCCCAAGGACCTCGCCCTGTTCCACCTGAAAATCCACGTTGGACACAGCGGCCAATCCGCCGAAATACCGGGTCACGCCTTTTCCCTCAAGTATGGGCATGACGGCTCCTCGACATTCTTTTCCACACCCGTCGGGTCAGTCCCACGAGCCCGTCCGGCATATAGAGGATGGCGACCACCATGATGATCCCGAAGATAAGCATGTAGTAGTAGGGGAAGCGGGTGATGAGGAATTCCTCCAGATACGTAAAAATGGCAGCGCCGATGATGGGACCGTAGATGGGACGAATGCCTCCGAAGATGGCCATGAGGACCGGCACAAAGGAGATGAGTGGATTAAAGGCGATTCTGGGATCGATATAGGTCCACCGGGTGGCCATGGCGGCCCCGGCCGCGCCCATGAACAGGGCGCTCACCGAATAAATGACTACTTTCAAAGCCGTGACATGGACGCCGGCGTGGGCCGCGGCTTCCTCGTTTTCCCCGACGCTTTGAAGGGCCATGCCGTATCGCGAACGCCGAATGAGGAAAACTGTCAGGATCAGGACAACCAGAATCGTGAGCATGGCGTAGAAAACCGTCGCATTTCCCGCAGGCGGGACCACCCGACCCGTCGTCCCGCACATGGTAACCTCCCACCAGAGGATGAAATGAAGGAGGAGTTCCACCAACCCGAAGGTGAACATGACAAAATAGATCCCCTTCAGCCTCAGGGTGAGCCCGCCCACCAGGAGGGCGAGGCACGAACTGACCAGTGCCCCAAGCAGGATCACCAAAGGAAGCGGCACCGCGCTTCCCAGAATGGCAGCGGTATAGATCCCGGCCCCGAAAAAAGCGGCCGATGCCAGAGAGATATAGCCTGTCGGGCCGGAGAAGATGGTCCAGCTCACGGCGATGATCATGTACATGAGGATGCTGGTGATGAGGATGACCGTATATACCGGTGCATACACTGGCACGGCCGCTGCCAGGGCCAGGATGAGGAGCGTCAGGCCGATGGCAAAAACTCTTTTGGATGTCTTTTTCTCCATGCCCGTTTCTCTATTTCCCCAGGATCCCCGTTGGCCTGATCAGCAGCAGGAGCATAAAGATCACGTAATAGGCCACCAGGGACAGGCCCGGCTCCACATGGGTGACGATGCTCCCTACAAGTCCAAGGACCAGACCGCCCACAAAGCTGCCGGGAATGCTCCCCAAGCCGCCTAAGACGATGACGATCAGGGCAATCATGGTGTATTCAAGCCCCATGGTGGGCTGTATCTTGTAAGAGATGCTGATCAAGGCCCCGCCCAGTCCGGCCATGAGGGCCCCAAAACCGAAACAGAGGGCCAGGACTTGGTTGATCCTGACCCCCATGAGACCGGCTGTCTCCGGATCCTGGGCCGCGGCCCGGATGGCCTTTCCCAGCCGGGTGTTGGCCAGAAAGAAATAAAACACCAGGCAGATGGCAACGGCAAATCCCAGGGTGACCAGCCTGTTGACCGCAAAGCGGGCGCCCCAGAAATCCACGGAAAATGCCAGATAGCTGTATCCCTTGATATCAGCCCCCCAAATCAGGATGGCCAGGTTCTGGATGATGAAGAGGAGGCCGAAACAGGCCAGCATGGAGTTCCCCTCAAAGGCCCCGGCCGTGGGAGAGGTGTTCCTCAGGCGGGTAAACAGGGTCCGGTAAAGCACAAAACCGACTGCAAAGACCACGGGGCCGCAGATGGCAAAGGAGATGAGGGGATCAATTCCCAAACGGGTGTACAGCGTAAAGGTGATGAAGGCCCCCAGCATGATGAACTCGCCATGGGCGATATTGAGGACCCGGGCCACCCCGTATTGGAGGCTGAGGCCCACAGCGGTCACGGCATAGATGCCGCCCAGCAGCAGGCCCGATATAACGATGTCCAGGATGGTGACGATCATGCAACTGCCCATGACAACGGGGATTGGTTCCCTTTAGCGAAAACGAGCGGATCTATCCGCCCTCAACATCCCCCCTGAAAGGGGAATGCCCCTTTCAGGAAGAGATCCGGGTTTATCCCTCCAGGCCTATTGCTTCTTGGGCCAAGGGGGTTTGGGGTATTCCGGAGGCGCCGTGCGTTTCGGCCCGGGATCGATCACCTCGAAAATCCCCTTCTGCCATTGGCCGATCTCGCCGGGGTGATTGACAAAGTATCGGTTTTGATCATACCAGAACGGTCCCAGGGCCGTATCAAATTTTTCCTTGGCCATGATGTCGCGGATCTTTTTCTGGTCCAGTGTGCCGGCCTTCTCGATGGCCTTTTGAAAATGCTGGAGGGACGACCAGTAATACAACCCCCCCCAGTAGTCAGGCTCCTGTTTGAATCTGGCCACAAATTTATCCACCAGTTCCTTGGCCCCGGGAGAGGTCTTGGCGTTCCAGGCCCCTCCCCCCATGACGCCCTCCACGCCCCGCTCTCCGAAGGTCCCCTTATAAAGACCCGGAGAAAAGGGAAGGACCGAGATAAAGAAGGCATTGAAATTGATGCCCAACTCCATGGCCTGACCGGTCAGGAGCATACCGCCCTCAGGATAGGCCGCGGCCACAAAGGCATCCACGTTGAGGGACTTGGCCTCTTTTAAAAATTGAGACATGTCCTTGATCCCAGGAGGAAAAGACTTGTTCATCTTGACCTCGATCCCCTTCTTTTTGAAATAGGGGACCATGGCATTGCCGTATTCAATGCCGTGGAGATCTCCCCGTGAAATCACGGCCACCGATTTGACGCCCACCTCCTTGAAGATGTCGGCAAGTGCCGGGGCCTGGGTGTCGGAAAAATTCAACACCTGAAAAAAGTACGGGAGATTCAGTTCCTTGAGCTTCAATGCGCCGCCCGGGCCCCCGATCAATATGTACCCGTATTTGTTTGCGACGGGCGCGGCAGCAAAGAGCCAGGCGGTTCCCCAGGGCGGGAAGATAAAGTCCACCTTGTCCTCCAGGATGAGCTTTTCCAGAAGGTTGGTCATGGTGCCGATGTCGCTCTTGTCGTCGTACCGGATGAGTTCCACAGGGAGCTTCTTGCCATACTCTTTGACATAGATGCCGCCGTTTTTGTTGACCTCTTCCACCCACAACTCGTAGATAGGCCCGCCGGCTATGGCCACGGCCCCTGCCAGCGGTCCTGAGAGAGAAATTGCCTGGCCGATGCGAATCTTGTCCTTGGTTTTCTTGTCTTTGGCCCCGACCGGGGCTGCCAGGAACAACAGTGTCACTGCAAACGCCAAGATGCAAATCCATCCCTTGTGTTTCATGTCTTCCCCCTTTCAAGACGTTCCAAGATCATTTGAAGGTTAGTCCTTGCGCACTGTCCATTTTCCCTTCTCTGTCCGTTGACACCTCCTTCCCCCACAAAATGAGTGACCTCAACTCCTCCCTCTCTTTCCTCTTTGTGCAAACGCCCGCCTGAGAACCTACGATTACTTCTTCGGCCACGCAGGCTTTGCAATGGGAGCCGCCGTGCGCTTCGGCCCGGGGTCTATCACTTCAAATATCCCCCTCTGCCACTGGCCCCATTCACCCGGATGGTTTGCCGATATCTGCCTCTCGTCATACCAGAAAGGCCCCAGGGCCGTGTCGAACTTCTCCCTGGCCATGATGTCCCGGATCTTTTTCTGATCCAGGGTCCCCGCCTTCTCCACTGACTGCTTAAAGTGCTGCATGGCAGAATAGAAATAGATGGATCCCCAGTAATTCCCCATCTCCTCGCCGGTCACTTCCTTATAATGCTCGGCGAATTTCTTTGCACCCGCAGAACTTTTCGGGTTCCACGCGCCCCCGCCGATGACACCCTCAACGGTCTGTACGCCAAAGGCATTTCGATAAAAAGTAAAGGCCGGCCCCACACTGAGTGCAAAGACCTTGAAGTTGATGCCAAGCTCAATCGCCTGGCTGGTAATAAGCATGCACTCCTCCGGATAGCTGAAACCCACAAAGGCATCTACATGAAGCGAGTCGGCCTGCTTCAGCAGGGCCGAAAGATCCTTGGCCCCCATGGGATAGCTCTTCTTCATGACCACCTCGATGCCCCTCCTCTTGAATTCGGGAATGGCCTTGGCGCTGTACTCCACGCCATGGAGGTCTTCGTGGGAAATGACCGCGGCCCGCTTGACGCCCATCTCCAGAAGAATGTCTGCCAGGACAGGGATCTGGGTTTCAGAGAAATTCAGACTCTGGAAGAAATAGGGCAACCTGAGATCCTTAAGCTTCTCCGCACCACCGGCCCCCCCGATAAGGATATATCCGTACTTATTGGCGATGGGGGCCGCAGCAAAGAGATTGGCCGTGCCCCAAGGGGGAAGGATGAAGTCCACCTTGTCCTCTAAGATGAGTTTTTCCAGAAGTCGGGTCATGGCGCCGATGTCGGACTTGTCATCGTATATGAGGAGTTCTACGGGCAATTTCTTTCCGTACTCCTTTATATAAATACCGCCTTCGGCATTCACATCCTTGACCCATAGGTCATAGTAGGGAGCGCTCACCACCGCGTTGCTGGTGGCAAGCGGACCTGAAAGGGAAACCGCCTGCCCGATGACGATCTTGTCTTTGGCCGCCGACCCTGTGGTCGTGAGAAAAAACAGTGCGACGGCCCAGCCCACAATTCGAATCAATGCCGTGTTTTTCATTTTCACCCCCCCTTCACAATGCATACGCGACCTGTTCTCAGAGCAACATCCCTGGTCTCTGACCGGCCATGGAAACACACCCCTTCTTCACTATCCCGCTGTTCTTTTTTATTGCACCTCCCTTCTCCGCCTGATGCGATACTCAGAAGTCAAATGTCCGATCGATGGCCTCATCAGGAATGGAAAAGACCTTGTTGTGGGGCGGCAGGGGTTCCTTGTAGAAGAATTCCGGCAACCGGTCGTCCTTGCTGGTGAACCCCGCCTTTCGGTTGAATTCCCGCTCCGCCTGAAGCACCTTGATCCCCAGGGCAGGGACATCGTCCGGTCCAAGTTGGGTGCCGAATTTGGCATTGATGGCCTGGAGCAGGGCCGCACCCGCTTCCGGCGTGGTGAGGGCCACATAGGCCATGAAACAGAGGCCTGTACAGTCGGCCGCGGCCGTGGCTATCTGGAGACTGCGCGAGGCCTCCACCTGGCCTTCAGGGCTCAGAGGATCCAGCTTTTGTTCCAGATACTCGCCCACCAGGTTGCCTGCGGTATGATCCGCGCCCATGGGGGAAGTGGCAAATGTCACGCCGTTGCCCAGCATGGCCCTCGGGTCATAGGCGGCGATGCTCTGGCCCTTGACCGCCGGGACCCTGGCATGGTTGAAGTGCTTCCCTACCGCCATCGGCCCTTGTCCCAGGATCCTCCCCAATTCCGTGCCCGAGGCGATCTCCTCCACCATCTGAATGGCGGCCCCGCCGTCCCCAAAGGGTGCATAGCCCGCATCCATGGCCACGCCGATGCCCACGCCCGTGCTCATGGTATCCACGCCAATGTCGTCACAAAGAAAATCCAGGCGCGCCACCGTGTCCAGATCGCCGATCCCGGTCATGCCCCCCATGGACCAGATGGTCTCATATTCAAGAGAACCGGTTACATATCTGCCCTTTTGGTCAACAAACTCGTTGGAGCAGTGGATGATGCACTGAGCGCATCCCATATGGGTGGTCTTTCCGCCCCGTTCCTGGATCAACTGGGCCATGGCCTCGCCGCTGATCTTTTCCCAGCCGTCCAGGACCCCTTTGGTGGCGTTGTAGCAGGGAAAGGCCCCCATGGAATTTACCGGCGCCACCAGACCGGCCGTGCCGAGTTCAGGCATGACATGTCCGGCCATGGGATGGGCCTTAATGATCTTGACAATGGCCTGGTTGGCCGCCTTGAAGGCCTCTGGATCAGCAATTGGATCCGCCGTGTCCCCGCGGCGGTCCACAACAATGGCCTTAATGCCCTTTGCCCCCATGACCGCGCCCAGACCCCCGCGACCCGCAGCCCGGCATGGCCGGCCATCCAGATCCGTGCTCTGGATAGAGGCCACGGCCATCCTCTGTTCCCCGGCCGGCCCGATGCAGAGCACCCCGTTCTCCGGCCCGTAGGTCTCGAACAGCTTTTGGGTCAGGGCGTAGGTCCGCATTCCCTTAAGGTCAGGGGCCGGGACCAGCTCAACCTTTCCATCCCGGTCGATCCGCAGGATATAAAGGTCTCCCTCCGGGCACTGGCCCTCAATAATGAGGGCCGTGATCCCCAGGTTTCCCAGGGCGGCCGCCACGGTTCCCCCTGCGTTGCTCTCTTTGATCCCCCCGGTGAGCGGGCTTTTGGACCCTACAGAGATGCGGCTGGTATTGACTAGCGGGGTACCTGTCAGGGAACCGGGGGCAAAAATAAGCTTGTTCTCCGGACCCAATGGGTCACATTTCGGCGGGACCTCCGCGTTTACAAAGATGGATGTCAGCCCCCGGCCGCCAAGGCCAAGGTATGCCTGCGGTACCTCCTCGACGCGGACCGCCTTGTCATTCATATTCACCCTGATAAATTTCATAGTTGCCCCCTTTCCATCAGAAGTGAGCTCAAATATCTAAAATTGATGTCGCCCAATACCCAGGACATGGGCGCTACAGGCGCAGGACCGGCTTGATCACCCGGCCTTTTTCCATGTCCTCCACCGCTTTGTTGATCTCTTCAAACGGATAAAACGTAATCATGCGGTCGAAGGGGAACCTGCCCTGACGGTAGAGTTCGATCAGCTTGGGGATAAAAAGATCAGGGATGGCATCCCCTTCGATGACGCCGCGTACGGCACGTCCGTTCATGATCAGGTCCATGTTGAGGTTGACCTCGGTGCCGGGGGCCACGACCCCCACCAGACCGCAGACCCCCAGGAGGGGAAGGACATCCACGGCCTGTCGAAACACCGCTGGATTGCCCACGCACTCCAGGCTGAAATTGGGCCCGCCGCCCGTGATCTCCTTGACCGCTTCCACAGGATCGGCCTCGTTGGCATTGACCGTGTGGGTTGCGCCCAACTCCCTGGCCATGCTGAGTCGGTCAGGATGGATATCCACCGCGATGATGGTGGTGCAGCCGCAGACGACCGCGGCCATGATGGCGCTCATCCCCACGGTCCCGGCGCCAAACACGGCGATGGATGTGCCTGCGCTGGCCCTGAGGGAATTGATGACCGCACCTGCCCCGGTCATGATGCCGCAGCCCATGGGGCCGAGGATCTCAAGGGGAATGTCTTTGGGGACTTTTACGATATTCCGTTCCACAGCCAGGGCATAGTTGGCAAACGCGGACTGTCCAAAAAAATTGCCATGGACAACCTGATCCCCTCTTCTCATGGTCGTGGTCCCGTCCGGCCTGGCCCCGCTAAAATTGAGCTGCAAAAAATTCTCGCAATAAGGGTCCTTGCCTGCCTTGCAGGACGGGCATTCCCCGCAGGACATCCAGCTCAGGGTCACGTGATCCCCCGGCGCCACCTTGCTGACCCGGGACCCTACCTTTTCCACAACGCCGGACCCCTCATGACCGAAGACGCTGGGAAGCGGGATCGGCAGATGCTGATCCCTCCCTGCCAGATCGGTGTGACAGATGCCGGAACCGACCAGGCGGACCAGAATCTCATTGTCGCAGGGTTCGCTGAGTTCCAATGGTTCAATGTGAAATTTCCCTGATGGCTCAAAGACAATCGCGCCCCTAATTTCCATTTCACCCTCCTCTTTCTTCGAGATGATCCATTCCCCAATGGCTTGCCGCCCGCTCACATCTAAGAAAAGGCCTTGCGGATGCCTTTTCAGACCCTTTCATGACCGGAATTTTTTTCTCAGCTCCCTTTTTAACACCTTCCCCTGCGGGCTCTTGGGGAGTTCGCCAATGAACTCAACAGACTTGGGGGCCTTGAATCCAGCCATGCGCTCCCGGCAAAAGGAGATGATCTCCTCTTCCACAGCAGTCGCATTTTCCTTGAGGACCACCACTGCGTGGACCCGTTCCACCCAGTAGGCATCGGGAATTCCGATCACCGCCGCCTCGGCCACGGCCGGGTGCCGGTAGAGCACCTCTTCCACCTCCTTGGGATAGACGTTTTCACCGCCGGTGACGATCATGTCCTTTTTCCGGTCCGCGATATAGATGTATCCCCTCTCATCGTAATACCCCAGGTCCCCGGTTCGGAGCCACCCATCCTTCAGGGCCGCAGCCGTTTCTTCCGGCCTGCGCCAGTAGGACAACATGATCCGGTTGCTCTGAACAATGATCTCGCCGATCTGGCCGGGAGGGAGGTCGTTGTCGTTTTCATCCACGATCCTCAAATGGACCCCAATGCAGGGCTGACCGCAGGATTCAAGGATCTTCATGTCGCCCTTCTTTTCAAGGGCCGCCCGGTGGGCTGCCCGGGTAAGCACGGTGGTGTGGGGTCCGGACTCTGTCTGGCCATACCCCTGGAAAAAGCGGGGACCGAAGACCGACAGACCTCTTTTCAGCACCTCCACGGGCATGGGGGAGGCCGCATACCAGACGCGTTTGAGGCTGCCCAGGTCAAACTGGCGCACATCAGGGAGATTTAAAAGGGATATCAACTGGGTGGGGACGATATGGATATCGGTGATCCGTTCATGGCCCACGGTTTGCAGCGCTGCTTCAGGATCAAAGGAGGCCTGCGCCATGATGACATTGCATCCTCCGGTCAGGAAAAAGGGCCATATATGGCTGTCCCCGCCGATGTGAAACATGGGCAGGACCACCAGGTGGCGGTCGCCGTGTTGCAGCCCCAGATCCAGGGCCTTGATCTGGGTGTTTTCCATCTTCTGCTCATGGGTGTATACGGCCCCCCGGGGGGTTCCGGTAGTGCCGCTGGTATAGAAGATGACGAGCGGATCCCCTTTTTGAACATCTGAATCGGGCTCTTCCCCGGAATGGCTCTCCAAAAGATCTTTATACGCGACAGCCCCTTTCTCGGGCTGACCGAAACCCACGAAGGTCCTCGCGGCAGGCAGGCGGCCGCGGATTTCATCCACGCTTGAACAAAATTCTGGGCTGTAGAAGAGGGCAGCGGCCTGTGAATCATCCATAAGGCGCTGCAGCTCTTTGGGCTTGAGCCGGGGAGAGAAGTGGGCCAGGACAAATCCCCCCTTCATGGCGGCCCCGAAGACCTCGGGATATTCAAGCCGATTCCATGAAAGGATCCCGATGACCTCCCCCTTTTGAATGCCCAGGGCATGAAGCCCATGCACGAGTGAATTGGTTCGCTGGTTGAATTGGTGAAAGGTGATCCTTTCAGAACCCCACACAAATGCCTCGCTGTCAGGGTAAAGAATGGCGTTTCGGTAGATGAGGTCGGCGAATGTTCCTAACGGATAACGGCTCAGTTCCTTGAGTATGAATTTTTGCTCCACGATCTATTCCTTACAGAAGACAGCCGCGGCCCGGGCCAGCATTAGCAGGGACTACGACCTGGGTGCAGGTCTCGGTGATTGTGACGATCGGCATCCATTGCCGACGTCTTGTGAAAAAAGGCGATGAGCATAATGGTCTAATATTTAGACGCTAAAAAATATAATATATTTTGTCAAGGAAAACTTGGATACTGTTTTCTGTTGAATTATTCTGTCAGATAAGATAGATACGCAAAAGAAATCCGCACATCGAGGCCTCAGCACGCTCAGGGCAGGCGGCAGGGAATCCGCCAAACGCCCTTCTTAATGGTTTAAGAAAAGAGGGCCTTCCCTCATATCCGCGCAAAAGGCGTGCTGAGCTTTCATCATAATGGAATCAGGGAGACAGAAGGAGACATCGATGCGTCACTTTAAACCCGTCAAGCAGCCGAGAATCTCTGATGTGGTTTTTCAGCAGCTCAAGAATGCCATCCTGGCCAACGAGTTCAAGGCCGGCGACAAGCTCGCTTCTGAAAAGGAACTCTCCGAACAGTTTCAGGTAAGCCGAGCTGCGGTGAGGGAAGCCATTCGCTCTCTTGAAAATGCGGGGTTTGTGACCATCCGGCAGGGGCTGAACGGCGGGGCCTACGTCACTGATTTAACCTTTGAACACCTGGCCAATGCCTGCCTGGATCTGTTTTTGGCCAACAAGATATCGGTGCATGAGCTGCATCATGTCCGCATCCTCATCGAGCCGGAGGTGGCCCGTCTGGCCGCCCTTCACACCACTCCCGAATGGAATGAGCGCCTCCTTAAGGCCTATCAGGCGGAACATCCCCCGGGCGCCTCCCTGAGCGAGGACATCGCCTCGGCCACCCGGGTCCATTTCATCCTGGCCGAGATGTGCGGGAACCGATTTCTGGAGGCCCTTGTCAATTCCCTGCTCAAGATGAGCCGGAAGATCATTGAAGCGATGCGGCCGAATCCCCCCAGTTCCATCCATCCCCCCGGCCTGCACGGACCCATTGTGGAGGCGGTCTTGGCCGGAGACCCGGACAGGGCAGCCGAGGCCATGAGGACCCATGCCAGGATCTTCTACGATAATCTGGTGAGGATGGAAAAGGAATACCGTGCGCATGGCTCCGAAAGGGGCCGCATCACGCGCGCGGCCGGTTTTTGAACTGGCCAGTCTTATGATCTCTGCGTCCTGTGCAGGCGCCGGTGATGCCAACCCAAAGGCGCATTGACTCCAGGGCATGGCAGCACCCTTCCATGCCCCGAAGCCCTACATGTGAGAGGGCAGAAACAGGGCGAGCTGAGGAAAAAGGATCAGTAAAACAATCGAAACAAGGGCCGCCACCAAAAACGGAAGGATCCCCCGGAAGATGACGGTCAGAGGCACATCAGGCGCCGCGGCATTGAGCACAAAGACATTCAGGCCCACCGGCGGCGTGATCAGGCCCACCTCCAGGACAATGACCATCAGAACCCCGAACCAGATGGGGTCGAACTGCAAGGCCTCGATTACCGGGAAGATGATGGGGACCGTCAGGATCATGATGGCATAGCAGTCCATCACGCAGCCCATGACGATATAGATCAGAATGATGGCGATCAAAATCACCACCCTGGGAAGTTCAAGGCCTGCGATGAGGTCGGCAAGGCCCATGGGGATCCTGGCCAGCCCCAGAAAAGACGAGAAGATGTTGGCGCCGATGATGATCAAAAAGATCATGGCCGTTGTCTTGCCCGTATCCAGGAGACACTGAATCAGGCCCTGAAAGGAGAGCTTTCTCTTAAACAGGGCGATGACAAATGACCCGAAGGCCCCCACCCCTGCCGCCTCGGTCGGGGTGACAATGCCCAAATAGAGCCCCCCCATGACGAGGAAGATCAGCAGGAGGATTCCCCACGTGCCGGACAGAGAGCGGATCTTGGTACCCCATGGGGTCGACTCCCCCCGGGGGCCCATGTCCGGGTTGATCTTGCACTGGATATAAATGGTCAGGATAAACAGAAGGGCCAGGAGAATCCCCGGGATAATCCCCGCCATAAAGAGCCTGCCGATGGATTCCTGGGTCAGGATCCCGTAAATGACGAACCCGATGCTGGGAGGGATCAGGATCCCCAAAGTGCCGCCCGCGGCTACGCACCCGGTGGAAAGCCGCCGGCTGTAGTTGTACTTGGCCATCTCCGGGATGGCCACCATGCCCATGGTGGCGCCGGTAGCAAGGGATGAGCCGCACACCGCGGCAAAACCGGCGCACGCACAGACAGTGGCCATGGCAAGACCCCCTCGGAACCGGCCCATCCAGGCGTACACGGTCTTGTAGATATCAGTGCTGATCCCTGAAATGAAGGCGAACTGACCCATTAAGACGAAAAGGGGGATGACGCTGAGGGTATAGGAGGATCCCTCGGCCAGGGGTGTAATGCCCAGGATGCTGATTCCGGAATCCCACCCCACAATGATGCACAGCCCCAGGAAACCCACAAGGGCCATGGCCATGCCGATGTACATCCCCAGGGCAAGGAGAATGAACATCAGGAGAATCCCAAGGATGCCGATTATTTCCGGGCTCATGACGCGCGGGTCTCCTTTCTTTCCGCCATGAATCTCAGCAGATCCCGTACATACTCAATGCACATGATGATGCATCCCAGGACCAGAAAGAAGACAAAGGGATAGTGGGGAACCCCCAGATTGGGAGAGGCCTCCCCGAATTCAACCAGTTCAAGCGCCCTTCTGAAACCCATATAGGTGATCAGGCCCATGAGGACGAGGCAAAGGGAATGATTGATGATCTGGACATAAATCCGCGCTTTTTTTGGAAAAAGCGCAATCAGGAGGTCTACGGAGACATGGGCCTTCGCAGACTGGGTATAGGCAAGAAAAGAAAAAATCAGAATCAGGATCATGAACTCTGTCAGCTCAAAGACCCCCAGTATGGGCGCATTGAAGAGGTACCGGCCCCCCACGTCGGCCGTGGTCAAAACCATGATGCCAAAGAGCGAGCAGGCCCCCACATAGGCCAAAACAGAGCTTATTCGGCCCAGTTTATCTGAAACGGTTCTTGCATCCATTGGATTCGGATCTTTCTTTCGCGATGGATTAGCATCGTATCATCATTAATAAAACGCGAGACAGTCCCTGCCCCTCTTGCTGTGCGGCTGAAGCCGCGTCTACAACCCGTGCACCCTGTGGGAAATCTCTTTTCCCTTGGAGCTGCTCCGTCCAACGGGGGAGCAGAGCGATGGATTGATGCGCCCTGCCCCCCAACCGGCGGGCGTCTGACGTCGACGGTTTTGCCGCCGGCATCACCCCCTACTCACCGACCAGTTTTGCCGCCGCATCCAGTACCGCCTTCCCTGGCAGCCCTTTCTCTTCCATTTCCTTTGCCCACTCGCCCCGAATCGGCATGGTCAGATCCTTCAGCTTTTCTCTCTCGCCAGGGGCCAGCTCAACAGCTGTCATTCCTTTCTTGATACAGAGGTTTTTCATGATCGGCCTGACCTCGTCATAAACCCTGCCTGCCTCCTCCGACATGATCATCCCGGTGGTCTCGTCGATCGCCTTTCTGACATTATCGGGCAGAGAATCGTATTTTCTCTTGTTCATGACCACCATCATGGTCATGGTGTAAAAATCCGAATCGGTGCCGTATTTCAAAAGTTCGGCCAGTTTGAAGACAAAATTGCCCTCCCACGGAAGCACGGTCCCGTCCACCACGCCGCGCTCAAGGGCCGTATAGGTATCGGTTACCGGCATATTGACAGGGACCGCGCCGAACATCTTAAGGGCCTTGGTCACATGGGGGCTGGCGGTCCTGAATTTCATTCCCTTGAAGTCATCGACCCTTTTGATGGGTGTCTTGACCGTATTAAATCCCCCCGCATCATGGCAGAAAAGGGCAAGCAGCTTTACCTTTTCATACTCCTTCTGAAACTCGGGGAACTGCTCATAGACCTTCCACATGGCCGTCGAGGTCTTCCTGGCCGATGGAATCATAAAGGGGAGTTCAAATACCGATGTGAGGGGAAATCGGCCGGGGGTGTAGTCGTGCAGGATGTACACGATGTCCGCAATCCCCTTTTCGGCCAGGGCGTAGTGGTCAGGCGTCTTTCCCAGTGCCCCGCCAGGGAAAAAGGTCACCTTGACCTGACCGTTGGTCATCTCGCTGATTTTCTTGGCCCACGGTTCAAAGACCTTTGTCTGCATGGTATGCTTTGGGGAAAACGCCGTTGCGAACTTCAGTTCGATAGTCTTGGCCCCCACCAGGGCCGGGGGTAGGCCAACCATGACGCCAAAAAACGCAACCACAAAAGCCGCCATCACCGTTCTCTTTTTCATTCTGGTACCCTCCTTTTCTTTTCTAAAGTAAGACAGCGTAACATCTCAATAATCAGGGGCAAACCCCCTGGATGCCGGCTGCAGTCTATTCCGCACTTGATGCGAAACCGGAATGACGGACAAGCAAACCATCCGTCGCTCCATTCCCGCCGGCGGGATCCCGGACCCTGATCCGGGAGCTGGGATCCAGTACTTCCTGGAGAAATCAGTCACCCCAATTTATTGGCGGCCTCCAGGCCGAGATCCCGCTTCCGTCGGCACGCTATCCGCCATGCGCTATGCGTTCTGCAGGCCGCAATCATCGAGGCTTGGAAGCCTCTCCCACAAAACTTGAGTTCAGCTCGCGGCGAGCACGCCTCTCAGATAGAAATCGACCTTTCGAGGCATATGATCGGTAAATCCCTGGCATGACCTTTTCCTTGCGGCAATTAGCCCGCCTCAGCTTTTGTTCAAATACTGCTTTCTGATCTCCCTTTTGAGTATCTTCCCGGCCGCGCTTTTGGGAAATTCGGCAACCACATGGTACTCCTTTGGGACCTTGAACGGCGACAACACGCTCTTCAGCCGTGATGACAGCTCGGCCTTGTCGATGGTTGACCCGGGCTTGGGTATGATCAGGGCGGTCACGCGCTCGCCCCACTCCTTGTCCGGAAGTCCGATCACCGTACATTCCTCCACCTCCGGCAGGGAATAGAGGGCCTCTTCGATCTCCCTGGGGTAGACATTCTCCCCCCCCGTAATGATCATATCCTTGAGCCGGTCCACTATATAGAGATAGCCATGCTCATCCATCTGGCCGATATCGCCGCTCCTGAACCAGTCCTCCCAGAATACAGCTCTGGTTTCTTCCGGCTTGTTGAGATAGCCTTTCATGATGTTTCGGCCGCGGATGCAGATTTCGCCTTCTTCCCCGACTGCCTGCACATTGCCCTCCAGGTCTCTTATCTGGACCTCCTCCCCGGAAACCGGGGTACCCACAGAGCCGACCACATGACGATAATAATGGTTGTAGGTGACCATGGATGCGCTCTCGGTCATGCCATAGGCCTCATGAATGGACAGGCCTGTCTCGTCCTTCCAGTGCCGCACGATCTCCGCAGCCATGCTGGCCGCGGCCGAGAAGCAGTAGCGGACACCCCCCAGTCTCTCCCGAATGTGCTGCAGCGCCAGAAAGCGCACATAGATGGTAGGGACAGCAAAAAGTTTGGTGACCCGACCTCTTGCCAAGGCGGCCAGGACCTTTTCCATATCAAAAGAGGGGAGCAGCTCCAGACACCCCGCGCTCAGCAGGGTGGCATTCATGATGTGCATCTGGCCGAAGACATGGTTAAAGGGGAGAAAGCAGAGGGCCCGGTCGTTTTCATTAGACCTCTCATTGAAGACCACGTTCTGTATGGCGGTGCAGATGTTTTCATGGGTCAGAAGAACCCCTTTCGGGACGCCCGTCGTTCCGCCGGTGAAAAGGATCGCCGCTGTGTCCGATCTGTCCCGGTCCACGGCCTTGAAGGATGCCGACCCCATTTCGACCAGCGCATCTAACGCCAGATCGCCGTCCTGACAGACGATCTTTTCCAGGACCCCGGGCCGCCTCATCCCTTTCAGGTCGTCCAGTTTATCTTCGCAGGCAAAGATCACCCTGGGAAGGGTCTCATTCACAGAGAGGGCCAGCTCACTGGTCTTGAGAAGGCTGGACATGGTGACCGCCACCGCGCCCGCCTTCAACACCCCGAAATAAAAGGCCACCCAGTCCCCTGAGTTGGGGGCGCAGAGGGCCACTGAATCTCCCGGCCGGACCCCCAGGCGGACCAGGGCCGCTGCAATGCGGCTGGCCCGCTCATTGAGCTGAGAAAAGCTTGTTTCCGTCTCGCCTTCGCTCACGGCCGGGCGCGATGGGAAAAAGAATGCTGAACGTTCCAGATTCGCTGCGATATTCATGGTTCCAAAATCCTTCAGGACAACACCTCTATTCTATAAGACAAACGCGTGTTGCCTTGTATGGGTTGGCTGCCGGCAGGATGGTAAACCCACGGTTGCCTTATCATCGCAATTCTGCCATGTATCAGCAATTGTCATTGTAGAGCAGCCTTGGAGTCCGAATCCTGTGTGAGCGGCATCTTGCCAAGACGCTTCGCGGCCCGGAAGCCTCGAACGACCCTGATAAAAGCCGCCGCCCCCCTGCCATAGCCTCTCAGGATGTATGGCGTCAGCCTGGAGCATTGAGAACTTTGCGTATTGAAGATTCTAACCTCCGGAATTTACTCGTCAGAGTTTTATCCCCTGAATATTGAGATCATACATTCGAAGCTCAACCGCCTTGCAGATCTAACGGTTTTGATTCCACCCCCAATGGATTTGTTGGCTTGATCGCCTGCATCTGTCGATGTATAAATGAGCCTTGACATCAGCAACCTTATATGGTCTTATATTTAATGTCAAGCCAAAGATGCGATTTTTTTTGGTCAAATCGTTCTTTTCCCAAGCCGGCCTGACGGCCGCAATCAAACAGCGTTCTGCCCGCGCGCCCGTGGGGGTCTCTGCCCAAGGGCTGCAATAAAATGCGTTCGCATCGTTCGGCGACCGCCCCCGGGCTCGGGATGCTGTTTATTGAAAGGCAGCAAGGAATTCCTTCCCATGAAAGGGTGTCCTTGGGGCTTAAACAGACTGTATTTTAAAGCCCTGCTGCCGTCCCCAGGAGCTCGATTCGGTTTTTGCAGCCCTTGGGCAGAGACCCCCACGGGGAAACTTTTTCGCACGTTGCGGAGAAGTTGCGGACAAAGATTCTACGCTATTACCCTGGATGAGGCATGCCAAGCTTTAAGCCCATAAAGACCTCGCGGGTCTTTGAAGATGTATTGATACAGCTCAAAGAGGCGATTCTCGTAGGCGCCTACGGGGCCGGCGACAAATTGCCTTCAGAGCGTGAGCTCACCCTCCAGTTTCAGGTCAGCAGGGGGGTGGTGCGCGAGGCCATACGGGCACTGGAACTGAGCGGGTTTGTTACCCTGCGCCAAGGACCTGCCGGCGGGGCCTTTGTCACCGATCTGTCATTTAATCAGGTGGGAAACGCCTTCCTGGATCTGTTTCTGGCAAACAAGGTTTCTATGGCCGAGGTGGCCCAGGTCAGGTCCCATGTGGAGCCCAAGGTTGCCCAACTGGCCGCGCTCCACATTACCCCCGCATTCCGAAGGCACCTTGAGGACGTTGAAAAAGAGGAATTCGTATCGCCCGTGTCCTACGAGGATCGAATCGCCAGGCTGACAGAGATCCATCGGGTCCTGGCCCTGATCTGCGGGAATCATTTCTTTGAGGCGATCGTCCGGTCCATGCTCAAGCTCACAGCAGAGGTGGTACTCGCGGTGGAGCCCGACCACGAGGCCCTGCACGGCCCGGGGGAACATCGCGCCATTATTGATGCGGTTATCAGGGGCGATGGAGAGGCCGCATCCAAGGAGATGAAACAGCATCTCAAGCGGCTGAGCAAGAGCCTGATAGAAATGGAAAAAATCTACCGCGAGCGATTTTCCCTTGAGAAGAGCTCATAGCATTTGAAGATCAAAGATATGCCGGTATTCACAGGTTCCCAATCAATGATCACAAGAGGAGGCATTCCATGTGTGTCTGCGATCTGGCCGGCAAACCGGCCCCCTGCGAGATTCTTGTCAACATTCCCGCCCTGATTACGGCCTACTACACCCGAAAACCGGATGTATCCGACCCGGCCCAGAGGGTCGCCTTCGGCACCTCTGGTCACCGCGGATCGGCCTTTGCCAACAGCTTCAATGAAGACCATATCCTTGCGGTCAGCCAGGCCGTCTGCGAGTACCGGAAGGCAGAGGGCTACAGCGGCCCCCTTTATATGGGAAAGGACACGCACGCCTTGTCCGAACCGGCCATGGCAACGGCCCTCGAGGTATTTGCGGGCAACTCCGTGGCGGTCATGATCCAGAAAGGAGGCGGCTATACGCCCACGCCGGTCATCTCTCACGCCATCCTGACCCATAACCAAGGCAAAAAGAGCGGGCTTGCAGACGGCGTTGTCATTACCCCGTCCCACAATCCGCCATCGGACGGCGGCTTCAAGTACAATCCGCCCCATGGGGGGCCGGCAGATGCCGCGACCACCCAGGTAATCGAAAAAAGGGCCAACGAGATCCTGGCCGGCGGTCTCAAGGAGGTCCGGCGCATTCCATATGAAAAGGCAATGGCCTGCGGGACCACTATCGAGCACGACTATGTCTCGCAATATGTAGCGGACCTGGGCCATGTCATCGATATGGATGCCATTGCAGGGGCAGGCATCCGCGCGGGCGTGGATCCCCTCGGAGGCGCAGGGGTCCATTACTGGGATCCCATACGCGAGCGGTACGGCATGGATATCGAGGTGGTCAACCGGACCGTGGACCCGGTCTTCGGCTTCATGACCGTGGACAAGGACGGTCAGATCCGCATGGACTGCTCCTCTCCCTATGCCATGGCCAACTTGATCCGGCTCAAGGACCGGTTTGACATCGCCTTTGGCAACGACGCGGATGCGGACCGCCATGGCATTGTGACCCGGGGGGCCGGACTCCTTCCGCCCAACCACTACCTCTCGGTGGCCGTGTGGTATCTCTTCCAGAACCGGCCGGGGTGGAAACCCGATGCGGCCGTGGGCAAGACCCTTGTCTCCAGCTCCATGATCGACCGGGTTTCTGCATTCCTAAGTCGTCGGCTCTCCGAGGTCCCGGTTGGATTCAAGTGGTTTGTGGAAGGGCTCCTGAACGGGTCGTGCGGGTTTGGGGGCGAGGAAAGCGCAGGGGCCTCCTTTTTGCGGAAAGATGGGTCGGTCTGGACCACGGACAAGGACGGCATCATCATGGACCTTCTGGCCATGGAAATCACGGCCAGGACCGGCCGTTATCCGGATGAGCTCTATGCCCATCTGGAAGAGAAGTTCGGCAGGGCTGTCTATCAGCGAAACGACATTCCGGCGACCCCCGAGCAGAGGGCACTGCTCAAGGGTCTATCCCCGGAGATGGTGCCGGCACAGGAACTGGCAGGAGAGAGAATCAGGGCCAAGCTGACACACGCCCCGGGAAACGGGGCCCCCATCGGCGGCCTCAAGGTGGTGGCGAAAAATGCCTGGTTCGCTGCCAGGCCGTCAGGGACCGAGGCCATCAACAAGATCTATGCAGAGAGCTTCAAGGGAGAGGAGCATCTGAGGCAGGTCGTCCAGGAGGCTGTGGGGATGGTTCACGCGGTCTTCGAGAGCGCAGGGGCGATGTCATAACCCGACTGCCCCGGGGTCTGTATCTACTGGATCAGGATGAGCCTCACATCCATGACATTCGTGCCGGTGGGGCCGGTCACAAGGAGGTCCCCTGTCTTTTCAAAAAAATGGTAGGCGTCGTTGTCCTCGAGGTAATCAGAAGCCGACATTCCAGCCTGCCCGCCCCGGTCCACAGTATGGGGGTCCACAATAGCCCCGGCCGCCTGCGTGGGCCCATCGTCTCCGTCCGTACCACCGCTCAGGATCACTGCCCTGTCTGAAAGACCTTTCAATTCAAGGGCCGCAGCCAGGCAGAATTCCTGGTTCCTGCCCCCCAGGCCCTTTCCCCGGATGGTCACCGTGGTCTCGCCGCCCGAGATAATGCAGGCCGGGGGCCGGACAGGTCTCCCCGTCTTGAGGACTTCTTTGGCAATTCCGGTGTGGACCCGGGCGACCTCCCGCGTCTCCCCTTCAATCATGGAAGAGAGGATCAGGGCGTTGTACCCGAGGGACACGGCCTTTTCTTCAGCGGCCTCCAGCGCCAGAATGTTGCTTCCCACAATCAGATTGTGGACCCGGGAAAAGGCAGGATCATCTGCCTTGGGCGTCTCAGGCATCCGGCCCTCCACCCCTTCTTTGATATAAGCCCGGATGCTCCGGGGGACACCCCTGAGATCATATTTTTCAAGGATCCCCCAGGCATCTTCAAATGTGGAGCCATCCGGAACAAAAGGGCCTGAGGCGATAACGTCCATGCGGTCTCCCACCACGTCGGACAACATGAAATTGACGGTGGTCGCAGGCATGGCCGCCCTCGCCATCTTCCCTCCCTTTACGGCCGATATATGCTTTCTGAGGGCGTTGATCTCATCGATGCTGGCCCCGCATTCCAGCAGACTTCGTGTCACATCCTGCATCTCTTCCAGGGCAATGCCCTCTGCCGGGTGCACCAGGAGTGCGGACCCCCCTCCGGATATCAGTGAAAATACGAGATCTCTTTCGCCGGCCCCTTGAAGGAGACCCAGGATCTTTGCCGTGCCTTCTATTCCCTTTCCATCCGGCAGGGGGTGGCCTGCCTCCACGATCTCCGTTAAAGAGAGCTTTGTCCCGAATCCATACTTGACGTTGATGATCCCATGGGCAATCCTGGCGCCGAGCAGCTCTTCCATGGCCTTTGCCATGGGAGCGGTAGCCTTTCCGCCGCCCACCAGAAATATGCGTTCGAACTGGTCCAGGTCGAACGTTCTCGCTGGTTCCGCTTCAGGCCCCACTGAGAGGCTGTTTCCCTTCACCCGTACAAAACGCCTCACCGCCGCATGGGGATCTACGGCCGCCACCGCACTCCTGAAGATGGCTTCAGCCTCTAATCTCAGCTTTTCCATCGTCATTTCCATGGCGTTGTTCTTTCCATGACCCCCGGCCGGCCGCTAAAGCGGCCGGTCCATGTCATGAAAAATCGTAAGTGTTTAAAGTTGCCGGGCCCGAGGCCTTTATATGCACAGATGCCTACTTGGCGCCGGAGGCCTTTTTGACCGCGGCAATAAGCCCGGCCGCGGCTTTGTTGTCCACTGCATGTTTCACGAGGATATCGGTGGGACTCGCCTTCTTGCCGTAAAACGCCTGGTTCAGGCTGTCCCGTACGGCAACCACTGCCCCGTCCACAGACACGCCGCCAAAAAGACCCTTGGAGCGGGAAAAACTCAGGATGTCCGCGCTGAGGTTGGCCGTGGCCGCGGCAGCGCCGGCCCCTGCCGGACCTACGGCCACACCCACGTCAGCCCCCAATTTCAGATTGTTGGACAGAAAGGCCGTAACCCCTCTGTCGGTCATGGCCAGGAGGATTACCTCAGATGCGGTTCCGCCGATCTGCAGACCGAAGCTGGCCTCGCCGATGGTGTAAAAGGCAGGACCGGCCCAACTCCCGCTCTTTGCATCGCGGGCCAAAAATACCCCGCTCCCCCCCGATGCCCCCACGATGAAGGCCCCCTTCAGGACCTGGGGGGCGATGAAGATTCCCTTTGCCTTCTTGATCAAGTCACGAAATGCATCCATTTCCTTGGCGGTTTCAAAGCCTTCGAGACTCATCCTGGCCTTTTCCACCAGCTCCTTTGCTTCCGCAGCGTCATCGGCCCGGGCAGGCAATCCCCCGGCCAGGACCAGCAGGCCCGACAGCAAAAGCACCATAAGACCCACGCCGCTTTTCCATACTGTTTTCATTTCTATCCCTCCTCGTCGGCTGTTAAAGCCTTTCAAAAGAAAAATGCCATTCGGAACCATCCCCTCCCGGGACACCTGCTGCCCCCTTGGATTCCTGCGTCACTTTAATGAAAGAGACCTGTTGGGTCAAGGGAAACCAAGGTTGTGCCTGAAAAAGGCGAATTTCCCACGGCCCTTTTCTCTTGACACCCTCCTGAACCCTGTGCTAAAGCCACGCTGTTCTGATTCTATCTATATTATGGGAGGTCCACCATGTTCGAAATTCTCAAACGGCAGGAAATGGCCAACGGCACGGTCGTCCGGAACGATATCAGTGCCCCCAAGATAGCCGCCAAGGCAAAGCCAGGCCAGTTCGTCATCCTCAGGGCCAATGAAACAGGGGAACGGATTCCTCTGACCATGGCCGATACGGATCCCAAACGGGGAGTCATCACCATTATCTATCAGGTCGTCGGAAAATCGACCGCCCTGTTCAAGTCGCTTCAGGTTGGAGAAAAATTTCAGGATATCATAGGGCCCCTGGGTCAGCCCACCCACTTGGAAAAGCTGGGGAAGGTGGTCTGTGTCGGCGGGGGCACCGGGGTTGCGGTCCTCCATCCCATCACCCGCGGGCTGAAAGATGTGGGAAACCATGTATACGCTGTTATCGGGGCGAGAAGCAAGGACCTCCTCATCCTTGAAGACGAGATGCAGAAGGCCTCCCACGAGCTCTTTGTGTGCACCGATGACGGTTCCTACGGCCATCATGGTTTTGTCACGGATGTGCTCAAAGACATCCTGGAGCGGGAGGACATCAAGCTGGTCGTGGGCATCGGTCCAGTCCCCATGATGAAGTTTGTCTGCAAGGTAACCGAGGAATACGGCGTTAAGACCCTGGTCAGCCTCAACGCCATCATGGTAGACGGCACGGGCATGTGCGGCTGCTGCCGGGTTACGGTTGGGAACGAAACCCGTTTCGCCTGTGTGGATGGACCCGAATTTGACGGACACAAGGTGGATTTCGATGAACTCTCCCAGCGTCTCAACGCCTATAAGGAACAGGAGAAGCAATCTTACGAGAGATATCTAAAGGAATGCCGCATGGGATGAAAATCGAGCCTTTCCCTGTGCCGCAGCTGTTGACCTGCAAGCAGGACAGGCATTGACCCAAGCCGACGCGAGCGGGCGCCACTCATGGGCGATCCCTTATTAAATGGAGGAAATAATGGCAGAAAAAGCTTCAAAAGAGGAAAAAATCCCCAGGCAACCCATGCCTGAGCAGGAACCCGAGGTCAGGAGACGAAATTTCCTGGAGGTGCCAAAGGGCTACGATGAAAAGACGGCCATGCTGGAGGCCGAGCGGTGCCTCCAGTGCAAAAATCCATCCTGCGTCAAGGGGTGTCCCGTTTCCGTGGACATTCCCGGCTTCATCCGGTATGTCAAAGAAGGCGAATTTACCCAGGCCATTCGCCACATCTGGACCAAGAACAGCCTCCCTGCGGTCTGCGGCCGGGTCTGTCCCCAGGAGATCCAGTGCGAGGGCAACTGCATCCTGGGCAAAAAAGGGCAGGCCGTGGCCATCGGCAACCTGGAACGGTTCGTAGCCGACCGTGAACGCGAACAGGGAACCGGGGAACTCCCGCCCAAGGCCCCCCCAACAGGGAAGCGGGTGGCCGTGGTCGGATCGGGGCCATCGGGACTTACTGTGGCCGGCGATCTGATCCAGAAAGGACACGAGGTGACCATTTTCGAGGCCTTCCACAAGCCGGGCGGGGTCCTCGTCTACGGCATTCCCGAATTTCGTCTTCCCAAGGAAATCGTCTATTCTGAAGTCAATTTTCTGGAAAGGCTGGGGGCAAAGCTGGAGGTCGATACGGTGGTGGGACGCACCGTGAGCGTGGATGAGCTGTTCGAGCAGGGATTTGACGCGGTTTTTTTAGGCGTGGGCGCAGGACTTCCCCGATTCTTGAACATCCCCGGCGAGAATCTTATCGGGGTCTACTCTGCCAATGAATACCTCACACGGGCCAACCTCATGAAGGCCTATCTCTTTCCCGAGTACGATACGCCCATCGTTATCGGCAAGGATGTCTGCGTATTTGGGGCTGGAAATGTGGCCATGGACTCGGCGCGAACCGCCATGCGGCTCGGCGCCGAACGGGTGCGGATTGTGTATCGACGATCGAGAGAGGAAATGCCCGCCAGGAAGGCGGAGGTCCACCATGCCGAGGAAGAGGGGATCGAGTTTCATCTTCTGACCGCGCCCACGCGCTTTCTGGGCGACGAAAACGGCAGGGTGACCGGCGTGGAGTGCCTCCAGATGGAACTGGGCGAACCCGACGAGTCCGGTCGGCGCAGGCCGGTGCCTGTTGAAGGCTCCAAGTTCACCCTCGACTGCGACCTGGCCGTGATTGCGGTCGGGGCCGGCGCAAACCCGCTCCTGACCAAGAATACAGAAGGCCTCAAGCTCAATAAACGGGGCTATATCGAGGCGGATCCCGAGACCGGCAAGACGAGTAAACGCGGCGTCTGGGCCGGGGGCGACATCGTAACCGGATCTGCCACGGTGATCCTGGCCATGGGCGCCGGAAGGACAGCCTCCGATTCCATTCACAAGTATCTGACCTGGGGGTGGTAAACCCTAACCCCCACTGGCATGCGCCCAGCAGGGCCGCTGGTTTCCCTTCCCCCATCCAAGACCGCCGGCGGCCCCACTCCTCTTTTCGGCAAGGCCTCTCCCCGCTCGTGATAGCGGGGGGAGGCCTTTTGCGTGTGACGGGTGCAAGGCCTTGCGCCCCCGCCATTTCAATGAGACAAAGCGTAACTTTTTGACTTTTTCGTCTCTTTAGATAAAATGCATGCTGTACTCGGTCACTTTTGACAGGAGGAGAAGACGCTATGAAACAGAACCGTGCCCTGGGGATCGGCCTGTTTATGTGGTTCGCTTTACTGCTGCTGTTTGCAGGATGTGAGAAATCAGTTGAAGCAGGCCGTCTGGCGCCTGATTTCTCTCTTCCCGACATCACCGGTCAGACCGTATCCCTGGAACAGTACCGCGGGAGCGTGGTGCTCCTGGATTTCTGGGCCACATGGTGCGGTCCGTGCCGGATGACCATCCCCCTGCTGACCAGGCTCCATGAGCAGTACAAGGACAGGGGCCTGGTGATCCTGGGCATTTCCGTGGACGATCCCCAGTTGATCAAAGACTCGGATCTTGTCTATTACAAAAAGATGGCCCAGATAGACTATCCCCTTCTGCGATTCAATCAAAAGGTGATTGAGGACTATTTTTCGAGGGAGCAAATGGCCATACCCACCATGTTTGTGATTGACCGAAACGGTCGAATCCGTGATCGAATTGTGGGCTTTCAGCCTGAAACCCTTGAGAAATCCGTGGCCGCGGTCTTCCAATGATTATCGATTTCCACACACACCTCTTTCCACCCTCGTTCAGGGAGCAGAGGAATCGGCTGGTACATGAGGATCCGGCATTCGAGGCCATCTACAGGTCCCCCCATGCGAGACTTGCCAGCGCGGAAGACCTCATCCAGGCCATGGACGAGGCCGCAGTCCAAAGGTCAGTGGTGTTTGGATTTCCATGGGAAAAGGGGGAATTGTACGTCAGGCACAACGATTATATCCTGGAATCAATCCAGCGATACCCGGATCGCCTGATCGGTTTTTGCGCCTTCTCTCCCCTGTCGCCGGGGGCCGCAGGAGAGGCAGAAAGGTGCCTTGACCAGGGGCTTTCCGGCGTTGGGGAGCTGGCGGTCTACGGCTCAGGCCTCACCGGCAACGTTGTCCAGGCCCTGAATGAGACGATGGATCTCTGCGCCCGGCGACATGCGCCATTTCTCCTCCACACCAACGAACCGGTGGGGCACCCGTATCCGGGAAAGACGCCCAACACCCTGAAACAGATATACGATTTCGTCAACACATACCCTGCCAACCGGATTGTGCTGGCCCACTGGGGAGGCGGTCTCTTGTTTTACGGCCTGATGAAAAAGGAGGTGAAGGAGAGCCTGCACAATGTCTGGTTTGACACGGCCGCGTCGCCCTTTCTGTACACCCCCGACATCTACCGGATCGCCGGGGAAATCATCGGTTTTGAAAAGATCCTGTTCGGAAGCGATTATCCTCTTATCCGACCCGATCGCTACTTCCAGGAGATGGCCTCGGCAGGTCTCACCCCTGAACAGGCCGATCAGATCAAGGGATTGAACGCCGCACGTTTGCTGGAGGGCTGATCCTCAGTTTGTTCTCTTCCGGCATTTTTCCGGGCAGGCCATGCAGACAGATCTTCATCCCGTCAAGGGGGTCATGGAGCCATGAAACCCAGGCAAATCTCCAAGTCCATCGCATTTCCCATGGCCGCCATCCTGCTGGTCCTGTTCCAGGTCGCCCTGGCCCAGGAAGGCGGCAAGGCCCCCCCGGCCCCTGAAAAGCCCGCCTCCCTCACGCTGGCAAGGGCCCTTATGTGCGAGGGGATCAAAGAATTCGAGCCCCACAATCAAACCATCATCTTCCCCGCAGCCCTGGGACAGGCCGTCTGTTTCACGGCCTTTGATCCGGTCCCTGAAAAGACCGAGATCCACCATAACTGGTATAAAAAGGACCGACCTCTCGCTAGCTTCAAATTGACGCTCAAACCGCCCAAATGGGCCAGCTTCAGCCAGATCCGCCTTCAGAGTTCAGATACAGGACCGTGGCGGGTGGACATCACAGATGCCGATGGAAAGGTCTTCAAGACCCTGCGCTTCAGCGTAACGGAGTGATCCCCTTGCAGAAATTCCTAACATTCGCCTCCAGCATTCGATGGCAGGACATCCTGGATATCGCCTTTAACGGCTACATCTTGTTTCGTCTCTACGCCCTTTTCCGGGGAACCGATGCCTTCCGGGTCCTGATCGGCATTGCCTTTCTCTGGCTCATGCAGCGGATGGCGGTGTCCATGGGCCTCATCCTGACAAGCTGGATGATGGAGGGGATTATTGCAGTCGCAGCCATCATCGTCATCGTAGTCTTCAGAAACGAGATCCGATCTGTTTTCCGGGCCAGGAATATCTGGACCATCCTCTGGGATTTGCCGCACAAACAGACCCAGACCCCGGTGGAGGTCATTGCCGAGAGCGTCTATGCCCTGGCCCAGCAACGCATCGGGGCACTCATCGTCCTTCCGGGGAGGGAGGATGTGGAAGAAGTGGTTCAAAAAGGCATTCCCTGGGACGGGAAGATATCCACACAGATGATCAAGAGCATCTTCTGGCCCAACAACCCAGTTCACGACGGGGCCGCCATCATTCGAGGCGACCGGGTCACAGAGGTGTCGGCCATTCTGCCCCTTTCCCAGCGACGGGATTTGCCGCTGGTGTACGGCACACGCCACAGGGCCGCAGCAGGATTGGCGGAGTTGACGGATGCGCTGATCATTGTGGTCTCTGAGGAAAGAGGCACGGTCACCATAGCCAGGGGTTCGGATCTACGCACCATTCACACGGAAAAGGACTTCAAACTGGCCCTCAGGAGGCATCTGGGCATTCGAGAGGATCAGGCCCGCTACCTCAAGAAACGGAGGATCGAACTGACTGCCGCGGCACTGAGCTCTTTTCTTATCGTGTTTCTCGTCTGGTTCAGCATCAGCAGGGGCTTTGACACCATCAAGACCTTTGACATCCCCATCGAATACGCCAACCGCCCGCCCAAGCTGGAGTTGCTGAACTCGTCGGTCACCTCGGTCCGCGTCTACGTAGCCGGGTCCAGGGCACTGCTGAAATCCATTCGACCGGAGCAAATCCGCGTCCGCCTGGATCTGGGAAAGGCCCTTGCCGGGGCCAATGACTATGCCATCACCGAGGATCATCTCTCCATACCTCCCGGTCTCTCCCTCAAAGAGGTCAGACCCATGGTGGTGGAGGTAACCCTTGATGAACGCATCCAGAAGGCGCTCCCTGTGCAGGCTGATTGGGTGGGAAGACTTCGGGCAGGCCTGATCTTGGTCCGGGCCCACATCACTCCCCCGGAGGTGGAAGTGACAGGCCCCCGGTCCGTCCTGGCCGACATTAAAACGCTCTATACGGCCCCTATTCCCTTAAACGACATCACGGATTCGGGCAGCACAGAGACCAAAGTGGTGCTTCCGTCTGCCTTCCTGACACTGAAGCCGGGATCAAAAGAGAAGGTGACGGTCGCATACGAGGTGGCCCACAGAAACGTTCAAGGCACAAGCCTCTGAGCTGGGAGCGCCGGCCAAGGTGAGGAGGTCAGGCGGGGGTTCCATTGAGACCTTACTGGTCTTTTTCTTCAGGGAGGGGCTGAACCACATCCCTGCTGATAATCCATGCGCCCCCTTTCTCTTCGCAAGTCGGCTGATCTTTTGCAACAGGGACCCATATCCCGCCTCTGGCCCTGCAGTCCCCCGGGTTCTTCGCCTCAGGCACCCATAGATACCCGTCTTTCTTGCACTTTCTTTCGTCTATTTCAGGGATCCATTCCCCCCCGTTTTTCTCGCATTCCGCCTGATCCCTCCCTTCAGCGCCATCGCACCGGGCCTCTCCCACCCGGTTTCCCTGCAAATCTACGCAATAGCCCACGTCAGGTCTTCCATCGGGCCGTTGGCAATGGGCAGCATCCGGTTTTCCGTCAGGTCCCTGGCAATAGGCGCAGCGATAGGCGTCTCCTCTGAGGCCTTCCCCGGTTCCCAGGTTGACAAAGACGTGCGTGGCGCCCATCTCCGCGGCCTTGTCCAGCAATTCGTTGAGGGCATTGTGGTAGGCGACGTCCCGCCACCCCATATAAGAGAGACAGCACCCGCCCCACAAAAAGGAGGACCCTGTAACGCTTCCAAGGAATTGACATTCCGACTCGACCCTCTGGATCTGAACGGCCGGGACCATATACACCTGAGATCCCCGGGTGGAAAGCTCTGATGCACAGGAGGTGAAGATCAGCGAGACAGCCGGCCAGAGGAGCAACACCATGAGATTCAGACGGGATGACGCTTTTCTTTTTTCGGTCATAAGGATCTCCGCACATGCGGGGCTGTATTCCAGCCCCCGGGAAAATAGTGTCTCCCTGCAAAAGCAGTGTCAACTCAATAACTCGGGGTGATTACTTGCTGCAGGTTAGAGCAAGCGAGCCTAACAGCGTTCCTGCAGGTGTGCCTTCAAAGGCACCTGCCCCAACTATTTGAGATGTTGTTAAAACCAACCTGCACCCGCTGTTTTTTGGCCAGATTATAGGGACCGCCCAACTGGGGTGTCAAGTCTGGATTCTGCCGGCCACCCATTCCAACACCCGTCAGGGCCTCGCGTTCAGGCCCAACACAGATACGAACCGGCCCCAGGGAGATCAGCGGCTCTTCTTCCCCTTTTTCGTTTTCCACTGACCGGGGGGATAGCGCTTCACAACCTCGTTGTCGTACTCATATGGCTTGTCTGTATCCAACTCGATTGTGACGGAATCCGCGGCATCGATGCGTATGCTTCCCGGAAGGGAGGCAGATGCCTGCCAGCGTCCCTTCTCGCAGAAAAAATATAATCGGGCCTCCCTGTCGTAATATACGCGAAGATCCGGATAGTATCTGTAATTGTGCTTGGCCCTGTAACCATGAGCCGGGGCCCATGGCGGCGGGCCTCCTTTTTCATATCGCGGCGGATTATCGGGCGGATGCCCCTTTTCAACCGCTACCCGGGTTCCCTGGCAACCCATCAAGCTGAACACGCCCAGGATAACGATAAAGATAAGCGCGCTCTTCATGCTGAATCTATTGACCATCTCGATCCTCCCTTCAAAAATTCACTGAATAAACGCCACTTGAGGTGACCGTTCTGCCTCCCATAACGTGGTTCTGTATGCTCTGACTTTATCCGTTACCCTGAGCCTGTGAAGCCTACCTGCTGTCCGAACGAAAACACTGAAATTTGACCGACCGCAGATATGATGAGTGGTTCAATTGAGCTTAGATTCATTCGGTGAATTGGCAATTGTGCCTTAACAGGGTTTTCGTTCAGGCACTACCCAAGGCGCGCTGACGGCCGCAACCAAAGAGCGTTCTGCCCGCCCGTGGGCTCGGGATGCCGTCTATTGAAAGGCAGCAAGGAATCCCTGTCGACCCGCCTGACTCGCCTCACTCGCATGGCGGGCAGGTGAAAGGGCGTCCTTGGGGCTTAAACAGACTGTATTTCAAAGCCCTGCTGCCGTTCCCAGGAGCTGTGTTCGGTTTTTGCAGCCCTTGGGCAGAGACCCCCACGGGGAAACTTCTTCGCACGTTGCGGAGAAGTTAAGGACAAAAAATCTATTATCACAGATAGAGCGGCTTTAAGCAAACAAAACACCAGTATGCCAAAACCTGTTAGATCAGAGGGGCATCTCCAGGGGCCCGGGGGGCCGAAGCGTCCGCCAGAAAATCCGGTTTACAGGCGTGTAAAAAAGGAATATGGTTTTACAGATACCAGGGTGTGTTCCTTGTGGCCCACCGGGCGAGCCGAAAGGAGCTGCCAAATGCGAAGAACAGCTGTTGTCAGGGATGAACGCTGCCTCGATCACGATCCAGGCATGTGGCACCCCGAGAGTCCAAAACGACTGACGGCCATCTATTCCATGCTGGATGCCCCTGACATGGAAGGGGTATTCATGGATCTTCCTGCCAGACGGGCCACGAGGGACGAGCTCCTCCGCATCCACTCTCGCTTTTATGTGGACAGGATTCTGGCGACGGCTGGAAAGGGATACCGGTCTCTGGATCCGGATACCGCAGTTTCCGAAGGGTCGTGCGAGGCCGCCCTTCTGGCCGCCGGCGGGGTGTGCGAGGCCGTATCGGCTGTCATATCCGGAGACGCGGACAATGCCTTTGCCCTCGTGAGGCCCCCGGGACACCACGCAGAGCGTGGAAAGGCCATGGGCTTTTGCCTGTTCAACAACCTGGCCATTGGCGTCAGGCACGCCCAGGCAGTCCATGGGATCGAACGGGTCCTGGTGGTGGACTGGGATCTCCATCACGGCAACGGAACCCAGCATTCGTTCGAAGAGGATCCATCGGTTCTCTATTTTTCAACCCACCAATATCCCTATTATCCGGGAAGCGGCGCATCCGATCAGGTGGGCCGCGGCAGGGGGGAAGGCTATACTGTGAATGTGCCCCTTCCCTCAGGCAAGGGCGATGTGGAATATGCTGCCATCTTCGATCGCATACTGAGGCCAGTGGCCCTCCAATTTCATCCGGACCTGATTGTGGTGTCGGCAGGGTTTGACATCTATGAAAATGATCCCCTGGGAGGGATGCGGGTGACATCGAAAGGTTTTGCCAGGCTCACCCGAACCGTCATGGATATAGCCGATGCCTGCTGCAGGGGCAGGGTGGTCCTCACGCTCGAAGGGGGATACCACCTCGCGGGCCTCAGCAGTTCGGTGAAGGCCGTCATCAGGGAACTGGCCGGGATTCCAACTGCTCGCCGAGAACATCCCCTGAGCCGTTCGGAAGCAGCGAGCATTGACAGGATTGCAGCAGCGACCGCCCGGTTTCACGGCCGTTTCTGGAAGGGACTGGACGGGTGCGCCAGCAGCCTGAACCTCAACAACCAGCCAACCCTGCCTTGAAAAAAACCGCTCCCAGTCTGCTTTGCCAGGGACAGCTTATGGATTTCTCTTGATATTTTTGTCAAGTGTGTTAGTTTACCCGGTGATCCGGACCGCCTCCATCGTGCAAGACACGATCCCGGAAATGGGTCCTGTCAGGCCGATGGCATCCATGGCCCAACGCGGCCTGCCAGCCCGTGGGGGTCTCTGCCCAAGGGCTGCAATAAAATGCGTTCATATCGTTCGGCGACCGCCCCCAGGCGCGGGATAACATTTATTGAAAGGCAGCAAGGAATTCCTTCCCATGAAAGGGTGTCCTTGGGGCTTAAACAGACCGTATTTTAAAGCCCTGCTGCCGTCCCCACGAGCTGTATCCGGTTTTTGCAGCCCTTGGGCAGAGATCCCCACGGGCAGATTTCTTCGCACGTTGCGGAGAGGTTGCGCACAAAGATTCTACGCTAAGATACGGCGACGCTGCACACTTGTGAGATGCGGCGTAGCGCATGGCATCGCGGGGGAAGGCCCTTCGGGGCCTTTTCTGTGTGAACGGCAGAGGCATATCAGAGGCTCTCTGTGATCGACTGCAATATCGCTACAAGAAAGGAGCGGCATGTCCTCAGATAAAAAAAATCCTATTAAGCTTGACTTTGCTAAAGGGGGAGGACTCCTGCCGGCCATTGCCCAGGACCATGCAACCGGCAAGGTCCTGATGCTGGCATACATTAACGAGGCCTCCTGGCAAAAAACGCTTGAGACCGGAGAGGCCCACTACTGGAGCCGCAGCCGCCAGGAGATCTGGCACAAGGGCGGCACGTCGGGCCATGTCCAGAAAATAAGAGAGATCTACGCGGACTGCGACAACGATACAATCCTCTTTCGTGTGGACCAGATCGGCGGCGCGGCCTGCCATACGGGTTACGACACCTGCTTTCACCAGCGGGTGGCCCGGGACGGGAGCGTGACAGTGGTGGGCGAAAAGATATTTGATCCAGAAAAGGTATACGGGAAATGAACAAATTGAAATTCGGCATCCCCAAGGGAAGCCTTCAAAATGCAACTATCCACCTCTTTGAAAAGTCAGGATGGAAGATCAACGTGAACGGCCGGAGCTACTTTCCGGACATCAACGACGACGATATTGAATGCGCTATCTGCCGGGCGCAGGAGATGTCCCGCTATGTGGAAAACGGGACCCTGGATGCCGGCCTTACAGGAAAAGACTGGATAGAGGAAAATGAATCCGACGTGGTCCTGGTGGACGATCTGGTCTATTCCAAGGTCAGTCAGAAGCCGGCCCGATGGGTCTTGGCCGTGCCTGCGGACTCCCGCATCGAGCGGCTGGAAGACCTCCAAGGAAAGAAGATCGCGACCGAACTGGTCAACTTCACCCGGCGCTTTTTTGCAGAGCGGCAGATCGACGTGCGGGTGGAGTTCTCGTGGGGGGCCACCGAGGCAAAGGTGGTGTCAGGGCTGGCGGACGCCATTGTGGAGGTCACAGAGACCGGGAGCACTATCAAGGCCCACGGGCTCAAGATCATCTATGACCTCATGGAGACCAACACCCGGTTGATCGCCAACCGGAGGGCCTACGAGGATCCGTGGAAAAAGGCCAAAATCGGCCAGATCATCCTCCTGCTCAAGGGGGCCCTGCGGGCGGAAAACATGGTGGCCTTAAAAATGAACCTCCCCCAGTCGCGCGTGGAAGACGTCATTGCCATTCTGCCCAGCCTCAACGCCCCCACCGTAGCCGGGCTCTATCACTCAGACTGGGTGTCGGTGGAGACCGTGGTGGATTCCAAGGTGGTTCGGGACCTGATACCCCGGCTCATGAACGCCGGGGCACAGGGGATTATCGAGTACTCCCTCAACAAGGTGATTTGATGCATCGAATAACCAAAAAAGCGACCGATATCCCGCCCTTTATCGTGATGGATGTCTTGGAACGGGCACATGAACTGGAAAGGGAAGGAAAACACATCATCCATCTCCAGATCGGCGAACCTGATTTTCCCACGCCTGCGTGTATCTGTGATGCGGCATGCGAGGCCATCCGGGGGGGGGAAACCCATTACACCCACAGTCTCGGGCTTATCGAGCTGCGGGAGGCGATCTGCGCCCATTATCAGGATAAATACGGGGTGACGATTGAACCGGACAGGATCCTCGTCTCATCCGGCACATCGCCGGCCCTGTTTCTCATATTTGCGGCCCTGTTGGAGGCAGGCGACGAGATCATCATGTCGGATCCCCACTACCCCTGCTATCCCAACTTTGCAGCCTTTCTGGGGGGTCGTGCCGTGCCCATCCGTACCCAGGAGGAGGAAGGATTTCAGCTCCGTGCCAAGGAAATCCAAAAAAAAATCGGCCCCCGGACCAAGGCCATCCTGATCAACTCGCCGTCAAACCCCACAGGCAACCTCCTCTCGGCCGAACGCATGAAGGAGATTGCGGGCCTGGGACCCCCTGTCATATCGGACGAGATCTATCATGGCCTGGTTTACGGCGAGAAGGAACACTCCATTCTGGAGTTTACCGACAATGCCTTTGTGCTGAACGGGTTTTCCAAGGCCTATGCCATGACCGGCTGGCGCTTGGGCTACCTCATCGCCCCAAGGGTCTTTGTGCGGCCGCTCCAAAAGATGCAGCAGAATTTCTATATCTCGGCCGGGAGCATCTCTCAGTGGGCAGGGGTGGCCGCTCTTACAAAGGCGGGGCCGGACGTGGAGCGCATGAAGACCATCTACGACGAGCGTCGCAGATACATGATCCAGCGCCTCCGGGAACTGGGACTGGGCCTCAAGGTGGAGCCGGCCGGGGCCTTCTACATGCTGGCGAATGCCAGGCATCTTTCTCAAAATTCCTATGACCTGGCCTTCAAGATCCTGGAAAAGGCAGGGGTCGGCGTGTCTCCGGGCATCGAATTCGGACAGAACGCTGAGGGGTATCTCCGGTTTTCATATGCCAATTCCCTTGAAAACATCAAGGAAGGCCTGGACAGGATCGAGGCATTTCTCAAGCAGGGATAACCATCCGGCCTGGAAAAGGAGCCGGTTGCTCATTCCCTGGCCAGGTCTTTGGACCGTGCCCATGCGGCCCTTACCGCAGCCGCGAGGATCTCTTTAAGGCCCTGTTTCTTCAGCACGGCCAGACCTGCCTCAGTGGTCCCGCCGGGCGAGGTCACCTTCCGCCGCAGTTCAGGTAGGGCTTCGTCCGAACCCTTGGCCAGATAGGCCGCGCCTAAAAAGGTCTGGACCACCAGGCGATGCGCCGTCTCCTCAGGAAGACCGACCTCCACTCCCGCAGCCGCCATGCACTCCATGATCCGAAACACATAGCCCGGACCGCTCCCGGACAGGGCCGTCACCGCATCCATGAGGTCCTCTCCCACTTCCACTGTCTCGCCCACAGCCCCGAAGATCCTTTTGGCCACAGCCATATGGCCGGAGGTGCAAGACTCCCCGGCCGCCAGGGCGCTGACCCCCTGCTGCACAAGCGCCGGCGTATTGGGCATGACCCGGATGACGGGGATATGGCTTCCAACAGCATCCTGAATGGTCTTGACCGGGATCCCTGCGGCAATGGAGATAAGCAGGTGGCCATCGGTCACAGACTCCCTTATCTCTTCCAGGACCCCTCGCATATGCTGCGGCTTGATCGCAAGCACCACCACGGAACTCTGCGAAAGCACCTTGAGATTGGCGGAATAGCACGGTATCCCGAAGTCAGCTGCCACTCTCTTCAATGCATTCTCATCCCTGTCGGCCGCCACAAGACCCTGCCGGTCAGCCACGCCGCTTGCCAGAAGGCCCTTGATCAGGGCGGTCGCCATATTCCCGGCCCCGATAAAGCCGATGGTTTGATGGTCTGACATGATCTTCCCTCGTGAAAAGTTGGTTACTGGATATTGGCTACTGGTTTGATGGTTTGTGCCGACATCTGACATCCGACCCCTCCAACTGCCAGGAGTCAGTCCTCCGACTCCTGCCCCCTGACTCCTGACCCCAGCCGCTCCATGCCTCACGCCTCACTAACCCTGTAGGCGGGGGCCTCGATATGGGTCTCCCGGCACTTCGGACAGCGACCCGGACGAGTAAACCGCCTGCGCTCTTTAAATACAAATCCGCATTTAAGACAGCGAGGCGATGTCATAACCAGTTTCTTTCCCTGGGAGGCCACCGAGCGGGCAATATGGGGGAGGTGCTCATAGACCTCCTTTTCGCGGATCCCCACCTCCTGGGAAAGGTCGATGGCCGTCAATTCCCTGTCCGTGAGGGCATCGATCAATTGTTGCCGAATCGTCTTCATTCCAGTTCTGCCGCCCGGTCGATCCGGATCATCCGGAGACCGTTGCTTTACCGTCACCGCGATTCACAGAGTGAGAAACAATTCACCGAACAGCCTGAATTATTTGGTGAACGAGGCCTTTTGGCTGATCATCATAACCGGGATACAGGTCTCGATCAAGGGAAAGTTCAAAATTTCACAAGATTGCTTGACGGCCTATTTTTTTTATGGTACGGAGAGGCTCCATGAGAAAAATCGCCCAAGGGGCCTTTTTTATATCAACATGGGGAGGATACAGGGTCCGAACCGAAAACATCATTTTGCAAGGAGGATGAACAACATGGCTTACAACGCAGTAGAGATGGCGGACTGGCAGATTTCCGAGGCAGCAGAAAAGAACATGCCGACGCCCGACGAGTGGAGGGAGAAACTGGGTCTTGAAAAGGAAGAGATGCTGCCCATGGGCAGGCTGGCCAAACTGGATTTCCTCAAGATCATTGACCGGCTCAAGGATAAGCCGGACGGCAAATACATAGAGGTGACGGCCATCACCCCGACCCCCCTCGGCGAGGGCAAGAGCACCACGTCCTGCGGTCTGATGGAAGGTCTCGGCAAGCGCGGCGTGAACGTGGGCGGGGCACTCAGACAGCCTTCAGGCGGTCCCACCATGAACGTCAAAGGCACCGCGGCCGGCGGCGGCAACTCGCTGTTGATCCCCATGACCGAATTCTCCCTGGGCCTCACTGGCGACATCAACGACATCATGAACGCCCACAACCTGGCTATGGTTGCCCTGACCTCCCGCATGCAGCACGAGCGCAACTACAACGACGAACAGCTTCAGAGGCTCACCGGCATGCGCCGACTCGAGATCGATCCCACCCGGGTGGAACTGGGCTGGATCATGGACTTCTGCGCCCAGGCCCTCAGAAACATCGTCATCGGTCTGGGCGGCCGCATGGACGGGTTCACCATGCAGTCCAAGTTCGGGATCGCCGTGGGTTCCGAGTGTATGGCCATCCTCGCGGTGATCAGGGACCTGGCCGACCTGAAGGAGCGGCTCAACAACATTACCGTAGCCTTTGACAAGAGCGGCAAGCCTGTCACCACCGGCGACCTCGAGGTCGGAAACGCCATGACCGCATTCATGCGCAACACCATCAACCCGACCCTCATGTGCACAGCGGAGTACAACCCCTGCATGGTGCACGCAGGCCCCTTTGCCAACATCGCGGTGGGCCAGTCCTCCATCATCGCGGACCGCGTGGGTCTCAAGCTGTTCGACTACCACGTGACCGAGAGCGGGTTTGCAGCGGACATCGGTTTTGAAAAATTCTGGAATGTAAAGTGCCGGTTCAGCGGGCTGAAGCCCCATGTATCGGTCCTGACCAGCACCATCCGGGCTCTCAAAATGCACGGCGGCGGCCCCAAAGTGGTCCCCGGCATCGCCATGCCCGAAGAGTACCGGAAAGAGAACCTGGAGCTGGTGGAAAAGGGCTGCGAAAACATGGTCCACATGATCGGCGTCATCCGGAAGTCCGGGATCAACCCGGTAGTCTGCATCAACCGGTTCTACACGGATACGGACGCGGAATGCGCCGTCGTACGCAAGGCGGCCGAGGCGGCCGGGGCCCGGTGCGCCGAGTCCAAACACTGGGAACTGGGCGGCGACGGGGCACTGGAATTTGCCGACGCGGTCATCGACGCCTGCAACGAGAAAAACGATTTTCAATTCCTGTATCCCCTGGAGATGAAGCTGAGGGATCGCGTGGACAAGATCGCCAAAGAGGTCTACGGCGCGGACGGCGTTTCGTGGAGCCCCGAGGCAGAGGCCAAGGCCAAGATGCTGGAGAGCGATCCCAAGTACGCGGACTTCGCCACCATGATGGTCAAGACGCATCTCAGCCTGTCTCACGATCCCACACTCAAGGGCGTTCCCAAGGGGTGGACCCTTCCCATCCGCGACGTGCTCATCTACTCGGGCGCCAAGTTCCTCTGCCCGTGTGCAGGGACCATCAGCCTGATGCCGGGCACCGGTTCCAACCCCGCCTTCAGGCGCGTGGACGTGGATGTCAAGACCGGCAAGGTGAGCGGCCTGTTCTAACAGCAGCGTATTGTTAAACACATAAAAGGAGACCTTGATTTCAAGGTCTCCTTTTTTTGTAGCCGTTGACAGGATAGTCCGTTTGCAAGGTGCGGCTTAGTCTGTAGTGAGGTGGCGAGACGTTTTCCTGGCCGCGCCCATGCCCTGACGGGCACACTACGAACGGAGCGCATCCTGAAGCGTCGTGACCAACGCCATGCCGCACATGAAACCGGCTCTACGTACGAATTTTTGTGTCTGCTCTCGAGGACGATGTGAAAAAAATCAGGGCCGCAGGAATGTGGCCTGATAAGGATAGGTGTTGACGCATTCGATATAGGTCTCTTTAGACATGGCGTGGGTGGCGCACCAGTAGGCAGGCCAGTTGGTGTCCGTGATGGGGTTCCCGCCGTCATGGCCGGAATAGTAAAAATAAATGTAGTTCCCTCTTCGGACCTCGTCTGAAACCAGTCCAGGCACGAGTCGATTCAGGGCCTGTCCCAGGGGACCGGAGAGTCCGTAGGCAGAGGAGAAGGTATAGTAAGTTTCGAACGTCGGATCTGCCAAACCAAACGGGTAGACCACTGACCGATAGTCCTGAAGCTCCCAATCGGACGTGGAAACGGTGAAAACCTTGAAGCCAGGATTGTTTCCAAACTGGGGGCTGATAGAGGGGGAGATGAGGATTGTTTCAGACGCTGCGCCGTCCTCATAATACAATATCCGGTACTCGTCCATGTGGGTGTGTCCTGCAAAACAGGCCTCTATCGTGTCGCTGTAAGGCCGGATGATCTCCAGAAAACGCTCCTGGTATTCTTCTTTCCACAACATGCCGGCGTCCGAGATACGCCCCGTGCCATCCATATAGGCGGAGACCGTGCCATACACATCGGGCCCCGGCGGCACGTGCATCAGAATCCAGACCCTTTTCCCCTCGGCCCTGGCATCGGCCAGGGTTTCTGCCAGCCAATCCAGTTGTTGCAGGGGTGCCTCGTCGCCCCCGTCTGAAGACCAGTGGACCGAAAACAGCACCGTGCTGAGACAGATAAAGAGTACCTCGGAGGACGGGGGCTGTGCCGCATAATATCCGCCCGCCCGGTAGGTGGCGCTGAAGGTCTCGGCATCCGTGCCGCTCAGGAGCAGTGTCTCATAAAACAACTCCGTCGTTTCGGCAAGGAAGTCTCCTCCGGGAATAAGCTTGTAATCGCCGGCGTAGGCGTCATTGTTGCCCAGAACAAACAGCACCGGAAGATCGGATAGATATGCCCGGACCTGATCCACAAAAAACGTGCAGGTCTTGTAAATAAAGGATTGCAGGGCCGCTTCGTCCTCCCCGCCATAAAGGCTGAAAAAGGTCTCACGGAATTTGTGCGCCAGGATGTCTCCGGGGAATATGACCAGTGGACCCGATTCGGATGCGCCACGGATCGCTTCCAACACCCTCACAAAAAGCGGATAATTGGTCTCCTTGCCCCACGACTGAGGTTCGGTGACGGCGGAACTTTTGAAAATATCAGGCCACTGATCCGGCGATGCGTTCACCAGGTCGAAAAAGATCTCCGGATCGTAGAAAGGGGTGAAATGGACGTCGGAGAAGATCAGGAGCGGTGCCGATCCCCTTGGTGCAGATACGTTGTTGTCGCTGCATCCGACGCAAAAGAGAACGATTATCCCCAAAAACGCCATAAAGGGGGCGCCGAACCTTTGCTTCATCCAGGCCTGACTCATTTCAAGTCTCCGTTTGAAAAACATAGGCGACAAGGCTTTTGCAATCGCCAATCACCCATCATCAGTGATGGCCGCAGCAGTCCCCGCCGCAGTCCCGGACCGCGCCGGCCATGGCCCGCACCAACTCGGTCTGGTCCACATCCTCGATCCGATCCACCTTGATGGTTAGAAAAAACCTGTCCAGATCCCTGATCGACGACGGCAGGGGGAAATCGATGTGCCCAAAGAACTCCCCAACTTCTTGTGACTGAACCTCCACCTGCATCACATCGCCCGGATGTTTGCCCAGCAGCGCGTATTCAAAAGGGGTGAACCCATCGCTGCCGATGCCGGTCACCACTTCATGGGATTGCGGTCCAGGTGTCATGTCCATCCTGTCTTTGTCTGTGCCTGCCTCAAAGGAGAGCGTTACCTTTTTGAGTCCCGCCACCTCCTGTGCCATACCGTTCATGACAGCGGTTCCTCCTTCAATGATTTCACAATGCCAGCGGAGATTGCTGGGTATTGGGTATTGTTTGCTCGTTGCTGGTCAGAGCGCAGCGGAAATCCCGCATGGCGGGAATACCGGTTGCTGGGTGTAGGGTAGCGGAAATCGGGTGAATAATCAAGGTGGAACGAGCCCTTATTGGAGTTCGTAACGGAGGGCGCCTTCGATTTCCGCCAGATGGGCCTCGTCCGCGACCTTCTGGCCCTCGAAATCGCGCACATAGAAGACATCCGCGATCTGATCGCCCTTGGTGGCAATCTTGGCGATCCGGATATCAAGCCGGAGATCGAAGAGGGTCTTGGTGATGAGATAGAGAAGCCCCACGCGGTCGTCCGCAAATACCTCGATCAACGTAAAGAAATCAGAGGATTTGTTGTCGATTACGACCTTCGGAGGGCGCGACGGTCTCTCAGGTGTGGAGAGAACGGATGCCCCCTGCTTTTGGCCCAGACGGTACCGCAGCGACAGCCTTCCCGTAAAGGCCCTTTTCAGGTTTTCCTCCACCCGCTGCCAGGTGGCCTCGGGGTGGATAGGGTCAAGGGGCCGGGTCACCTTGAAGATATCCACGACCGTCCCGTCTCGCCACGTGTAGATCTCAGCGGACAGGATATTGACGCTGTTGAGGGCCAGCACGCCTGCCACGTCCGCGAACAGACCTGGCCGGTCCTCTGCCAGAAAGGTGATGACCCAACAGTCCTCGATCGCGTTTTCCCTGGCTTCCAATGAGAAGGGATATGCCCGTTTTTTTCTTGATGCATCCGTTAATTGCCGCACCATGTCTATGTGCCGCACAATATCCCTGGCTGGTGTCGCGAGTAGATACCGAGGAGACATCACCTCAAAATAGGGCTCAGGATCGACGCCCATTTGGCGTAGTGCCGGCTCCTGACGTACCTGGTCCATGGTTTGTTGCACCCTTTTTGAGGCATCCACGGTTGCCAGTTCGCCCTTTGCGATAATATTGAGGACCTTGAAGAAGAGTTCCTGCACCAGGTTGGCGACCCAATCGTTCCAGGCCCTTGGACCGGTGGCCGTGGAATCGGCCCATGTGAGGAGATAGAGCATTCGAAGCCGTTCGGGCGTCCCGATGATCCGCGCACACTGAACCACCGACTTCTCATCTCCCAGGTCCCTCCGAGTGGCGGTCTCCACCAGGAGGAGATGATGCCGGATCAGGAAAAGGACCTCCTCTACGGCCTCTTCAGGATACTGAAACCGTCTCAGGATCCTCCGAGCGATCGCCGCCCCCCGCTCAGCATGGTCCTTGCCGACCTTGCCGATGTCATGGAAGAGCCCCGCCAAAAAAAGTGCCCCAGGATCGGAGAGTTCCAGGAAGATGTCATGGATCAAGATATCCCTCTGGCCGCGGATCTCTTTGAGGCGTTTGAGGGTCTCGAGGGAGTGCCTCCCGACCGGAAAGGTGTGGTAGGCGTCAAATTGAACCCGGTCGGCGATCTTCCCGAATTCCGGTACAAATGCCGAGAGGAATCCCACTTCATGCATCTGGATCAGGACATCGAAGGCGTGCTCACTGTTGACAATCCTAATAAACCCGCCGACCGCTTCTTTCGATTTCCGGAATGCGTCATCCACCAGGGAGAGGAACTCGGCGACCAGTCTTCGGCCTTCCAAAGAAAGGGGGCATCCCGTGCGGGCGCTCTCTTCAAAGAGGGTCATGAGGATGAGCGGGTTCTTTAGGATGGCAGTGGCCGAATCGAATCCGATCTCCCCCTGATGCACAAAAAGTCCCGCTGAGACCGCTACCGGGTCCCCCCTCATCCACACGCCGCCCTCCCTGGGGAGGTGTGCCCTCACAAAGGCGCGGTTCAATGCCTTGATGGCGGCCATGGCCGCGTGAAGGTCCCCCATGAACTGCTCCACGGCCAACAGGTCTCGCCGATCCCGGTAGCCCAGCCTCGGCGCTGTCCTCTCCTGATACTCGAAGTTGAGACGATCATTCTTCCGGCCGGACAGCTGATGAAGATGGTTGCGGACCCCCCAGATGAACGACAGGTGACTCTCCAGCGCGGCGTATTCATTGTGGGAGAGCCTCCCCGTGGTCTCCAGATCCCTTGGGGTCATGGCCTGGAAAAAGGCCTTGGCAATCCACAGGATGTGGTGGTAGTCCCTCAATCCGCCAATGCCATCCTTCAGGTCCGGCTCCAGGACAACGCTGGCATCCCCGCTCTTTTCCATCCGGATCCGGTACAGATCTTCCAGCCACCTGGCAAAGGCCGACCCTTTCTTTGAGATGACCTTTTTTCGCATGGCGGCCACCAGATCCAGAAAAAGAGGGGAATCACCGCAGATAAAGCGGGCGTCCATTATGGATGTGAGGACCTCAAAATCGTCTCTTGAAAGTCTGACGCAATCCTTGATGGTGCGGGTCCCGTACCCGAGATCAAGGCCGAGATCCCAGAGGGGATAAAGGATCTCCTCTGTAAGCCCCTTGGCAGAATCGGGTATGCGGTGGCCGAAGAGGATGAGGATATCCACATCCGAGTGAAGCGAGAGTTCCTGTCTCCCGTATCCGCCCACAGCAAGGAGGGCGAACGGCGTTCTCTTGGCAAATAGGCGCTGGCCTGTCGCGCTCCCCTCGAGGCTTGCCCGGAAATACTGGTCCACCATCTCCGTATGGCGCGCCTGGAAGTCGCCCATCTCCTGGGATGCGGGGATCTTGGACAGCAATCCACCCCTGGATTCCTTCAGTTCTTCAAATGCGGACATCTCTGTTGACCGTCAGGTGCAGATTAAAGGCGCCCCGCAAGGGGATGCCGGATCTTCGACAAGGCATGGGGTACGAGGCGCCAGGTTTCGGGTTTTGGGATAAACCACTACCGAATACCTGATACCCAGTACTCGGAAATCCGAAAGAGATGAACGTCCAACATCGAACATCGAACGTCGAACATCGAATAAATACGACCAATAACGAGTACCCATTACCCAGCAACGAGTTCCATAGGTCGGATGCCAGAGGTCAGCAAACAACAGTCAAACCGTCATCCATCATCCAGTAACCAGCATTCCCGCCATGCGGGATCTTCGCCATAAAAACGGCGGATAAATCTGCTGCGTTACGACCGGCAAAGAGTAACCAGTATCCAGCAACCAGTACCCAATACCTAATACCCAGTACCCAATGCCCAATACCTCATCATATGGCCTCCTTACCGGTCTCGCCGGTCCGGATGCGGAGGACCTCCTCAACCGGGGACACAAAGACCTTCCCGTCTCCGATCTGGCCGGTCCGGGCCTTTTCCTGAATGACCTTGACCGCCTCGGGAACGAGGCCGGCCTCCATGACCACCTCGATCTTGACCTTGGACACAAAATCCACCTGATACTCTGCCCCCCGGTAGACCTCCTTGTGGCCCCGTTGACGCCCAAATCCCTTGACCTCGCTGACCGTGAGACCTTTGACCCCGATAGCGGTCAGGGCCTCTTTCACGTCATCCAGTTTAAACGGCTTGATAATGGCTTCGATCTTTTTCATGGCAACCACTCCTTCATTCCGTCTGCGCTTCTTGCAGATCTCAGTCCTTCAATCCCTAAATTCCCCAATTCCTCAATCAAAAGGTATATCCGGTCTCATTGTGTAGGCTGATATCCAACCCCTTCATCTCGTCTTCTTCGCTCACCCTGAGACCTATCACCGCGTCCACCACCTTGAGGATGATCACCGCCATGATAAACGCAAATGCCATCGAGGCAATGACCGAGATCAACTGGATCCAAAGCTGGTGAGGGTTTCCGAAGAAGAGACCGTCGGCCCCGTCAGGATTGACCGCGGTGCTGGCAAAAAGTCCCGTGGCAAGGGCCCCCCAGGTCCCCCCGAGCCCGTGGATGCCGACCACGTCCAGGGAATCGTCGTATCCCAACCGCGCCTTGATTAATATGCCCCCATAGCAGATCACCCCTGCCAGACCGCCGATGACAATGGCGGACATCGGCCCCACAAACCCGGAGGCCGGGGTAATGGCCACCAGACCCGCCACCGCGCCGCTGGCAGCCCCCAGAGTAGTGGGCTGGCCCCGGTGGAGCCGTTCCATGAGGATCCACGTCAATGCCGCCAGGCCGGAGGCCACATGGGTGACCACAAAGGCATTGGCCGCCAGGCCGTTGCAGGCCAGGGCGCTCCCGGCATTGAACCCGAACCACCCGAACCAGAGGATGGCCGCGCCGGTGATGGTCATGGGGAGGTTGTGGGGGATATAGGCCGTGCTCCCGTAACCGATGCGTCTGCCGATGATGAGGGCTGCGGCCAGGGCCGATACCCCGGAGCTGATGTGCACCACCGTCCCTCCGGCAAAATCAAGGGCCCCCATTCGGCCCATCCAGCCCCCCGCACCCCACACCCAGTGGGCCAGAGGATTATAAACAAAGGTGCTCCACAAGAGGCCGAAGAGGAGAAATGCACTGAATTTCATCCGCTCCGCAAAGGCCCCGGTAATCAGGGCCACCGTGATAACGGCAAACATGCACTGAAACACCATGAATGCCATGTGGGGGATGGTGGTCCCATAATCGGGACTCGGTTCCATTCCCACCCCCCTGAGCCCGAGCCATTCGAGCCCCCCGATGATTCCCGCATGATCTGTCCCAAACGAGAGAGAATAGCCCCACAAAACCCACTGGAGCGTGACAAGCCCCAGGAGGATGAAGCTTTGCATCAGGGTCCCCAACACATTCTTGTGCCGGACCATCCCCCCGTAAAACAGGGCAAGACCCGGGGTCATGAACATCACCAGGGCCGCCGACATCAATACAAACGCAGTGTCTCCCGCACTCATGATTGCATTCCTCCTTTTGTATTTTTGAATTCACCAATGAGCAACAGGCATGCCACCAGCTTCTGAGAGGCATTTTATATTAAAGATATGAATGAGTTATTGGATCTGAACCCGCAGGATATCCCTGGGAGGGCAAAACATTTCCGTATGATTGGTTCTGTTTTAATACAAAATTGTATCTATGTCTGCGGATTCCCCCTTTCCTGTCCCCCCACAGCGTGCAGGAACGAGGAACCGGCGGAGAGGATTGGATCTTACCCTGAAGTCACAGGAGGACGGACTCACAAAAGGATCAGTTGAAAAGGGGTTTGTGAACATGGAGGCCCCGAGTCCTCATGAGCGGGGAATGGCCGAGGCCAGGACCGTGCACACGGTTGTCAGACGCGCGGCAGTGTTGCAGACGCCTGAAACATCCTCTCCGCCTCTCTGACTCTCCCAACCCTTTCCGGATTGAGAAAGGGACCATAAGGGGGGTCGTCCCGTTGGGGCGATGTGCGGGCGAGTTGTTCTTCTAAATGAAAGAGTGCAGCGATGGATTTATCGCATACAGGATAGCCCCGGTCATCCAGATAGATCTCTGGACCGGATGAAACCCGGGATATGTTGTTGATGTCCACGAGCTTAATGCGGCCGGAGCGGGTCAGGAGCAGATTCCCGACCCCTGCCAGATCGGGGACCAGCCCTGCCTCCATGATCAGTTTCTTGACCCGACGAACGAACTCTTCTGCCTTAATGCGCACCTGATCCATCCAGCGCTCTTCTGTCCGCGGCCAACAAGGTCTGTTCATGGCGCCCATACGGTCCATGAGGGAATGAAGGTGGCGTTCCCCCAATTCGCCCCAGGGCTCGATCACCTCGCCTGCCACATATTCCTGAAGCCCAGCCAGGAGGATCTCCGGTTGATGGGACCTGATGTAATCGACCAAAAATTCCGCAGGCCTGGCAATGTAATCCGGGGCAAGGCCGGCCACCACGATTTTGACCCGCCGTATCTCTTCCTTTGCCTCTTTTAGGTCCTTGAACCTCCGTCTGAAGATGCGAAGCATCTTGAGGGGGACGGCCCGGGGGAATATTCTCAAACCTTCTACAAGGACCCCGTCCGTCTCCCTGGCCACATCTTCCGGGTCCAGAACCTCCAGGAGGTGGGAACGAAGCCCTGCCCGGTAATGGCGTCTGAACACATACCGGGCATAACCCCTGATGAAATTCAACTGAAGGATGTCCGTGTGCCCCAGATAAGGCCGGTCCCGTATATCGTCGGACCATGAGGATCTCATCTGCGCACCCAACCGTCTCTATATTCCTGGGGTTTCAGGCGCGCCCTTTGGCTTAAAAACTCTCCTGCATCAGTCTGTGATGCGGCCCGACACACTGATCCGGATTTCGGGCATATGCTTCGAGTCGGTCTTCAGAAAGAGCGCGTCATAGTATCTTCCCTTATCGGCCTTCAGATTCGTGACCGTCAAGGCGTAGGTTTTTTTCCCGGATTCCAGACTTTCTTTGAGGTCCCACTTAATGTGGTCGCCGCTGTGGGCCTTTACCTCGGTGATGGAAAAAGAATAGCCGTCCCGGGGAACAATAATGGCCGTGCCCCTGATGGGCGTACCGGCACGACCGTTAAGGGCAATGTGCCTCGGGGTGATATCGGCGATCTGCGGGATCGCTATATTCCCCACCACCGGGATCAGGATCTCTTTGTGAACTTTATGGTCCGTAGAAACACGGACCACATCATAATATCTCCCGGGGGCTGTCCGTGTGTTCTCCACGGTTAAGGTATAGGTCTTCTTTTTGTCCCCCTTTTCCCCTTCGGCCAGGTTGAAACGAATATTCTGTCCCTGGTCGGCCTTTGCCCCGGTGATATGGAACAGCTCGCCAGACGCAGGGGAGATCCTGGCCGTCATCTTCAAATCCTCTCCCGCCTCGCCGTTCAGCACGATCCGTGCCGGCACCACGTTTGCAAATTTTTTGACCGATCCGGTGACCGTCAGGTCCGCGACAGGGTGCTGATTGTCGCTGGTATAAACCTTGATGATCTTCTTCAGGATCTTTCCGCCATAGCCATTTGTATTCAATTCAACAGAAATCTTTCCCTCGCCGCCCGGCGGGATCTGCCGTGTAAAAGAGGCAACAATGCACCCTCACCCGCCGGCGACCCGTTTCACATCGAGAACCCCGGTCCCCTTGTTCTGTACGACAAAATCATGGGAAACCGGTTGACCTTCAAATACCGGATCAAATGCATAGATCGGTTCTGGAAAGGAAACCGTCCCTGTTGCCTGGGCCGGCGCCTCCGCCCCGTAGCTCAGAACCATCCCGCAGAGCAGCGAAATCCCGCAAAACAACCCTGTAAAAACGCCTTTCTTCATGCCTGATAGACCTCTCTCCTATAATTAGTGGCTCTCTGTTACGCGAAAACTCCGGATCATCTCAATATAGAGGAAATCTCTTTGCGCAGAGCATGACGCGTGAACCCGATTTGAGCTCACACAAAATTCCGACCATTTCGGGGGCCGCAATTCCGCCTCCCCCACGGAACCATAACCAGACGGCATCGGCTCAAACGCGGCAACGACGAATGGTTTAAGGCCATCGGATCGCGCCTTGGGCCTCCTGCAATCATTTGAGATCGTATATCACCAGCCTGCTCTGAGGAAATCCCAGAAAGTAGCTCTCGCTGGTGACAGAGGCCGTAATGAGTTCAGGACGGCCGTCATCATCCATATCCGCGACCTGGTATCCCACGATAGTGCCCGACAGCTTGGGGGTCACCCAGTTGGTGACGAGACTGGCCCCGTCCCAGTCCATGAAGTGGACCTTGCCGCTCCCGAACCAGCGAAAATCCCCGAATATGCGGGCCACCTTGGAGTGGTTCTGACAGACCACGATCTCCTCCTTCCCATCTTCGTTGATATCGTAGAGAAAAATGGGCGATGGGAGGAAAATCCGCACCCCTGTCTGGACCATCCGGTTGACATTGACATCCATATAGTCCATGTAGGTGAGGCTGCCGCCAAAATAGTCGTCGCTCTTCCAGAGCCGCTCCCCTTCCTGATTGAATACAGAAAGGTGCTCATAAGGACCCAGCATGGTCGTATAGCTGGCCCCCTTCCCCTCCAGATCGCTCTTGACAAAATTGAACACATTGCCGTCTTTGGGAAGCTGGATAGCCTCGCCTGCAACCAGCCTGTCTCCCTGACGCATCAGAACATGCACGTCCCCGATATACTTTCCTTCGGCCGAGCGCCTCTGGCCCAAAAGTGTCTTGCCCCTCTGAGGAAGATCCGCCACTCGGATCAGCCAGCTTTCTCTCTTTACGGATTCTCTGAAGTTGCTCCCGTCCCATTCCAGGATAAAGGTGGACGCGTTGGTGGCGGTCAGGTTGCTCACGTAGATCTCGGCAATGCCATTGCCCGTGAGATCAGCAACAGTCACATAGATGAAATTGGGGGACCAGGTGCCCTTGATATCCTTGACCTGGACAAGCCTGTTCTTGGCCCACTTGTAGACGTAGACCGTGTCCTTGTCGATCAAGACCAGCTCCGTCTTTCCATCTCCGTCCACATCACCGGCGTCCAGTCCCCGGATTTCCAGCTTGTAGCGCTGGACATAAGAGGGCCTCTGGCCGCCCTCCGCCGCTTCCCCCACGGCCATAATGGGACCCCATTCCCTCGGGGCCTCCTCCATGCGCTGCTCGGACGGGTAGACCTCTTTTCCAGTGATCTTGGCGTTGATGTCTTCGGCAAACTGGTTCACCGTAGGGATAACCCCGTCCATCCCCTTTGACTGATCAAAGGCGGTGACCAGTTCCTCCCCTTTGGCCACATCCAGGATCTTGGCATCGATGCTGACGCTGTCCCCAAAAACAGTCAGGCTTCCCAGGATGACGTAGTCGGCATTCAGGGCACTCCCCACCTTCAACGCCTTTTCCTTGTCCAGAGGTCCGGGCACGGTCCCGACCGCCCTTTGGACCACACCTTTTTCGATGACCTCCACCTTTCCCTTCCAGGCCAGACGCGAGTGGAGCATATCCATGATGCCGGACTGGAGAAAGGTCAGATCGCGGTCGGCGTTCATGGCAAAGGGCAGCACCGCAATCTTTTTGGACGCCTCATCCTCTGAGGCCAAGGCCTGGCTAAGGCTCAAGAGGGGAAAGACGACGAGGATAAACAACAGAAGATTTGTCTTTGTCTTCATGGGGCTCCTTCACTCAGCATGTGGCCAAAACAATCCCCCGCCGCATCCCTGCACCGGCATGCCTCGCGCCGCAATAATATGGAGATTGTCTGAAAAAAGATGTGATTGCGCTCACCCCTTCAGGATGCCATAGAACTGTCCGGAGTGATCGACCTTGTCCCCCACCTTGGCGCCGCAGTACTTGCACCGATATTCGTACCTGTCTCCGTCTGGAAGGACCAGCAGAAGAAATTTGTTGACCGGGACCGCGCATCTGCAATTGGGGCAGTAGAGCTCGGTAGCATCCAGTTCCCGAAAATCTGCCCCGTCATATCCCGCGTCCTGGGGGGGGGCGGCAGGGCGACGCACAAAACTCAACGGACTGTCTTTCATCGAAAAAACCTTGGATTTGGGATGCAAATCGTGATATTGGTCTTTGACTGTAACATGGCTGCATTCGTCAGGCGCCCGAAAGGCCTTTGACGGATAAACTGAGGGTTCGGAATTCAGGCCTGCCCGCCATTGTCATGTGTCCCAGGTGATCTTGGATGCCCGTGTTTGTCCATATGCTGATCGTTTCACGGATAGGCCTTATCAGACGTTGACAGGCGAACCTCAGCCTTCTATCCATAAAACCTGATTTCGGCAGGGCTGACGACCCAACAAAATAATTGCACCTATATTAACACACGCATCCGTAAAGGCAAGGCATTTTGTAACCTTTTGGCGCTTTGGCTGACCGGTTCAAGGTTGGGCGGAAAGGTCATGGCCCCGCCTTGGGGCGGAATACGGATGGGTTTAAAACAGGGCCTGTGCAGATCCGGCAGGCGCCCACGAGGGGAGGCAATGATGAAGATACAGCAGATCGATCATATCGGTGTTGCGGTCAAGGGCATCGATGAGGCAGGCAGGTTCTATGCCGACATCCTGGGTCTCAAGATAGCAGACATGGAGACGGTTGCTGATCAGCGTGTGAACGTGGCCTTTATTCCCATCGCCAACAGCGAGGTGGAGTTGCTCGAATCCACGGATCCGGACGGACCGGTCGCCAAATATATCCAGGCACGGGGCGAGGGGATCCAGCATGTGGCCTTTCGGGTGGAAAACATCGAAGAGGCACTTGCAGAACTCAAGGAAAAAGGGGTGCGGCTCATCGATCAGGAGCCTCGAAAGGGCGCCGGGGGAGCGAGGATCGCCTTTATTCATCCCAGAGAAACAAACGGGGTCCTGGTTGAACTCTGCCAAAGGGAAGGGTAAGGGAAATAGCCTTAAAAGCGGTAGGTAATCAATCCATGGGAGGTGTCGTAGGGCGAGACGCTGACCTGTACCTTGTCTCCAACCATGACCTTGATCCGGTGTTTTTTCATCCTTCCGGAAAGCACGCCCCGTACGACCATCTGATTGTCGCACTCTATTTCCATGGTGCCGCCGCCCAGGACCTTGGCGACGACGCCTTCTAACTGGATGAGGTCATTTCGACTCAAGGTGCTCCTTTCTTGGCATGAGAGCCTCAAAGATTAAACAAAGATTGCCAGCTGCCTGCTGATGCGTTAAAGTGCTTACCCGTCTCAGGACCCGCAGTCGAATCCCCGCGACGCATAGACAACCATAGCATGTTGTCGTCTGATGTCAATCAAATGTATGGTTTTTTTTGGCCTGACGCCCCTTTTGTGCGGTTAGCCGGATACCGGGTCCTGACAGGAGCAGGCCGCAGAATCCATCGGAGGGAGGACGCCGCACTGGAAACCATGATGCCGGAAACAACTTACCGAACATTTCGAACCTTTACCGTCAATGAGGGAAAAGCATCCCCATTGCCTACCGATCTTATTGTTGAGGCCCCCCTCCAGATCATTGTCAACGATCAGCCCCATACGCTCCTTATGTGCACCCCGCACATGGTGCAGGAGCTGACCATCGGATTTCTCTTCACAGAAGGCCTGATAGCCGGGCCGGGTGAGATCATCAACCTTGACGTCCGTGATGCCAGGGCCGACCGGAGGGAAAACCAAAACGACATGATCGAAGTCCGGGTACGGGTTCCCTCCAGGGGACCCGCTCTCACCCGCATCACCGGCAGGCGTATTTCGTATTCCAGTTGCGGCATCTGCGGTACAGAAACCTATGACCACATGAAAGAAGGACTCGGCCGGGTCCAGAGCAGGACCCGATTCTCCATGGAGATGCTCCGGAAGGTCTCCACGGCCCTGAAGGCATTTCAACCCCTCTACAGAAAGACAAAAGGGGCACATGCAGCTGTCCTCTTTGATGCCGAAGGCGGCAGGATCCTTCATGCCGAGGACATGGGACGACACAACGCCCTGGACAAGGTCATAGGGGCCTTGCTGGTCCAAAGGATCTCTCCCCGGGACAAAGTCCTGGTATCGAGCGGTCGGGCCAGTCTGGAAATGATCCTCAAGACCGCGAGGATCGGCATTCCCGTATTTGCGGCCATGTCCCGGCCGACCTCCCGGGCCGTGGAGGCGGCCAAATTTTACAACCTCACCCTGGTGGATCTGGCAAAGGACAGCAATCGGATATACAGCCATGCCCGCCGCATCGAGGAATTTTAGGGCAGGAAAGGCCTGGCAGAGCCCGTGACCGCTAAATCAGAGATCCCTGACCAGAAAATCCATGGTGTAACGGCCGTTGTCCTGGCCGGCGGCCGGAGCAGCCGCTATGGCGAGAATAAGGCCCTGGTCACGTTCCAGGGGGTCCCCCTGATCGAGAGGGCGCTCCACACCATGGATTCCATTTTCCATCGGGTGGTCCTGATCACCAACACCCCGGATGCCTACGCCTATCTCAGGGTCCCCATGTTCGAGGATCTCATCAAGGGACTGGGACCATTAGGGGGGATCTATACGGGTCTGCAGGTCATACCCGACCCGGCAGGCTTTTTTGTCGCCTGCGACATGCCGTTTCTCAACCCTTTGCTCATCCGATACATGGTGGCCATCAGAAACGACTTCGATGTGGTGATCCCCAGGGTATCAGGATGGGTGGAGGCCCTTCACGGCCTGTATACAAAAAATTGCAGCCAGAGCATCCGGGAACTGATTGCATCCGGGACCTATCAGGTCTTTCGCTTTTTTCAGGCGGTCTCTGTCCGCTTTGTGGACGACGGCGAGGTCCGGCAGTGGGATCCTGACCTGAAGTCCTTTCTCAATATCAACACCCCGGATGAACTCAAACGCCTCCAGGAGACAACCGCGGACCCTGCCGGAGACCACGCCCCCGTCCATGTCCGACCCGGATCAGGGCCCGAATCCCGGGAAATGGCCGGATCCTGAGCCCTCAACTGATGGTGAGACGCATCTCCTTCACCTCCACATCCGCACCTATCTCCTGGCACTGTCTCTGGATCTCTTTCCTCTTCTCGGCGCTGTTCATTTTGAAAGAGATAATGATTTCCTGGATATTGCCGTTTGCAAGGATCTGCGGCAGATCCTTTGATCCGCCAAGCACCGGATAACCCCGGATCTTTCTTTTCTGGATGCGCGCATTATCGTCCATAAAGCCGGCCACAGTCAGGCCCAGATCCCGGTTGGTCTCGATCTCCCGGAGGACCATCTGCCCTCCCAGTCCCGCGCCGTAAACCAGGACGCGCCGGCCTCCCCGATCGGCCCCCCGGATCCCCTCGTCCAAGAGACGGAAAGAAAGCCTGGAAAGGGAAACCATGATCAGCATCAGGCCCCAGTAGATGACAAACACGGCCCTGGAAAAGCTGTAAAATCGATATACAAAGAGGAGGATCAGCATGGGCAGGACCGTCCCCGCTGTAATGGCCTTGCCGTAGGAGATCAGATCCCGGACGCTCGTGTTCTCCCACACCCCCCGGTAGACGCCGAACAGATGAAAGAAGAGGATCTGGCAGGCTATGACGATGGGAAGGGAGTGGAGAAAAAAATCGAAGTTGGGGCCGATATCCCCTTCGAAGCGGAGGAGATAGGCGGTATAGTAGGCCACAGTAATCAGGACCAGATCCAGCAGGACCTCAAAAATGCGTCTTCTGAAGGTCATGTCGATCAAAAGCGGGGTGACCAGCCCGGAGGCCTCTTTGGAGAGGATGGATGCCTCTGAATAGACCTTGACCCTTCCCAGATAAATCCAGAAGAACACAATGAACAGGAGATAGAATACGACAAGGACCAGACTGGTGCTGATCTTGAGGCGGTTGACGGCCATGGCCATGAGCCCGGATATGACTGCAAAGGCATAGAGGACCAGAACCGCCCTTTTCTCAGAAAGACCGATGGCCACCAGCCGGTGGGATGAGTGATCCCGGCCCCCCTGGGAAATGGGCCGTCGAAACAGCTTGCGCATCAGGCTGACAAACCCGGTATCCAGGATGGGAATGAACAGGATCAAGACCGGTACGGCAATGACTGAAAGAAGATGGACAAAGCCCTTGTCCCCTGTCTGCGAAGAGGTCCCCGCGGCCGTCAGCGAGCCCAGCACAAACCCCACAAAAAGACTCCCCGCATCCCCCATAAAGATGGAGGCGGGATTAAAGTTGTAGATTAGAAAGCCCGCGACCGCGCCAAGGAACCCACTCAGCATCAGAAGACTGGCCGTCGGCATCTTTGCGTGGGACGGCGCCAGGTACAGCCAGAGAAAGAGAAACCCGCCGGCAATCAGGGCAATGCCCGATGCGAGGCCGTCCATGTTGTCAAGCAGATTAAAGGCATTGGTGATCCCCACAATCCATACAATGGAGAGGACCAGGTTGAGGGTCTTGGAATCGGTCCAGCCCAGGCGCCAGCCAAAGAAAATAAGGATGGCGCTGATGACCACCTGACCTGCCAGCTTGTGCTGGGGATCCATGGCAACCAGATCATCCGTCAAACCGAGCCCAAACATCCCTGCCGAGCAAAGGAAGAGGATCAGATAAGGTCCTCCGAAGACCGACCCGTCCGTCAGGCCCAGAGCAAGGAACCAGGCCCCTGTGGCGGCTGCGAAGATGCTGACCCCGCCCAGAAGGGCCGTTTCTTTGCGGTGCCACCGGTTGTCCTTTGGAACCGCCACCTGCCCCCATCGCAGGGCAAGCCTTCTGGCAACGGGCGTCAGGAGGAGGGACAGGATGCAACCGGCCCCAAAAACAGATAAATACAGATATGAGGGCGTCTTCAGAAGCATGTAAAAATGGGTTTTTCCGTCATGATATGGGGCCTACAGCCTGGAACTCAAAAAATAAAACGATCGCTCGTCAGCAGCGCGTCTCAGGAGATAGATGGCGGCAGCAACCAGGAAAAGGTCAGGGATCCAGATTCCTATGACAGGGGAAACAGAACCGCTGGAACAGATGCTTCGCACGATCATCAGACAAATGTAGTAGACAGCAAAGACGCCAAGGCTCACCCCGATGCCCATAGACCGACCCCTGGCCCGCATCTGGGATCCGAGGGCGACCCCGATGATCCCCATGAACCATACAGAAAGGGGAATGGATATCTTTTCGAGCAGTTCCCTCATCATCCTGCTCCGCAGCGCGTCCCCTTCCCGGGCTGCCTGTATCTCCTGGATGAGCTTGCCCACAGACAATTCATGGGGGGCCTTCTGCCGCGACGCCAAGTCTGTCATAACATCTTTCAGGCCAATGGTTAAGCCATATGTATCGAATTGGATGGTCCGGGCCGCGCTCATGTTTTTTTCGACCACGAATATGGTCCCCTTTTTAAAGTAGATGGTGATCATCCGTTGATCAGGCTGAGCGATGATCCGTCCCTCCTTTGCCACGATGGTATTGGTGACCGTCTCGTCCCTTCTGTCCACCACAAAGACGTCCTTTAGGCTTTTTTCCTGTCTAGAAAAGCTGTTGACATAAAAGACCAGGTTGTCAAAGGGCTCGCAGAAGACACGTTCCTTGATCCCCAGATCGGCCCGGGACTCGGCAATGCTGAAAAGAAGGTCCTTGAAGGCCCGATTGCCCCACGGCGCGGCAAAGAGACTGATGCCGAGCCCCATCAGAAAGACTGCCAAGGCAAAGCCGACCACAGGGGGAAGCATCTGGTAAAGGCTGATGCCTGACGATTTCAGGGCAATGATCTCGCTGTCGGCCGATAGGCGCAGAAATGCCGACAGTACGGCCATGAGGGTCACTGCAGGAAGGGCGAAGGTCAGAATATCCGGGAGGAGGTAAAGGACCATCCCGAGCACCTGGAAAATGCCTACCCCCCGCGTCACGATCAGTTCGGTAATGGAGAGCATCCGGGCTGCCACCATGATGAAGATAAAGACCAGCAGACTGGTCAGAAAGGTGGGCCATATCTCATTGATGATGTACCGATAAAGCGTCATCCGGCCTCACCTCTCATAAATGGACCGGCGATGGACCCCCGCTGCATAGGCGACGCCCCCCAAAAGGCTCAGAGCCGCCTGGAGCGAAAAGAAGAGAAGACCCAGGCCCAGTGCAGGCTCCGCAGCAACCCCATTGAGCCCGAAGAAGTAGACAAAGGCCCCCTCCCGGACCCCGATCCCGTTGAAGCTGATGGGAATGAGGGTGATGATTCCCACCAGGGGCAGGCAGGCAAAATAAAAGGCTACTGGAAGCTGGATGTTGATCCCCGCCCCCAAAAGGGCCACGGCCCCCATTCCCAGAAGCTGAAGCGCGAACGAGAGACCCAGCACGCCAAGGAGCCGTTTCGGGTGCTGCCACAGGATGAAGAGGCCCTCCAAACGCCCTGAAATCCCTGGCCAGAGACGTCTCACAACCCGTTGGAGGAGCGGCATCACGGCCAGGCCGGCCAAAACCAGCAGGCTGCTGACAACCAGAAATCCGGAAAAGGGCTCCGGAAGGAGTCCGGTCCGGAGGACAACGGCCGCCCCTCCCAGCAGGAGCATGGCCATGAGCCCGAAGAGACGGTCCCCCACCACCGTAAACAGGGCCAGAAACCGCCTTCCCTCTTCCCGGGAGAGAAAATGGGCCTTAAAAAGGTCTCCGCCGACGCCGGTGGGCAAAAAGAGATTGAAAAACATGCCCACGTAGTAATATCCCAAATAGGTAGGCCACTGTCCGGGAAAGGAAACGGTGTTGGCCAGGATCCACCAGCGCACGCTGCTCAGGACCTGGGCTGCAAGGAGCATCAGAAAAGCAATTGCCCAAATGGAGATGCGCAGCGCCTCAAAATACGCCCACACCCCCCGCAGATCAAAGCGGCAGAGGAGCCATGCGAGCAGCCCCACACTGATGCCGATTCGGATGATATTCCCCACCCTGCGTCGTCCGGTTTCCCTCATTCCAGGACCTCGCGCACCGCATAGATCCGTTTCCCCGAGGACTCGTAATAGGTGCGCACCACCAGCTCGGCGCAGAGTCCAATCCCGATCAATACGATCCCGGTGATAATCAGAAGGGCCCCCAGGAGGAGGAGCGGTCTCCCGCCGATGTCCTCCCCATTCCAGAGTTTGAGCCAGGTGAGATAGAGTTCGATGGCGAGGCCGATGACAAACAGGGGGCCGCCTGTGAGACCAAAGAGCTGGAGGGGACGGGTGGCGAATTTCTGGAAAAACAGCATGAGGATCAGATCCAGAATCACCCGATAGGTGCGGCCGATTCCGTACTTGCTCCTGCCCCGGGTCCGGGCGTGATGGGACACCGGCGCCTCTCCGATGCGGGCCCCATGGAACTCTGCCAGGACCGGTATGAACCGGTGCAGCTCGCCATAGAGGAGGAGCTGTCGGGCAAGATCGGCCCGGTAGGCCTTGAGGGAGCATCCGTAGTCATGCAGTCTTACGCCGGTGGCCATGCCGATAATCCAGTTGGCGATCACAGAGGGAAACCGTCTGGATAGAAAGGGGTCTTTCCGGTCTTTCCGCCATCCGTTCACCAGGTCATACTCCCCCTCTTCCAGCCTTTCCACCAGCGCCGGGATGTTCTTCGGGTCGTTCTGCAGATCGCCGTCCATGGTCACCACGACATCGCCCCGTGCGTGGTCGAACCCTGCGGTCATGGCTGCGCTCTGACCGAAATTGCGCCTCAGAAAGATGACCCGGAGTTCGGGGAAGTCCGCCTTGATGCCCCGAAGGAGGTGCGGGCCATCGTCGGAACTCCCGTCGTCGATCAGGATCACCTCAAAGGAGCGCTCCATGGCCCGCATGACCTGGAAAAGCTGGTCCACCAGGTCCTTGAGGTTCGGGGCCTCATTGTAGATAGGGACCACGACGGAGATCTCAGGAGATGCGGGTTCCTCCGAAGCTCCCCGCGGAGATGGTTGATGGTCCATGGTCGATGGTCGATCTTGAGATGGCATTCGTTAGTCGCTCCCACGGCCCTGCGTGCTGTCATCTATCTCATCTGTTGTTTGTACCCGTTCACGGGGGGTCGCTTGTTCACCGGGCGCCACGCATGCCTGCATAGTTCGTAGCGACGCCGTAAGGCGTTTGCCGGGTTGATCCATACGGCAGATCGCACGCACCCCCAATGCCCTGACGGGCACACTGCAAACGATATAATGCCCACGCCGGACATTGCCGCACCCCTCGGATTTCTTGGTGAAACCTTGCTGTCCAGGGCGTCATCTTTGTGAATGGTTGCCTTTGACCTGCACCATGCGATGCAAGGCGGCGAAAAAGAATCCTGAACCCCGTGAACGGTGACTGTTGTTTTGCTCCGTCACCCTGTGGAATGCCCTTTAACCCTATACGATCGCTCCGAAAAAGTAAACTCATTGAATGTTCCTCCCTCATGCCTCACGCCTCACCCCTATCCGCCATCCCAGCCCTATCAGGGAGATTACCACCAGGACCGGGTCTACCAGGTAGTCCCACAGGTTGGTGGATTCCAACAAGCCAAGATTGTAGGCCGCCATCACCCCCATCAATACGACGGCAAAACGATTGTTCATGGCCAGAAGGACCAGGGTGACCCCCAACAGGAGGACGAAGAGCCATGAAAAGCCCCACCCGGCCCCGTAAGGGTCCCAGCGGCCAAGACCCAATGCCATTGGATAGAGAAAGAGCCCTGCGGCCAGGGAGAAGATCCAGCACGTCAGAAGCGCCTTGTCATCCAGGAGCCGGATCGAAAAGAAACCCCTCACCACCCCGGAGAAAAGGACGGCTGTCAAGGGGATGCTGAAGTTGGCGTTGAGGCTGATTATCCAGCGACCAAAGGGGAGATCCCGTACAGGGATAAACATAATTGCGGTAGCCAAAAGAGCGGTCGCTATGGCAGGCATCCGACCCCTGACACGCCTGCCGCATAAGGCTGCAATCGCCTGTAACAGCGCGGTGGTCAGGAGAACCGGGAAAACAAATGAAAAGGCCCATGCGGTCACGGTGACTTCGCCTCGCTTTGTGCCGTGACCCATGCCTCGTTAAAGACCACATGGGCGATCCGTTTTCTATCCCAGGTATAGACCACATGGATCCGGCCGTCCCGGGTCCGAATCATATAGGGATAGGAAAACTCGGCCTCGGGTTCGTTCTCAAGGGTGTTTACGCGGCTCCACTCCCGGCCGCGGTCGGTGGATACGGCCAGGCACAGGTTTTCGCGCGTGACGGGGCTGTCGTTATATGCCAGAAGGAGCCGCCGGTCCGACAGAGGGAGGGCGTCCAGGGCGGCATCGGGGTTAGGCAGGGAGAGTAGCTGGGGCTCGGACCAGGTGAGGCCCGCATCCCTGGTCACGGCCCTTCCGATGGCCCTGTTGTCCCCGCACGGCCGGTAGAAGGCGATGGCATTGGACGGATCAAGGGCCGCCAGGGCCGGCTGAATAAAAGAGGCGCCACCGTCCATGCGGGTCTTGGCAAAGCGGATCTTTAATCCTGCCGCGCCGGGGTGAAGCCACAGGATTTCCGGGAAATATCCCAGGCATTCGTGATAGATGGGGACGGCAAAACCATGGTTGCTCAGAGAGACGGGCCTGTTTCTGACCAGTTCGCTGATATTGAAAAAGGGGCTCAGGGTGAGCCGCCGGCTCCTGCCCCAGGTTTGGCCGTGATCGTCCGACCATGTGAGGTTCAACGAACTCCCGGACCACCCCCCTACCGTGATGCTCACATAGATCAAATACAACCGTCCTTGGGGATTAGAGAAAAGGACCGGATTGCCTACCTTTTTGATGTATCGAGACAGGTCTCTGGATGCCAAGACCCGGTCCATGATCACCTTGGGCCTTGACCACGCGGCCGCTTCAGCAGATCGGGTGGAGAGAAAAATGGACACGTCCCGGGCCCCTTCCCGGGTCCCCCCGTACCACGCTGCGGCCAGGCCTCCATAAGGGAGTTCACAGATGGAGCCCACGTGGACGATCCTGTCCGGGACATCCGGACTGATGAATTCCCGTTGAAAAAAGGGAGAATCAGGGGCCCCTGTGGCCGGTATGGGGCCCACGACGAATGTGCCGGGGTCCCGGTCGCGAGCCAAAAATCGGTCATACGCGGGCCAGGCATAAAGGCCGAGGGTCGCTATGAAAAAGATGACAAGCAATCGTCTATTCATTGTCGGTAAGTGCCCAAGGGTTGGGATTCGATCCGCGTCACTGACAACCCGGAGGGAGAAACCATATCGCAGGAAATGTCCTTTGTCAACCTATGCTTTTCATATGTAACTGTTTTTATTATTTAATCAAGACAAATGGCCACGGGAAAGCCCTTTCGACGATGGGCCAAAAAGGACTTGTCATGGATCATACATTTTTGTATGCTCCAAGGAGACCTGAGCCACAAACCAATGGCGGCCGGGTCTTTGGCCCAGGCGGTGACGGTTTCAACGCTGTACGGTCAGACCAGCAACAAGACCCGGAGGTCAGGGATCGGAGATCAGGGGTCAGCAAAAAAACCAATTAACCAGCAACGAGCAACCAGTACCCAGCAACACGTTCAGGAGGCGGATATGCCCGGTTTTGAGGTGTTCGGCGATGAAGAGCGAAGAGAGGTCCAGGATGTACTGAACACGGGCGTCCTGTTCCGATACGGTTTTGACCAGGCCCGTCAGGGGCACTGGAAGGCCAGGGAATTTGAGGCGGCTTTTGCAGGGCGACTGGGCCTTCCTTACTGCCTCCTCTGCTCCAGCGGCACCGCAGCCCTTTCCATTGCCCTGGCCGCGTGCGGGGTAGGGGCCGGGGCTGAGGTCATTGTGCCCCCCTTTACCTTTGTGGCCACCATCGAGGCAGTCCTCCATGCCGGCGCCGTGCCCGTATTCGCTGAAATCGACGATACCCTCTGCCTGGACCCCCAAGGGATTGAAAGGGTTTTGACATCGCGCACCCGGGCTGTAATTCCTGTCCACATGTGCGGGGCCATGGCACGGATCGACGAGATCAAGGAGGTGTGCGATCAAAAAGGCCTGATCCTGATAGAGGATGCCTGTCAGGCCGTGGGCGGGACACTCGGGGGAAAGGCCCTGGGCACATTCGGCCGAATGGGGTGTTTTTCATTCGATCCGGTCAAGACCATTACCTGCGGCGAAGGCGGGGCCGTGGCAACCGCGGATAAAGATCTGTATGCCGTGGCAGATGCCTATGCGGACCACGGGCACGACCACAAGGGCGCCGACCGGGGTCTTGAGGGCCATGCCATCATCGGGACCAATCTCCGAATAAGCGAGTTGAATGCGGCCGTGGGCCTGGCCCAATTGCGAAAGCTGGACGCTGTCTTGGAGACACAGCGGAAGCACAAACGGATGTTGAAGGGTGCTTTGGGCCAGGTTTCAGAGGTCTCGTTCCGGAATATCCCCGACGAGGAGGGGGATTCGGCAACGTTTCTCACCTTTTTCCTGCCCAGTGAGGATCGTGCCAGGGCCGTGGCAAAGGGGCTCGGCGAGGCGGGCGTTGACGGCTGTTTCTACTGGTACGACAACAATTGGCACTATTTCCGGCAATGGGACCATTTTAAGGGCCTGGCATCCCCTGCAAGGCTCCCTGTCGAAGATCTGGAAAACCGCCCGGATTACCGCCGGGTGACGCTCCCCCAATCCGATGCCATCATGGGCCGGGCCATCTCCATGCAGATCAAGCTGTCCTGGACAGATGCGGAATTGAACGAGCGGATCGAGAAGATCAGCGGCGTGCTCACATGAAAGCATCTACGGCCCCCAATGCGCTGACGGGCACACTGCAAGCGGTTGCACGCCCATACTGGATGCACATGGTTCGCAGTGACGTCGTCAGACGTTTGGCGGATTGCCGGCAACTCTTTTTTTCTTTTATGGGCTGTCAGCCATCCGCTATGAGCCATGACTATCATCCAGTTTCCAGTTTCGAGTGTCCAGTTTCACCACTCGACCACTTACGTTTTTTGACTTTTTATGACGCAAGACTTGGCGGTAGTCTCGTGAATTTGCCATGTTAGAGGCCATATGTTTCGAAATTTCAAGACCGTTCCTTATGTGATTTTTGGGAGGGGCGCATTTAACCAGCTCGACGCCATCCTTTCGAATAAGCGAAAGCATCCGGAAGGAACCATGGTATTTCTGGTGGATGACGTCTTTACAGACAAGGATCTGGCAACGCGGATCCCCGCCGGGCCTGATGACCTGATCCTGTGGGTGAACGTGGACCACGAACCCACGACCGCCTATGTGGACCAGCTCACGGCACGCGTCCGGGAGCATGGCCCAGGATCCCCCGACGGCGTCATCGGGATCGGAGGCGGCAGCGCCATGGACCTGGCCAAGGCCGTGTCCCTCATGCTCACCAACCCGGGGTCCGCGGCCGATTATCAGGGGTGGGATCTGATCCGGTATCCCGGGGTCTATCACGTGGGGGTCCCGACCCTGGCGGGCACCGGGGCCGAGGCCTCCCGCACCACGGTCCTCTGCGGTCCGGACAAGAAACTGGGCATCAATTCCGATTACACCCCGTTTGATCAGATCGTGCTCGACCCGGAGCTGGTGTCAGGGGCCCCCGCGGACCAGCGGTTTTTCACCGGCATGGACTGCTATATCCACTGTGTGGAGTCCCTGACAGGCTCTTATCTCAACGCCTTCAGCCAGTCCTACGGCGAAAAGGCCATGGAGCTTTGCAGGGACGTATTTTTGAGCGGAGGGCCCCAGAGCGACGACAAGCTCATGGTGGCATCCTATTTCGGGGGGATGAGCATCGCCTACTCCCAGGTGGGGATCTGCCATGCCCTCTCCTACGGGCTTTCATTTGTCCTGGGGATCCATCACGGCGTGGGCAACTGCCTGGCCTTCGATCATCTGGGCGAGTACTATCCGGATGGCGTAGCGGAATTCCATCGCATGATGGCAAGGCATGGGATAGAACTCCCGCGTCACCGGCTCCCTGCCTCCGGGCAACAGGAGATGGAAAGGATGATCGATGTGGCCCTGGTCCTGGAACCCCTCTGGGAAAACGCCCTGGGCCCCGAGTGGAAGAGGATCATGACCCGGGACAAGATCAAGGAACTCTACGAGAGGATCCTCTCATGAATATATCGCTTTTAAGAAAATGTTTCTGGGGGGATCGGGTAGATTTGTTTTTCATGTTCTTTTTCAATAAATTCCGCTTTCGAGCAGGACAAATCAGGAATCGGCAATATTATAGATACAGACGGGGGACCCGAATTCCTCAATCCCTCAATTCCCAAGTTCCTGAATCCTTTTAGAAATGAAACAAAAGCCCGACGAAATCGTCTGCCTCTACGAGATCACCAAGGCCATCCATGCCACGCTGGATCTGAGGGAGGCCCTCTATAAGGCCCTGGGCCTCATGTCCGAGTATCTCGGCATGAACCGGGGGTCCATATCGCTCCTCAACCCGGACACCTCAGAGATCCATATCGAGGTGGCCCACGGGCTCTCGAGTTCTGAAAAGACCCGGGGCCGCTACAAGCTGGGGGAAGGGGTTACGGGCCGGGTCATCGCGACAGGCCGGCCCATGGCCGTTCCCAAGATCGGCGACGAGCCCCTTTTCCTGGACCGGACGGGCGCCAGGAGCCGGATCGACAAGTCCACCATATCGTTTATCTGCGTCCCCATCAAGGAGGGCCGCAAGGTGATCGGGGCCCTCAGTGTGGACCGGGTCTTCGAGGGATCGGCGCCCCTGGAGGAGGATGTGCGGCTCCTGACGGTGGTGAGCACCCTGATCGCCCAGAAGGTCTCGGTGCTGGAGAGCATCGCCCGGGAGCAGGAGCGGCTCAAAGAGGAAAACCTGCGGCTGAGAAAGGAACTCAACAAGAAATACAGCTTTTCCAATATTGTGGGGAACAGTCGCAAGATGCAGGAGATCTTCTACCTCATCACCCAGGTGGCCAAGAGCAATGCCAACGTCCTGTTGCTGGGAGAAAGCGGCACCGGAAAAGAGCTGGTGGCCAATGCCATCCACTACAACAGCCTCCGCGCCACCAAACCGTTTATCAAGGTCAATTGCGCGGCCCTCCCGGAAAACCTGGTGGAGGCCGAGCTGTTCGGCTACGAAAGGGGGGCCTTTACAGGCGCCAACCGGGAAAAGGCGGGTAAATTCGAGCTGGCCCACGCCGGCACCATCTTTCTCGACGAGATCGGATCCCTGGCCCTGGAGAGCCAGGGCAAGCTGTTGCGGGTCCTCCAGGAAAAGGAGCTGGAGCGGCTGGGCGGGACCCAGGTCATCAAGGTCAATATCCGGCTCATCGCGGCCACCAATAAGGACCTGGCCCGGTCCGTGGAACAGGGGACCTTTCGGGAAGACCTCTTCTACCGGCTGAACGTCTACCCCATCTACCTCCCGGCCCTGAGGGAGCGGGAGGCCGACATCTTACTGCTTGCCGATTACTTCCTGGAAAAATACGCGGAGGAATACCAGAAGGACATCAAACGGATCTCCACGCCCGCCATCGAGGCCCTGACCCAGTATCACTGGCCCGGCAACGTCCGGGAGCTGGAGAACTGCATGGAGCGGGCCGTGCTTCTGTGCGACGACCAGGTCATTCACAGCTACCATCTCCCGCCCACCCTCCAGACCGCGCAGGAGACCGGGACCCAGCAGACCCAGTCCCTGACCGATGCGGTAGAGCGCTATGAAAGGGAACTCCTCATCGACGCCCTCAAGAGCAGCCGCGGCAACATGCGCCAGGCCGCCATGGCCCTCAGGACCACGGAACGGATATTCGGCTACAAGGTCAAGAAATACGGGATCGACCCCAAGCGGTATCGGTAGCCCTCCCGACGGGGGATCTGGCCATCCCCTATCCCCAGCATCCAGTTTCAAGTTTCCAGTACCGAGCACCCAGCAACGAGCAACCAGTATCCGGCGACCCCTAATCAAGCCTTCTCAGGTAGGCGTTGGTAATGGGAAGCCGGCGGTCCCTCCCGAAGGCCTTGGGTGTGATCTTAACGCCCGGCGCGCCCTGACGCCGCTTGTACTCGTTGCGGTTGACCATCCGGATGACCTCCTTTACCACCTCCCGGTCGAATCCTTGGGCCACGATCTCGTCAGGGGCCTGATCCTCCTCCACATAGGCATGGAGGATCTTGTCGAGGACCGGGTACGGGGGCAGGCTGTCCTCGTCCTTCTGATCGGGCCGCAGTTCCGCGGACGGGGGTCTGGCAATGGTGCTTTGCGGGATGATCTCACGGCCCCGCAACTGGTTGACATGCGCCGACAGTTCAAAGACCAGGGTCTTGGGCACATCCTTGATGACCGCGAAGGCCCCGGCCATATCGCCGTAAAGGGTGCAGTATCCCACGGCGATCTCGCTCTTGTTCCCGGTAGTGAGGACCAGCCATCCGTTCTCATTGGAGACGGCCATCAGGATATTGCCCCGGATGCGGGCCTGAATGTTTTCCTGGGTGACGCCGGGGCGGCTGTTATCCAGGACGTGGTCCGTTGCGCAAAGGTAGGCCGCGTAGATGTCCTGAATGGGGACCGTGATGAGCCGGATCCCCAGGTTCTCCGCGAGGCGTTGTGCATCCCCGAGGGTTTCAGGGGAGGTGTATGGGGAGGGCATGGTGACGCCCACCACGTTCTCCGACCCCAGGGCCTCCACCGCAACGGCCGCGGTCAAGGCCGAGTCGATCCCGCCGCTCAGCCCGATCACCACCTGTTTGAATCCGTTCTTGATGACATAATCCCGGGTTCCCAGGACAAGGGCCTCATGGATCTCGTCCAGCCTGCCGTATGCCTCGGTCGCGGGCGGTGTGGGCAGGGCGGCTTTCGGTCGATCCTCCGGGGACAGGAGAACCGCATAATAGATGCCTGACGCGTCCCTTGGGCCTTTTGTTGAAATCGCCTTTGCCGTTTCAATCTCCATATCCGCCACCAGGAATGCCTCCCTGAACCGAGGCCCCCCCATGAGGACCTCTCCCCGGGGATCCATGACGAACGAACCGCCGTCAAAGACCAGCTCGTCCTGACCCCCCACCAGGTTGTTGAGGCAGAAAAAGGCGTTCCCCATGCCGGCAAACCGGGCTGCCCGTTGCAGTCGCATGGCAAATTTGCCGGCGTGGAACGGAGATGCCGAGATATTTAAAATGATGTCCGGACGAACGGCCTTCACACACCTTTCCTGAAACCCGCCTTCAATCCATATGTCCTCGCAGATGGTCAGAAAAAAGCGCACCCCTTTCAGCTCGAAGACGAGGGCGCGGCTCCCTCCGGTGAAATAGCGCTTTTCGTCAAATACGCTGTAGTTGGGGAGTTCCACCTTATGGTAGGTGGCGGCCCGCCGGCGGTTTTGAAGGATGGAGGCCGCATTGAACACCTTCCCATCAGTATATTCCGCATGGCCCACGACGGCCGTTATTCCTTGCGTCTCTTCACGGATTCGTTCCAGGGCAAGGAGATCATCCTGCACAAAACCGCGCTTTAGAAGGAGGTCTTCCGGCGGATAGCCGCACGTGGAAAGCTCGGGAAAGGTGATCACGTCCACCCCTTGATCGCGCGCCCGCCCGATGGCGCGGATGATCTTCTTTGAATTGGATGAAAAGTCGCCCACCGTGGTGTTGATCTGGGCCTGGGCGATTCTGATGACCGGCATGCCGAAACCTCCCTGTTGGATATGATGGTGGGATTATGCAACTTCTCTGCCCGTGCAACAAGTCCAAAAAGGCCGTTGGTGTGCGGCCCTCGGCCCATTGGGCCGGATGAAGGGGATATGATCGTGGAAAGGAATGCACAAAATCGTTCTAAAAGAGTTTTCTCGCTACTTTTTTGTAAGTTATGAAGAAATGCAATACAAAAATGAATGATTCGAGTGGCTGCCCTCCCGACCCCGTTAAGTCTTATTTTGCGATAAAAAACAAATGGTTATAATTTGGCATGTCCATTCCTCACCCCTATGGCATGCCCCTTGCCTTTGAGAAGGCAACAAGCATCCCGGGAATCCATGTTTTTGATTGCTGACGCAGAAAAATACTACACTGATACGGAGAGGGAGGAATTTCAAGATGAAGCGGATTGCGATGGTTGTGATGTTGCTGGCCGGACTGGTTTCAGCGGCATGGGCCGGGGATGACCCGCCCACGCCCATGTCCAACAAGGAGGCCATTGCCCTGGTTCAGGCCCATGCGGATTATGTCTGGACCCTGGTGGCTGCGGCCCTGGTCTTTTTCATGCAGGCGGGTTTTGCCATGGTGGAGGCCGGATTCACCCGGGCCAAAAACGCCGTCAATATCATGATGAAGAACCTCATGGACTTTTCCATGGGGACCCTGGCCTTCTGGGCCGTCGGCTTTGCATTCATGTTCGGCGCCTCGGCCTCCGGCTGGATCGGGACCTCGGGCTTTTTCCTGAGCGATTTTACGCCGGGCGGAGATCCGTGGGTTCTGGCGTTCTGGATGTTCCAGGTGGTCTTCGCCGCCACCGCGGCCACCATTGTGTCCGGGGCCGTGGCCGAACGGACCCAGTTCAAGGGATACCTGGTGTACAGCCTCTTTGTCTGCGGGTTCATCTATCCGATCTTCGGCAGCTGGGCCTGGGGCGGCCTGTTTCACGGGGGCGGTTGGCTGGAAAAGCTGGGATTCATCGATTTTGCCGGTTCTACGGTGGTCCATTCCGTGGGCGGTTGGGCCGCCCTGGCAGGCACCCTCGTCCTGGGTCCCCGCATCGGGAAATATGACAAAGACGGCAAGGTGCGGCCCATCCTCGGTCACAATCTCCCCCTGGCCGCGCTGGGGGTCTTCATCCTGTGGTTGGGATGGTTCGGATTCAATCCGGGTTCCACCACTGCGGCCAACAAGGACATTGCCATGATCTTTGTCAACACCAACCTGGCCGCTGCCACCGGCGCCGTGTTCGCCATGATGACCTCCTGGATCAAGATCGGCAAGCCGGACATCGGCATGAGCCTGAACGGGGCCCTGGCGGGGCTGGTGGCCATTACCAGCCCCTGTGCCTCGGTATCGCCGACGAGCGCCGTGATGATCGGGGCCATCGCAGGGATCATTGTTGTGTTGTCGGTATTCTTTTTTGATCGGATCAAGGTGGATGACCCGGTAGGGGCCATCTCGGTCCACGGGGTCAACGGGGCCTGGGGGACCCTGGCTGCAGGGATCTTCAACATGGGCGGTACATCCGCCAAGATCATCGGGGTGCAGCTATTGGGGATCGGGGTCTGCTTTGTGTGGACATTCTGCACCGCCTATCTCCTGTTCAAGATCATCGACAAGACCATCGGTCTGAGGGTGACGCCTGAAGAGGAGGCCGAAGGGCTCGACTATGCGGAGCACAGGGGAAACGCCTACCCGGACTTCGAGGTGTCCACCTATGTGCAACGGTAGGATCCTTGGGTGCAGGGCCAGGCAAAAAATGAGAGGGGCGCCCTGGCGCCCGTAAACAAATCAGAGGAGGAAAGAGATGAAACGGAAAAGAGGACGAATGGTGATGGTGGGATGGATGGCCGGGGTTGCGCTGGGACTGGCGCATCCCTCCTTTGGAGCGGAGTCCGCCCCTGTCCCGGGGGAAGGGACGATGGTGGCCACGGCGGCCCAACAAGAGGAGGACCGGCCCACGGCCTCCGCGGACGTGGCCTTTCTGAGCCAATATATCTGGCGGGGCTACGCCTTGAGCAAAGACAGCCTGGTCGTTCAACCGTCATTGACCGCGGCTTATAAAGGCTTCAGCCTCAATGTCTGGGGCAATCTGGATACGGATTGCTATCTGGGGCCGTATGAGGGCGACTCGAAGTGGAATGAGACCGACCTGACCTTCGGGTATGAGCACAGTTTCGGAATCCTCGGGGTGGGGGCAGGCTTTGTCTACTATGCCTTGGACGGGGCCGATGACTGGAAGGAGCTCTATCTCAGCCTGGGGCTCGATACCCTGCTGGGGCCCACACTCGCGGTTTACCGGGAGGTCTCCAAAAACCAGGGCTGGTATGTCCTCTTGGGGGTATCCCATTCATTCGAACTGCCCCGGGACATGACCCTCGATCTGGCGGGATCCGTCTCTTACTGGGGCTCTGACAACGACAACATGCTCGAGCGCAACAGCGACATGTCCACAAACAGCAAACGGTTCAGCGGGCTTCACGACGGCCTTGTGTCCGTGGGCCTGACGATCCCCTTCTGGAAATACTTTACCGTGGTTCCCTCCATTTCCTACGCCTTTCCGCTGTCCCATGGGGCGGACAACGAGATGCAATATCTGTCCTGGGGCGGGAACGCCGCCCATGTTTTTGGCGGGGTGACTCTCTCCGTGGCATTCTGATGCCATTGCTCTACTCCCCGTAAATCCCCCTGCGGCCCTGCTGCCTGCCGCAGGGGGATCCTTACCCTCCTGCCCGGATCTCTTCCCTCAGCGATTCCGGTTTCAGAACCTCGGCCTTTGAACTCCAATTCATGACCCGGAAGCGGATCTCATCGATTCCAGCAAATTCAGCCTCAAAGATGACGGGCTCATCGTCCTGCTGAGGGATCTTCTGAGAACCCATACCCCATACCCAGTATCCATTACCCAGTACCTAACAACCATAATCCACTTTTTCTTGACAAATCTGATAGTTGGCGATACATAGCATCCGGTGGTACAACCGAACCGGCTTGCTTCTTACAGTCCCGGCAGGGGCAGGAGGATTCGAGATGGTCTTACCTAATTAACACCCCGTTATTCCAGGAAGATAGATAACGGGGTGTTGTGTTTTGCGCTTCCGACAAAAAGACGAGATAAGAAGCCGAGACCAAATTGGACATAAGTCAACAAAGTCAAGAACGTCCTGGAGATCCTTAGGAACAGGCCGCATTTTTTCAACCATTATATCCCATGCCAAACCTTCTGAAGGTTATCAAGATCTTCTGTCTCAGGAAGGGCCTTTTTTCCCTTCAGACACCGGGGAGTGCAAATGGACTATGACGTGATTATCGTGGGGGCCGGCCCGGCAGGCATTTTTGCGGCACTGACCCTTGCAGACATGGGGGCTCCGCGTGTTCTTCTCCTTGAGAGGGGAAAAGATCTCAGCCTGCGCAGACACCACAGTGTGGAGGACCGGCTCTGCGGATGGGGCGGCGCCGGCGCCTTCAGCGACGGAAAGCTGACCCTTTCCAGAGAGATCGGCGGGGTCCTGGGGGATTTCATCGGCCCAAAAGACCTTCAGGGCCTGCTGGAGCACACAGACGGGATGTATGTGGCGCACGGGGCCCCGGACCGCATCTTTGGCGAGGACTGGGGACAGGTGGAGGCCCTGGCCGATCAGGCGAAACTGGCGGATCTTGAACTGATACCCAACCGCATCCGGCATATCGGTACTGAAAACTGCCCGATTGTACTGGAGCGGTTTCGGGCGTCCCTGGCCGGGCGGGTCGAGATACGTACGCAAACCGGGGTCAGGGACATCCTGGTGGACCAGGGAAGGGTCCAGGGGGTGCGGCTGGTCGACGGCCAGTGTGTCCACGGGAGGTTTGTGGTGGTGGCGCCGGGCAGATCCGGGGCCCCCTGGATGAAAAGGCAGGCGGAGGCCCTGGGCCTGAGGACCCGTTCCACATCCGTGGACATCGGCGTGCGCGTCGAACTCCCGGCCCCGGTCCTCAAGACGATTACCGACGCCACCTATGAATCCAAACTGGTCCACTATTCGAAAACCTTTGACGAGAAGGTCCGGACCTTTTGCATGAATCCCTACGGTGAGGTGGTGACCGAGGAAAACGACGGCATCATCTCGGTAAACGGACACAGCTATGCTGAAAAAAGGAGCGAGAACACCAATTTTGCCATCCTGGTGAGCAGCTTCTTTACCGAGCCGTTTGATGACCCCATCGCCTATGGCCGGGATATCGCCAGGCTTGCCAACCTGCTGGGCGGGGGCGTCATTGTCCAGCGGCTGGGGGATCTTCTGGCAGGGAGACGCAGCACCCCGAAGCGGATCGACCGCTGTCTTACCAAGCCGACCCTGAGCGACGCCACCCCGGGGGATTTGAGTTTTGTGTTTCCCTACCGCCATCTCCTGAGCATTATTGAAATGCTCCAGGCCCTCGACAGGATCGCCCCCGGGGTCTATTCGCGGCACACGCTCCTGTATGGCGTGGAAGTGAAGTTCTACTCCAACCGGGCGGACATATCGGCTGAAATGGAGACGGCCATCCACAACCTCTTCGTGGTGGGAGACGGGGCGGGCATCACCCGGGGCCTGCTTCAGGCCTCGGCCAGCGGCACGCTTGCGGCAAGGGCCATTGGGAAGCGGATGGCGGCATGACCTGAATTGCACAGGCGTCTCTTGGCGGGATCTGCCGGAGATGTCTTACGCCCGGACCCGCCGGGAGTGACCCGCAGGCGGTTCTTGAGAGGTGGCAAATGGCTAAAAAGGAGATGAGATTCTTTGTCCTGACCCGGAAGAACCCGAAGCTGAAACAGCTGGTTCATCAAATCAACGAGGATGCGGAACTGTTTCAACTGTGGAAGTGCGCCAATGTGAATGCCGTGGATCGGGGCGGCATCAGCGACCATGGTGAAATCCATATCCGCATCGTGGCCAATGCCGCCTTAAAAATGCTTCGCTTGCTGGCCAAGGGAGGCATTTCCCCCAGCGTGGTGAAAGATCACGGCCTGAAACAAGAGGACGGGGAACTTATCGTGGTCCTTGCCGCATGCCTCCATGACATCGGAATCGCCGTGCACAGGTCCCGTCACGAGCAATACAGCCTCTTCCTCGCCTATTCCAAGGCCCGTCAGCTCCTAAAGGACATCTATGAAGAGCCTGATCTCACCACCATCACCTCGGAGGTGCTGCACGCCATTGTCAGCCATGCCGCCGGGGAAACCTGCCTGACCATCGAAGCCGGGGTGCTCAAGGTGGCGGATGCCCTGGACATGACCGAAGGCCGCTCGCGCATCCCCTTTGAAACCGGCCGGGTCAACATCCACTCCATCTCGGCCCGGGCCGTGGATTCGGTGGAGATTGAAAAAGGCCTGGATCGTCCGGTAAAACTGACCATTTCCCTGGCCAATTCAGCGGGGATTTTTCAGCTGGATGAACTTCTGCGCCACAAACTCAAGAATTCCAGCATTGCCGATTATGTGGAAATCACGGCCAGCATCGAGGGCGAAACCGAGCGTAAAATCCTGGAAATTTATAAACCGCAATAAGGGTAACGGGGCGTGGCCGCAACCACAAAAGGTCTCGCGCAAAAGGGCAGATTGCTTGCAAAAACAGTGTGTTCCAGAGTGCTTTGTCGACAGTCTCGTTTGGGAAAGAGTCTGTGTTCATCAACATGGGGGCATGGAGAGTGACATGATCGAAAAACGTGTCAAAAAGCTTGATTTGAAGAGAGACTCATCGATTAAGGAGGATCTGGTCTACTGGTCCAGCAAGACATCGCGAGAAAGAATCGCAGCCATTGAATTCTTACGAGGGCAATGCCATGGAAGTTCAGCCAGACTTCAGAGATCTGCTCGAGTTATTCAGCAAACACAAGATTGACTACATCGTCGCAGGGGGATACGCACTGGGTTTTCATGGTGCGCCCCGGTAAAAAGGAGCCTTGACATCTTTGTGAGGGCTGACCCGGCCAATGCGAAAAGGATCATGCAGGCCCTTGATGAGTTCGGATTCGGATCAGCCGCCCTCGAGCAGGTCCTGATCCTTTCGAGGGACATGACAGCTATTATTGGCGAACCCAGCGGGGGGCCGAGCTGGATCTCCTGCTCATGCGCAGGGGACGTGGATACGGATTCGAATTTAAGTGTACGGATGCGCCCCGGGTCAGCAAATCGATGCACATTGCCCTTCAGGTCCTGAACCTCACCCTCATAGAGTGCAACCAGGATATCTCCAAGGTCCGCGATACGGATATTTGGCTCGGATATGTGCTGCAAAAAACGATCTGATATTCGTATGGATCGGGATATTCGTGGTTGGTGAGGCAGTTCTAAAGGCCGACTCCGAGATTAAATTCTCGGCCGTGGCGCGATGCCGTCAGGTTTGCCTGGTTAAGAGGGAGAGTCTCTTTACCTTTGAAGGATGATATCAAAAGTAGTATCTTAGGGCCATGAACAAAAGACAGAGGAGATCGCTTGAGAAAATCTTCGAACGTCCTACCCGTGCCGACATAGCATGGACCGACATCCAATCGCTGCTCGGGGCGCTCGGCGCCGATATCCGAGAAGGAAGCGGCTCAAGGATACGCGTTGTCTTGAGAAATCATGTTCTGAACATGCATAAACCCCATCCCCGAAAGGAATTGGGTAAATACGCCGTCGAACTTGTCAGAGATTTTTTGAAGATTGCAGGAGAGGGTCATGACGAAAAACACACTTAAATACAAAGGGTACACGGGAAACGTCCAATTTGATGCTGAAGGCCGCATTTTTCATGGCCGCGTTCTCGGATTAACAGACGTCATCGGCTTTGAAGGGGCCTCGGTTTCAGAACTGGAAAAGGATTTTCATGAAGCGATTGACGATTATCTGGAAACCTGCCGTGAGATTGGTAAGGAACCGGAAAAGCCATTCTCCGGCCGGTTTGTTCTGCGAATCCCTTCGGAACTTCATTGTGCCATATCTCTTGAGGCGAAAAGACAAAACAAAAGCATCAACCAGTGGATCGCCGAGACGTGCCGACAGGAAATTTCAGATGCCATGCGTGAATGAAATGGAACCAGATGAGGCAATCCTTAACAGCCTTCCCTGACAGACAGATCAGGCAATAGAGAGCGTCCCGGAGGGCTTACGGAATTGTTGGAATGAGACAACAAGAGAGAGATGACCATGGCGTTTTCACCAAATAAACCGTTTAACACCCTGCCGCCGCTTCCCCCCAGGGCCGATATCGAAACCAGGGCTGCCCTTAGAAAGGCCATTTCCGCTGGCCGTGCATTGGCGGAACTCAAAGGCCTGGGTGAGACTATCCCCAATCAAAGCGTCCTGGTGAATTCCATCGTCATGCAGGAGGCAAAGGCCAGCTCCGAAATCGAGAACATTATCACCACCCATGATGCTCTCTTTCGGGCCTTCAGTGCCAAGACTGGCCAAATCGACCCAGCCACGAAAGAGGTCCTGCGATACCGGGAGGCTCTTTGGGATGGTTTCAAGGGGTTGAGGGATCGGCCCTTCCTTACCACAAACCTGTTCATCCGCATTGTCCAAACCATTCGAGCCAACCAGGCCGGCATCCGCAATACGCCGGGGACACAAATTGTGAACGCGGCAACTGGAGAGGTGGTTTTTACCCCGCCGGAAGGTGAGGACATCATTCGCAAAAAACTCAAGAACCTGGAGGAATATATTCATGCCGAAGACGCGGTCGATCCTCTGATCAAGCTCGCCCTGATCCATTATCAATTCGAGACCATCCACCCATTTACCGACGGCAACGGACGGACCTACCTGCCGGATTTCATTGTCCTGGTGGATGACGGCCATGAGGACCCGCTTCACCTGATCGTGGAGATCAAGGGGTATCGTCGGGAGGATGCCAAGGAAAAGAAGGCCACCATGGAGACCTACTGGGTCCCCGGCGTCAACAACCTGGGCCGATACGGCCG